>Ga0315277_10001205_pt1 | contig 38230 bp, 35 predicted proteins | sample YL17G05_15_MG_FD_203695 | JGI IMG/M metagenome (GOLD analysis project Ga0315277, IMG submission 203695) | Sediment microbial communities from Yellowstone Lake, YNP, Wyoming, USA - YL17G05_15 | ecosystem: Environmental > Aquatic > Freshwater > Lake > Sediment | place: USA: Wyoming | collected...
TGACCGTACCTCCAAGAGAATCCTTTCTCGGAGATATCGTCCAACTCCACGCCTGAAGGCGAGAAAATCCTCTGTAACAATGCTACAGTCTCCTTTTTTCTCAATTTTTCTCTCCCGGCTCTCAAAATGAAGCCGCACAGGATGCACCGTGCTGGTCATCTTTGCCCGATCTGCCGTGCCGAGATGCACCCATGAGAAGGCAAGAAGCGAGAAGGCTGGGAGTTGTCTCTCTGGCCTTCTTACGTTCTTACGTTCTTACCTTCATTCATTTCTCGTCGAGAAGGCAAAGGTTGTGGTCGTGAGGTAGGTTTGGCCGGGGCGCAGGACTGTGGTTGGGAAGTGCGGTTTGTTGGGGGAGTCGGGGAAATGCTCGGTTTCGAGGCAGAAGGCGGCGTGGTCATTGTAGATCTTGCCGGCCTTGCCTTTGACGTTCTTCATGCCGTTGGCGGTGTAGAGCTGGACGCCGGGCTCGGTGGTGGTGACCTCCATGACTCGGCCGGTGGTCGGCTCGTAGACGCGTGCGGCCGGCGTGGGTTGGCCGTAGGTAGCCTTGAGGACGTAGTTGTGGTCGTAGCCGCGAGTGTCGGTCAGATCGCCGATCCGCTCGCCGATCTTGTGCGGCTGAGTGAAATCCAGCGGCGTGCCCGCCACGACGCGGATATCGCCGGTTGGGATCAGCCCCTCGCCGGCGGGCGTGTACCACGGGGCGTTGATCGTGACTTCGTGGTTGAGCACGTCGCCGTTGCCCGCGCCGGCGAGATTGAAGTAGCTGTGGTTCGTGAGATTGACGATTGTGGGTTTGTCCGTGGTCGCCGAATACGTGATCCGCAGCTCATTCCGATTTGTCAGAGCGTAGGTCACGATGCAGTCGAGATTACCCGGGAAGCCCTCTTCGCCGTCGAGGCTCAGGTGCGTGAAGCGCACGCCTGCCTCGGCGTCGGTCTTGTACGGGTAGCCTGTCCAGAGGACGCGGTCGAAGCGTTTCTCGTTGCCGCCGTGGATGTGGTTCTTGCCGGAGTTTTTCGTGATGCGGTACTCGACACCGTCGAGCTTGAAACTCGCATCGGCGATGCGGTTGGCGTAGCGGCCGACGGTCGAGCCGAACATGGGATTGCGCTTCAGGTAAGAATCGAAATCGTCGAAGCCAAGTGCAATGTCGCCAAGCTTGCCTTCGCGGTCCGGCACCTCCAGCGAAACGAGAATGGCCCCATACTCCGTCACCCTGGCCCGAAGCCCGCTGGCGTTCGTCAGCTCGAAGATTGTCACGTCCCTGCCGTTGGGCATCTTGCCGAAGACCGATGCCGTAACAGCGAGTTCTTTGCGAGCCTCCGGCGCGGCATCAGAGGCAAACAGCGGAGCAGCAAGCGCCAGCATCCATGCAACGACGACGAAACGCATGAGGTACGGCTTGGCATCCATGGCACAATCCTCGGGTCGGTCGACAGCCGTCAGCCTGTTGTCGAAGCGCTCCCGTCCGGAACGACCATCGACCGACCCTAACCAACAACTCCTATCATTTGCCTTCTTTGTACTTGGCCCAGTAATCGGGGTAGAACTCCTTGGCCTTGGCTTCGAGTTCCTGGTCGCTGATGGCGGTGAGCCGGCCGTGCTGCTCGTACTGGTCGATCACCCAACGGGCCAGCTTGTGCACCTTGATCTTGTTGATCCGCTCTTCCTCCTTGAGGCCGAAGAACTCGTTGACCCAGTGGACGACGCCGTCGGCGCCGCTCTTGTCGGTGATGGCGACCCGCGGCGGCCGGCCGAGCAGCTTGCCGGTGTCGAACATATTGTAGATGCGCTCGTCCTGCCGCAGGCCACCGGCATGAATGCCGGCGCTGGTGACGTTGAACGCACGGCCGGCGAACGGATAGTTGTCCGGGATTGGCAGGCCGATGGACCGCATATAGTTGGCCAGCTCGGTGATCACCAGGGTATCGATGCCGCACAGGCCGCCCTTGAGGGCGATGTATTCGAAGATCGCGCCTTCGAGCGGCGGGTTGCCGGTTCGCTCGCCGAAGCCGAACAGCGTCGTGTTCAGCGCATCGCAGCCGTAGAGCCAGGCGGTGGCGCCGTTGACGTGGACCTTATGGAAATCGTTGTGGCCATGCCACTCGATCCGGCTGCTCGGCACGCCACACTCGTGATTGATCTTGTAGATCAGCTTCGGAATGCTTCGGGGCAACTCCGCCCCGGGATAGCTGATGCCGTAGCCCATCGTGTCGCACAGGCGAATCTTGACGCTCAGCTCCTCCGGCATTTTCGCGCTCATCTCCATGAGCCGGTCCACAAACGGCAGGACGAAGCCCTCGATGTCCGCCCGGGTCACATCCTCCAGGTGGCATCGCGGCCGCACACCCGAGTCGAATGCCGCCTGCACCACCTCGCAATAGGAATCCATACACTCCTGCCGGCTGCGGAACTTGAGCTTCTGGAAGATGTGGTAGTCGGAGCAGCTCGTCAGCAAACCGGACTCTTTGAGGCCCGCCTCCTTCACGAGGCGGAAGTCCCCTTTGACCGCGCGGATCCAGCCGGTGCACTCGGGATACTTGTGACCCAGCGCCCGGCAGCGGTCGAGTGTCTCGCGGTCGTTCTTGGTATAGAGGAAGAACTCCGTCTGGCGAATGACGCCGTTGGGCCCGCCGAGGCGGCTGAGCAGGTCGTAAATGTGGACCATCTGGTCGATGGTGTACGGCGGCCGGGATTGCTGGCCGTCGCGGAACGTCGTGTCGGTGATAACGATCGGCCGGTTGCGGACCGAGGCGAAATCGAACTCGACGGGCTGGCCGTCGACGTACTCCACGGCGGGCCCTTTCAGCCGGATCAGCGGAGGCAGGTCGTATGGAAAAACGTCCTCCAAGAAGTTCGGACGAACGGCATCCACCAGCGGGTGACGCTTTTGGCTCGTGCTCATGTGAGGCCCTTTCGATGCGCGACGTTACTCCTCAACATCCACGCCCTGTTCTTTGCATACGTTCGTGATGAAGTCCACGGCGGCGCCGACGGTCGTCACCGACAGGGCTGCGTCTTCATCCATCTCGATGCCGAACTCTTCTTCGAACATCGCCACCAGCTCGATCGACTGGACGCTCTCGGCGCCCAGGTCCTCCGTGAAGTTGTTCTCCGGACGGATTTTGTCGGGGTCGAGCCCGAGGACTCTCGCGGTCACCGCCTTGACACGTTCTTCCACTGTCGCCATTTTTCTACCTCCCGTTACTGATTTATTCTCCAGCACGTGCTTCGCTTCACCTCTTGGGCGGCGTGATGGGTGGCATCGTCCAGGCCGCAGGCCTTGGCGATGGCTGCACCGCATCCGAAGAAGACCATCGCCAAGCTGCGCTTGACGATGCCATCCGGATCGGGGCTGCACACGTACGCTTTCCACTCATGCACCTTGTGCCTTCATCATGGCCTTACGGCCTTTCTTCACGGCTTCGTCTCGGGTGGGGGCGGTCAGTTGGAAGATCGCCTCCCACATGGCCTCCTGCGCCTGGGTCCATCGGCATCCGCGGCGGCCCATGGCCATGCCGGCCGTCTCGTACAGGGTCCGCCGGCCAAATCCCTTGGTCACCACGCCCTCGATGAACCAGGAGAACGACGGGATGAACTTCGGCAGCGGCTTGCCGGTGGCCATGATGATCCCCATGGCCCCGACGTAAGACCCGGTGTTGAGCAGCGTGCCGATGGAGGTCTTGGTATGATCGCCGATGAGCGAGCCGACCTTGGTCGAGCCCGTGTCGATGGAGCGTTTGCCGTCGAGCATGACCGAGACGCTGGAGTAGTCGTTCTTCAGGTCGCTGTTGGTCGTCAAGGCCCCGAGGTTGACCCACTCGCCGATGTAGCTGTGGCCGATGAAACCATCGTGGTACTTGTTGGAGTGGCCCTGGATGATGGACTCTTCCACCTCTCCGCCGATGCGGCACACAGGCCCGATCGAGTTGCCTTCGCGGCACTTGGCGCCGAGCAGGACCGATTTCTTGCCGATGTAGCAGGGGCCTTCGATGCGAGTGAAGGGATGGACCTCAACCCCCTCGTCGATATAGACGGGCCCATGCTCGGCGTCGATGACCACCATCGGGTGAATCTTGACGCTCGGGGCGACGTAGACGTCCTTGCTGCTGCCGCGGATGGCGTTGGGCTGCTCGATAGTCCCCTCGATCCCGTGCTTTCCGGCCGCCGCGAAATCGGCCTTGAGATGCTCCGGGTTGGCCAGGACCAGGTCCCAGGTGTACTCCCAGATGGACAACTGGCTCGGCACGGTGGGCAGGCCGGCTTTGGCCGATGCCAGGAAGCTCTCGATGTCGCCGCCCTGGAGCTTCTGGGCGTCGGCCTTCGTGACGCGGGCGTACAGAACCTCGCCATTGGCATCGAGGCGGACTTCGCTGCGCCCGCCTGTCGTGATGTCGAGACTGTCCGCCTTCACGCGGGCATCGACGATCAGAATGTCCTCGCCCTTAAGGGTGGAACTGTCGTTGACTCGCCGGCCGGTCTTTTCCCGGTACGCCTCCGCCATATAGGCCGGCAGGAAATACGCCACGTCGTCTGTGCCGATTTTCTTTTGAAGCTTGTCTCCGAGCGAAGTGAATCCGCATCGCAGATCCCAGATGGGCCGGCTCAGCGCCACCGGCCAGAAATTGCGCCTCTCCTCAGTTGCTCTATCGACGATGATCAATCGCATGCATTCCCCTTCCTATGCCTCACAAGTTCAACGGCGCCGGTCGGCGAGAGCAGGCTGCCGCCCGGCACGGCGAACGAGATTCTAAGAATCCGTGTGGATGAGGTCAACTTCAAAAAACACCCATCTCCAGCGTGGCCCAAGCCCGTCCCCCTGCCGTCACTACCCGAGGGACAGGCCGCCGCCGCAAACAGCCGTGTGGGTATGGTCAACGAACCTGTACGCGCAACGTGCTGATGCCCGAGGCCCTGACCGGTATTATAACGGAATTGCCCGTGCAGTTCAACTGGGCCTGGTTTTCTTCCACCAGATTTGTCTGCCAGGCCTTCTCGATCGCCAGATTCGGGATGGTCAACGTGGCGGTCGTCTCTTTCCCGTCGGTTTCGATGAGGCGTACGATCGTGCCCTGCCCGTCCTCCGCCCGCTTAATCGTCGTGACAAAGACGTTGGGCTGATCCAGGCGGCAGAAGCTCATCCGGTCCTCGAATGGCCCGCTCCGGCCGCCGTTGACGACCGCGGCGATCAGCGGATTGTGAATGGACCAGCCAAAATTGCGGTTTTCGCTGTTCGATTGCGGCCCTTTGCCGCTCGTCAGCGAGTAGCGGAACAGGATGTCCGCCTGCTGCACAGGCTGGAAATTCGTGCGGAAGTTGGTGTCGAGAACGAAGGCGTACATGTGGCCCTTGGTCATCTGCTCCGGCTTGACGAACGGCTGGCCAAAGCCGGCGGGGGTGGCGCCGTGATGGGCCTGCGAGACGTAGCAGGGCCACAGGCCGCCGAATTCCAGCAGGTGCGACTCCACGGAAGACAGCGTGATCCCCACGCTCGGATTCGACACGCTCGCCCAGTGCTGCACGGCGTAGTAATTCGTATTGGAGCCGGGGAACTGGTCCTTGAACGGCTCGATCACCGAGTTGGTCCCCTCGAAGCGGAACTTCGGCGCGTCCACCTTGAACGGGAACGCGAAATAGACCTCCAGCAGCGGGGTCGAGTCCTTCAGCACGCGGTTGAACAGGTCGATCCGCTTGATATTCTCATAGAGCACGACCTCCTGGACGATCTGAGGACAGCCCGGGCCTGAGCTTTGTGCGATCAGGCTCGCGCACACCGGCCCATTTTGCGCCACGCGAATCGTGGCGGCCGAGGGGCCTTCCTGCTTGCCCGTCTGGACCCACTTGGCAACGAACTGGTTCAATTTGTCCGGCCCCTGCCGGTCCACCAACTCGCGCGACAGGTCCTTGTCGTAGATGCTGTCAATCGCGCCGGTGCGAGAGTCGAGAGTGACTTTGAAGAAGCGGTTCTCCAGACTGTTCTGCGCCGCTCGCAGCGAATTCTCTGCGGCCGGCTTACCCTCGCGGGGCACAAGCCGATACGTTTTGTACCCCATCGACGGGACATTCTCGGCGACGAATACGAGGTCAGATAGCTCGTGCTTTTCGAACTGGCCACGTGCCCAACGCTGAGGGGCGTAAGGCAAAGGAGCCAGCGGCCCATCCAGGGTGACGATCTGGTACGGCGTGTTGCGGCCGGTCTCGGTATCGACAAGATCGAAAGGCTTGTCCTGCGCGAATCGCGTCACGCGGACGACGTCCGTGCGGTCGAATGCGAGCGGATTGAAGACCACAATGTGCTGCCCGCGCTCCTCCAGACGAATCTGCCCGGTGATTCTGCCCAGACTGTCCGATAATACAGATTGTGCCAGGCCCGCGGCCTTGTACGCGAAGTGGCTCTTCTCATTCCAGCCCCAGTCCTTGGCCTCACCTGCGGGGTAGTCCTTGCCCCAGGTGTGCTCATCGTAGAGCAGCATGTTGTCATAGGCCTGGGCGATCTTGTCGGCCGGATAGGCGTAGTCGCCGACGAGCGAGGCGATCGTCGCAGCCTTCTCCGCCGACAGCAGCCGATCGTGCGTCAGGCGGTTGACGGTGGTTTCCTTGGCCGTCGAGATGGCCCCCACGACGTAATCCGTATGCGGGATCTCGCCCCGGAACGTGCGGACATCGCCGCATTGCTTCTCCAGGGCTTTGAAGAACATGGAATTGGTGGCGACGACGAGCTTCGGGTACGCCCATTTCTCGTTCCACTGCCGGACCACGGCGCTGATCCTCACCTCGGGAGGATAGTTATCGACGCCGTTGTGAATGTAGCGCATGACGTCGAAAGGCGAGCCCTTCGCATCCATCTCATCGAGCATGCCGGGCAGGGCTTCCATGACTTCCTCGTACGAGTCCGGGCCGATGACGCGCTTGAAGAACCCGTAGCTGCCCTGGTAATAGACCAGCACGGTTTGGCCGTCGGGCCCCTGCCATCTGAAGGCATCGGGCTTGCCGTGACGCAGGACCGCCGCCTCATCCCAGAACGTGTGAATATCATTGCGGCCCCACTGGAAGTAGTCCGGCAGCCCGGCGAAAAAGTACCTGACCCCCGCTCCGGCCAGCACCGTCGGCGTGCCCCAGGCCAGGCCCGGCAGGTCGGTGATCGAGCCGACGTTGATCTCGCCGCCGTACTGACGCTTGAAGCGGAACGACGGATACATCAGCCGGACCAGCTCCTCGTGCCCGCAGAGGCTGTCGATCTCGTTGCCGAACAAGGCCCCGACCTCGATCCTGCCCTGCTTGACGTACGCGCCAAGCTTGTCCACGGCCTCCTTCGGACGGGTCGTGACGAAATGCTGGAGCGACCACGCCCCTTCGATGGTGTAGCGGTACTTCGCTTCCTCCGGAAAATCGTTCGTCTGATCGCAGAAACGCAGCACGTCATCGTAGAAGCCGGCGTATCGGTTCATCACGTTCTCGATCGTGTCCGTGTAGCCCAGATCGTGATGCGTGATCGGCACGAAGTAGATCGTCCAGTGCTTGCGAGGCTGCCAATCCACCTGCCGCGTATCCACCACCGCGCCGCCCGCCTTGAGTGCAAACTGCGCCGACCCCGGCTGCTTTGCTTCGGGCACAGACACTTGGACCGTCGATTTGCCCTCTTTGACGACTCCCAAAGGCACGGATTGCGTCAAGGCGCCGATCTTGACCTCGACACTCGCCTCGACAGGCTTGCCGGCGTTCTCGACGGCGACTTCCACAAGCTGGCGCAGACCCTCTGCATCGCGCGTGAACAGGGCCGTCGGCTTCACGGAGATCAGCTTCATTGACGTGCCGTCGCCCTGGTTTCCGCGTACCGTCGCCGCAACGAAACCTGCCACAAAGCAGGCGACCCAAAGCATCGTGCGAAACGTAGCGGCAGGTAGATGTCGTTCGGTTTCCACTTGTGCGTGATCTTGGCTCATGATCTCTCCTTTCGCTGGGACGGGATGAGCGTTTTCAGTGACGTGGATTATAACAACCGTGCAACATGAGGTCATGGGGTGCACGACAGAAAAGTGGCGGTCAGGCAGGGTGGCAGCGTCATCCGGAACCGATTCACAATCGGAACGAGGCCCCGTTCGATAAGCGACACGCGGCACCGGACAGTTTTCATACCTTGCTTTTTTCACCTGGCTGAGCCACAATGGGGGTGTGAGGTTGAATCTACCGATGTCAAACGAACTCGGCATATATCGTTTAGCACGCGTGGCCGTAGGCTTCTTGCTCCTGTGGCTCACCGCTTCTGCTGCGCTCTCGCTACTATTCGGCGTTGTTCACGCAGACCCATGGGCATTTCTGCTCTACTCTCCAGTTCTTGCCTCGATTGCCGTCCCGTTTGCCGGCGTGCAGATTATCTTATACTCACTGTTGATGGAGTTCTGCGTCTGGCGAATCGTCGGCACGAACCTATTAGCCATCCTTATCAGCTCGCTGCTCGGACTTGCATGCGGGCTATCCGCCTATTTTCTCACCGTAAGGGACTTTTTGTCGCCCCTCATGTTCTCCGGTTTCGTCGCGGGTCTGACGACCGGTTTCATCCTGCGCTGTCTGAAAAGAAGGGGCATCGTGGAACAAGCTCTGTCACATCCTGTTGAGGCCATTACATGACACCAATGAAGGGAATTTGCATTCTGATAGCAGCGTGGTTCATTGCCGATAGTCCAGCGGCCGTTCGACTCGGGATTGACAACGTCGGCGAGCACAAGGAGCTGTTCGCGGGCAAGCGGGTCGGCATCGTGGCCAACCACACCTCCTTCAACAGCGAGGGCAAGTATATCGTCGATGTCCTTCGTGAGATGGACAATGTGCGTGTGGTCGCACTGTTCAGTCCCGAACACGGGCTTCAGGGTACCGAGGATGAGGGCAAGAAGGTCGACAACCAGACGGATCCGAAGTATGGCCTGCCCGTGTACAGTTTGTACGGCCGGATCACGAAACCCACCGCCGAGATGCTCGCCGGTGTGGACGTCCTGGTCTTCGACATCCAGGACGTGGGCGCACGCTTCTATACCTACCTGTATACCATGTCGCTGGCGATGGAGGCGGCCGCCGAGAACGGCAAGCGATTCGTCGTCCTGGACCGCCCCAATCCGATCAACGGCGTGCAAGTCGAGGGCAAAGTTCTCGATCCGCAGTTCTCTACTTTCGTGGGCCTCTATCCGATCCCCGTCCGGTACGGCATGACCATCGGGGAGCTGGCGCGGATGATCAACAGCAAAGGCTGGCTGGCCAAGGGCGTCAAGGCCGACCTCACCGTCGTACCCATGACCGGCTGGCGGCGCGGCATGTGGCACGACCAGACGGGGCTGACCTTCATCAAGCCGTCGCCGAACATGCCGGACGTTGACACCGCCGCGATCTATCCGGGCCTGTGCCTGCTGGAAGGCACCAATATCTCGGAGGCCCGCGGCACGACCATGCCATTTCGCCGGTTCGGCGCACCGTGGATCGACGCGGCCGATCTTTGCACCCGCCTCAACGACCTGCATCTGCCCGGCCTGCGATTCGAGACGATCTCCTTCACGCCCACGTCCTCCAAGTTCAAGGACCAGCTCTGCCACGGCGTCAGGATCGTCATCACCGACCGGGCCGCACTGGAGCCCTTCTGGGCCGGGGTCCAGATCATTGACGTGCTGTTTCGCATGAATCCCGGCCGATTCGAGTGGCACGCCGCACACTTCGACCGCCTCTGCGGCACGAACACCATCCGCGAGGCCATCGTCGCCCAGTCGCCTCTGGAGAGCCTCAGAAGCCGCTGGAACGATGAATGTGAGGCCTTTCGACGGAACCGCCAGAAGTTTCTTACGTATCCACAGTAGGGCGGAGAGTTCTGCGAAGATGATTCGAAGGCGATGGCGCGGCAGGCTTGCAAACTCCGGACAATCCGTTATGATAGCGGCGGTTTCGTGGTCATCGCTTATCCCTGGTACTACTCCTTTGGAATCGTTTGATGGCTGAGACGGAAACAATTACCGGCATTTTGAAACGCATCGACAAGCAGCAGGTCGCCGTGCGGAGGGCCGACCGCTCATACCGGCCCCGCCACCCCGAGGTGCTCGTCCTTCCCGAACTGGTGCATCGCTTTCCCCTGGTCGAAGGGGCGAGCGTCACCGGCCAGGTCGAAAACAGGAAGGGCAAACCCAAGCTGGTCTCCATCGAATCGCTCGGCGGGATAGACCCGAAAGCGTTCGCGAACCGGCCCCGGTATTCCGACCTGATCGCCATCGATCCGTTCGAGCGATTCAATCTCGGCATCGACGGCCAGGTGAGCATGCGGATCGTCGATCTGATTGCTCCTATCGGTAAGGGCTCTCGCCAATTGATCGTCTCGCCGCCCAAGGCGGGCAAGACGGTCATGCTCGAACAGATGGCCCAGGCGATTCACCAGTGCTCGCCGAAGACTCGCGTCATCGTCCTGCTGCTGGACGAGCGGCCGGAGGAAGTCACCCAGTTTCGCAGGGCCACCGAAGGCGCCGAGATCGTCGCCAGCACGAGCGACCGCACGGCCGACGAGCACGTCGAGCTCGCCGAGTTGATGCTCGCCCACGTCCAGATCGAGCTCGAATGCGGACACGAGATCGTCCTGTTGATCGACAGCCTCACGCGGGTGGGGCGGTCTTTCAACAGCAGGACCCGCCGCAGCGGCGGATCGCGGCCCACGATGAGCGGCGGACTCGAGGCGGGAATCCTCGAAGTGCCCCGCCGCCTGTTCGGACTGGCTCGCTGCGTCGAGAACGGCGGCTCCGTCACGATCGTCGCCACATGCCTGGTCGATACGGGCTCGCGCATGGATCAGTTGATCTTCGAGGAGTTCAAGGGCACCGGCAACAGCGAGATCATCCTCGACCGCAACCTGGCCGAGGCGAGGATCTGGCCCGCGATCAACCTGCCGGCCAGCGGGACGCGTAAGGAAGCCAAGCTCTACACGCCGCAGGAGAGCCGCGGCCTGACCACGCTTCGCCGCGTCCTGTCCGGCTACGAGCCCCGCGGCGCCATGGACGCGCTGCACAAGCTCCTCAAAAAATACCCGACGAACAGGGAATTCCTCGAAAGCATGGCCCGCAGCCAGTGACCGCCGTCACCGGCCGCGCAACGCTCCCCCAAGCCTCCAATGAGTGTTGACGAGCAAGAACCGGCAATCGAGCCACCGATTTTAGTCTGACGTTTCCACCCTGGATACGAGGAATCCTGCGCTCTCAAGCAAGGTATTTCTGAAGATCCCAGGACGCTGGACTGGGTGGCACGGGCAAACTCGTTGCCCGTGGGGCTTCGAATAGACCGGTCCAGCCGAGACAGCACCGTCAAACGAGTTTGGCGGTGCCACCCCACGCCGGAGTGTCTTCACAGGCACCAAACAAGGAAAGCCCTGCCATCAGGAGGCGGGGCTTCTCTTGATTCAGCAGCGAAAGAAGATTCTGCTTTCAGATCGTCGCGCACGGCCTGCGCTGGCGTGCTCGGCGGCGTCTGCGATGGGCGACGAACCCGACCACCGGCAGGGTCCCGACGCCGAGCCAGGCGGCGTTCTCTTTGATGGTGGATTCCAGATTCAACGGCGTGTAGTCGGCAGGGATGTTCGGGTCGAACACTGCCGAGGGGATATTCGGGTCGTACTGCATGTCATAGTCGTGACAGGTGATCCGGAGCTGCTTGAAGAGTGTGAAGACGCCCCGGCCGGTCGTGACCTCCAGGTCAGCCGTCACAGGAAGCAGATCCTTGCTGATCCAGAACTGCCACTTGATGTCCTTGATCGGGAACAGGAACCGGTACTGGCCGGAGATGGGGAAGAGTCCCGAATCTCTCGTCTCAAACCCCGTCACCTCACGCCCATCGACCGTCGCCGTGCCCAGGTCCTTGCAGTCCCCCGCTTTGAAGTATTCCACGATGGCCCTGGGCGTCAGGCGTTCCATCAGGCGGGCCGCAGAATCCGTCAGCGGCAGCTTCACGTACTTCTTGTCTTCGACGAGCACAATGACGATTTGCGGTGGGTCCTTCAGGATATAGGCCCGGGCCTGAAGGCGCCCATCTTCACGGTATTGCTCCTCGACGATGCCGCGATCGAAGGACAGGTACTTGACCACATTGGTCTTCACCCAGGGCTCCTCTTTGCCTATCTCGTAGTACACTCTGTTTTCCTTGACAGTCATCGTCTTGACCTCGTTCATTCTCTCGACCACTTCGGCCAGAGCGACGCCGTGCCGGCCGCCGAACAGGCCAAATGAATCGGATAGAACAAGCGACACGGCGACAAGAATCGTCGCCGCGACCGAGTATTTGGTGGCTTTGCTTTTCATAATCGTTCTCCATATCTGTTTGTCCCGTACAGATTTCGTGTGGTGCGTTTGCCGGCTGTCGAGACCAGGCCCTTGTGCGGCCAGCCTGTCCAGCCACGCTTTCCGGTCGAATTCAACCTTGCCGATATCAGTGGCCCTGGCGATCAACTCGTCCAGCCGATCTTCGTCGTTCCCATCATTCATGGTTCTGTCTCCGTCGATTCCCGCCGCTGCAACTGCTGGCGGATCTTGTCTCTGGCCCGCCTGAGCCTGCCGTTGACGGCCTCCTCGCTGATGCCGAGCATCTGCGCGATTCGGTCGTAGCCCATCTGGCCGTAGTACCTGAGATAGATGATGTCCCTCATCTCGGGCTCTAATTGCTGGATGATTTCTCTCACGATCTTGACGATATCGTTCTCGTCACGACCAGTATTCAAAACGGGACTGCAATCCTCGATTCCAGCATGCGTTTGCCGGGCCCGCGCCTTGGCCATATCGATGGCAATATTCCGGCAGATCGCCGTCATCCAGCCGGCGAGACGCTCCGGTTTCTTCAGTTTTGCGATATCGCGATAGGCGGCCAGAAGCGACTCCCGGGCCGCATCTTCCGCCAGGTGCCGGTCGGACAACTGCGAGTACGCAATCGCCACCAGGGCCGGGTAGTACTGCTCGCACAGCCGGCTGAAGCTCTCCGCGTCGCCCCGAAGGGCCGCCGCGACCAGGATGGCATCTGTGTTCTCTGTCACATTTCTACAGATAAGTCTCTCCCGCCGGCGAAATCCGGGCGCAGAAATCGCGCAAAAACGAGAAAGCCCGGCAGTTCACCGCCAGGCTTTCGTAAGAGTATCCTGAATTCGGATCGTGGGCACGGGAAATCAGGTCGCTGTCACAGAGACTGTGCGCTTGCGACGGCGCGGGCGTCGGACGGCCAGGCAGACCGGCCCGACCGCGCCGGCGGCGTACAGACCCGCTCGGACCTTCAAGGCCACCGGCACGGCCAACTCCTCATAATCATCGGGGATGGTAGGCAGAAACTGGGCGTCGTCAAGCTCCACGCCGAAGTCCCACCGGTCGTCGATCTCACGAAGCGTCATCTCGCGAAAGCCGGTCACCAAACAGGGATTGAACTTGCCCTCGGCTTCCAACTGGATGGGCAGCCGGGTCTCCGGATTCACCCACATCCGGGCGCTCGACTGGCCGAAAGAAAGGAAGAAATTCATCAGTTTGCCGCCGGCCCCCACCCCTGCGCTGAGACGACTGAAGAGATCGGAGACCTCGAAGCCGATGGCTCGGATCCCCTGCACGTCGTTGGGACCGATCACGCGATAGTCGCCGGAGAGAAACAGCCGTCGGCCGAACTCCTCTAATGTCACTTGCCTTGTCTTTTCGTGGAACGCCTGCGGCGCCTGCATCCGGAAGTACTTCTTCTGGGTGGGAAACAGGACCGTCATCGTCCCGGTTGGGAGATCGTAGGTGAACTCGATGACCAACTGTCCGTCCTCCGTGAAGGTCCTGTCAACGTACCCGCGTGAGAAGGAGAACAGCTTTTCCAGGCCCAGTCTGTACATCGGCATCTCGTCGTCCGCGAAGAAGCAATTCCGCGTGCCGGTGACGCGAATGGTATGCACTTGCTCCATGGCCTTCTGGACGTCGGCCCACGCGACGCTCTCGGGCACGATTCCGTTGCCGCCGGGGAACAGGAACGAGAGCGCCACCAGCACCACCGCCGCCACACCCGCGAGTTTCGCATATCGACTTGTCATGATACACCTCCCGATCTGCACCAGTTGAGTTCTTCGATTCGGGACCGCCTGGGGGAAACCCGACTGCACGAGTTGTGCGTCCGCGGGAAACCTCTGCGCCCACCGCTCGAAATCAAACGCAGCGGGCTCGCGCCGCAAATGGTTGGCCAGCAGTTCGTCCAGCCGGTCGATGTCATCTCTTCGAACCATAGACAATCACACCTCAGGGCGCAAAGCCCTTTGCTTTCATGAACGCTGCAATCTTCTTCTTGGCGCGGCGGAGCCGGCCGTCAATCGACTCATGTGTCACGCCGAGAGCCCCGGCGATCTGCTCGTAGCTCATCCCATTGTAGAACTTCAGGTAGACCACCTCGCGCAGGTGTCGCGGCAGGCGCTGCAGCGCTTCGGCGACGATCTCCATCTGCCGGTCATCCCGGCCATCCGCCTCCCGGGTCTCGCAGTCGAGGGCAGGAAATCGCTGCCTCTGCCGGTCCCGAAGCATGTCTTTCGCCACGTTTCGACAGATCGCCGCGACCCACGGGCCGAAACGCTCCGGCTTTCTCAGCCGGGGAAGCTGCCGGCACGCGTGCGCGAGGGCTTCCTGGGCGGCGTCTTCCGCCAAGTGGTGGTCCAGCAGAATGGAATCCGCCACGGCCACCAGCGAGAGATAGTACCGCCTGCAAAGCTGCCCAAAACTCTCCGGGTCCGCCTGCAGGGCTCGCCGGACAAGGATGTGGTCCTCAGCATTCTTCATGCGCCAGTTGTCAAATATCGCAGAGCCGCTCTGTTTTTCCACTATTATGTCCCTGCCTGCCGGAGAAAATCGGCGCAAATTCGTGAGGGGCATCAGCGAATAATACAAAGAGGTGTTCCGGACGAAAAATGGACGCAGGTCGCCCGCCGGGCAGGGTTTTCAGTGTTACGAGGATGGTTGCAGGCAGGTCCTCAGGCATGTGCGGCGGGAAGACGATCCGCCAAAATACCAAGCAGGAAGGCTGGTCGGATGTAGGCGCGTGGCCCCGAAACCAACGGGGCGCGCCGTAGCGCGCCCCTTCTATTGCATACTTCTATCCTATGACCACGTGCCGGTTCTACCACTCCTCTTCTTCGGTGTCGCTCTCGTACGCCTCCTCGACTTCTTCGCCGCCCTCCTCGCTCTGTGCACCCTCTCCCGTTGCGGCCCGGAGCTCTTCCAGCGTCGATGCGCTCATGCCGCTGAGATCCCGCAAATCGTCCACCCTGTCGATTCCCCCATGCTCCTCGCGGTACCCGATGATGTTGTCGGCGAGAATGAAATCGATGCCCTCAATCTCCATCAGGTCGTCTCTTGAAGCCGTATTCAAATCAATACTCTTCATGGTTCTGCTCCTTCACTGATGTAAGCGGTTTGCCTGTTTTCAACGATCCCGTCCGTTCATCGCGCCGGCGCGATGGGCGCCGGTCCTGCCGTAACCTCTGACTTGAAACATACGCATAACCACTAAGGCGGAAACCACGCGTTTTGCTCAATTTTGCAGGGCAAAATGCTATCACGGATACGTCGGCAGAAGGTGAAGATTCAGCACTTGTCCTGCCAGGCACGTGGATCGTGGATCGCCGTCCCCGGTCCCCGCTTGACGATATCGGCGGCTGACGCTATAGAATGGCAGGGCGTTTCCGTGAAGCAGAATTGTGCATGAACCGTCAACCTGAGGTGAGATCGACCCATGCCTGCAAACTTGCCGCCAGACTACAAGAAAGCGGAGGAATGGTTCCGCAGTGCCCAGACGAACGAGGAGAAGGTCCTCGCCCTGGAGCAGATGCTGGCAGTAATGCCCAAGCACAAGGGCACCGATGGCCTGCGGGCGGACCTGCGCCGCAAGATCAGCAGCCTCAAAGAAGCCGCCACCCAGCAGAAAAAGGGCGGCCAGCACGTCGACATATTCCATGTGCCCCGGACCGGGGCCGGGCAGGTCGTCCTACTGGGCCTGCCCAACACCGGTAAGAGCAGCCTGCTGGCCACCTTGACCAACGCCAAGGTGGTCGTCGCCGATTTCCCGTTCGCCACACACGCCCCGGTGCCGGGCATGGTCAGGTACGAGGACGTTCAGATTCAGCTTGTGGATATGCCCCCGATCACCGCCGATTACGTCGCGCCCGGCCAGGTCGGCACCTATCGCAACTGCGATATCATCGCCGTCGTGATCGACCTGTCGCAGGATATCGAGGAGCAGGTCCTCATCCTGCTGGATTTCCTCGAATCCCGCAACCTGCTGCTCGACGAGAAGACCCCCGCCTTGGATAGCGAGGGCAATGCGCTGGGCAAGAAGGCGATATGCATCTGCACCAAGGTCGATATCGCGCCGGCCGGTGCGCTCGATCTGGCGAAGAAATCGTTCGATAAGCCAATCGAGTTTCTCCCAGTCTCCACCCAGACGGCAGAAGGGCTCGACAAGCTGGCGGAACTGCTGTTTCGCAAACTCAACATCATCCGCATTTACGCCAAGCCGCCCGGCAAGCCGGCGGACATGGAGTCGCCTTTCACGCTGCCCGTCGGCACGACGGTTCAGGACCTGGCTGCGGCCATTCACCGCGAGCTGGCCCAGAGACTCAAGTCCGCGCGCATCTGGGGCACCGACGTCTACCCCGGCCAGAGCGTCCACCTCACCCATGTTCTGCACGACAAAGACGTCGTCGAGCTGCACTTTAGCTGACGGAGAATCCCCATGCCCATCGCAGGCCTGCTGTCAACCCTGGTACTAGCCTTCGTGGCCTCGGCCGCAAATCCCGACAGGTCGCCGATCAAGTCGCCGGCGTCCACGGGGCACTTGCGTCTGACGTTTGCCGAGCGCAGTCCGCTGAGCGCACTCGACGTGGTCCTGGACCGAATGGACATGAACAAACAGTCTATGAGGAATACGACAGGTTTCGAATATGATCTGTCGCGTCTGTCTTTTGAGGTGGTGGTTCCCCCCACGTACAAGCCCAATGTGCCGCATGGCTTGTTTGTCTGGCTGGGCGTGACGGATTTCTCGCCCGCCTGGCTCAATGCGCTGGCTCGCCACAAGTTGATCCTGGTCGTGGCGAACACCCGAAGGGGTCACCCGGCCCTCTACGGGCCGCCGCTGGACGCCGTGCACAACATGAAGAAGCTCTACAACATCGACCCGGACCGGGTCTATGTCTCGGGCTTTTCCGCCGGCGGCTGCGTGGCCACGATGATGGTTCGCGGTTTCCCCGAGGTCTTTCGCGGCGGCTTGTTCCTCATGGGCGGATGCTTCTACCTCTCCTATAAGGGCGAAAGCGGCCTGCGGGAGCCGACGATCGAGGAATCGTTTCCACGGTGGAAAGGACCGCTGGACGAGATCAGGAAAGAGATGAAACTGGTGATCATGAAGGGTGGAAACGACACCGAATGGACCCCTCAGGAGGGCCGATGTGACTATGAGGCCCTCCGGCTGGATGGATTCATGCAGGTCAACTATCTCGAGGTGCCCGGGCTCGGACACCGGCCGCCGAACGCTTCCTGGTTTGAAAACGGCATCATTGCACTGGATCAATCCTTGCCCTTGACTCCACCCACTGCCGGTCCGACAACGGAACCTCACCCGCTCCCAGGTCAGATCGCGCAGGCCCAACGGATTCTCATGGCCGCGAAATATTACCTGGAACTCAAGCCTCCCCAGGTACTCGAAGAAGAGAGGAAGGATCGAATCCGCAAGTCCTACCAGGACAAGGCCCGCAAGTATTTGCAGCGGGTCCTGGAGGAGTACCCCGCGTCCCCCGCAGCCGCCAAAGCCCGTGAGTTGCTGCAACGGATGGATCGGGCTGACAGATAAGAGCCGCTTGAGGCAAGTGCAACACTTGGCTCCACCCCCGGAGTGAGCGTATTATTTCCTGTGTTACGCCGGGTGGTCTGTGCGTTGTGGAATTGCAGAATCCTTGCGTGAGTGGGAGCTTCCGTATGACAGTAAAGAGGGTCTCGGGGATTGCGGCTGTCACAATGCTCGTGATGGGTGTTGGCTGGCCAGGGCTCGTTGGGCGGGCGTATGGGCACTGCGACACGATGGATGGGCCGGTGGTGAAGACGGCGCAGGCGGCCCTGCAAAAGGGCGACGTGACGCCTGTTCTCAAGTGGGTCAAGGCACAGCAGGAAGCGGAGATTCGCGAGGCGTTCAAGAAGACGCTGGCCGTCCGGACGCTGAGCCCGGAGGCGAGGGACCTGGCGGATAAGTACTTCTTCGAGACGCTCGTGCGGCTGCATCGCGCGGGCGAGGGAGCGCCGTACACCGGCCTCAAGCCCGCCGGCGCCGTCGAGCCGGTCATCGCCGCCTCGGACAAGGCCCTGGAGACCGGGTCCGTAGAGGGCCTGACGCAGGAGATTGTGAAGCTCGTCAGCGACGGGATTCATCGTCGCTTCGCCGAGGCGATGGAAAGGAAGAAACACGCGGATGAAGACGTCGCCTCTGGCCGGCAATTTGTAAGCGCGTACGTCGAGTTTGTGCACTATATCGAGCGATTGCACGGCGACGCTGCCGGCCAAGCCGAACCGCACGCGGAGGCCGAGAAGCCCTCCGAGCCCGGCGGCCATCAGCATTGATGCAGGATGGTTTTCATGGTGTTTCGCTCCTGAAGCTTGCGATTGCGGCCAATCCTGCTATCGTATCTGCGGAACATGTGTACGCAGTCTCGGACAAGAACAGGAGGCACCATGAGGACGGTTTCAAATAGCGCGGAACGCAGATTCGTCGCAACAGGGATCAATCACGTCATCAGGCTGGCAGCACTGGGAATCGCAATTGCGGTGCTGGCAATGTCAAGTCAGGGCTGGGGCGCCGCCACGGATGCGGGTAAGGTTGTCACCTATGCCGCTGCGGCCGGCGAAGTGTTGTCGAGCGATTATCAGGTACAGGCAGCGGGCCAGAAGGTGGACGTGTACACGGCCCGCGTACTCGATCCGCCGTTTGCGGGCAAGGAATACGACTATGGCGGTCCGTACTCATTCGCCAATTTCGACATGTCGGGACCGGTCACGGTCCGGATTATATCCCCACGATCACTCCGCAATACGGTGATTCGCCCGCAACTGCCCCAGGTCCATATGACCGTGGAGGACGATCATACGCTGAGTCTGACGCTGGACCAGCCGTGCAAGATCAGCATCGAGCCGGACGGCAAGAAAGGCCCCCTGCTGCTGTTCGCCAACCCGCTCGAGACAAACGCGCCAAAGCAGGGCGATCCAAACGTGGTGTACTTCGGTCCCGGCGTGCACAAGCCGGAGAAGATCTCGCTCAAGAGCGGCCAGACCCTGTACCTCGCCGGCGGCGCGGTTGTCAAGGCGGAGGTGCTTGCGGAAGGCTCGAACATCCGAATCCGTGGGCGGGGAATCCTCGACGGCTCCGATTGGGAATGGCGCAAAGGCCCAATCGGCAACCTGATCGCGATTCGCAACAGCAGCGACGTGGAGGTGAACGGGATCACGCTTCGCGGCTCATCGCACTGGACCATCGTGCCCAGGAACAGCCGGAACGTGACGATCCGCAACGTCAAAATCTGCAACTCCCGGGTCCAGAATGACGACGGCATCAACCCGTGCAATTCGCAGAACGTGCTGATCACAGATTGCTTCATCCGCAGCGACGACGATTGCGTCGCCCTCAAGGGGCTCGACTTCAGCGGCGCCAACAGCAATGTGGAGCGTATCACTGTGGAGAACTCCACTCTCTGGTGCGACCGGGCCCGCATCTTCCTGCTCGGGCACGAGAGCCGAGCCGAATTCATGCGCAGCGTGACGTTGCGAAACCTCGACATCATCCACTTCACCATGACCGCGTTCCTGCTGGAGCCGGGCGAGGACATGCACCTGGAGGACGTTACGGCCGAGGATATCCGCATCCACGGCGAGGGCCAGCGGGAGCTCATCCGCCTGCGCCCGGTCGTGAACCAGTACATGCGCAAGAAGGTCCCCGGCTTCATCCGCGGCGTGCAGTTCCGCAACGTGACCCTGGAGGGCAAGCCCGGGGAATATCTCGTCCAGGTCGAAGGCGCCGACGCCGGGCATGATGTCCGGGACGTGACCTTCGAAAACGCCTCAATTCTCGGCGAGAGACTGACGGACGGCTCCAGCCGCGTAAAGATCGGCGAGCATACAAAGGACATCCGCTTCGGCGCGGTGCCTCAGTCCAGCCGATGAGTGCCGTCCAGTGTCTTATTGATCGTTGAATAGTTAAATGAAATGGCTCTGTGTGGCCGACATGGTCATTCATGAGAACACCAGGCACACCCGAAGAACTCGAACGTCAACGATTCCGAGCCATCGCGCTGCTCGACGCGGGCCACCGGCCGGACGAGGTCGCCAGGATCCTGGGCGTCTCGCCGGCAGCGGTCTCCCAGTGGAAGAAGCTCTATCGGCAAGCCGGGCCCGATGGCCTGAAGGCCACGCTGCACCCCGGGCCCAAGCCCAGGCTGACGATGCCGCAACGCCGGAAACTGGAGCGGTTGTTGCTGAAAGGCCCTCTCGCTTATGGGTGCGTGACGAATCTCTGGACGCTGAAACGGATTACCGAGCTGATCGAGAGGCATTTTGCCGTCCACTACGATCCTTCGGGCGTCTGGCACGTGCTCAAGAGCATGGGCTGGAGTTGCCAAGAACCCGAACACCGAGCCGGAGAGTGCGACGAGGATGCCGTTGTCGGTTGGCGTCAACAGCAGTAGCCGCAGATAGAAGAAAGCACATCGGAGTGGCCATAGCACCGGTTCCATCGATGAGAGCGGCTTTGTGCTCCAGCAAACCAAAATGCAACAATCCCCGCTGCACTGCAAACGCGCAACATCTTGTTTTTTGGCAAGCATTTTTGGTTGCGGCGGAAGGCCGCGCTGCGTTCGCTCTTCCAACGTGCCAAAGTCAAGTTGCGAGCCATTTCATTTATCCAGTCAATAGGAGGATATCATGACCTGTTCAGCCCTTCACGCAATTGCTGGTTTTGCTCTCATGGTCATGGTCGGCGCAGGTGCAGCAGCAAAGGATTCCTCTAAAGATACCTTCAAGGCCGCTGTGCAGATTACGGATTGGGTGCTCAATACGGTCAATCCGCTGATCTTCGGCGACAACATCGAGTGGGTGAATAATGGGATGGGATTGTGGCTGCCGGACAAGAAAGAGCTTCACGCGGAGCTGGTGGAGGAGCTTCGCGCAGGCGGGGTGACCCACTTACGCTATCCGGGCGGGACGCTCTCGGATTTCTTCGACTGGAGCAAGGCGGTCGGCTCGGAGAGGACGGCGATTCCCAATCCGTTCGCCGAGCCCAAAGGCGCGCCGCAATATCCCAACTTCGGACCGGATGAGTTCATGGCCTTGTGCCGCAGACTCACAATCCCCGGCACGATCACGCTGAACGCCGGCAGCAACGGCTCGCCCGAGCAGGCGGCAAGCTGGGTCAAGTACTGCCGGGACCGGGATTTCCCGGTCACCGGGTTCACCGTCGGCAACGAGATCTACATGGCCAAGACCTTCGGCGAGCCGATTCCGAACATGCCGATAGACAAGACGCCGCAGCAGTACGTGGAGATGGTCCTGCGATTCAAGAACGCCATCGAGCAGGTCGCCCCCGGCACGAAACTCGGAGTCATCGGGTTGCACGACACCGGCGCCATCAAGATGAACCACTATCCCGACTGGATGGAAGTGGTCCTGGGGCGCCTCACCGGCAAGATCGATTTCATCGACGTGCATTGCGGATACGCCCACGATCGGAATCGTGCCGAAGCTGGATGGTGTCCCCTGCCTCGATGCCGGCGTTTATCGCACAAGGAACGGCGGGTCCATGAGCGTGTTCCTGGTCAATCGGGACGTCAAACGCCATGCACAGGTGGATATCGATATCGGTGCGCCGGATTGGTCCGTCCGATCGATCATCGTGCTGGCCGCCGAGTCCTATAAGGCGATGAACTCTCCCGAAGCTCCGACGGATGTTTCTCCTCAGAACAAGAGCGCCACATCCGTCAAACGAGATGGGAAGGAACTGAGTATAGTTCTACCCAGGCATTCCCTGACGGTTATCCACCTGTACAAGGCCAACGATAGTTGATCAGCCCCGTGGCAGGGGTGCCAGACGGCTGTCAGCCGTGAATCGCCTGCAGGGCCGGATAGATCTCAAGAGGATTGCGGCAGATGCAGTCCGGCTTGGCGGCGGCAATCTCTTCGAGGGTGCCGAATCCGTAGGTGACGCCGATCGTGCGTGTGCCGTGGGCGCGGCCCGACTCGACATCCCGCGCCCGGTCACCGATCATCACAGTAGATTTGGGATCCAGGGAACGTTGTCGGAGGACAAATCCGACCAGTTCCACTTTCTCATCGAACCGCCCGTCCAGCTCCGGGCCGTAGACCTCGACGAAGAAACCCTCAAAGCCGAAATGCCGGATGATCCGGTCTGCGTACACTTTGGGCTTGGACGTGACGACATACAGCAGATGCTCATCGTCGCGCAACCGGCGCAACAGGTCCGGGATTGCCGGATAGACCTCGTTCTCGAAGAGCCCGACGCTCTCGTACCGCTGCCGGTAGTAGTCGATGGCGGTTTCCACGAGGTCCTTGTCGTCGGTTCCGAGCAACAGGGGAAACGTCCATCGTAGCGGCGGACCGATGAACCGCGTCAGTTCCAACTTGGGCGGATAGGGCCGGCCCAGGCGTTCCAGCGCGTACTGAACGGACCTGGTGATGCCCTCGCTCGGGTCGCTGAGCGTGCCGTCCAGATCGAAGAACAAGGTGAATCGCCCACGAGCCGTGTTACTCATCCGACTATTGCCCAATCCGAAGCCAGCCATTGATTGCCCGGCACGTCATACTATGCCGGAGCGAAAGCCGGCTATTATCGGCGTTTTGCACGCCGGGTCAACAGGGCTCCGCCGGGACGATCACATTCACGCGTGGTCCAGGGCGTCGAGTAGCGTGTGGCCGACGGTGTGGAGTCTCTCCGTCAGGTGGGAAAGGTCTTCCATGGTTTTTGCAGACTCGACGGCCCGGAGAATCGCGGCCAGTTCCGCCGCGCCGTCGAGGCTGTCCAAGCCGTTGTTCGCCATCGTGGTCACGAGCTGCCTGAGCCGGTTTGCCAGGCGCGAGCGAAAGAAGTCGAGTTGGCCCAAATGGAGCGCGCCGGCCCTGAAGGCGGGCTCGAACTCGTGAAAGGCCGTGCACGCCTTCTGCAAGTACAGCAGGACCATGCCCCGGGCCGCATGGCCTTGCGCCAGGACGCGGGCCCACTGGAACTCCTCGTTGCGCCAGTGCTCGTCTTCGACCGTCGTTTTGTATCCAGTGTCTGGGTGCTCCATGTCCAGCCCCCGATCGCGGCCCGCGCCGTGCATCATTGATCACCCTTCTTGCAGAGCTTCGTCGTGTGGTCGATCAGGCCAGGTCCGCCCCAATCGCCGTGGCCTGGAACGACGATCTTGGCATGCGGGTACGCAGCCTTCACGCGCCCGAGTGTGACGGGGTAGGCCTTCAGGTCGCCATCGCTCGTGTTGCCCAGCGATCGCGTATCCAGAGATTTGATGAGGCAGCCGCCGAACAGGATCCGTTGCTTCGGCAGCCAGACCACGACATTGTCGGTGGTGTGACCACTGCCATGGTACGTCACGAGGACAACCGATAGGCCGAAGTTGATCGCCGTCCGAAAGCTGAACGGGCACTGCGGGACCGGCAGATGGTCCCGCTGGGCAAATGCAACGGTCTTGTCCAAGGCGTAGGAGGCCGCCCCGCGGCGATGCGCTTCGGCCAGGCCGCCCATGGAGTCCTGGTGGAAGTGGGTCGGGACGACGGCCTTGACGGTCGCGCCCAACTTCTCCCCGATCCAGTCGAACAGTGCGGCGGTCTGCTGGTCGGTCCAGGGCACGTTGATCAACACGGCCTCCTGACCGCTGACGACCACGAGCCCGTTGGCGCCGGTCCGTCCCCCGAGCTCGGGGACATCGAGATAGCTCGTATAGACCCACACGCCGGAGGTGATGGGCTTCAGCGTAACGTCGTCGGAGACACGGATACTTCCCCCCTTATTCGCGGCGACGTGCGCGGATTGGCAGCCTGCCAGAGCCAGCGCCAAGACTGGCACGATGAACCTGTATCGCATGGGCGGAATCCTTTCTCAAGCCACATTTCCCGGAGCGGCGCCGTGCGCGTTATCGAAACACACGGCCCCCAATAGCGCTCATGCAATACCGTGCCCACGGGATCAAGTCAAGAGTATCGTGGCGCAATCAGCCGCGAGCCTCCCGGCAGGTAGCGCACTCCTTCACGGCCATTGCGCACCCTTCGCAGACGGTGACCATGAAGGCGGGCTCGTAACCGTAAGCTCGTTCGATGGTCATGGCGGTATCTTTGTCCAGCGTGGAAACCTGTCCGCATTTCGGGCATATGCACGTCGTGTACTTGAGCCCGGTGAGCGGCTGAGTCCGCGTCTCCTGCCCACAGACGGGGCAAACCTCCGTAGGTCTGGCCGCGGCAACCTGGTTCGTGGACTCACAGCCGGCAGGCAAGAGGATTGCGGCTGCACAGGCGGCCGCAAAAACGCCGGCCACAAACATGGTGCTGAGTTTCGCTTGCATCGCTTGTCTCCTCAATTTCATGACTCCGCGTCGGCCGGGCAAGCAGTTTTCCGTGCCGCATCAGGGATTTGCTCATCCCCGATTGCGCCCGGCCACATACGGCTTCATTATCAGGTACGCTCGCCAACGCCCGCGGTTTTCCCACACGCCCGTTATCTTGTGGACCGGTGCGGTCCGCGCGCTCCGGCGCACGGCGTTTGCATTTGCCGCAGGCTCTCGTTACACTGTGGCTTTGCATGGGTAATCCATCTGAGAACGTGAAACCCAGCAGGAGATGAGCGCCCTATGGAATGTCAGAAGACCAAAAACCTGAAGGACTGCAACTGCTCGTACCCCGGATGCGAGCGCAAGGGCATGTGCTGCCAGTGCCTGAGTTATCACCTGTCATCCCAGCAATTGCCGGCGTGCTGCTTCCCCGACGACGCGGAACGCACGTACGACCGCAGCTTCAAGGCCTTCGCCCGGGCCTGGAAACTATAGGATTCTCCTGACGAGCGCAGGGCCTCGCACGACGGCGCTGAGCAGGAATGTAAGCGGCACGCTTACGGCGGTCACCAGGGCAAACTTGGCAAACGGCCACAGCATGATTCCGGCCACCAGGTACTGCACAAAGACGACCACGGGCACGTGGAACACGTATGCGGCGTACTGATTCTCCGCCAGCATTTTGCCCAGCCGCCCCTGGTAGTTGAGCCGTTCCCGGAACAGGATGAGCAGGCCGATGCACATCCCGCAGCACAACAGAGCCTCCCAAACGAGGTAGATGACCCCCCTAGCGTCTCCACTGATGTGAAGAGCCTGCCATAGATGCCCCAGGGAAAAGACATACCACAGAACCGCAGCGACTACGCCGATCAGCAGCCAGACCCTCCCCGTTTCCCTGGAGAGCCCCAGGAACCAGCCCCGGCGGTAGGCGATCGCGCCGAGAACGAAGAAGCTCAGATCGCGGGGGACGTCCGCAAACGCCACCTGAATGAAGCCGAGGAATCCGATCCACTTATCGATGGGATACCAGATGCGGATCGTTCCCGACGCCAAGGTCAGCATGAGTGCAAAGAGCACGATGCTCAGGTGCCCCACTGGTCTTGGCGCCACGGAATTCTCCGCAGGCCGGCGCCACACGAGACGCAAGGCCGCGTAGCACAGGCTGAAGATGAGCAGGTGCTCGACGTACCACAGGTGGCCGAAGTTCAGCTCGGGCCAGGCGGGCCCGTTCCAGTTGGCCGGACGCACGCCGGCCCCGAAATAGTGCAACGTGTAGTAGTTCCAGAAACCCATGCCGCCAAGGTCGCCGGTGCGGCAGTGACACAGGTACTGCTGAACCGGAATCACCAGGACAAAGAACAGCACCAGCGGCACACCCAGCCTCAGGAGCCGGCCCTTGAGGAATCGCCCCGGCCCGCCCCGGTCGTACGACATCACCATGAGATAGCCGGAGATCAGGAAGAACAGGCTCATGAAGAAGGACCGGTTCACCGTGAAGAACGGCCCGAGCACGGCGGCCCGCGCCGGCTCCTGGATCGGCCACGAGCCGCCCGTCGGCCCGTACGCCTGGCCCACGTGATGAGCGATCACCAGGATCGTCAGACCGATCCGCAGATTGTCGAGAAAATACAGCCGGCGAGTTTCTCCCATCTCCTGCTCCACTATTTCAAGCGCTGCCTGTATCGTGACGCTTGCTCACGTTATAACGTAGAGGAGGTCGCAGGGAAAGAGGCCGCTTCACGTGTCGCGGTCGTAATAGACGATGTAATCGCCTTCGTGATTGCTGGGGGTCAGGTCATTCCATTTGACGAAGCGTGCGGCGCCGTCGAGGCATCCGACGACGAGTCCGTCGGGCGCGGGCCGGAGGGGCTCGCCCACGGCGTAGCGGAACGCGCCTTTGACGTGGGAGGCGTACCAGGCGGGCCAGTTGCCGCCGGGACCTACGGCCTCGTAGCGGTTGTAGCAGAAGCACGTCGCGAGCGTGCGCGAGGTCGCCCGGTCCGTGACCTTTTTGGGCGTGACATATTTCTCGCCCGTGTTCAGGTCGGTCCAGTCGCCGCGATTGCCCCAGTAGATCCAGCCGACGTAGGCCGTCGCCACCAGCGGCCGTGCGGCGGGCAGCGGACTGAGCCAGTTCTCCGTGGCCTCGAAGTACTTGCGGGCCGTCTCGCAAGTGGCGTGTTTCTCCGTCAGCCCGTAGCCGTGGAACGCCACCATCATCCGGAAGCTGACCAGCGTCAACAAATCCGCGCTGTCCCAGCTCCTGTTGTAGCCCGGGGCGGACTTGTCGACGATGCTGCCCTCTGGCAAAAAGCTGTCGTGGTCTCCCGCGTACATGGCGGCAACCACGAAACCTTGGTGCAGGTTGTTCTGGCAGGCCACCCGGCGGGCACGCTCCCGGGCCGCTCCCAGGCAGGGAAACAGAATCGAGAGCAACAGCGCGATAATGGAAATGACAACCAGCAACTCAATCAGCGTGAAACCCCAACGACGCCTATCCGACTCACGAATACCGCCGCTCATTGTCTGCTCCTTTGGACAAGGTAGGTTGTGATGGACCGCGTTTCCTCGGTGATTGTGATGCCGAACTGCTCCTGGAGCCACCGACGGGCCTGCTCGATGCCCTCAGTGCCCTGCCACTGCGGGGTCCCAGTACCGACGCATACAGGTTCCTCAAGTCCCGTCTGATCGAGGATGAAGACGCCGGCCGGCATCTGTTGCGACAATTGTTCGAGCAGTTCTGCCACATGCCACGCACGGAGTCCCCTTTTCCCATCATCGGTGTGCCACGGGCCGCGGACCTCCAGGTAATTTCCAAGCTTGCGGCCGTCGTGACGGGCGACAAGAACCTTCTGAACCGGCAGGGTCTCCGTGGTCAGTTCCATGCCGCACGCGGCGAGCACCAGATGGAAGCACTCCCCCAGCTCGATTCCGTCCTTGTACACTAGGTCCGCCCGCAACTCGCGGTCCTTCAAGCCATCCGCGAGTCGCAGCGCGGCCGCATACGGATGAACCCTGCTTGCATCGCCTTTCTCCGCACCGATGCTCCGGAGACTCGACACGACCCCGCTGATCCCGTAATTGATGGGCAGAATCTTGTAGCCCTTGTGCCCCGGCAGCAGGTTCTTCTCGCCTCCCAGGTAGATCTTCTGGTCCTTCGTCCGTTCGACAAGCTCTGCTCTATCGGGCAGCGGATGAGTCTGGTAGTAGGCGGCCAACTCCTCGCGGCGCTGCTGCGCTGCCCGGTCGGATTCGGCCGAGGCCGCCTCGCGATTCGCTTGCTCGATGAGACCCTTGTACTCGCCGCTCTGACTGTTGTCCTGGCCGAGAATTCCCTCAATCTGTTCCGCCGTCAGGTGGGCCTCACCGGACAAACGGGGGATCAGGGTCCTCAGGCATTCGTCAAAGCCGCGTTGAATGTCCTCCCTGACGCGCTCGCGTGCGGCCTCATTCAGGCCCGGACGCCGTTCCGGCTGAAGGCTCTTGATATGCTCCCACGTCTTCTTCGCCTCGTCGACCTGACCGGTACAGGCCAGTGCCTCGATATAGTCGCAGAATACGGTAGGTGTAGGTGAGAAGCCGCTCCAGTTGCAGTAGTCCCTTTCCAGCAGAGGCATCAGGCGTTCGCCGAGAGCTACGGCCTCCGTGTATCTGGCCTGCTGCAAGAGCATCCGAAGGCGAATGCGTTCGCGCTGAAGTGCGGCGGCGCTGTCCTCCGGACGTCCGCCAATCGTCGAGAGAATACGCTCGGCCTTGTCGTACTGTCTGTCGCTGCAATGCTTCCTGGCCATTACGGCGCGGAACGACGACTCGTCGTCGGTGATCGCCCCCTCAGGCCACAGTCGGCCCTGCTGCCACTGCGTCAGCTCAAGCGTGCCCACGACCTGCAGCGTCCCATATGGATTGTGTCTCTCCTGGCAGGTGAGGATGAGCCTGCTCGGGGCCCTCTGGTCGAACGGGTATCCGGAAGGCACATAGACCTGCGTGCTCCGATCAGTGGCGGTCCGGTGCGAGGAATAGACCTGCTGGTATTCGCGGCCGAGATCGTCCTCGACTTTCGAGAAGCCGAAGAACATGTACCCGTCGGGCATGCGGTTGCTGCTTTTGTTCGCGATGATCCAGATAGCACCATCGGGTGTGATGCCGGCCTGCTCGACCTCGGGCATGTGGTAGCCGGACGTGGCGAACATCTCCTCGGGCGTCATCTTCCTGCCGCCGGGGTCTTTGAGAAAGGCATAGGCGAGGCTGACCCGGCTGTTGCCGGGGCCGCTGCGAAGCAGGCCCTGGAACGCATTGGGATCGAAAAATTCGTTCGGCTGCTCGCGGGAGTAGGTGAAGACTGCGTCCGTGGCGCCGCCGTCGCGGGGGTCCCAGACGGAAATCCGCACGGGCAACCGGCTCTCGCGGAGCGCCCAGATTCGGACCCACTCCGGCGTGTCCGGCAGCTCCACGTCGAAGACGACCATGTCCTGCGAGATGACGGCGTCGGGGTTGACCAGCGGGGTGACTTCCGTCGCCTGCCCGCCGAACATGACCGCGATGATCGCGTCGAGGGAGAATTCGCCCGCCTGGCCGATCTTCTCTACAAACGCCGTGGCGAGATCGCCGGCTTCCACCGGCTGACGCGACTTGATGTCGTAGGCTTTGATGATCTTTCCGCCGCGGGCAAAGATCACCTGCGTGCCCATGCGAAGCCGGACCCGGCCGTCCCGGCTCATCCACAATTCCATCTGCGTCGGCTCCGAGGCCGCGTCGTCCTTCATGTAGATCGTGGCGCTAAAGAACGGCACAGACTGAAACCGCTGTGTGACATCGGCCCACGCGACGTTGCCGCCCGTGAGCAGGGCACCGAATTGGCCGATGACGACAGCCAGCGACAACAGGATCACCGCTGCGGCGGCGAACCGCGCCAGGCGATTCTCAAAAATCAGGCCCCAGTAGTCCGGCCGCTGAGCCGGGGCCGCCGGGGCTGAATTCGCGTAGGCTTCCTGCATTCTGTTCAAAACGCTCGCGTTCCGCGCCTCACTGGCGCCAACGGACGCGGCCCTGATGAATTTTTCTGTCTCTTTCGGCGATCTCATATTTCCATCTCACTGTTCAAAAGTGACCGGAGTTTGTCCAGGCCGTAGCGGTAGCGGCTCTGGATGGTCTTGATCGATGTCTTCTGCCACTCGGCGATTTCCCGGAACGGCATCTCGCCATACAGGTGCAGAGTGACGACTTCCCGCTGCTCGGCCGGCAGCTCGCGCATCGCCCCGCTGACCAGGGCAAACTGCTCGCTCGATGTCATCCATCGCTCTGGGTCTGCGGCGTCGGAGGCGCCGGCGGTCTGCTCATCCAGACCCGCCGTCACTCGCCGGCGGCCGGCCTTCAGATCGTTGCGGGCGGCGTTGGCGACGCACGTGGCCAGATAGCCCTTCAGACTGCCGGTCAGCCGGAATGTCCGGGCCGCACCGGCGAAGCGGACGAAGACATCCTGAACAATATCTTCCGCCGCCGCCCGATCGCTCAGCATGGACGCCGCCAGCCGCAGCAGGCCGCCGCGATACTTCTCATACACCCGAGCCAGCGCCGTCGCATCGCCGCGATTGAGCCGCCAAACGAATACCCTGTCTTCCATCAGCACCGAAAAGGCCCTTTCATCCGGATCGATCCTTTCTCACCAATATAACAACCGCAATGCCTTGTTTGCTCTATCCGAGAAGGTATAATTGGCTTCGACAAGAGGTAGGTTATGGTCGCAACGGCGCAACAGAAAGAGAATATCAAGAGGGACTTGGCCGCTTGCCTGAGCCAGGAGAAAGAGGTCCACGTCATGGGAGATGCGTCTGGTGGCTGATCTGAACCTTACTCAAGCTGAAGCCGACGCACTGATTGCCATGGAGAAGCACCGTATCAATGAGGACCGGCATAATTTCCCCATGGCTGGAGACTCGCTCGTATTGCCTCTCCAATCATCCGACAAGCGAGAGCAGTTCTTCTTGGATATCAGGCGCGGACGGATTGATTTGCTCCGGGCGAACTACCAAAATCGAGCGAGTCAAGTAGTGATCTTGGTGCGCGTAGATTTGGGCGGCGGACCGCATCGCAACCCAGATGACGAGGATATCCCATGCCCACATCTTCATGTCTATAGAGAAGGCTATGCCGACAAATAGGCAATGCCATTGCCTGCAGACCATTTCAGCAAGCCATCGGATCTCTGGACCACATTGGAAGACTTCATGCGGTACTGTAATATCACAAAACGCCCATATATCGACCGAGGACTGTTCCCATGATTAGCGAAATACAGAAACTCCTCGATGACTATCTCGCGTGGTTGAAGGATAAGACGTCGCTTCGCCAAATCGATAATGAGTGGGTGGAGATGACCACACCTTACCTGGATCGCCATAACGATTATATCCAGATCTACGCCAACAAGGTCAATGGTGCCTTCGTTCTCACAGACGACGGCTACACCATCGATGACTTGGAGCAGTCCGGGTGCAAGCTGGAAGGCGTGAAGCGACAGGAACTGCTCAAGATGACCTTGAATGGCTTTGGGATACAGCTTAACGACAATGCGCTTGAGGTCCGCGCTTCGCATGACACTTTCGCGCTACGCAAACACAACTTGGTGCAGGCGATCCTTGCGGTCAATGATATGTTCTACCTAGCTAGACCGATGGTGACCAGCTTGTTCTATGAGGACGTGTCCGCTTGGCTTGACCTGCACGAGGTCCGCTACACTCCAAAGGTCACGTTTACCGGCAAGAGTGGATACACTAACCTGTTTGATTTTGTAATCCCCAAGTCGCGCGTCAGGCCAGAGCGAATCGTTCAGACGATCAATCGTCCAAATCGAGACAAGGCTCAGGCTGTAGTCTTCTCATGGATTGACACGAAAGAGGTTCGTCCGCGCGATTCAAAGGCGTATGCCTTTCTCAATGACTCCGAGCAAACCATCCCAACGGAAGTCACTAACGCACTGCGCAACTACGATGTGCAGCCGATCCCGTGGAGCAAGCGAGACGATGTCCGAATGGAACTTGCCGCATGATGGCTGTCACCGGCGTGCACAATGGATTTGACCGCTTTACGGCCCGACGGGGAGCGGGAGATCCGCCGGGGCGACATCCTTCACGCTCAAATCAGCGTAGACCGCGCGGTACGCGCCGGTGCCCTTGAGCTTATACCAGCAGATGATGCGATTTCCATCGCCCAGCTTGACGCCCTTGCCCAGGTAGCGGAACGTGTCTTTGACCGTGTGGTCCTCGATGAAATGGCCGGTGGGCATCATATTCAGACTGGCCATCTTGTAATGGTCCACGGTGTCCAGGAGCTTCTGTTCGGCCGGCGTGCGGTCCTCTTTCGCCTTGTCGTAGATCTCGTTCAACTTGTCGCTGTCGATGGAGTAGGGCCGGTCGGGAAATGTCCTGTCGTTGTACTCGGCCATGATGCCGAGGTAATCCACCATCTCCTTCTCCGTCACCCGGGCGCGCTGCTCGGTCTGGACGGTGTACCCCGGGGGTGGCTCAAGGCTGAACAGCGAATCGTCAAGCTCCGCATCGAAATCGATATCGTACTGCAGGTAGCACGCCGGCGTCATCGTGGACCAGTCCTTCTCGGTGGGATTGTTGCGCGCGGGATCCGTCTCCGGGTCATAGATATCCGCCCCAGGCGCCTGGACGGCGACGAGCCGCTTTGTTTTCGCATCGATCCAGAAATCGTAGCTCCAGTCCTGGCCGTCGGACGGCTGCTTGAAGGCTCTTCGAAAGACGTTCACTTCGCCATTGGCGGTCGTTCGCGTTCCCACCCATTCCAGGTCGGGCTTGCTCATGTGCTCCCTGGCCCACCGGAACGGCCCGCGGGGGTCCTCTGTTGTCACCGCCAGTTCGTGAACGGAGGCCCGGTTCTCCGCCGGGACGAGACTAAGGCTCTTGAGATTCACGGCGTCTGTGATGGTTGTATGTTCGATCTGCCCGTGACCGGTCGGATGCAGGACCTCGCGGTACAGGCCGGGCGCCCTGTACGCCACTTCTCGCGTTTCGGTTTCCACCCACGTCCGCCGGCCGTCCTTGCTGGTGACGTGGTTGTAAAAGGTGAGCCGCCAGGTAATCGCCTTGGCTTGATCGATCTGCTCAAGAATCTGCGCGAACGCCACGTTCTTGCTGTCACGGCGACCGAGATGGGGCAGGCCCAAGCAAACGCCGATGAATATGACGGCCGCTGCCGCGAATTTGAGTGTACGAATCATGGTTATTCTCCTTCCCGTTGAGGCAATCGCCTGCGATTCGGAGTGTTGTGTCTGCGATTGGAACTCCGTAATCTCACCCTGGTGCTCCTGTTTCCACCGCTGGAAATCGAAGGGCGTACTGTCCCTGCCGATGGCCGTATGGATGAGTCGCTCCAGTTCATTGTCACGCTTGTCGGTGTTCATGGCATATCCTCCAGCACGCCTCGTCGGCGCAAGTACCTGGCAAGTTTGTGTTTGGCCCGCGTGAGCCGGCCGTTGACCGCCATCTTCGACAGGCCCAGCACGGCGGAAATCTGCTCATACGAACAGTCGTTGTGAAAGCGCAGGACTACGACTTCCCTCAGGGATATCGGCAGACGGTCAATCGCCTCCCTGACAATCTGACTGACGAACTCATCCGTGTCGCGGTCCGGCGTCTGCGCAAGGTCTGCCACTTCGATCTGCGGTTTTCGTGCCCGAGCCAGATCGACGGCGGCATTCCGGCAAATCTGCGCCAGCCAGGGTGCGAATTTCGCGGGCTCTTTCAGTCTGCGGAGGCTGACCAGGGCCCTGGCAAACGCCTCCTGTGCGGCGTCCTCCGCCAGTTGACGGTCCCTGAGCACGCCGTACGCCACGGCGACCAGCGGGGCATAGTATCCCTCGCACAGCCTGCCGAAGCTGTCGAGATCGCCCGCCCGGGCGGCCTGCACCAGTTCCATTTCTCCTTCGATAATCCGCTCTCCTGACCGAGCCGAATTGCCCTGTCGTTACCCTATTGTCAGGATTCGGCAGGAAAAGTAGGCGCAAAAAATTCCGCCTTTTCGCACATAGCCGGGAGTCTCAGCCCACGGAGTTCTTGAGGATGTCCATGAGGTGGACGCCAACAGCAAGGGCCGAGCACTGGCGCTCGGCCCTTTTGTGCGCGGACGTTCAGAGCCCAGCATCTTGATTATGGCTTGGCGGAGCCGTCGGGGGACAGGAGCTGCGATGGGCCGCCTTTGGTGCTCAGGGGATGCACGCCGATGAGGCTCCGATACTCAAAGCCGTATCGGTGGCGCAATTCTCCAACACGGGCGAGGATTTCGTTCCAATTGTCGCGGCGCCCGATATCTTCCGATGTCACGGCTAGTTCCAAGACGGTCTGCGGACGATCCGGGACCTTTTCGAGCAACGCGGACAATTGCTCCCAATCGACCTCCTGTCCCTGAAACGTCATCTTGTCCTCGCCAACGACGAGAGTCACGAAATGGCGTTGTCGAGTAGGCCCAACCTCCTGGACATCGGAAGAGTTCTTCGATTGCCGTCCCTCGATCACGTGCGAGGCTTTGTTGTTCGACTCGTCCAACTCCTTGACCCTGTCGTCCGGGTCGATGATCACGACGATCGTATCCTCGTTCGGCTTCAGGCGAAGCTGCGGATTGTACTCGCCCCAGGTCCCCCCCGGCATGATGGGGCCGGAAGCATGTGTGGCCAGGAGCCTTCCATTGTCCTGGGGGTCGCCCGCATAGAAGTGGACGCCGAACTCGGGACTCGGCGCGGCGCCCTTGTTGCGGATCGTGATCGCCGCCTTGAAGCTTCCGTCGGCGTTCGCGGTCACCGCCAGAGCTCCATCATCCACCGCCATGTCGATCGCGAGGGCGGCAGCGGAGGGGTACTTCGGGTACGCGTCGGAGACTTCGAGCGTTCTGAAGTCGCGGTTCTCATTCCAGCCCTCCTCCTGCGGTCTCGGCGTGCGCCAGTCGGAGCGGTCGTTCCAGCTCGCCAGCGAGTAGACCCTGACGAACAGCTTGTCGCCCACGAACGGGCCGGGGTTGATCACGTTGTCCACGCGAATCCAGCGGTTGTTCAGAAAGACCTCGTTGTACACGTGGTTGGCCCCGCCGCCGCCTTGTCCCCAGTCATACCCTTTCGCCATGATCCTCATGCGCAGCGACTCAGTAAGAGGCTCGGGATCTCCCTCATACCGATTGATCAGGGGCAAGTTTTGAATCAGCCGCGTCGGGATGCCGGCGGCGCGCAACATGGTCGCCCGCAGCGTGGCCGTCGAGCTGCACGTCCCGTGCAGGCGGCTCTTGAACATCGCATCCCCGAAGAAATTTGTCTGCAAGAGCTGCTGGTCCTGCTGCGAGCTGCCCACCGACTGCCGCCAGACGATCTTGTCGTCCACGACATTGAAGAAGGCGAACTCGGGCAGATCGTTGGCCAGACGGGTCTCACCGGCCATCCAGGCGAGAATCGTCTCGATGGCCTCGATATCCGTCGTCGCGCTTTTGACGATCTTCTCCTTGATCTCCTTTTGCATTTCATCGGAGAAGTTCATGCTCAGATCACGTTCGACATATTTTCGCAGGGATTCGGGAATCGCCGGGCGGGGATAGGGCTGCGCGAACACATGCGGCGTGGAGAATGGGAAGAGCAGAACCTCGACCACGGCGCCGTCCTTCAGTCGTGCCTTCCGGTCTGCCGGACGAGCATCCTGATAAAGATCATTCATCCCCTCAACGGTGTTCGGCGGCCTGATCTCGCAGACAGCCCATATCGTGTAGGCATACTCCCGGCGTTCTGCCCAGTCCCCGTCCGGCGTGCCGTCGCCATCGGTGTCCTTCTTCGTCGGGTCCGTCCGATACTTGCAGTGTTCGTCATAATCGCTCAACCCGTCGTCATCGGAATCGGCTCGCGCGCGGTCCGTCCCCAGCTTCGCTTCAAAGGAATCCTCCAGCCCATCCGAGTCGGAATCGACGCAGGCCGGCTGAGGATTCGTGTTCGACATTGCACCAAACACAGGGCCGTGACACAATCCGCACGTGATGATGAGAATACTGATCGAACGAAGGTACATGGAATCTCTCCTTTCTGCCGGCCCATCGTAACGCGGACCGCCGAATCAATCGGAATCATCAAGTGTTGTTTGCCCGCGCCTCGACCGTCGCAGGTTACTTTCCGGCAGCCTCGACCACGGTGAACCCCGGCGGAACCTGGGGGGTGAAAAGATTCTCAGGCAGCACGGGATTCCACTCAAATTTCTCCAGGACAGTCACACTCACGCCGGTGCCGTCACTAGTCGGCCAATGAGTTTCCATCCGCACGGGAAGATTCGTCGCTTTGTCGAACCATACGCGGTGGAATGCGCCGTCCGGATTCGTGCCGTACTTCTTCGCGCTGACGTCGAAGCCGAAGCATGCGGCGCCGTCGATCTCTGCGGATTCATAGAACCGGTCAGCCCGATCGATAAGACCGATGATGGACGCGATGTGGTCCATCGGATGACGCAGCCACGTGGTTTGGCGGTGTTCGACCTGCTTGCAGGTGCGGGCGTCGTAATCGACCGTGGTCTGAACCTGGCGGTAGTCCTTGTCGTTGAAATCGAGGCTGGTCGGCGCGTTGTCGTGTTTCTGAATGACGCACCACTCGGTTATCCGGACGCGATTTCCTTCAATCTGGTCCGTGCGCCAGGCGTTTCGGGACGCATAGAATCGCGTGCCGCCTTCGGTGTAAGCGACGGTTTCCACTTTGCGGAATGCGACAAACAGAGTGTCCTTGAGTCCGGCCGGTATGCTGGCGTACGTCATCTCGCCCTTTTCTTCGCGCTCTCTGGCCTTGCGGATCGTGTCGGGATGCGCGTTCACAAATCCCTCGGGTATCCGCGGCTGGAAAGTATCCACCGGGACTTCACTGGCGTACTGGAATTGGTCCTGGACATGGGTCAATGTCTCCTCCGGGTGATCGGTGAGCGGTCTGCCGTGGTACTCAATCCGCACGGGCAGTCTCGTTTCCTTATCGAACCAGATGCGGTCAGTCCATTCCTTCGGGTTGTCCCCATACTTGGCCGCACTGACCTCAAAGCCGATGCACTCCTTGCCCTCGAAAGTCTCCGCATTGAGAACGCGGTCCGCCTTGTCCAGAAGGTTTACGTAGAACCGCAGCATGCCCACGGGGTCCGACACCGGCTGCGGGGACGTGCTGGTGTGAGTCGTGTAACACTGAAGCTCGTAGGAAACGTCGCACGTGAAGAGAAAGCCGGAGTCGTCGGGGACTTCCCACTTCGTGCTGACAAGCGTGTCGTTGTAGTACGTGTCGTGCCGCTGTCTGTCGGCGGCCTTGTACCACCGGCTCCAGTTCCCGGAGATGTGGGTAGAGCCATAATCAGCGACAAAAACGTATCCTTCCCGGTAGATCAGGACGTTGACTTTCCTCAGAGATTCGGCGATTTCCCGTCCCCAGGCGGCGGGCGGGGCGAGCCACCACCGGCCGTCCTTTCCGACCCCGAAGGGCCAGAAGGTGATGCCGCCGAGCACGATCAGGATCACGGCCGCCGCGAGGGCGAATCTCCCCGAGTGGGTATTGATGGTCAGTCTCCAGATCGGCCGCCGATGCGGCGCCGGTGATTGCTCCCGGGACTCGTCCATTTCATGGAAGATCTTCGCAAGCGTCTCCTGCCGTCGCTCGTCGGCGGCCTGGTAACGCAGCTTCCGAAGCATGTTTTCCAAAGGATCGTTCGTTTTCATTTCGACACCTCGCCATCCATCATCGAGCGGAGTTTGTCGAGCCCGTACTGGTACCGGCTCAATGCGGTCTTGATGGAGGTATTCTGGTGCTTGGCAATCTCTCTGAACTTCAGGCCCGCGTGCACACGAAGCATGACGACTTCGCGTTGCTCGTAGGGCAGCTCGGCGACCGCCGATCTGAGTCTTCGCATCTGCTCATCGTCGATCACCATCTGCACGGGCCCGTCGCAGCCTGCGGGGACCTCGCCGGCATCGTCGAGAGAGGCCAGCCGTGCCCGGGGCTTACGGCGGTAGTGATCCCTGACCCGATTGGCGACCGCCGTGGCCAGGTAGGCCCGCAACGTGCGGCGAAGCTCCAGACGGGGCACGGAGCGAACCAGGCCGATGAACACGTCCTGAACCACATCCTCCGCCGTCGCGGCGTCGTGGAGCAGGTTGCCCGCCAGCGTCAGCAGATCGCCCTGATACGTTTCGTAGATCAGCCGCAACGCGTCCTTGTCCCCGCACTTCAATCGCCACAGGAGTCTTCTGTCTTCAAGCATCAGCCATCTGCCGAAACATCGCCCGACAATCGATCGTCACCAGTAAGACGCTGGTAGAGGGGATTTTACCTTATGGCGAGAACTTCTTCGAGGTGTGCAGGTGCGAAAGGTGGCAGCGTCAAGGCCGAAGGCCTTGGCGATGGTTTCACTGCATCCGACGAACGCCATCGCCAAGCTGCGCTTGACGCTGCCACCCGAGGCGAGGACCGCGACTATCGCGCCTGTGAATAACTGGCCACAGGACGTTGTGTGTGAAGTTTTTTTCTGGCGCTACGCAATTTCTTTGTTTACAGTGACTTATGAACCTTACAAGAAAGGAGATTAAGTCATGGAAGGTAACCGGGTAAGCGTAGAGGAGTTGAAG
>Ga0315277_10001207_pt1 | contig 38184 bp, 49 predicted proteins | sample YL17G05_15_MG_FD_203695 | JGI IMG/M metagenome (GOLD analysis project Ga0315277, IMG submission 203695) | Sediment microbial communities from Yellowstone Lake, YNP, Wyoming, USA - YL17G05_15 | ecosystem: Environmental > Aquatic > Freshwater > Lake > Sediment | place: USA: Wyoming | collected...
CTCAGGTCATAGGTATGTGTTAGCCGGATGGCTATAACCTACGAACAACGTAAAAAATACGCGCAGAAACACAGCCGCGAACTATCCCAATCGGGTAGGGACATCGGCAAGATCCCTCCAGTCGCCGATCCGGAGCGGAAGGAAGCCACGCAGCGCAGCTTCCGGGCGTTCTGCGAGCGGTACTTCCCCAAGACGTTCGTCCTCGCCTGGTCTCCGGACCATCTCAAGGTTATCGCCAAGATCGAGGACGCGGTCCTTCGCGGCGGCCTCTTCGCGATGGCGATGCCCCGCGGCTCCGGCAAGACCTCGCTCGCGGAGTGCGCGTGCCTCTGGGCGACGATATTCGGCCATCGCGACTTCGTCGCCCTGATCGGCCCCGACGAGGCGCTTGCGCTTCAGATGCTCGACTCGATCAAGGCGGAGCTCGAGGGCAACGACCTCCTCCTCGAGGACTTCCCCGAGGTCTGCTACCCGATCACCTGCCTCGAGGGGATCGCGCACCGCGCCAACGGGCAGCTCTGCAATGGCGAGCGGACCCAGATCGGATGGTCCGCGAAGGAGATCGTCCTCCCGACGATACCCGGCTCGTCGGCCTCCGGGGCGATCGTGAAGGTCGCCGGCCTCACCGGCTGTATCCGCGGGATGAAGTTCAAGCGGCCCGACGGGCGAAGCTCCCGTCCGTCTCTGGTGGTGCTCGACGACCCGCAGACGGACCAGAGCGCGCGGTCCCCGTCCCAGTGCTCGTACCGGGAAAGCATCCTCTCCGGAGCGATCCTCGGCCTCGCGGGACCCGGGAAGAAGATTTCGGGGATCATGCCGTGTACGGTGATCTGGCCGGGGGACATGGCCGACCGGATCCTCGACCGGGAGAAGCATCCGCAGTGGCAGGGCGAGCGGACGAAGATGGTCTATAGCTTCCCGAAGGACGAGGCGCTCTGGGACCGTTACGCCGTGATCCGTGCCGACGGCCTCCGGAAGGGGATCGGGCTCGAGCGTGCGACGGCGTTTTACGTCGAGCACCGTGCGGAGATGGACGCCGGCGCTGTGGTCGCCTGGCCCGAGCGGTTCAACCACGACGAGGCGAGCGCGATCCAGAACGCGATGGACCTGCGGCTTCAGAGCTCCGTGGCGTTTGCGGCCGAGTACCAGAACGAACCGATCGTTACTGACTACGCGGACCAGATCCTCACGGCGGAGCAGGTCGTCGCGAAGGCGAACGGCTTCGGCCGAGGCGTGGTCCCGCCGAGCGCGACGAAGATTACGATGTTCATCGACCTCCACAAGGACGTCCTCTACTACGCCGTCTGCGCGTGGGAGGAGAACTTCACCGGGTACGTGATCGATTACGGCACGTTTCCGGACCAGAGGCGTCCGTATTTCGTCTTGACCGAGGCTCCCTACAAGCTCGGGGACGTCTACCCGGGGGCCGGGGTCGACGGGGCGCTCGGAGCCGGGCTCGCGGAGCTGGTCAAGGACTTCCTCGGCCGGGACTGGATGTGCGGCAGCGGCCGGATGCGGATCGAGCGGCTCCTCGTCGACATGGGGTACAAGCCGGCGGTCGCCCAGGCCGTGAAGATGAAGGCTGGCGGCTCCGCGATGATGCTCTCGAAAGGCGTCGGGATCCGGGCGAGCCGCAAGCCGATCATCGAGTACACGCGGAAGCCGGGCGAGGTCGTCGGCCACTACTGGTATATTCCGAACGTCGCGAAGACGGAGCAGTTCCCGTACGTCCTCATGGACGTGAACTACTGGAAGCGGACGGTCCACGACGGGTTCGCGCTCCCTCTTACCGACCGCGGCTCCCTGAGCCTCTTCGGATCCGACGGTCGCCGGCACGAGATGTTCGCCGACCACGTCGCGCGAAGCGAGCGGTGGGTCGAGGTGACGGGCCCCGGCGGGACCGTGCGCGAATGGTTGTCCCAGCCGACGAGGCCGGACAACCACTATTTCGACTGCCTCGTGGGGTGCGCCGTCGCGGCGTCTATTTCCGGGATCAAGTTCGAGGGCCAAGGGGTCCAGAAACGAAGTCAGAGGAAACGGTATACACAGGATGATCTGCGGCGACGTGGATGAGCAAAGCAAAAGGCAGATCTGGCCGAATTACGACGAGAACGAGAAGGGGATCGAATGTCCCCGCTGCGGCTGTCGGCACCTCCTCGTCGATACCACGCGGAGGTCATTCGGCCAGATCACGCGGTATCGGATGTGCCGGTGGTGCGGCCATCGGATCGTGACGTACGAAAAGGTCCGGGAGGAGACGAAGTGAAGATCGAGGAGCAGCAAGTCGTCCGGGTCGACGGGAAGAGCGTCCTGACGGTCTGGACCGACATCGAGACCGGCGCGGTACGGTACGAGGTGGCCGGCCAGACGGTTGTCAACGTCCAGACGCCGCAGGGGGTCGCGCAGGCTCCGGTACCGTTCACGTTTCAAATCCTGGCGGAGAACCTACCGGACGCTTGCAAGGACCTCGACGCGCGGATCCAGGAGGCCGCCGGGAAGGCGACGATGGAATTTATCGCCAACATCAACGCGCAGCAGAAGCGGATCCAGGTCCCGCGCGGGGATCAGATCATACAGTTCCAAAGGGACCCGTCGAGGCCCAACAGCCACCCCTGATCCCGATTTTGTCCTATTAGTAGTACTCCGGCGCTATTCCCTGGTTTTCCAAATATTTACGCGGTAAAGCCCGGGGTATGAGCACCAGCCTCGACGACATCGAGAGCGCGCTCGGTGCGGCGCTCACGAGCCCCAAGCACGTCCGGGTCGATTCGATCGACGTCGACAAGCCTTCGATCCCCGACCAGATCGCCGCCGCGAAGTTCCTTCAAGGGGTCGCCTCGACCAAGGACTTCGCGAAGGCGTTTACCCGGATCAAGATCGTCCCGCCCGGGAGCGTCTGATCGTGTGGCCGTTTAGGAAGGCCAGCGCCCCGAGGAAGGCGATCCTCGCTCGGTTCGACTCGGCGCAGACCACGGCCGACAACCGCAAGCACTGGATCAACGCCGACCTCCTCTCCGCCGACGCCGCGGCGAGTCCCGAGATCCGGAGTAGAATCCGGTCTCGGGCGCGCTACGAGGTCGCGAACAATAGCTACGCCCGCGGGATCGTCCTGACGCTCGCGAACGACACGATCGGGACCGGGCCGAGGCTCCAGATGGCGACGGGGGCCGCGGCCACCGATCGCCTGATCGAGAAGGAGTTCGGTGCGTGGGTCGACGAGGTCGGCCTCTCCGAGATCCTCCGGACAATGCGGATGGCAAGGGCCCAGGACGGGGAGGCGTTCGCGCTCCTTGCGACGAACCCCATCTACCAGCATCCGATCAAGCTCGCGGTCCGTCCGATCGAGGCGGACCAGGTGACCACGCCGGACTTCTCGAGCCTTGAACCTAACGCGGTCGACGGGATTCTCTTCGACTCCTACGGGAACCCGTCCCAGTACCACGTACTCCGGGTCCACCCCGGGGCGATGGTCGCGTTCCCGGCCGATTACCAGCGGATCCAGGCCCGGTACATGATCCATTGGTTCCGGTCCGACCGTCCGGGCCAGTCCCGGGGGCTCCCGGATATCCTCCCGGCGCTTCCGCTCTTCGCCCAGCTCCGGAGGTACACGCTCGCCGTGATCGCGGCGGCCGAGAGCGCGGCGGACATCGCCGTCGTGATGAAGACCAATACCCCCGCCGGGGGCGAGGCGGCCGAGGTTTCGCCGATGGCGGAGATGGAGTTCCAGCAACGGATGGCGGTCTTCGCCCCCGAGGGCTGGGAGCCGACGCAGCTCAAGGCAGAGCAGCCGGCGACGACCTACGAGATGTTCAAGAAGGAGATCCTGAACGAGATCGCCCGCTGCCTGAACATGCCCTACAACGTCGCCGCGGGGAACTCCTCGTCCTACAACTACGCCTCGGGCCGGCTCGACCACCAGACGTACTACAAGTCGATCGCCGTGGATCAGCGGCACTGCGAGGCGGTCGTCCTCGACCGGATACTCGCCGCGTGGATCGAGGAGGCGACCCCGGTCTACGGGCTCGAGCTGATCGGCGTCCCGGGCCACCAGTGGTTCTGGGACGGGCACGAGCACGTCGACCCCCAGAAGGAAGCGACGGCGCAGGCGCAGCGGCTCGCGAGCAACACGACGACGCTCGCCGCCGAGTATGCTCGGCAGGGGCTCGACTGGGAGGAGCAGCTCGAGCAGAGGGCGAGGGAGCTCGAGGTCATGCGAAAGCTCGGCCTCCCGGCCCCCGGGGCGGCCCCCGCGGCTACCGAAGACCAGCCCGAGGAGGAGCCCGAGGAAGATCCGGCCGAGGCCGACACCATAGAGGAGAACGACGATGCCGAATGAGAAGACGCTGATCCTCGCTGTCGCGAAGTTCGAGATCCTCGAGGCGGCGCTCAAGGGCGAGGACGGGAAGCCGAAGCTCCCGACCTTCGAGATGCTCGCCTATACCGGCGCCCCGATGAAGCTCATGGGGTGGCGGTACCCGGTCATCGTGGACCTCGACGGCCTCTCGATTCCGAGCCAGCAGAGGCCGATCCGCTTCTGCCACGATTCCATGATCGGGATCGGGCACACGGAATCGATCTCGATCCAGGGCGGATCCCTGATCGCACGCGGCGTCATCTCGCGGGACACCGCGGAGGCGAAGGAAGTCGTGGCCTCGGCCAAGAACGGATTCCCGTGGCAGGCGTCAATCGGCGCCTCGGTCGAATCGCAGGCCGATTTCGTCAAGGAAGGCGAATCGGTCGAGGTCAATGGAAGGAAGATCCCCGGGCCGGTCAACGTGGTCCGGAAGTCGACTCTCGGTGAAATCAGTTTCGTGGACCTGGGAGCCGACGGGAACACGTCGGCGACGATCGCCGCGAAGGCGGCAAAGGAGTTAGCCATGCCGGATGACGGAAAGACGGAAGAGGGCAAGGAGGTCGAGGCCGGCAAGGTCGAGACCAAGCCCGAGGAGAAGAAGAAGGAAGAGGCCAGCCCGGGCGGGCGTGCGGACGAGATGGTCGCCGAGGCTTACCGCCGGCGCGCAATCGACGACATGACGGTCTCCGCCCAGTCCGAGCACCAGGACGACCCGGAGGCGTGCGAGCGGTTCCGGGACCTGGGCCAGCGGCACATCGAAGCGAAGACCTCGGCGAAGGACTTCGAGATCGAGCTCCTGAAGGAAAAGCGGCCCCTGGTCCATTCCCGAGGCAGGGACGACCGCGGGGCCGGGGACGTGCTCTCCGCCGCCGCCACGATCGCGGGTCTCGGAGACGAGGTCGCCGTCAAGGCGCACGGGGAGCGCGCCGTCGAGTCCGCGAGGAAGCAGTTCGGGCACGACATCGGGCTCCAGGAGATCATGCTCAAGGCCGCCGCCTCGAACGGCTACCACGGCCGGCAACGGGTCACGATCGGGAACTGGCGCGAGGTCTGGAGCTACGCCGCGGGCGACATCCGCGCGGCGGGGTACTCCACGGTGAACCTCCCGTACATCCTCGGGAACGTCGCGAACAAGGCGGCGGGGAAGGTCGGCGCGGATCCGAGCTGGGTTGCTCCGCTCATCTCCGGGGCCGCGAGCCATGCGAACTTCCAGAGCCACACCGTCTTCTCGATGGGCGCCAACGGCACGCTCGAGAGCGTCGGGCCGGGCGGGGAGCTCAAGCACATGCGGCTCTCCGAGGACACCTACACGCGGCAGGTCGGGACCCGGGGCGCCGTCCTCCGCCTCTCCAGGACCGACATCATCAACGACGACATGGGCCAGTTCGCGAAGAACGCCCAGACGCTCGTCCGGAAGGGCTACAACGCCCGCGAGAAGGCGCTCTTCACCCTGATCATCGCGAGCGGCGCGGGGAGCTCGCACTTTACGGCGGCGCGCACGAACTACATCAGCGGCGCGACCACGGTCCCGGGGACGCTCACCGGGATGACCGCCGCGGTCAAGGCGTTCCGGAAGCTGACCGGGGTCGACAACGAGCCGATCAACGTCGATCCTTCGATCGTCATTGTCTCGCCGAGCTACGAGGCGGCAATGAACGCGCTCCTCGGGGCCGCGGTCCCCGCGCTGGTCGTCAGCCGTATCGAGACCGCCGCCAGCACTCCGGTCTTTTCCGGGGCCACGAACATCTACTCCGGCCGGTTCGGCGGAAAGGCGATCACGAGCCCGTGGCTCGAGAACACCTCGATTGGCGGATCCGACGGCTCGACCGCGTGGTACCTCTTCGCCGACCCCAACATCCTTCCCTGCTACGAAATCGCGTACCTCAACGGGCAGCAGACGCCGACGGTCGAATATTTCGGCCTCGAGAGCGAGGCCGATTCGCTGGGCGTCGCGTGGCGGATCTACTGGGACTTCGGAGTCGCCGCGGCCGAGTGGCGCGCGGGCGTCAAGATCGCCGGCGCGTAAGCAGCAGCCGGGAGCGAAAGGAGACCTGAGACATGTCGAATCTTTTCACGTTCTTGAGCGAGGGCATTGCCCTGGACCATACCCCGGCGTCGGCGCTGACCGGGGGGCAGCTTATCCAACTCTCGGGGAAGCGGGTGGCGATCACCACGGAGCCGGTCGCCGCCAGCGTGCTGGGGTCCGTCCAAACCGATGGGAAATGGAGCGGCCCCTACGTCGGCGGCGTCTGTAACGTCGGCGACAACCTCTGGTGGGACGCCAACGGGACGCCGTACGGGGGCGCCGCGAACGGCGCGCTCACGAACATCGGAGCCGACGGCGACTGGTGGGTCGGGACGGTCTCGGCCGCTCCGGCCGCCACCGACGCCACGGTCAACTTCATCCTCAACGAGCAGAACATAAATCAGCCCGTTTGGTTCGGTCGGACGTATTTAAAGTCCGCCGTCGACATCACCATGGTCGAGGCGACCCATTCCGGCGGGGTGATCGAGATCACCGCTGACGCGAAGACCGTCACGCTCCCGATCGGAGTCGTCGGGATGGAGCACATCATCGTCAACCGGGTCGCCGACGGCGGCTCGCTCCTGACGGTCGACCTCAACGGGAACGAGATCATCCGCGGGATGAACCTCACGATCGCCGCGACGAAGACCGCGAACAACACCAAGGTTACGCAGATCATGGGGGACTGGATCCACCTGGTCTGCACCGTTGCCGCGACGGCGTGGCGTTGCGTCGGCATTCGCGGGACCTGGGTCACCAGCTAGTCACCGATGACCGATCTAATCCAGACCGGGGTGGCGTGGCTTGACGTACAGCGGAAAGCCTACCTGTCCCGTCTGGTGACGTACCAGCGTGGCCTCGACTCCGTTTCGGTCGGGGCCACGCTGGGTACGTTCGAGGAGGAAGGGTTCGACGAGTCGGGCTCGATCATCCGGACCCGGCGGATCGACTTCATCATGACGGCCGCCGACCTGATCCTCGACGGTGCGGTCGTCAAGCCGATCCCGGGGGATCGGATCGTTGACGGGACGGACACGTACGAGGTCATGGCGGTTATTAGCGGAGAGCATTACCGGGTCGCGGACTCCTCCGGCCTCATGGTCCGGATCCATACGAGGCTGATCGACGAGTAAACCATGTCGCTGATCATCGATATCGCGGACGCGATCGTATCTTCTCTGAACGATCACGAGTTCAGCCAGGACCTCACGGCCGAGCGCAAGTACCTCCAGATCTTTGAACTGCCGGAGATGGCCGAGCTACACGTAACCGTCGTCGCGCAGAGCCTGGAACGGACGGAGATCACGAAGGATGGGACGGACAGGGCCGATGTACAGGTGGCCGTTTTCGTCCAGAAAAAGCTCGCGAAGATCGAGGACGACGGAGAGGTCGACGACCTGATGGATCTGGCGCAGGAGATCGTCCTCTATCTCGAGGGCATCAGGACTTTCGGCGGCGCGGTATGGTCCAAGACGGAGCACAATCCGGTCGTGCTGCCTGGGCACTTCGACAAGCTGCGGCAGTTCACGAGCGTTATCACGCTCAGCCTAACGGCAATGTGACCGGCCGCTTGAAAACGGAGGACAAAGACGATGGCGACCATCAGGCTCGGGAAAGACGTACTGATCCAGATCGATACCGCTGGAGTAGGCGGAGCTGGGGCTACCTGGGTCTCTATCGCGCAGCAGACCGACGGGAAGCTCGACGTCAAGACGGACAAGATCGACACCACGGTCAAGGGCGACAACGGCTGGACCAAGGAGCTCCCCGTCGCGCAGGGCTGGACGATCACCTGCGAGGGCAAGGCGGATCCGGCCGACCCGACCTACGCCCTGCTCTGGGCTGCTCAGATTACCGGAACGGTCGTCTACTGGAGACTCAGCCGCGGGTACATTGCCGGGACGTCGTACGAGGGGACGGCGTACGTCTCGTTCGGCGAATCGTACCCGCTCAAGGACGCGGTCGGCTTCTCGCTCGAGCTCTCCTGCCAAGGAAAGCCGACGGTATCGACCCCGTTGGCGAGCCCCTCGGCGAGCAAGTCGGCGAGCCCATCCGCGAGCGCGTCCGCGAGCCCGTCGGCGTCGTCTTCTTAACGATAGGATCCTGGGTCGGCCTGGCTCGATCCCTCTCTGACGAGCCGGGTCGGCCCTTTAACGACAGAGAGGAGAATCACGATGGCGGCGAATCGGCTCGAGGGCGAAGTCGAGATCACGCTCGACAAGCGGCGAATTCTAAAAATGACCATGAGGGCCCGTGCCCTGTTTAGTCAGCAGACCGGGATATCCGTTGACAAGTTTGTTCGGCTCATGGTCGCGGACCTCCAGGAAGGGAATTCTCCGCGGAATGACTACCTCGCGGCGCTTCTTTGGGCCTGCCTTGTCCACGAGGACCGGATGCTCACCCTCGAGCAGGCCGAGAACTTGCCGACCTACGCGGTCGGGGAGAAGGATTCCGAACGGCAGTTGGTCGTTGTCAAGAAGCTGATCGATGTCTGGAACCTGCGGGAGGGATTCGACCCGAAGGAGGCCGAGAAGAAACCGGAGGCTGGCGGGACCGAAGCCCCCCCGGCCCAGATCGAGACCTTGAGGTCCCCGAATGCCTGAAGCTCGCCTACGCGATCGGGCTCCGGCCGGAAGAGTTCTGGGGGCTGACGGCTCCGGAGTTCTTCCGGCTGGTCCTGGCGTGGGGGGACCGGGAGCGGCTCCGGAGACACGAGGCCGCGGTACTCGCGCTCGCGATCGGATCGGCGGTCGGAGGAGGTAAGGACGTGACCGCGAAGTCGATCTACAAGATGGTTACCGGGGAGGACCTCCCCGAGGGCGAGGCCGACGAGGCCGAGGCCACGGCGTTCTTCGCGAAGGTCGACCGCGAGCTGGAGGTCCGGTGAAGATTTACGTTACGGTCGAGGGGATCGATAGGGAGATTGCCGATCTGGCCGAGTTTGGCAAGAAGGCAAGGAAGAAACTGGTGAAGCTTGTCAAACTCTCCGCAGATTCGATCGGCGTCCAGTCGGGCATGCGCGCGCCAGTTTCCACGGGCGCTCTGCGCGAATCGATTAGTGTCAAGTTCTCTCGGAACCGCACCACGGCATTCATCCGACCTGAGAAAGCGCATGGCGTCTATCAGGAATACGGGACCGGAACGGCCGGGATGGCCCATACCTTCGTCTCGATGAAGGACACCTCGGACACGACCCCGCTCAAGCACAAGGTTCCAATGGGGTTCCCGAATGTGAGCAGGGTTGCTTCGTGGGCCCGGCGACACGGTATCAAACCCTTCCTGGTCGCGCGCGCCATTTGGCGGAGGCAGGGATTGAAGCCGCAGCCTTTCACGGAGCCGGCCGGAGTGGTGGTGGCCCCCCGGTTCGTCGCTGGGGTGGAGGAGATCCTCAAGAAACAGGCGGCCGAGTTCAACAAGAAGAAGTGACGGATGGCCAATATCTTCGTCAAGATCGGCGCGGACGACGAGGCACTCGCGAAGGCGTTAAAAAGAGCGTCGAGCAAGCTCCAGAAGTTCGGGAAGGACCTGGAGCGGGTCGGCATGAAGCTGACCCAGGGGCTCACGGTCCCGATTGCCGGCGCGGCGGCGGCGGTCTTCGCGTTCTCGGAGAAGTCGAAGGCGGCGTTCGAGAAACTCGGCTCCTCGGTGAAGTCTTCCCTCGGGCGGATCGGGGACGATATCGCGAAGTCGATCAACCTCGAGGGGATCACCGAGGGGATCGCGGGGATGGTCCGGTCCGTATCCGAGGCGTTCATTTCGCTTCCGACCGGCGTGAAATCGGCCGTCGTCGCGATCGCTGCTTTCCTGGCGGTGATCGGTCCGGCGCTCCTGATCATAGGGAAGTTCTCCACGGCCATAGGCGTCTTGGTTGGGATGATGACCGGGCCAATTGGGATCGCGATCGCCATCGGTGTTGCGCTCGCTGGGGTGATCGCCTACTCGGAAGCAAATGAGAGGGCAGCGAACTCCTCCGCCAAACTGGCGGAGCAAACGAAAAATACAACCAAGCAGCTTATCGTCGAAGGCGAGGTGCGACTGGCAAATTTGCGTGCCAAATTGGGCAGTCGCAGTCTCGGAATTACCCAGCCGCTCGAAGTAGTCATGAGACTCGAGGATGAGATCGAGGCTCAGAGGAAATTGGTTTCCTCGCTCAAAGAGCTCGAACGCACGGAGGAGGCGACCTCGAAGGCGCTCGCGAAGCACGCCGACATCCTGGCGGACTTCACGGCCAGTACGACGGCCTACGGGGAGACCACGGATAACCTCACGGCGAAGCTCCACAGTCTCAAGAACATCTACGTCGAGTGGCTCAAGGTCGGGCTCAAGCCCGCCGACGAGTTCATGAAGAACTTGCGCGACGACATCGAGGCCACGACCGACGCGCTCGAGAAGCAGACCGATGCGACGAAGCGGCTGGAGGTCTACCAGACCGCCGCCACCGCGGGCCGAACCTACGAGATCCAGGGTGGCGGGGTGAACCCGATTGCGGCCTCGCGGGATGCCATGATGGGGCGGTACAACCAGATGGCCTCGGACAACCTCAAGCTCGGGATCGAGGCTCCGACCGCCGCAATGAGGGCGCTCCGCGTGAGCATCGAGGAGCTCCAGGATCCATGGTCGGAGTTCGTCGGCCTCGTGGCCGCCTCGGCCCCGGTCTGGCAGCAGCTCGGGCAGGCAATGCACTCGGTCGTTCAGGCATTCACGCAGGGGGTCGGAGACGCGATTGCCCAGGTCCTCGTCTATGGGCAAAGCCTCGGGAAGATGATGCAGGACTTGATGAAGCGGATCGCGGCGATGATCATTTCGACCCTGGTACAGATCGCGATCCAGTGGGTGATCTCCTCACTCCTCGGGGTGGGCATGATCGTCACGCAGACCGTCGCTGCGGTGAAAGCCTACGCGATCCAGACCTGGGCGGGTGCGTTCGCTGCGACCGCCGCCATCCCGATCGTCGGGCCTGCTGCTGCGTTTGGGGTCGCCGGAACGGCCCTCGCGACCATGCTCGCGGGCGTCCCGGCCGCTGGGGCTGCGGGCATGGCTGCTGGCGCTTCTGGCATGGTCGCGGCCGAGGGCGGTATTTTCACGACGCCGGGGATCACGCGGATCGCCGAGCGCGGGAGGCCGGAGCTGGTCCTGAACGAGCAGAACATCCGGCGGTTCTTCCCGGGCATGCTCGGCGGGGGCCGGCCGGTTGTAGTCCATAGCCATGTCATTCTCGACGGCAGGGAAATCGGTAAGGCATCGGTAAAGTATATTCCCGATGTGATCAGAGGACTCTGATGGCAAACAAGTTTAATCACTCTAACTTCGCACTCGGGACCGTATCCGGAACCTTTACCGCGGGACAGACCGCCCTCGATCTGACTGCGGGTCACGGCAACCGGTTCCCGACCGCGCCATTCAGGGTTACTTTATGGAACGCCACCGATTACACGAATCCCTCGGATGCATTCTGGGCAGGCGAGGCCGAGATCATTGAATGCGGAGGGAAGACGGCCTCGTCGTTGACTTCATTGACCCGCGGCCGAGAGGGCACCTCCGCGATCGCAAGCGTGACCGCGAAAACGTACCGGGTTATCTGTTCAATAACGAATAACGACATAGAGAACTACAATTATCTTTATAACGTAAAGGACTTCGGAGCCACCGGCGACGGCGTCACCGTTGACACCGCTGCGATCCAGGCTGCAATCGATGCCGCGGAGGCTGCCGGAGGGGGGATCGTTTACTTCCCGATCGGGATCTACGTGGTGGGGGCCCTTACGGTCACGGTCTCCGGAATTACTCTCAAGGGGGCCTCCTCAAAGAGCACGGTTCTTTATAGGACCGAAGGAACCGTGGGGACCTACACCATTACGGTGAACCTATCCGGGAGCACGAAGCCTTTCTCTTTCAACATGGAAGGGTTCAAGCTACGAGGGAATGAAACGACTCGATCCTTCCATGGCATCTATCTCAACATGGTCTGGGCCGGGCGCCTAGATGATCTTTATTTCACAGGATTTGATAAGCTACTAACGGGATACGACGCCTATTTCCTTGATGTCTCCAGCATCTTCATGGAGTTCTACAATGAAGGGATCCAGGGAGCCGAGATCGGGCACCCGTGGAATTCGAGCACCTTCAAGGATATCTGGGCTTTCGAGGGAAATGCCGACGGGACCTCCATCCCGTTAGATACCTCGAACATGAACAGCAACACGTTCATTGCCCTTTGTTCAAGTCAGTCACCCGCGAACAAGATCGATTGCTTCAAGCTACTTGGCAATCGAGGCAACACGTATATCTCCTGCCGTTGGGAGTCTATCTACTCGAACAACGACTGGCTCCGTGTGGGAAGCAACAACCGTTTCCTGGGGTGTCTTTGGACTACCGCCTGCGCAGTCGCGGCCGGGAAGTTCGCCATCAAGGTTGAAGGAGACAACAACTACTTCCGCGATGTGCAAACCAGCTTCTTCGGAAACCTAATTAAGCTCGACAAGAACACCATGGGAAATGAGGTGTGGTTTGACAATTCCAATTGTCAATCGCACTACTCGAACGTGGACCATGGCGCCGGGAACGTCCTCCACTACGGCCCCTTCGATCATATCTCCTGCAACAAATTTACCTGGACCGAGGGGAATAGTTACATCACCGGAACCAGCAAGGTCACAAACCTTTTCACCCATCCTATGTCATTCGCGGATGTGACCCTCGATGGTTTGGTCAAGGCCCTCTCCGCTGATGATGGACCAAGGGGATTCGGATGTGTCTACAAGTTCGACACCCCCACGGGGAACCGAAGGTTCTACCAGTCATACGGGACCTTTGATACTTACTATGCACACACTTTCTCCGTATGGGTGAAAGCGGTTGACTCTGGAGTATCCCACGAGGAGGAGGTTCAACTCCTGGGCGATGAACTCACCGGGGATTGGACCACGTACCTGATTCGGGACGACTGCTGGACCAGGCTGGTCTATTACCAGTGTTACAATGAGGACTCGACGCAGCGATTTGCCGGGATCAAGATTGGGGCAAGTTCCAACGGAATCCTTTGCTACGGTCCCCAGGTAGTCTACTCGGGCGGCGGGGATGGGACATACTTCCCGAAGTGGTACCCAGGAGCTTATACGGAGCAGTGGATTGCAGCCCCTGCAGGAGGGACATGGGAAGTGATGGATAAAGTATATAATTCTGCTCCTGCTGCTGGAGGATATATTGGATGGGTGTGCACGGTGGCCGGTACCCCAGGAACCTGGAAGACCTTTGGAGCGATTACGGCTTGAGGTGAAGAGATGATTCTCGGGTCTTCTGCTATAGGTGAAACCCCTCTTGCCAGTTCTCTTGATTTAAGTCTTCTCGCTTACTCGGATTCCTATTTAGTCATTCTGATTTCAGATGCGGAAGTTACGAGTATTGTAAATCTTGATTCGATCAATTTGGGCATTTCGGTAAACAACGCGAGGAAACTTTCGTTCACGATAATAGATAGCGGGCAGCTCGGCATGGTCAATCCATTCCCAGGGTATGCGAACGTAGGGAATCATCACTACCTCGGGGAGTCGGTCGTGCTCCTCTGGAACGGGACCAGGATATTCAGCGGAACGATAAACAACATCGAGGAGCAATTACCAGCGAAGGGCGATTTCCCTCTGATCCTGAACATCGATTGCCTGGACGACTCCAAACTGTTCGACAGGATACTCGTGAATGCTACGTACTTGAACGCGACAATCGAAGAGATCCTGATAGATATAATCTACAATAAAGAGATAATCCTGGATCATTTCTTCCGCGCGGGAAGTACGATCAACGAACTCGAATTTATCACCATCGGGGGAATCGCATATTTTCTCATTGATGAGATCGCTTTTGAATACATAACAATCAAGCAATGCATAGACGAATTATGCAACCGAGCCGGATTGCTCTGGAGAATGGATCCATACAAGTCCCTTCAGGTATTTTCCACGTACACCGAAAGGACACCATTCGATATCGGTGATTCTGATCAAGAGAATTACAAAAATCTGAAATGCAACAGATCGCTTGATAGATACAGGAATGTTCAATGGGTCAGGGCGGGAAGAGATACCGGTGGGAATGTAGTAAAATCTTTCGTTGGGGATGGAATAAAAAGAACGTTCGTCCTTGACAGTAAAGTGTCGAGCATTGTATCTATCAAGAAAAACACTGTAACTCAAACCGTAGGAAGAAGAGGATATAACGACGAGGAGATAAGATACAGCAGTCCGGGAGTGCCGATTCCGGGTTGGTATCAATGGTTCTATGACGACGACGAAGATACGATTACTCAAAATCAAACAATCGACGAGGTAAATAACCCGAAGCTTCTCGTTACGGATACACTCGAGGTAACATACAAACCATACTATGACGTGCTCGTTTCAAACAGGAACGAGGACTCTATCAAGTACATGATGCAGCTCTATACCCCAGGCTGCGGGGTGTACGAGAATTCGTTCGAAGATAGCGGACTTGACTCGGAAGCACTCGCGGCCGAGGAGGCCCAGAACCTTTTAGATCAATACGGAACGGAGTCGATCAATATTGAATTCGAGATTGATCAGTATGGTTTACTTCCCGGTCAGAAACTCCGGATATATATCCTGAAGTTAAACGTAAGTGGGTGGTTTATGGTAACGGATGTCAGAATTTCATTCCCAAGGAATAACTACATGAGATGTGGGGTTGTAGCTACGAATCAATTGGTATTCGAGGGCTGGGCAAATTGGTGGAAGAAAGCCGACGCCTTTAAGAGCTATTAAACGCCAGGATCGCCCCCGCCTTCCCTTTGGAATCGACTTCGAACAATTCACCCTACCCCATACGACGGTCCTGGCCTTTATAGGTTATAGAAGTGGAATTTATGGGGTCCTGAGTTTTACTTTTTCGATGATCACCTCTCCGGCGATGTCTCCGACTTGCGAAACGGTTTCCGATTCGATTACCTTCAGCACTTTCCCGTCTGCATCCTTCTCGATCGTGACGGTCTTCGAGACCGTCGTTGTCGAAATGCTGATACACCCGAAAAGGGATAGCAGCATGGCGATCAGCGCGATCCTTCTCATTTTGACCTCCTTCTGACGATTCCTGCCTTCCAGGATTGGCATCCTCGATCGATCCGTAAGGGCCGGAGCCTACGAGGACCCGGCCAGCGCTTCCCTGAAGGCTAAGGATCAAGCCGGACACCGAATGATCCCCGGTCCTCCTTCCCGCGATTCCACCCACCGACGATCCGCGCTCCGTGCTTCTCGCGGCCTCGGCCGGCGCTGCGGTAGGCGGCCGCCTGCTCTCGCGGGAGGAAGCCGACGATCTTTCCGTTGACCTGGACGGCGACGGCGTTTTGATCGTGCGGGTTATCGTCCTGGGGGACCAACTCGGCGTTGACCGAGAGATCGACGCCGTCCTCGGTCCGACCTCCGGAGATCTCCTCCAGCTCGCGCTGGTAGTGCGACTCGCCTACGACGTCGAGCCAGATCCGAGTGCGCCTGGCGGTTGTCTTCTGGACCGGCATTACGCTTTCTCTGGTGACCTTACCCTGGAGTTTGGCGATACAGAATCCGAATCCGGCTCCTACGACGAAACCCACGACGACGAGGAAAACCGACTGGCCGATTGATTCGTCCATCTGGATCCCCTTTCTTTGGCGACCACGGACCGCCTTACCGGGCCGAGGTTTCCGGCCGCAAAAAAAATCTTGAAATTTTCTCTTGACGAAGCGAACGTAACAATTGTATCCTATCACGCCATGGAAGCAAAGAAGAAGATCCTGCGGCAGGTCCTGCTCCCGGTGAAACTCCAGCAGAGCTTCTCCGGCAAGTGCAAGACCGAGGGGCTCACCCAGCCACAGGTGATCGAGGGGCTGGTAGAAGGATGGACATCGGGGAGGATCCGGCTACCCGTTTCGGTGTCTCCCAAAAAGACGACCTGATTTTTCGCGAGGGAGAGCGTCGGGGTCCGTTCGTCGGCGTCGTCAAAAGGTGGTGAGAAAAATGGGGATAGTACCTGAGCTGGAAGGGGTTTTCTCTTCGACCGAATCCTTACCAGTTAGGGTAGGATTCGGGTCGGTTTCGCGGTTCTCCTCGAGGAACCGCTACACGAACTCCGGGTACCCGAAGTCGGTAGAAATTATTGGCATCGGTGTCCTTCTGGGGGCGAGGATCACCGACGAGATAAACGGGGATCTGGACTATTGCGGGCAATGGCCGACGGAAAGTTTGACGGTTTCGCCGCGGGGGCGGCTCTTCAAGCCCTCTCTAAATCGGTTGGCCAAATACCACCAAATTCTCACTCATACCCGAGCCGCCCCCGCACTTTTTTGAGGAGAGCAGGAATGGGATACGTGCTTTTCGCCTTGGCTGGATTCGTCGTCGGGGTCGTCGGCCTCTCCGTCGTCGCGCTCTGCTGCGCCTCGGCACGGGCCGACCGGGCAAGTGAGGAGGATCGATGAATTCGAGTGGTGGACAGCCGTCGTCGGACGAGAGGGACTTCTGGTTCCTTCCGTTCATGGTCGTTTGCTACGTGATCGTTTTCCTGGCGTGGACCTGCCTCGAGCCGCGGGAGGACCCGCCGCCGCAGGCTCCGGCCCACGCCTCCGCGCATCCGTAGGCCCGTAGAGAGGAGAAAGGGGGGAAGAAACCTCACCGAGGGAAAGTGAAGAAGAAAAGTGCGTCGACGGATCCCCGGGGTCGCGACGGGGAACGGCCCCGGGGGTCCTTTATTCGGAGAGAAAAAAACGACATGGCAGGCAGGGCAAGGCGTGGCCGATCTGGGCCGGGCGTGGCCCGGCGGGGCAAGGCAAGGCAGGCGAGGCTTGGCAAGGCGAGGCGCGGCGAGGCAGGGCGGGGCATGGCAGGGATTTTTCAACCGAGGCACATCAGCTCACGAGGACAAATCCTCACGACGAGCAACGATGAAAGCCTCACAACAGAGAGGATTGGTTCTATGAAGATCGTGATCACGCTCCAGGGTACGTCACCGCTCCTCATGCACAACCCGAGGATGGTCGACCCCGAGTACGACCTCAACCGGGAGATCAAGTCGATCACCTCGAAACGCAAGAAGACCGACGAGGACCTCCAGCGGATCGAGGAACTCGAGTGGTTCGGCGGCCTGTACACCCAGCCGGACGGAGGCGGTAAGCAGATCGTCGTCCAGCCTTCCGCGAAGGTCCGGAAGTGCCTGATCAACACCGCAAAGATCAGCAAACTCGGGAAGATGATCGAACGGGCGATCAGCTTCAACGAGATGAACGTTCCCCTGATCTACACCGGGCCGAAGGACATCAAGGTCCTCTTCGCCGACAAGGCGTTCCACAGCCGCCTGTCTGTCGGGATCGGTGGGAAGCGCGTGATGCGCGTCCGCCCTTCGTTCATGCCGTGGTCGCTCGAGGTCCGCGGGATCTTCGTTGACGACGCCGGCCTGAACTTCGACGACCTCGAGCGCATCGTCGAGCTGGCCGGGGTGGTGGAGGGGATCGGCGATAACCGCGTCAACGGCTACGGGCGCTTCGTCGGAATCGTGAAGGCGGTGGGCAAGTGAAAGAGCCCTTCGCGATCACGAGGGCCGACGGGCGCAGCAACACGCAGGTGATCTGCGATCTCGTCGGCGAATGCCAGCCGGGCCGGATCTTCAGCTACGAGGAGCTGGGAAAGTTTCTCTCGGCTGGAACCCGCCGGAATTACGAGATCGAAGACGTACAGGGAGCCGTCCGGCTCGCCGGGCCGAAGCTCGGCAGGATTCACAAGCGGGCGCTCGTCAACGTCAAGCTCACCGGGTACCGGCTGGTCCCGGCCGAGGAGCACAGGGTCCTTGCCGTTGACCGGCAGAACAAGGCCAGCCGGCAGCTCAAGCGTGGGTTCGAGATCCTGCGGGATGTCCGTCTGGAGGAGATCAAGGACCTCCAGGTGCGGTCGGCGATCCAGGGGCAGCTCATGATCGTATCCGGGCTGTTCTATGCCGTGGCGGCTCACGAGCGGAGGATCGACCGGGTGGAGCAGCTGATCGACGACATGCTCCACGAGGGTAAGGACGGCGGGAAAGCCGGTCCTGTTCTGGCGGTGAAGTAAGGCCATGGAGAAGCGCAGGGCGTCGACGTCGAACGGGAATGCGGGGGCGCCCTGCGCTTCGATTTTCTGGGCAGGCGAGGCTAGGCCCGGCACGGCACGGCAAGGCCCGGCAAGGCAAGGCAGGCGCGGCGGGGCTGGGCGTGGTCTGGCAAGGCAGGCGCGGCATGGCAAGGCGAGGCACGGCATGGCGGGGCGCGGCAGGGCAGGCGCGGCATGGCAGGCTGGGCTTGGCGAGGCACGGCAGGGCAGGGCCGGGCTTGGCCGGGCTGGGCCAGGCGTGGCAAGGCAAGGCAGGCAAGGCACGGCGTGGCTTGGCAAGGCAAGGCAGGGCAAGGCGAGGCACGGCACGGAAAGTCAGGCAAGGCATGGTGTGGCGGGGTAGGGCACGGCAGGGCCGGGCTTGGCCGGGCTGGGCCAGGCGTGGCAAGGCAAGGCAGGCAAGGCAAGGTATGGCGCAGGCCGGGCGGTCCGGCCCCGCCGCGGAGGGGGAATGTGGGAGGGGGGGAATGGAGGTCCTGATGCGGTACGTCATTTTCGTCCCCGTCGTCTTCGCGATCGCGTCCGTCTCCGGCTGCCTCAACCCGTCGGCCGAGCCGCGGTCGTTCGACGCGCGGCAGAAGTCGGCGATCCTCGCCGAGGAGGAGGCGAACTCGATGGGACGCCTCGAGGCCGCCGGCCGGAACTCGTCCGGGGACCGCGAGGTCTACTTCAGCCGCGAGGCGGCGCGGTGGCGGCAGGAGCGCGAGGAGCGGGAGTAAAGGATACCACCACCACCTACCTTGGCCCCGGGAGGCTCGATGTCCTCCCGGGGCCGCGAAGAGGAACGGCCCCGGGGGTCCTCGGTAATCCAGAGAGGAATAACCCATGAAACCAAAGAAGACCAAGGCTAACGGCCTTGAGCAGTACGTCGGCAAGAACGTCTTCGTCCGGACCGTCACCTACCACCATACGGGTCGTCTATCTGCGATCGAGTCCGGATTCCTTGTCCTCGATGACGCGGCTTGGATCGCCGACAGTGGCCGGTGGTCGGAGGCGTTAAAGACCGGCTCCCTCTCCGAGGTGGAGCCGTTCCCGGGTCGCGTCCTCGTCTCTGTGGCCTCGATTGTGGACATCTGCGAATGGGGCCTGGTCCTCCCCCGGGACATGAAATGACGGTTGGCTGTCAACTCATCGGACGCGACTGGTCGCGGTCGCGGTCGGGGTCGCGGTCGGGGTCGCAGTCGTGGTCGGGGTCGGGGTCGGGGTCGCGGTCGTGGTCGCGGTCGGGGTCGGGGTCGCGGTCGGGGTCGTGGTCGCGGTCGGGGTCGTGGTCGCGGTCGCGGTCGTGGTCGGGGTCGGGGTCGTGGTCGCGGTCGGGGTCGGGGTCGGGGTAATGCTTATGCCCGCGCCAGTCTATCCGCCGCCGACTCCGGGAGTCCGGAGGATCACGCAGTCGACGCTCCAGCAGTACCTGCGATGCGGGATCGCGTGGGGGTTCCAGCGCGAGTCGAAGGCTCGGCACGCGACCGTCCGGATGCTCGTCGGCTCCGGGGTCGATGCCGGGGCCGCAGAGGACAACCGCGAGAAGATCGTGCGGGGGACCCCGGCGACGCTCACGCGGATCGTCGACGCGGCGGTCGCCGGCTACGAGGAGGAGGCCGGGACCTCCGACGTTCCGGAGCCGGCCTCGGAGGTCGCCCAGGGGAAGGACGACACCGCCGCCGCGGCGCGGGTCTTCGGCCTCGAGGTCTCCCCGGGGATCGAGCCGATCGCAGCCCAGTCCCCGCTCGTCTACCCGGTCCGCGGGATCGAGCTGGCGGGGACCCCAGACTACGTCACCGGCGACGGGGTCGGGGACCTCAAGGTCGGCCAGCCATGGTCACAAGACCGGGCCGACCGTTCGCGGCAGCTTACCGGGTACGCCGTACTCCACCGGTTGCACTACGGCCGGTGGCCCGGACGGTGCTGGATCGACTCGCTCTCGTTCAGCGGCGGAAAGTGGCACGCCGCGCGGCTCTGGACGCGGAGGGCGGCCGAGGACGCCTCGACCTTCCTCGAGATCGTCGAGCGTGCGGCGAAGGGAATGGATTCTGGCGTGGCGCTACCCGCCCCCGAAGGGGCGTGGTACTGCGCCGACAAGTGGTGCCCGTTCTTCCGCCGGTGTCCGGCGGTCCGGGCGTAACAGGTCAGGGAGAAGATCAATGGCAGAAGGAACTCAGCAGCAAGAGCGACGGCAGACGGGTCCGGGACCGGGAGCATCACGGACCGCGCAGAAACTCGTCGGCCGAATGGCCGAGAAGTATGGCGTAGCCCCGGAGGCGCTCCTCGCTTGCCTCCGCGATACCGCCTTCAAGGTGAAGAGGGATGAGCAGCCTTTCAGCGATACCGAGATCGCGGCGGCGCTGATCATCGCCGAACAGCACGACCTCAATCCGTTTGCGAAAGAAATCTACGTCACCCGTTCGCACGGAAAGCTCCTCGTGATCGTCCCGATCGATGGCTGGGCGAAGCTCGTCAACCGCGAGGGGAGTTACGACGGTTGCGAGTTCGAGACGATCCTTGACGAGAAGGGGAAGCCGTACTCGATCGCCTGTCGGATGTTCCGGAAGGACAGGTCACATCCGACGGAGATCACGGAGTACCTCTCCGAGTGCCACCGCGACACAGAGCCCTGGAACGGCTGGCCGAGCAGGATGCTGCGGCACAAGGCGTTTATTCAGGCGGCGCGGTACGCCTTCTCGCTCTCCGGAGTCATGGACGACGACGAGGCCGAGCGTATGATCGACGCCGAGGTCGAGGCGCCACGGCAGCGGCCGGCGCTTCCGGCACCGCGGGAACTGCAAGACCAGCCGTGGGACTCCCGGCAGGCTCGGGAGCCGGTCGGGGCCGGGCTCGAACAGGAGCTTGACCGTACGGCCAGGGCATCGTCCGTCCCATCGGCCGAGACGAAGCCGTCACCCGCCCCGGGAGTGGAGGCGACGCCCGACCAGATCAACCGCGAGGCGGTCGCGGAGCCGGGGCGGAATGATCCCCCGCTGGGCGCCGGAGAGGACCACTACAAGCTCTGGCAACAGCTCAGCTCGATGAGGAAAGACCTCGGGATTGAGGGGATCCGGAAGGTCAAGGCCGCGCTCGGCGTCGACTCCTTGAGCCCCTCGCTCACGGTCGACCAGCTCCGGGTCGCGGTCGAGGTGGCGCAGGACCTCGCGAGGTGAGGCTATGAGAGGAAAGATCCCAATCCGAGAAGGGGCGCGGCTCTGCAAGAAGTACCGGTGTCCCGTGATCGTCTGCTTCGCTATCGAGGCCGATGGCGAGAGGTTCACGGTGATGACTTATGGCGAGACGAAAAAGCTATGCAAACATGCAGCCGACCTCGGGAAGAAGTTCGCCGAGGCAGTCATGGGCGGAACCGTTGCTCCTGCGCCGATCGAGCCTACCGACCTCCCAGAGGAGCCGACGGAGTGGATTGGCTACCGCGGCAGTTCGATTGCCGCCGATGGCCTGGTGAAAGGTGGTGAGGTCTGATGGACCGCATCGCCTCCGTCCATCTCATCGGATTCAAAGGGCTCGACCGGGATTACGTCCTCGACGGACCCACGATCCTCTCGGGCCCCAACGGCCGGGGGAAGTCGGCCTGCCTCGAAGGGCTCCGCTACGCCATGACCGGAGCCGTCCCCGGGGGCCGGAAGCTCGACGCCGTCGCCGCGCTCTTTCCGCCCCGCGGGGGGTCCGTCCGTGTGGTCGACTCCGCCGGCCGGTGGATCGAGCGCGGGATCGTCCGCGACGCCGCGAAGGCGAAGGTCTCCGAGATCCTCGCGACCTCCGACGACAAGGAGGGGGAGGACCCAGACCTTTCCGCCTGGGCGGTTTCGGAGGTGGTACTCGACATCCAGGCGTTCCTCGCGCTCTCGGCGGAGAAGCGCCGGGAGTTCGTTCTCCGGCTCTGCGGCGGCGGGACGGCGCCGGAGGACCTCGGCGGCCAGCTCGAAGCCGAGTACGTCCGGACGATCGCCGGCCCCGGGGCGACTCCGGAGTCCGTCTTCGATTCCCGGGATCTACCGCCAGAGGTCGACTCCCTTGCCGGAGCGTGGATTCGGCCTCGCGGCCTCCGCGAGGTCCTCGCCTCCCTTCTCGGCGCGGCCGCGACCGGGAAGAGCCTCTCGGAACTCTTCCTCCGCCTGACCGAGACGGCGAAGGGGCGTCGGCTCGGGGCGCGGGCCGCCGCGCTCGAGGCGACGGCCGCGATCAAGGAACTCGAGGTCGAGGCGCAAGGCGCGCGGGCCGCGGCCGCCGAGATCGACGAGAAGCGGAAGGCGTACGAGAAGGCGCAGGAGGAATTCTCCGCCTACCGCGCACGGGCCGCGCGACGGGACGAGGCGCGCCAGCGGCGGGACGCCGCGACGAAGGCCCACGACGCGGCGCTCGCCGCGCTCGACGGGGCCCAGAAGCTCGCGGCGATCGCAGCCCCCCCGGGCGAGCGGCCGGTCCCGCCGGCGGGGGATCCCCGGCGGGAGGAGACGCTCGCGGAGATCGGTTCGAACCTCGGCCAGCAACAGGCGATACGGAAAACTCAGCGCGAGTACGAGCGGCTCATCGAGATCGAGGAGCGGACCGGGAACCAGATCACCGAGGCCGAGGAAGCCTTCCACAGCCACGAGCAGCTCCCGCTCCGCCGGGTGACCCTCCTCCTCGAGGAGATCCCCGACGAGGCCGACCCGTCGATCCCCGAGCTTCGGGCCGCGGTCCGCGAGGTCACCAAGGGGTTCAACGCCGAGACCGTAGCGCTCGAGCGCCGGGCGGAGGAGGCGGCCGAGGCCCACGGGAAGGCTTGGGAGGAGGCCCGCGGGGCCAAGGACGGCCTGCGGGAGGCGATCGTGAAGCTCGAGGAGCTTACGCGGGCAGAGGCCGAGGCCCGCCGGCGGCTGGCAGACCTCGAGGCCGGGACCTCGGCCGACGATGCCGGCCACAGGCGCCGGCTCGCTGCCTGGGAGACCGCCGACAAGACCTACCGCGCGGCCGGAGAACGGCTTCGGGGAGCCCAGGCGACGATGGATCGTGCGCGGGCGGATCTGACCGACGCCGCGAAACGGGTCGAGGCCGTCGAGCAGGTCAACGCGGAGGCGTTCTCGGGCCTCGATGCGCTGGAGATGAAGGTGATCCAGGCCCGCGATGCGCTCCAGACGGCGGAGGCCGCGGCCGGCGCGGTCAAGGCGTACTCCGCGGCGGTCAAGCGCGCGGAACAGAACCAGGTCGACAAGAGGGCCTGGAAGGCGGCGGAGGCGGCGATCCGGAGGCTCCGGGAGCGGGTCGTCGGGGAGTCGACCTCCGGGCTCGTCGGCGAGATCAACGCGGTCCTCCGGGCCGCCGGCCGCGAGGAGACCGCGTACCTCGAGCTCGAGAGCGACCGCGGGAAGCCGGCCTTCGAGTGGGGCTGGACCTGCGGCGAGGCCCGCGTCTCGCTCTCCGCGCTCTCGAGCGGCCAGGCGGTCCTCTTCCTCGCCGCGCTCTCGATCGCGCTCACGCGGCGGTCGGCCGTACGGAAGGTCCTCCTCGTCGAGGCCGACCCGCTCGACACGAAGAACTTCGAGGCGCTCCTCGGCGCGCTATCGCCCCAGGCGGCCGGGCTCGAGGCGTGCGTGCTCGCGACGGCGACGAACGGGTGGTCGGCGCCGACGGGGTGGAAGGTGGAGAGGCTGTGATGGAAAACAATGTTTCCGCTGTCAGGCGCGGGAGATGCGAGGAGTGTGGAAAGGAAATATTCTTTTATCCATCGCGGCGCCGAAGGTTCTGTTCAATGCACTGTAAAGTTGCATCCCAGGTAGTTCGGATACAGCATAGTCCTTGTCTATGGTGTGGGAAAGATTTGCATTGCCGCCCTTTCGAAGCGCAGAGAAAGTATTGTTCAATCAAATGTAAGTCGCAAGGGCTGAGAAAAAAAAGGCCTCCATTAAATATTCCATGCGGTTTTTGCGGAAAGATTTTCTCGCCACGAAGGCCAACAGATACTACCCGGCTGTACTGCTCAGTGATATGTGTCCGTAGGTTATATTCGTCTAATCACAATGAAATTAGAACCTGTGTTTATTGTGGAAGTAAATTTACTGCAAGGAGAAGTGATAAAAAAGCGTTTTGTTCTCGCATATGCGGTACTACCAATCGGCGTAAGTCGATGAGAGTTTTTACTTGCGCATATTGCAAAAAAAAGTTCCTTACAAAATACGACACCACAAAGTTTTGCTCTAATTCATGCAAAAGCAAATCACAGTGCAAAAGGACCATACGTGAGTGTCGTTGGTGTGGAAAAGTCTTTTCCGAGCGCCCTTGTGTTATGAATAGACCGAATAAACCGCAAATGTATTGTTCACTCAGTTGCGCGGGCAAGGGGAATATGGCTCATCGGAGAAAACATATAACTCTCAATTGCGCAATGTGCGGTAAAGAATTTGTAGTTCGCCCCTGTGATTTAATGTCGAGCAGTCCTTCAAGAAGTTACAAAATAATGAGGAAATTCTGTTCGCAATTCTGCGCACAAAGAATGAATATTTTTAATCGTCCGTTCAACACAGATCAAATCAAGGGCTGGGTCGACACGACGCCGAAGGAGTTCTCCGGCCGACTCAGCAAGGCAAAGGATTGTCAGGGAGGATCTTCATGGTAATCACCCCGAAGACGTGGAATGAGCAGTTTGGCGTGGCACTCAAGAAGGGCCAGGACGGTCTCGATGAGGCGGTGGGGCTCTACCTCTGGGCCAGGGACCATATGAAGGAGCTGCACAAGGTCGACCCGAACTACACGCAGGACCGAACCGCGTCGGAGATCGCCCGCGTTTGGAACATCTCCGTCGACACGTACTGCCGGACGGTCGTTCGCCTCGGCGGCGGGACCGACCCGGAGTCCATCGAGAAGGGCCGGGCCGTCATCCGCCGCTTCTCCCCGTTCGAGACTTTCCGGGCGGAGCAGCAGCTCGGGATCGACCAGATGCGGAAGCTGGTCGACAAGCTCCCGGCGCTCGCCGGTCCCGATGATCTCCACAAAGCGGTCGATGAACTGAGGGTGGAGCTCGACGCGCTCGCGGGCGAAGCGAAGGGGAAGGAGAACTCAAACCGGGTCGACTATCGGAAGCGGTGCGCGCAGCTCGAGCGCGAGGTCGCCGCTTGCAGAGAGAAGATCAGGATACTGGAAACCGAGCTGCGCTGGTTCAGGAAGAACGTGAAGATGACGACCACCCAGAAAGCGTAGCACGGAGGAGGATTCCCCGGCCGGCCCGAGGAGGCCGGCCGGGGAATCTGAAAGGAGTGAAGAGAACAATGAAGCCCACCCCCTGCCGCGGCTGCGGCAAGCCGATCGTCTTCGCGATCAACAAGGACACCGGCATGGTGATCCCGCTCGACCCGAAGCCGCCGGTCTACGCCGTCGTCGAGGAGGCCGACGGCGAGATCGTTTGTAAGCGGCTCGAGCTTGCGATGGTCAGCCATTTCGCGACGTGCTCGAAGGCGAACGAGTTCAGCGGGAAGAACCGGAAGCCGGACGGCGGCGGAGTATGACCGGCTTCTTCGTTCCCGGTACCCCGGTTCCGAAGGGGAGCGCGAGAGCGTTTGTCAATAAGTACACCGGCCGCGCGTCCGTGGTTCAGGACAACGCGGAGCGCCAGCGTCCTTGGGCGTCGCTCATTTCCCTCAAGGCGGAGGAGGCCGGGCTCCGCCCGATCGCCGGAGGGATTGTCCTCCGGCTCCGGTTCCGGATGCCGAGGCCGAAGGCGCACCTCCGCGCGAACGGCGAGGTAAAGCCGGCCGCCAAGCGCCTCCCTCACACGAAGAAGCCGGACTGTGACAAGCTCATCCGCCTTGTCCTAGACTCGCTTACCGGAATCGCCTACGTCGACGACTCGCAGGTCGTTGGTATCTACGCGGAGAAATTCTACGTTTTCCCGTCAATGGCCGGGTGCGAGATCACCGTCAAGCAGGCCAAGGAAGAGAAGGTCAAGCCGTGACACGCGATCAAGCGCTGGCGTTCATCGAAGTCTCCGTCGGCTCCCCGAAGGTCCGCGCGCACCTCGGCGCGATCCTCGGCTACGGCCGAGTCCCGACGCTCAAGGACTTCTCGAGCCGCGACTCCGACGCGATCGACTGGTGCGACGAGATCATCGGCTACCTCGAGGAGGTCGCCGGGGTACTGCGGGAGCTCCAGAAGAACCGGGAGCGGCAGCTCGAGGTCACGGAGGAGGCGCCTCGGCCGCGAAAGGCGAAGGTCGCGGGGGAGTAAGGTAGGGATGAGCCGCACCCTCCGCCGCTTCAAGAGCCGACCCCAGTCCATGCCGCTTTTCGCCGATGCCTGGATCGGTAGCCAGAGCATAAACCTCATGACTCCCGAGGAGGAAGGCGCGTACGTCCGGCTCCTACTTCACGCTTGGCGCTCTGACACCTGCACCTTGCCGGCGGACGACGCATCCCTGGCAGTCCTGTCCCGGCTCGGCGAGCGGTGGAACACGTGTTCCGACCGGATACGTTCTTGCTTCTCCGTTTGCGTGCAAGATGCGTCCCGGATCTTCAACGAAAAACAGTATGATATTCGTATGAATCACGAGGAATTTTGGCGCCAGCGACAGGCCGCTGGCATAATTTCAGGTAAATCAAGGAGTAACATTGGGAACAAGCGTTCAACACGTGTTGAACATGTGTTGAACAAGCGTATCGATCTCGTTCGAACATCTTCAGCTTCAGCTTCAGCTTCAGCTTCAGCTTTAAAACCTCCATCTCCAACCTCTTCCCCCACGCCCCTTGAAGGTGGAGGGTCTAGCGACCCTGGAAGAGGACGACGGACGGACGGACGGAACGCAGCCAGGATCACCGTCGAAGACCTCAAAAGCGATTGTCGACTGGAGGCGTGCTACCAGAGAGCGATCCGGGTCGGCATCATCGGCAAGAGCCGATCTGATCGTGAGCACTACTGGGCCGCCGCAGTCCACGCGCTCCGGCGCGATCCGGTTGGGGCTCCAAATCTTTTCGCCTGGATGGTCAAGGGCAAGGAGTGGTCGAAGATCACCGAGGCGGAGGGAGACGAAGGTCACAAGCGTCTCAAGAAATTCGAAATGGAAGCGACGTCTACAGAAGGAGGATCCAAGTGACCCTTTACCCCAGGAGCAGTCTTTCTCGTTCCGAGGTCCCGGTAGTCGTCAGGACCCCCGAAAGCCTGCCGCCGGGGAAGCTGGGGGCCTTGCCGAAGGTTTTGGAGCTACATAGCGGAGGTGATACCGATGGGGAGTAGAAGTTCGGATCGATCCGGCGACAAAGCGGACGCAATCCGCAAAGGAACCAAGATCAGGAGAAAAAGAACCAAGGTAAGACTCGCCGCATTCACTCATGGGCAGGTGACCGGATGTCATCGGGATCGAAACAGGAATCGTTCCTTCCGTTCTCCAAGAACAACCGCGCATGGCGGACGCTGATGGAGGTGGAGTGATGGACGCCGTTATGATTCGGCTCTACGCCAGGCTTCCCGTGGCTGGCACTGACGACCAGAGGTTGGCAACGGAGCAGGTCAAAGGCGAGATCGAGCGCCTGTCCGCGGCGCTGAAAAAGATGCTTGGCAGAGCGGAGACGGCTGAGGCCGAGATCGAACGGCTCTGTGCCGAGGTCGAGCACTGGCGTGTGAAGGCCGAGTGTTATGGGGGCATGGTCCACGGGATCACCCCGGTGCTCGCTAAAGCGGGGTTCCCAGTCGAGGAGTTCGCCAAGGACGGGAACCTCGGGGCTATCCCGAGGGCGGTATCGCGCATGGCTGCCGAGGTCGAGCGACTCAAGGCGGCTCTGAAGGAGCTCCGTGACTGGTTCGAGGGCTGGCAGGACTTCCACATGTCCTCGCGTTGGGTGGCGAAGATCGACGCCGCGCTTGAACCGGGAAAGGAGGGATGACCATGTCGCCAGCGGAATCCAATTTCTCTTGGACGGTCGACCAGATCGAGCACCTTACCGACCTCGTCAAGGAGCTCCGCGAGCGCGTATCAAGGCTCGAGGGCCTCGCGATGTCCCGCCCGGAGCCGAGCGCGGGGAAGTCGTACCACCCGCCTTCCCCGGGGACCGTGATCGAGTCATGAGTAACTCCAAGGCCGATCCCCTACTGTAATCTTCGCGAGGTGCCGATGGCTGATCTGAAACGATCTGGAGGAGGGTAAGAATGTTCACCAGTCGGATGACGATCAAGGCGGTCGCCGAGTATGAGGACAATCCAGGCGGTAGGGCAATCTATCGGATCTCGTACTGCGATCCGGTCGCATCAAAGACGAGGGAGCACCATTGCCTCGGGTATATCTGGGACGGCGAGATCCTCCGCTGGTTCGGCTACTCGAAGGAGACCTTGCCGAATCGGCTCGAGCTGACAATCACCGTCGACGCGGTCGAGGCCGTCGAACTCGCCAACCGGTTAAAAAAGGCGTAAGGCAATTCACCTATTTTTTAGAAGGAGGTGCAGCGTGAAAACGCTCGCGATCATGGCGGCCGTCCTCCTGACGGCCTCGGTCTTCGGCGCGACGGTCGTCGACAACGGGGCGGCGGGGACTTCCTCGACGGGGACCTGGACCTCGGTCTCCGGGGCCGGGTCCTACGGCGCGGTCGGCGTCTCCTCGAACGTGAAGGACTCGACGTACACGTTCTCGGCGCCGGCAACGGGCGTCACGATCGTCTCTCTCTGGTGGACCGCGGCCGGGAACCGCTGCGGCTCCGTCCCCGTCACCGTCTGGAACGGGACGACGCAGGTCGGGACCGTTACCCTCGATCAGCGGATCGCTGGCGAACGGTGGGTCCCGATCGGCACGTATAACTTCGGCGGCTCGGCGCGTGTGGTCCTCACGGCGACCGCCGGAAGCTACACGATCGCTGACGGGCTCATGCTTGAGTCGGGCGCGGAGGCGCTACTGGTGGAGGACCCTCCTGTTCCGTTACCGATCTCGAAGTTCGTCGCCGGCTGGATCCCGGTCACGAAGAACATCGACGGCTCGGCCTGCTCTCCGACCGGGTACGAGCTCTGGGCCACCCCCGCCACCGTGGACCTCTACGCCACCCCCGCGAACGACGCCGGAGCGGTCAAGCGGGTGGTCCCGCCGACCCCGACGACGGACGTCGACGTCACGGCGATGATCGTCTCGACGGCCCGGTTTACCTGGCGACTCTGGGTACGGACGCTCGCGGGGGACAAGTTCTCCGACTGGTCGAACCCCGTCGCGGTGATCTACGACCCAACGCTCTCCGATCCGATCATACTCGTGGTCCCGGCGGCCCCGGCGCTCTCGGGGACCGTTCGGCGGTAGGTCTCCATGCGTGTCTACATCTCCGGTCCGCTCGAAGGATGGGATCAGCGGCAAAACATCCGCCGCGCGCTCCTGGCGATGGAATCGATCATCCTCTCCGGCAACGACCCGTTCTGCCCTCACCTTTCGTGGTTTGCCGGACTGTTCATGCTTGGCTGCGTCCCGCGCACGGTTTGGATGCGGCTCGACCTCGCGTGGCTCTCGCAGGCCGACGTTGTCGTCCGGATCCCCGGCGAGTCCCCCGGAGCTGACGTCGAGGTCGCGCGGGCCGGGGAACTCGGGATCCCCGTCGTCTTCGGCGTCAAGGCGTTCTTCGATCGGTACGTCAACCGGAATCCCATTAGGCCGGCCGACGAGGCGGGGCGGTCCCGCCTCCCGGCCGGTACCTTTTCGGGGAAGGAGAATCCATGAGGAAGGTTATCGCGTTACTCGGGTTCGTCGCGGTACTTGGACTCGCGAGCTGCCGCTGTCCCGAGCAGGCCGCATTCGTTTCGTTTGAGGCATCGTGGAAGGTAATCGGCCCGCGGTACGTCACGTACGTAAAGGCGGACCCCACGCTTACGGATCAGGACAAGGCGGACCGGATCGCCACGGCGACGCTCCTCGACCAGGTTATCGTCGAGGCGAAGGCCGCGCGTTCCGGGACGACGGCCCCGGCCCCGGTACGGTAAGGAGGAGATCACGAGCATGGATCTAAAAATCACCCTCGAATCCCTCACGGAATCGCTCAAGGGGATCCTCTCGGAGTACATTGCCGGCGCGACGGCGGACCTCCAGAAGGACCTCCAGGGCGACGTCTCGCGGATCGCCACGAGGACAGCGGAGCTCGGCTTCCGCGCGCTTTCGGGCGACCAGACCGCGATCGATACCCTCGAGGACATGAAGGCCCAGGCGATCTCGGTCGCGGTGATCGTCGAGATTCGGGAGCAGGCGCGGATCATCAACGCGCTCCGCGCGGCGGCGGCCGTCGCCGTCAAGGTGCTCCTGAGCCTGGCGGCGGCTGCGGCGTAATCGACTGTTCCTGGGCACCCGGGGGGTAATCCCCGGTGCCAGCCGGCGCTCTCGGGTGCCCAGGCTCTTGACGACACGCGCAGGGTTACCTAAAATCTGATCTCGATTACTGGCACCGGGCTTGGAGACTAACCATGCCGCGGTGCCAGTTCCGTTCCTGCCTCGGGGGCAACCGATGATTACCAGGCTACGCGCGCAGGGCGTCGCGATAGTCGCTATCTTCGTCCTCGGATCCCTCCTGGTCGTCGGCTCAATCACTTTGGCTGCGGCGATCCCCGTTGACGTGACGGAACTCGGGGATAGTGAACGGGACGCGCTCCATGCAACGATCAAGCTCCTCGAGTGGGGGCTCATCGTCGTCTCCGGCTCGCTCGTCGCGGCGCTCGGCATCCTCTGGAGATCGAGCCTGATTAAGGACAAGACCCTCCTCGACGAGGTCAAAGCGGCGGCCCCGGCCCGGGAAGGGATCAAGGAGAGTAATATGATGGTCTGCGAGACCATGCGGGAGTGCGTCGGCTTGCTTCGTGAGATGCGCGCCGACGTCAAGTTTTGTCGCGAGCGTCGGGGCCGCGAGGAGGCGGGCGCCGATCCCGCCGGCGGGCAGGATACGCACAGGGCCTGAGTAGGGTTCCGATGGGCGAGCCCGTCGTCAGCGTGATCATCCCGGCTCGGGTCGAGAAGTACCTCGAGAAGACCATCCGCAACGTACTCGCGAACGCACGCGGGGCGGTCGAGGTCCTCGCGGTCCTTGACGGCTGGCTCCCTGAGCCGCGAATCGAGATCGGCGACGAGCGCGCGATCTTCTTCCACTTCCCCGAGGCGATCGGCCAGCGGGCGGCGATCAACTACGCGGCGAGGAAGGCATGCGGGCGGTACATGATGAAGCTCGACGCGCACTGCGCCGTCGACGAAGGCTTCGACGTCAAGCTCGCCGCGGACTGCGAGTACGACTGGACCGTGATCCCGCGGATGTACAACCTCGACGTCGAGACCTGGCTCCCGAAGAAGCACAAGCGGACCGATTACATGTACATCGGCCTCCGGCCGAACGGGGAACTCCGGACCGAGTACTACGGCGGGCGGGAGTTCAAGCGGCAGCATGCGAAGCCCGCTCTGATCGATGATACGATGAGCTGCATGGGACCCGGGTTCTTCCTCCACAAGGCGCGGTTCTGGGACCTCGGCGGCTGCGACGAAGCGCACGGTGGCTGGGGACAGCAGGGAGTCGAGGTCGCCTGCAAGGCGTGGCTCTCCGGCGGCCGCCTCGTCGTCAACAAAAAGACCTGGTTCGCGCACTGGTTCCGCGGGGGCGGGGGGCCGGGGTTCCCGTATCCGATCGGCGGGAGGGCGGTCGCTTCCGCCCGGGCCTACTCGAAGGACCTCTGGATGGGCGACAAGTGGCCGCAGGCGACGCGGAAGTTCTCCTGGCTCCTCGAGCGATTCAAGCCCCCGGGCTGGGGTACTCCGGAGCCGGTGGCGGCCCCGGGCCCGGCTCCCGCGTCGGCGGCGGCGTCGTCTTCGGCGTCCGCGCCGCGGCTCTCGGTCGTGATCCCGAGCTACAAGGACCCGTTCCTCTTTAAGACTATCGAATCGATCCTCGAGAACTTCACGGGCAGCTACGAGATCATCCCGGTGATCGACGGCTATAAGCCCGAGCGGCCGCTACCGGTCCACCCGAACGTCCGGCCGGTGGTGCTCGAACGGAACGTCGGGATGCGGGACGCGATCAACTCCGGGGTCCGGGCCGCCCGCGGCGAGTACCTCATGCGTTCGGACGAGCACTGTATGTTCGCCAAGGGGTTCGATACTGCGATCCTCGACCGGATCGAGGACAACTGGATCGTCGTCCCGCGGCGGTTCTTCCTCGATCCCTACAAATGGGCGGTGATGGCCGACAAGGGCCACGTCGACTACGAGAAGCTGGTCATTCTGGACGCTCCGAAGCCGAGGAAGTTCTCCGGCGTCGCGTGGATCGAGCGTACGCGCCGGCGGCGCAAACTCACGGTCGACGAGACCATGGCATTCCAGGGCTCTTGCTGGGTCATGGCCCGGTCCTGGTGGGAGAAGGTGATCGGAGAGCTGCAGACCGAAGGGTACGGTCCCCACTACCAGGACACGACCGAGATGCTCTTCAAGACCTGGCGCGCCGGCGGGAAGCTGATGCTGAACAAGGGGATCTGGTATGCGCACAAGCACCGGAGCTTCAACCGGACGCATCAGTATTCGGTCTCGAAGGCAATCCCAGAATGGCTGTACGCGCTCGACACCTGGAAAGAGGACTACGAGAAGGTAAAGGCTCGATGGGGACTGACCGGTTGAACGAAGCCGCGATCGAGTACTACCGCTACATCCATACCTTCGGGAACGGGATCCGGGAGCCGCGGTGGCGGGGGACGCGCGTTGTCAAGTTCCCCCAGGACCTGATCCTTTACGCCCAGGTGATCTTCAAGCGGGTCCCCGACTTTATCGTCGAGACGGGGACGCACTTCGGCGGCTCGGCACTCTTCTTCGCCGACATGCTCTCGCTCGTCGGCGGGAAGAAGGTCTTCTCGATCGATGTCTCCGACGCGTTTAATCCGCCGAAGCATCCGCTGGTCGAGCACGTCCTCGGGTCGAGTACCGACCTGGCGATCGTCGAGCGCATCCGAAGCGAGGTTGCCGGCGCCCGCGTGATGGTAGTCCTCGACTCCGACCATTCAACGAAGCACGTACTCGAGGAGCTCCACGCGTACCAGGACATGGTTACGAAGGGCCAGTACTTGGTCGTCGAGGACTGCTGGACCCGGCACCAAAAGCCCTACCTGCCGTGGTACGCCGTCGAGAAGTTCCTGAAGGAGAACAGCCGGTACCGGCGTGCGAACATCGAGAAACAATTTCTTTATGCGGTAACGAAGGACGGATGGCTCCGAAGACTACGATAATCTACCTCACGGACAACGCGCTTGATCCGCTGATCGCGGAGACGTGCAAGCGCTACCTCCTCAAGGCGGCGGACGACTCGCGGATCGTCAGCGTATCGCAGAGGCCGATTGACCTTGGGGACAACGTCTGCGTCGGGGAGATCGGCCGGAGCGGTCTCTCGATCGATCGCCAGCTCCGGTCCGGGCTCGACGTGATCGATACCGAGTTCGTGGCGATCGCCGAGCATGACTGCATCTACGGCGCGGAGCATTTCGCCTGGACGCCTCCGGATAAGATCTTTTTTTACTACAACGTGAACTGCTGGCTGCTCCAGTACCGGAGTATCGCACACCCGGAGTACGACGGGATGTTCTCTCTTTACGGCGAGCGGATGGTACAGAGCCAGCTCGTATGCGGGGCCGACGCGCTCCGAGCGGCGGTCGACGAGAAGCTCGCGATCCTCTCCGACCAAAGCGTAGTCGAGCGGTGGCCGGTCCACAGCCGGATCGGGGAGCCAGGGACGAACTACCTCCACCGGTCGCGGAGGGTGTTCAGGGACCCGGCTCTACTCCCAGTGTGGCGCCGCGTGAAGGCGTATATCACGCGGTACAACGCGCGGAAGTTCAGGGCGCTGGTACCGAACATCGACATCCGCCACGGGAAGAACTTCACGGGCGCACGGCGAGGTAAGCGCCGATGCTGGTCGCTGGCGCCGTGGGGAAGCGTCGAGGATATTTTTGAGCTGGAGAGCGTGGGATTGATCTCAAAGGAGCTGAGCTGACATGGGCAAGGTGAAATACAACGACGAGCTGCTCGAGTACGACGACAAGTGGAGCTTCCAGAGCCGGCCGAATCGGCTATCGGAAATCCCCGACGGAACCGTGGTCTATGCCTCAAACTTCGGGCAGGAAGTACCAGATACCCAGACGTTCCCTCCGAAAATGAAGGGCGTACGGTTCTACAACTGCATCCTCGACAACTGTATCATTCCCGAGGGCAACGAGGTCGTTGGCGGCTCTCAGCGGCGGTACAAGGCACAGAATGATAGGAACGACTGGGAGATCGATAAGGACAACAAAGCGGTGCGACCTATAAACTACCGCATTTTTGAGAAGCTCGGCTTGCCGATACCTGATCCCAAGGACATCCCCGAAGTCGCGACCGAAGATCCGGTCGACCTCGTCAATAAGGCGATAGCTACCAAGCCGTAGGAGTAAGTTCTATGAGCCTCTCCGTCAGTACGATCTGGGAACTCAATGCCGACGCTACGGCCAGCGGTGTAAACGGGAGCGGATTTAACCCGGCGAACGCCAATATGCTCACCGACCTCGCCTGCGACGCGAATACGGGCAATACCAACTCGCCCGTGGTCTCCTCGGCGACCTATACCTTCGTCGCGGGGGACGTAGGGCACTGGGTCTACGTCAAATCCGGAACGAACTGGACTCCGGGCTGGTACAAGATCGCGTCGGTCTCCGGCGGCAAGGCGACGCTCTCGGCGGCTATCGGGGAGGCGGTCCAGCAGGATACGACGAAGGGGAGCCCGTCTCCGAAGTTCGGCGCGAATACCGTCGCCGGTTGTGGGACGGTCGCGACGCCAACCAGCGGGACGTTCACCATCGACTACTCGCAGGGGACGGCCGCGATTCTCGCGCTCACGGATGGCGCGAGCACCGACGCTTCGGCGGTCCTCACTTCGGTGACCGGTGGATTCACTCCAGTGATGGTCGGGAACGTCCTGCGACTCGCGTCCGGGACGAACTACGTTGACGGGTGGTTTGAGATTGTCAGCTACAACAGCGCGACCTCGGTCGCCGTCGATCGCGACTGCGCTGGCGCCGGGAACCTCTCGAGCGGCGTATTCAAGGTCGGAGGCGCGTTCTCCCTGAACTCGACTCTGGACGACGACTTTTTCGAGCAGGCGCTCGGAACCAACGGGTCCGGAGCAATGCGCTTCTTCGTCAAAAACAAGTCGGGTGGAGGCTATTTACTCGGAGAATCGATCTCGCTTGCAACGGGCATCGGCGGGACGCAGGCTCCAGTAGCGATCGAAGGGTACAATTTGCTACGCGGAGATACTCCGACGGGCGACAATCGGCCGAAGATCGATTGCGCGGCTTATTCTATAACCTTAAATACGGCGATGGACGTCTACAATTTGCGTATCACTGGTACAGGCAGCAATGTACTAATTCCGAGAACCGGCGGGAGGGTAGTCAATTGCAAGATTGTTAATACAAGCACGACCGCCAGCAGAAACGCACTGTATAATGACAATGGGAGCAATTATTTATTCAATATAGAACTGATCAGCTACAGGGGATACGCATTCAATACCGGATCCGCGAGTTTGGTTCTTGATTCCTGTTGGTTGCACGAATCTAATACGGGGCTGAGGCTGGGTTCAGGAGGGGTCACTTTACTAAATACGATCATCTCAAGCAATGTTGCGTACGCCATAAATTCGGCGGCGGCTCTGACCACTGCGGTTCTTTTCCTGAACTCTACGCTCTACGGTGCCGAGAACAAGACGGGTGTCGGTGTCAATCTCCTCACCGCAACAACGTATGTCAGATGCAGGAATACGATCCTATACGGCTTTGTCACCGGCATCGCGCATGCGGATGTGCAGACTCAAGGGTTCGACGACTTTAACGATTACTATAACAACACGGCCGACGTATCCAACTGGCAAAAGGGTGCGAATGATATCGCGGTCGCCCCGGCGTTTACGAGCGTCGGGCAGGTGACGGGGACCGCGGGCGCGTTCGTCGCCGGTAACGGCAAGCTCGTCGACACGTCGAAAAACTTCACGAACCTGGGCGTTGTCGCCGGGCGTGATTACGTGTACATCGTCTCGGGCACCGGAGCGACGGCGGGAATCTATGGAATTTCGTCGATCTCGACGACGACGAATGCGAACGATACGCTGAACCTGGACATCTCTCCGGGTACGAACACGACCGCCGACAAGGTTTACCAGATCACGATCGGGCATAACTTCCTCCCGACGGGAGTCGTATAATGGCTCTTGGATTTCCTGGCACTTTCCCTGGCGGACTTACGATCGGCGCGTTGATCATCGGCGCGGTACAAATAGGGACCGCAGGGACCAAGGGATTCCCTGGTGCTTTCCAAGGTGGGTATTCCACGGGGAATTTAACTATCGGCGCCGTCGAGCAGGCAGCGGCTGGGGGCCAGCCTTCGGCGTCCGCCTCGCCTTCGGGATCGCCGTCGGCCTCGAAGTCGGCTTCGCCTTCGGCCTCGATCAGCCCGAGCCCCTCGGCTTCCGCATCCGGTTCGCCATCGGCATCGGCTTCGGGTTCCCCATCCACTTCGATTTCCCCTTCCCCTTCTGCCTCGGCCTCAGGATCGCCGTCAGCCTCGGTCTCGCCAAGTCCCTCCGCGTCGGCGTCGGCGAGCCTATCGGCGTCTAGGTTCGCCTCCCCCTCGGCTTCTCCTTCAGCGTCCGTTTCGCCGAGTCCGTCTGCCTCACCCTCGGCGTCTGTTTCCCCGAGCCCATCGGCATCGCCCTCCGCTTCGAAGTCGGCTTCCCCGTCCGCCTCGATCAGCCCGAGTCCTTCGGCCTCGATATCCCCGAGTCCTTCGGCCTCGGCTTCCGGGTCTCCTTCTGCCTCGATAAGCCCAAGCCCTTCGGCCTCGGTATCTCCGAGTCCCTCGGCCTCTCCCTCAAGATCGGCCTCGGCCTCCCCGTCTGCGTCCGTTTCCCCAAGCCCCTCGGCTTCTCCCTCCGCGTCCGCATCGGCAAGTCCCTCGGCATCCCCTTCCGCGTCCGCATCGGCGAGTCCCTCTGCCTCGCCCTCGGGGTCTCCCTCGGCATCACCCTCGGCCTCGATCTCGCCAAGTCCCTCGGCTTCCCCATCTGGGTCGCCCTCGGCCTCTCCTTCGGCGTCGGTCTCTGCCTCGCCTTCTGCCTCCCCCTCAGCGAGTCCCTCGGCATCGGCCTCGTCTGTAGCCCTGAGCATTGCACGCGCTATAGTCCACTTCAGCCTACGGAAGCCTTCCGTAACCTTCGATCTACGGAAGCCATCCGTAACTATCTACATGGGAGAATGATTGACCATGAAGAAGCTCAATAGGAGATCGACGGCGTTTGTCGACCTCTCCTTTCTCGATGAGGACCTCGAGAAGGTAATACCAACTGCGGCAACGTCCGAGATCCATGATCGCGATACCGGGACCGTGATCCGGGCACCGGGAGCTCTTACCGCGCCACTCGCGGCCGATATGACGGTGGGGATCTCCGAGGCCGAGAACGAGGTCATTACCGGATCGGCCAACAAAGAGGTCCACGTCCTGACGATCGAGTTCGACTACACGTCGGCGCTCGGAGCCGCCCACGGGACCGGGGAGTTCGAGTTCATGGTCGAGAACCTGGAAGGAGTCATCGGCAGTTAGTTATTAGTTGATATTTAAAGCAGCATGTATAATATAGATATACATGTATAATATATCTGTACTGTATCATTGTCATGCACTATGGGTCCTCCCGTAGGCTTAAAAATATACAAGT
>Ga0315277_10001208_pt1 | contig 38169 bp, 40 predicted proteins | sample YL17G05_15_MG_FD_203695 | JGI IMG/M metagenome (GOLD analysis project Ga0315277, IMG submission 203695) | Sediment microbial communities from Yellowstone Lake, YNP, Wyoming, USA - YL17G05_15 | ecosystem: Environmental > Aquatic > Freshwater > Lake > Sediment | place: USA: Wyoming | collected...
AAACCAGCATTGTCGCCACCCGCCATCGTGCTGATCACTCCGCCGGGCGTCACCTTGCGGACGCGGTTGTTACCTGAGTCAGCGATGAACAGGTTGCCCGCCGTATCCACCGCTACGCCAGATGGGGAATTGAGCCGGGCCGAAGTCGCCGGGCCGCCGTCACCGCTGAAACCCGAGGTTCCATTTCCCGCCACCGTGCTGATAATCCCGGTGGACGTCACCATGCGGACCACATTGTTATTGGAGTCCCCAATGTACAGGTTGCCCACGGTATCCACTGCTACGCCCTTTGGGCCGTTTAGCTGGGCGCTCGTGGCCAAGCCCCTGTCGCCTGAATAACCGGACGTGCCGTTGCCCGCCATCGTGCTGATCACTCCGCCGGGCGTCACCTTGCGGACGCGGTTGTTACCTGAGTCAGCGATGAACAGGTTGCCCGCCGTATCCACCGCTACGCCAGATGGTCCCCAGAGTTGGGCCGAAGTCGCCGGGCCGCCGTCGCCAGAATGGCCTAAAGCGCCATTGCCGGCAACCGTAGAGATTGGTGTCGATGGTCTAGTCGTGAGTGTCCAAGCGGGAACAAATGAAATCCTGTCTACAACTAAATATACAGACTTAAGAGGACGATCTACCGTGACGAAACTTATGGTATGGACATCCTCTCCTGTCCAGGGAACGGGTTTCCCCCAGCCCTCTTGCTTTAATTCAGAGAAGAGGATGGTTATAAGCTGCCATTCATTCTGTGCCGTGAAGAAAGCGCCGTAATAATCATTATCTTTCACCACTGCGCTCTCCAATTGGATGCGATAACGCTTCCCGTCACCCTTGACCCATAATTTAACGGCTTTTTCTCTACTTATGTCGATCGGTTCGCGTCCCTGTTGGAAAGCATAACCGATGCCGATATGGGACCAAGATAGAGCACTGGTTACGTTTCCTCTCATCTCGGCTAATGGCGGACTGATAAAGGAGGGATCCGTTTCAGGTATGGCAGGATGCTGTATTTCGTTTGTCTCTAAAGACACATGTGAGGTTCCGCCCCCAGAAGAGTCGTCGAAAGCAAACCAATATCCACTAGCCACATAGACTTTATCCAAAAAATCCCCTATTTTAATATATATCACAGCGTCGTGGATAGGCCCTACGGGCAAATCGACTTTGCTTCGACCCGCCGGCACCAGAACGTTGAAGTCCACAAAGCCCTCGGTGATCCTTCGTGGCTCGGTCCAGGTCGGGCCGAAAAAGCGAACGACCCGGTCAGGCCCGAGGTTCTCAAGCGTCAGCTCAATATACGGATTGCGGTAGGATGCCAGCCGGGCATACACGGTCGGTGTGGGAGGGGCTGTCGTATTGCCAAAAGTCACAGTATACCTCTGCGCCAGCGCAGCCATCATTGCGTCCAGAAGCACGCTTGCGTAAATTGTGTTAGCAGCCTTGATTTGGTAGTTCAGCACTGTTCCCGTGACTGGCGCCGGGTAATACTCGACAAGGTAGCGGCTGTCGACTACGGCCGAGGAACCCACGAGTTTGACGGTAAAGGGAATGACGACCTCGGTGTAGCCAGCCGAAGGTTTCGAGCCGAACACTGCCCACCACCACTGCTGCCCAACCGGAAATGCCATCACTTCATCGATCTGGTAGTTGTCGACGCGTGCACAGACGGAATAGTCGTGCTCGTATATGGCGTTAAGAGTCTCTGCACCGAACACAGCAGCCACGACACGACCGGACCTGCTATCTATGTAGTCGATCCCAACTGAGTCCACAGCATTGCTGATCCCGCCGACATCGGGGACGAATCGCTGGGCGGGTTGGCCTTCCGGTCCCTGCGCCGGGATAAGCTGCTCAAGTAGGGTTCCCATGAGGTTAACCGCGGGTTGGGTGGACTCATTGGCGGCGGAGTCGCGAAAAGGAGGATAGGTGCTCCCCAACCAGGGAGGACGTGATTCAACGCCGCCTCCGCCGGAGCTTTCGACCACTCCGCCCCATGGCACCATTGGAATACCGAGCTGGAAGTGTTCATAGAGTGCCCAGGGGGCGTAAAGGAAGTTAGGGTCACCGACCATCTCAAGGGGGGCTCCGGCGTCTAAGTAAATTCGCTGCAACGTATGGATACAGTTGTGGTTCCAGAAGTAATAGTCCTCACTGTACCACGGTATCTGCGTGCCTGCCAGAACGTTTTTGGCTATATACACTGCCAGTAAGGCCGCATCTTTCCGTACGGCGGGAGATAAAGGAGGAGTGACTGGCAACGTGGCGAAGTAATCTTTCCTCAAGTCGCCGAAGGACCGGATCCTGAATCCAGGCTTCGTAAATTCCACGACGTCGCCGATAATGATTCCTTGCTCATTAGTGACTGGGCCGACGTACATAGCCCCATGGCCAAAATAAGAGTTAGCACCAGCATCGCTCCGTCCGGGAGTGCAAAAGATGTAGTCGCCAGGTTCGAGTGCGAACAGCGAGCACGGAACCAGCAAAGACAGACATAAGGCAATTGCTGCCCGCAGCGCAGTTCTCATCGAGCACCTCCTGTTTGCGAGCTCTAAGTTAGTATATTTCAAGGCTGCCTTCGCCGCTCCGGTCGGACGCATGTGTGGCAAGGTTTCCATCCTGCGTGAGAGCCGCCGTCATCCCCGACCACGGAAACGGCAGAATGGGGTGGAAAGTCAATCTCGTTGAGTGAGATGCCAGCGGTTAATGCTATTGCGTTGGAAAACACGAGCGCTGGAAACTGCGTCGTGAGCAGTTCCGAGTCAGTTAAACTTCCGAAGGTTATGACAATCGAGCTGGCCAGCAGGAGCTGGGGCATCAAAAAGAGCTGGATGGAAAGAATTGAAAAGCGGAGAATTCTCATGATTCACCCCTTTGGGTCGTAGTGTGTTTCAAAAGGGTGGGCGAATTGTAGCGCTCACAGGGTGATAGGATTATCGATCCTATCTGCTCCGTGACGTGGCCATAGAGTCGTACCGTACTCGCGGAGGCCGTGCCTATTTTCACCCGCTCGGTCCCGGCAATCACCACGAGAGTCAGAAGAAATATTAACCGAATGATGTGTTTGTTGGAAACAGCACTCACTGAAAGCAGGCTAGGGTGAGCCGAATGTTGGTGGGCTCTCATGCGAGTGCCTCCTTACAAAAGAGGATCCTCCATCACCAGGGGATATTAAAAAAGCTGGCCGCAGGCCTCCTATGATGCCTCCCCAACTTCTGATATGCGGTCATATATAAACTCCGCGAGGCGTTCCAGCATCACCCCTAGGGCCATTTGCTGCACATTATACACCCGATTCCCGCTTCCAACGCTACTTGGCTCAACGGTCAGTTCTCCTCCAAATGCGGCTGCAGCAACCGGAGCCGATCCATAGCCAGTTTCCGGTGCTTTTCCGCAAAGTCCTGCCGAGCTCATCCATGCTCGGAGAGTAGGCCAAATAGCGTTGCCAGGGCGGCTCCATTTAATGTTGCCAGTGATAAGGCTGTGGACAATCCAGGATTTCTATTTAAGATAAAATCTGTTATCTTAAATGGTGGAGGGGCTAAATTCTGACCCCCAGGAGGACCACCTTAGAGACCCTCCGACAGGGTCTCCCGCGATCGTGAGAGAATCCGATAACGGATTGCTGGCCCTAGCCGCCCATGGACGAATGAGCACCGATAAGCTGACCCTCGACACAAGCGTGATTTACGAGTACTTGGAGAATCAGGGCAAGGCGTCTGTGACTGAGCGTCTGCTTCAATTGGGCGCAGCCGGAGAGGTAGAACTTGTCGTCACCGCTCGCATTAACGAAGACGTTCCACAATCACCGTTGGCGGACAGGATACAAGAGCTGCCGCTGCTGAATGTTGACGTAACCGGATCGGTTACCAGACTCGATTGCTGGGTCATCGGGCGTGACATGCTCGGGAGTGACGAGTTCAAAAGCGTGTTTTCCGAATTGTATCGGTCTGGCAAGAAGCAACCGGATTGGCGGGATTGGGACCACCTCCACGCCCATTTCCTACTCGGACGGGATGTCTTCCTCACATGGGATAACAAAATACTTAATCTGTCAGGCGAGCTGCGGACCCGTCTGGGTATTGTCGTGATGCGACCGGAGGAGTACCTGACGGTCAGAAATCAGAATCAAGGTAGCCAGGCGCCTACAAATCGGGAAAACGCCTCTTGAGAAGGCGCAGGACGAACGATCTCGACGAGGCCCTTATCACAACACCATGTCCAAAAATCTACCCGCAGTTCCATCCGAACAGATGCTGCCTCCGATCCTCGCCGGCAGCTTCACACCCGACACGCGCCGGCGGGTCGAGCAGTTTTTCTTTTCCGTAGCCAGTTGCTTTGAATCTTGGGTCACCCGCCGGCAGAGCCCGCACACCCAGCGCGCCTACCGCGAGGACTTCATGGCCTTCGTGAAGTTCTTGGGAATCGAATGGCCGGAGCAGGCGTGGAAGATTTTGACCGCTTCAATCAAAGATGTGATGGCCTTCCGCGATCGGCTCATCGCAAAGGACGCGGCGCCGAAGACCCTCAACCGGAGGATCTCTTCGGTCTCGAGCTTCTACAAGTACCTGGCGGCCGCCGCGGCCGAGATCCGGCTGCCCATCACAGTTCCCAATCCGGCGCACGCCCAGTTCATCGCCCGCGAATCCACGGATCCGCGCGAGGAGACGAAGGCATTGAGCGCCACTCGAGCTCGTCAGCTCATGGGAATGCCTGCCGACGACACTGTGCTCGACTGCCGCGATCGCGCCATTCTGAAATTCTTCCTATACTCCGGAGCTAGGCTTTCGACTGCCTGCCGGCTGAACGTGTCGGATTTTCACCAGGACGGCGATGAAGCGACAATCCGGCTCCATGAAAAAGGTGAGAAGCGCCGAACGATTGGCCTTCACTACCAGGCCGCGCAGGCGATCCATGAGTACATCGAGAAGGCCGGCATCACGAGCGGTCCCCTCTTCCGGCCGAGGCTCAATCCCAGGAGCCGCAAACTCGCCGATCGAGTCATGAACCCCGTGAGCATGTACCTGTTGATCGAGAGCTACCTCGAGCAGCTGCCTGGAGCCATCAAGGAACATCAGCATCCAGACGGGGCCATTACCAGGTCGTGCATCTACACGCCCCACTCTCTCCGGGCGACGACTGCCACGTTGCTCCTAGACGCCGGCGTCGATATCCGGAAAGTCCAAGACCTTCTCGGCCACCGCCACATCACCACGACGCAGATCTACGACAAGCGTCGGCGGAGCACCTCAGAGAGTGCCTCGCATGACGTGCCCATATAGGGCTTTTGCTATCCGTGCTGGTACTACCAGCATTCTTGAGGCCATGGAGCTTAGCGACAAATTAATCTAATCAGGCGATCTATCATGGGAGCCTCTTTCTACCCCCAACCAGATACTTCCAACGATAGCCCACAAAGACCCGATTGTCGCGCCCTGGATTCGTTTTTTTATACGTCACCTCCACTAGCCCAAGAACGTATCTAGAACCAAGAAGGGGCTCAAGATCTCTGAAATCACGAATGAGGGCCCTGGCAGCACCCTCGGTCCCCATTCCACTGAACCCAGCCAAAACCACCAATTTCACATTTTTATTTGTCCCAAAGGGTTTTTCTACCACCAATACCAAACCACAATCGCGTGCATTTAGAAGGATCTTCGCTAAGAATTCACTCCTTGGCCACCAATCCGCTTCTACGATTAGCTTCCCCTTTCTATCACACAAACCAAGCCCTGATCTTTTCCCCCGCCCCTGCCGCCACGGTTCCACTAATGTGCTCTTTTTGGCTGTTTCGTCCTCTTTTGCGAAAACAAATCTGACAGGAATTTTACGCCGATCTTGGGGAAGGAATGGTCGTGCTCCAAAATACTGACTTACAACCACCTCAGTGAGTGGATTCGAGCGCGGTGATCCTACAACTATACAATTGTGGTTCATCACATAGTTAATAATCTCATCTACCTCTTTTAGATCGTCCCTCCTATGATTGACCACTGATGGCAGCATGCCCCTCAAGGAAATTGCTATCATGGAGGCGACATTCTCATCCAGCAGTTGTCTCCCAGACTTTGTATCCTCCGCCCCTGTTAAGATAGTGTATTTCTTAGCTTCCTCGAATGGCGTCCAAAAGTCGTCAGGGACAAGCTCGAACAAGTCTTTGATTTCAAGCCCAAACCGGTCGCAGGTACGCTCTATCGTATCTCGGGCAAGTTGATCCCAATCATCGCGGAGCAGAGTGCGAACAGTGTTGGGAGCAATGCCGATGCTCTCTGCCGTGGCGCTGATCTTGCGCCGCTCCTCTTCACCTATAACTGCACTTAGCTTTGTTTTGAGTATCCGAGTTTTCCCGCTCATAATTTCTGCCCGCGTCGCTGATTTTACTCTACTTTCACGATCGTGAAGCCCAAATGTTTGAGTTAACCAACCTTGAAATTCTAATACTCCTAAATATTTCCCTGTCTGAAGTCAAGATGTTTGAAGTATCATAGTTTGCCGTATTTCCTTTTGCTCTGGAGAGAAACTTAGCCTAACCGTTTGGAAATAAAGAGGTTAGGCTGTTTTGGGGGCGTGTACCGGCTGGTGTGGAAATAACGAAAAAATAACACGCTTTCTGTCACCCTGCCCTAGAGGTTTTGATTGCGCACCCTGGAAGAAAAGTAACCAAGGCTTTTAGACTTCCTTTGCGCTCGTCCTTTTTAAGCATGACGCGAAAATGGTAGAACATGTGTCTCGCCTGCCTGACTGACAGATACACCCCGATCAAGATGATGGGCGAATACATGTTTTTGCACCTAGAGGGCGGCGTGCTGCACGTCCGCGAAGTCTATGACATATTCTTTCGCCCCCTCAACGATTGGAACGACGCGAAGTTTGTTTGTATCTCACCACATGACTTAGTAAGCGGCGGGTCGTTGGCAGTCACGATGGTACCCACGCCTGGTGCTGGCAGTGACGATGATAATGTCTATAAAGCCGGAACTGGCCGCGACCCGACCTTTGATCCTGACACTGGACGGTTTTCAGTTCGTGTCGAGCGTGCGACACCCGGCCTATTCATGCCGACACTCGCAACATATTCCGGGACCGTTATCCTACCTACGATTCAAACCCCGGCTCGAACCCAACAAGACAGGATCTCTCCCGCTATAATGATGAGATGTGGAACCATATTCGAACTCCTTCTCGGGAATCTATCCGGCCAAACAGATTATGCGATTCGATTGGTAGTACAGCCCTATCGGCTCCTAGGCCTACCCGAAAGGAGACGGGTGGAAGACATAGCAAACAGTGAAACCAACCCTAGCTGGGAGCAGGAGGGAAGCATTTATTCCCCGCACCTGTGCCGCCTTAATATCCATCGCCTCCTCCACAAAGCGCGCGAGGTAACCGAGTTTGCGAATTCTGTTGCTAATATCCAAACTATAGTTGGCAGTGATAGGCTCGTAACCACCGTTGCAAATCGCCATAGAATCTTAGTTATTCTGCCGCCCAACTCTTCGATTGACCGTGAGACTCCTATGGGTTGCATTTGGCCCGTAGGCGTCTTTACCCTGCCGGATAACCGTCGAGCGGCAGAATGGGGTGGGGATACAGAAACTTACTGGATGGACGACATCGAGTCGGCATCGCGTGAGGTTTGGAATTACCTGTCTAAGTGGGCTTCCGCCGAGCCGAAGACAAAAGAGGCCGTGACAGCAGCGCTTGGCTTGCTCCATACGAACTGTAGCTTGATTATCGACGCTCTCCACGAACTTAACGCAGTAGAAGAGATACGAGCCCCAATTCTCTCGTACAGGGCTGCCACCATATCTCTGGAACAAAGGGACCTGGTCTGCCGGGAGTTAGTAACAAAGCCGCCAGTCATTAAGGGCTTTTACAAAACAGGATTTCACATCAGATATTACGTCCACTATAACTACTTGACCACTCGAGAACAGAGAAGATTGAAGTGGAACAGATTCAAGCAGAAGTGGGCGTTTTGGCTGGCCTTGATAGGCGTGATTTTGACAGCTTGTGCCTTATTACACTGTATCGATAACGTGGTCACACAATTGCGCCGATGAGAACGCAGAACATAAAAATATCGCCCGGGCATCCTCAGCACTCGATTTGCCACAACCCATTGTAATCATTATACTTAAGCTGCAGTAAAACGCTTAAGGAGGTTATATGAAAGCGCAAGAACCAGAAATTTCTGCTGCTGCCATAAAGCGTCTTGATGAGTTGCTCGCCGAAGAAAGGCGCGGACTTGACTTCGTAATGACACATCGAACCTATCACTGTTACAACATCCGCCCTTCTTTGCCCTACAACACTCCCCATACAAAGGGTAACCCAGGTAAGGAAGCGGAGTAAGGCGAGTTTTACGACTCTTACGCGAACAGGGCTTAAAGGCTTAGGCGCTCCAGTCTAAGCCTTTCTATGTACTCAAAAATCGAGACACCTGAAAATCCACATGGTCGTTCCAAGGCCTCCTGGGCCACCGCCACATCACCACGACGCAGATCTACGACAAGCGCCGGCGGAGCACCTCGGAGAGTGCGTCGCACGATGTGCCAATTTAAAGGTGTTTCGCAGTGTTTGTTGCTTTACACAGTCCCGCCCATTTATAGTTGCGCGGATCTCAGGCAAGGATGAACCAACATGGAAAGCGGGGAAGAGGCGTTAGTCCGAGCAATCGAACAGGCAGGCGAGGTTATCGACGAGTATTCCGATCTCCTAAAGGTCGCGCCAATTGCAAAATACGTAGTTGGTGCATATCGTTGGATTCGCACGTGGCGAATCAAGACTTTCATCAGAGCGCTGAACACCGCAGCCGACGATCTGTCAGCGGAAGATCGAGAGAAGCTCGACAAGTACCTCAGCTCAAAGCCAGGTTTGGAGATACTTGCCGATTTTGCCGATGCCGCAGTTCGCTCGCGATCGCCGACGGCGATTGCGGCGTTAGCTCTCCTGTACGCAGACATGAAAGACCAGCGTTATTCGAAAGACTTCAAGGCCGCGGCTGCACACGCGTTGGAAGGGATCTCAGAGGATGTTGTGGAGGCCTTCCTTCTGCTTATCTCCAACGAACAGAGTATTCCACATGTGCCGGGCACCCCGTATCCAGTGATGGTGCTGCAGGACAGCGTTGTGGCGAGCTCTGCATTGCTCTCTGGGTGATCTCACACCGGCTTAGAGTGGGTCTCCGCGGTTCAGGATTTGACTAGTCGGAGACTGCTCATCGTGGATTCCCATGCCGGCATGAGACTTGGTGAGGAGTTACAGACGTGGTGCTGCTATTTCGGGTTGAACAGCGACAGTGTCAAGTACGGCGAGCTGCTCGCTCGCGCACAGCGCTACGTTCAAGACAAATGAGGCCCGACTCCCCTACTCCACCTGTTGCCATACCTTCCGGGCAACCGGCATCACCGCCTATCTCGAGAATGGTGGGCATCACCACCACCCAGATCTACGACAAGCGCCGGCGGAGCACCTCCGAAAGTGCCTCGCACGACGTGCCGATCTAGTTCTGTGTTATATCACTTTTTGAAACGCCGCCCCCTATTTTATAATGCGCGCTGCGACCTATCACCCTCAGCGCAAGTGAAATTTGGAGGTGTCCGCCAATCGTGACAGAAGATCCCTGGATTAACCGCTTAGCACAACAAATCATCACACGCCACCCACGGGCCATTCAGTCAGCTGGGTTCGCTTTAGGGATACTTGGTTTATTCGTCTCGGCGATATCGCTTGTGCTCAGTGTCGCCATCTCCCATAAATCCCCGACCCAACCCCAGCTCGAAGCGGAGCTGGCTGCCACATTTGAAACCCTGCAACAAGATTCCGCGAAGGCAACGGCTCTGCTGCAAAGGTTACAAAGCGAGCTTCAACAAAGAACTAAGGCCGCGCAGCAGATCGAGGCTGAACTGAATGAGCTCCAGAAGCAGCGAAAGTTGCTTAACCTGACGTCAGAGCAAAAAGAGGCTCTTCAGAGTCTTGTCCGGAGACAATTAACTGCAAGCGAAATTGTAACGTCGCTCGACTTCTGGCTAGGTAGAGTTCTCCCCGCCGCCGTCTTTTTTCTGTTCGGAATATTCTTCACTCTATTGTTCAGCCGGCGATTTCGGGTCTCAGTGACTTCCCCTCCTCCCGCCAATCACCAGCTGGTCCCGGCGCATTCCGCGCAAGAAAAACCACCGCAACGGACTTGAATTGAAGCATCATAAAGGACGTTATGATACCTCAACCTCGTTGCGATCTCTTCCCCATAGATGGGCGCGAATTTGATACACCAAATGGGAGGGTGATCGCATGCGTGACCAACAATCCCCACGCGGCCCCTTCAACCGGTGGCTTCAGGGACCAAGCTTGGTTCGGATTGCAGTTCTCCAATGGCAAAGATCTGGCGCTCGTATTGTCGGATGCTGGGATGCACCATGATCCCGACGATATATACCGCGCCAAGGCATTTCAGCTTGTCGAAGACTGGTTAGTCCACGGCGGTCCCAACGAAGTTGAGTTCTACGGACCATGACCCAGGAAATCGGCCCATAGCTGGCCCGGAGAAGCTGCCAGCCACGATCGCACGCGCCGGCGAGAAAGCCTGCAGGACGCGAGATCTCGAACAGGCACTTGGCCTTATATTCCGTCTTCGCGGAGCGCCTTGACACATATCATGAATCTGATAGTCTGACAGTATGAACGTCAGAAAAACTAAGGGAGCGATTGTAGCCATCAGCAGACTGGGTCAGCGTCGCCAAGTCGTCATCCCCAAAAGTATCTGCGAACAAATCGGCTTGCGCGTCGGCGATTTTGTTGAGGTCGCCATGACTAAAGGTTTGGCAACCATCAGACCTAAGACACTGGTCGACGCCGACGACATACTGACACCGGAAGAGGAAAAGCTCGTCCGCATGGGCGAGGCCCAGTTGAAAAAGGGTAAGCATGTTCTCTGGGAAGACACGAAGAAGAAGCTAAACCTCTGAATATGCCCTGGACAATTCGCCTCTCGCTTGAAGCTGATAAGCAACTAAGCCGAATCCCGCGCGATCACCGGCAAACGATCGCCGGTGCGATCGATCGGATGAGAGACGATCCCTTTCAAGGGGACGTCCAACCATTAAAGGGCAAGAAATGGAAGGGGAGATATCGCAAAATTGCCGGTCGGTATCGCCTCGTTTTTGTTCCGATCCACGAAGACCGTATTGTCGAAATCTCACAAATCCTTCTCAGAACAGAAAAGACCTATCGCTGATCACTCATTCCTTCTTGCCCTCTCTCCCCTCTCCCACCGCCTACAAATCGCTACCGCGTAATCAAAAATCCAGAAACCCGAAAATCCAGCAAGGTCGTTCCAGGGAGCTTTCGAGAACGGCCGCGCGCGCGAAGCCCTCTCCTTTTTGCCCCTATGCCAAAGCTGGCTCCGGGGCAGCTCTTACTCCGATCTGGCACTTCGCTGGTCCGTCGTGCTTCGGGTTCCCTCGCAAGCCTTCACGCGGTGCCGCTTCGCTCGCTCGCCTTGCTCGGCAAAATTCCCATCTCCACCTTGCCTCACGCTTCCGCGCTATACGCTCCGCTACTTGGTCGCGAGATGCGTTTGCCCCGGGGACAGAGTGCGACGCGGCAAGAAGTAAGGCTTCCCGAAAGACATCAAAGCCAATGGGTGCGGATCTCTACATCAAGCCACTGTATGATGAGCAGCGCAGGAAATGGGAGAAGCGTTTCGAGCAAGCCGCAGCGCGTCGCGATCGTCTGCCACAAAGCCCGCCAGCGCACACGCGCATTCAACAACGCGTCGAGCTATAATAGGAAATGATGAACGAGCGGGGTTGCTTCCGCGATTCGTACAACGATTCAGACCTGCTCTGGAAATTCGGCCTCTCGTGGTGGCAGGACATCACACCGCTTCACGATAACCGGCATTGCCTCTCAGTTGTCATTTCAGCCTGATCAAGAAATGCGCTTCCTCCTCCCTGGCCCCAGACCTCCGACCCCTGTCCCGCGGCCCCTGGTCCCTGCAAATGTGATCCAAATTCCTCATCCGAGCATCGAAGCAGTGGGATTATTTCGGGGCCGTCCAGCACGATGTGGGGTATCATTCCAGTAACCCAAAGAGGAAATATGCTCGCCAACCCAAAAACCATTGCACTGTCCGCAGCCCTTGGCTTGGCTGCACTTCTCTTCTTTTCGGCGGAGCAGAGCCCCGCCCAAAAGAAGAAACCCACGGACAAGAACCCGGCGGACGAGCAGACCATCCGTGTGGCCGTCGAGATGGTTTCGCTCCCGGTGGTCGTGTCGACCCGTGAGGGAAGACGAATTACCGATTTAAAGAAAGAGGACTTCCAGGTATACGAGGATGGGGTCCCCCAGGCCATTGCTGGATTTGCCGCCACAGACGAACCCGTTGACGTCGCGCTTATGCTGGATACCAGCGGCAGCACCGAGAATGAGTTGGCCCGAATCCAGAATTCAGCCATAGATTTCGTAAACCAGCTTCACCCCGACGACGAGGTTGCCGTCCTCTCCTTCTCCGATGATGTCAAGATGCAGGGGGACTTCACCATCGATCGGGACAGAAACGAGTATGCCATCAAGAAAACCCGGCCCGGCGGATGTACGGTCGAATACGAAGCCGTCTGGCTTGCACTTGATGAAGTGCTCAAACCGATCAAGGAGCGAAAGGCTTTCGTGCTTTTCACGGACGGGGTCGATACCTGCAGCCATAAAGCATCGATGAATGAGACGCTCGAGCTGGCAAAAGAAACCGCCGCGACGATCTACGTCGTCTATTACAACACCGAAGGGGACATGTATCAGCGGCGACCTGGGCCGACCATAGGAGGCTATCCCATACCGGGGGGAATGCCACCCATGGGCAACCCCTATCCTCCGGTTTATGGCCCGGGTGGGATCGGTTCCACTCGCGGCGAATACATGGCGGCACGTAATTATCTGAACAAACTGTCCGAATACAGCGGTGGCCTACTTTTCGACGGTATGGAGGATTTGAGCGGGGCATACGCACAGGTCGCCAAGGAGTTGGCGAGCCAGTACAGCATCGGCTATTACTCAACCAACACCAAGCACGACGGGAAGTTCCGAAAGGTTGAGGTGAAAGTAAACAAGCCGGGGCTGGCGGCGCGAACGAAGAAAGGCTATTTTGCCAAGAAAGATAAGGCCCGCTAGGAAACAGTGTCTAGAACTTTGTGAGATACCAAACCGGTTCAACTGTAGGGGCGGGACCTGTGCCCGCCCGTTCGACCTGAGAGGGCGCCCACCGGTGGCGCCCCTACAGATGTCTGCAATGAATGCAGTATTCATCAAATCTCCTTTTCCAGACCTGACACCATCTAGACAGTAGCTTTTGCCGCAGCGGGCTGCTTTACAAACGGCTGCTTGCAGTATGGACAGGTTTTCCCCAGCAAGCCGGGCAGCGATTGTCTTCGGGCCCGTCATAGCTCTGGCTACGGCCGCAGTCCAGGCAAACACAATAAAACATGGAGACCTACCCCCGAGTGGCTATAATCTTACCGAGGCGAATCCCTGCTGGCATCGGGATTAATGTTTACAGCGTACCTCTTCAGTTAAACGCGGGGAACAGGTCCCGTCCGGCGGCCGGGACCTACTTCACCTCGTAGACGCGGCGCAGGACTGAGAACTGAAGTGGGCGCCGGCGGCCCGACGGCGCTCTCGCCGCGCTTAACTGGAGGATTACGTTACATCACGAAGATGCGGAGATGCTTGCGTGGTGTGAGGCGAGGAGTGACTGATTGACCAGGATTTACACGAAGAGCGGCGACGATGGAACGACCGGGCTGATCGGCGGCGTGAGGGTGCCCAAGGACTCCCCGAGGATCGAGGCCTACGGATCGGTGGACGAACTCAATGCCGTGCTGGGAGTCGTTCGCAGCTATTCGCTGCCCGGGCGTATGGATAAGATCCTCGAGCGCATTCAGGACGATCTATTTACCGTGGGTGCGGATCTGGCGCTGCCTCAGGACGCAAGCCGGGCGGATTGGGGAATTCCCACGCTGCCGGAGGAAGCCGTCCAGACTCTGGAAAAGGAGATCGACGAGTGCGAGAGCAACCTCGATCCGTTGCGCCAGTTCATTTTGCCCGGAGGCACACCCGCGGCAGCCATGCTGCACCTTGCACGCACGATAGCCCGGCGCGCGGAACGCTGCTGCGTCACACTGGCGCGGGCCGAGCATGTGGATCCGCTCATCGTCCGGTACCTAAACCGGCTTGCGGATCTGTGTTTTGTGCTGGCTCGATTCATGAACTGCCAGGAGGCGAAACCCGAGTCGCACCCCACCTTCGGCAAGCGGTAGAGGCACCGAGCTCTGTGTCCCCTGCGTCTCTGTAGTGAAGCCACAAAAGGCACCGCAGAGATGCAGTGGACACGGAGATGCCCGAGGAAAGGACAGTATTGGATCGGCCTGGCCCTGTTCGTCTAGTCGCTAGTCTGACCGTGGGAATGCTCTCGGTTTCCTGCGGCGCCATTTTCATCCGTTTGGCATCCGCCCCCGCATTGACCGCCGCGGCCTACCGCGTCCTGTGGGGCACTCTGCTGTTCGCACCGGCGCTGGCGCTGGGACCGGCCCGCGAACTTTCCGCCAACATCCGAAGGGACTGGCTGCAGCTGGTCCTTTCGGGCACAGCGCTGGCCTTGCACTTTGCCCTGTGGATTGCTTCGCTCTCTTACACCACGGTCGCGAGCTCCGTTCTCCTCGTGGACACAGGCCCATTTTTCATTGGCTTAGCCAGCCAGTGGTTTCTGAATAAGCCCTGCCACCGCCACTTCTGGATAGGACTCGCAGTGGCATTCTTCGGGTGCCTGGTCATTTTCCACGGCGATTGGTCGCAGTCTCAGAACTCGATAAAGGGGAACGCGCTTGCCCTCGGGGGGGCCATCGCGTTTGCCGTCTATCTCCTGGCCGGAGCCCGGGCTCGTCAGAGGCTTTCGCTTGTCGCTTATGTGTGGCCGGTATACGGCGCGGCGGCGGTTGTCTTGGTTGCGGTGTGCCTGCTTTCGCAAACGCCCCTGCGGGGCTTCTCCCCCTCCACCTATCTTTTTCTGTTTCTGCTTGGGCTGATCCCCCAGTGCATTGGCCACACCACTTACAACTGGTCGCTGCGCTGGCTGTCGCCGGCGCTGGTCGCGCTCATCGGGCTGGCCGAGCCGATCGGCGCGAGCATCCTGGCCTTCTTTATCCTCCACGAGAATCTCACTGTGCTGAAATTGATCGGCGGCGGGATCATTCTCCTGGGCATTTACTGGGCGACTCGCCCACAAGCGGATAAAAAATAAAAAGGCGTCCCCTGCGGGACGCCTTTTGGATTTCGAGCGGTTTTGGATTAGGCTGTCTTTTTCTCCTTGCATGCAATGCAGACAGAAGTCCAAGGAACCGCGTTCAGGCGGGCGACGCTGATCTCTGCCTCGCAGATGGTGCAGATGCCATAGATCCCGTTATCGATACGGGCGATGGCTGCCTCAATGGCACGCAAGAGCTTGGCATCGGTCTGAAGGAGCCGGATGTTGACGTGGACTTCATTGTCGTCACTGGCTTGATCTACGAAGTCCCCGTGCCGGGTGTTTTCCATATTGTCCCAGTGGGGCTTCTTGGCCGAGCTTATAATGGCATCTCGCTTCTCTTCCAGGACTGCCTTGAATCTCTTGAGATCCCTCTTGTTCATAATAACCGCCTCTCTCCTACAAAACCGGTTTGCCGACCGAAATTCAAAAAACAGATAATATAGAAAAAAATTGCCGTAATGTAAACGATTGATTGATAAAAGGGCGCAATTGGAAGTGGAAGTCATTGTGCGCGTAACACAAAGAGACTGACAAGAAAGAGATAAGGTTCCCGGACACGGATGTACCTGGAGCGGCATAGCCGCAACCAAAACCATATGTTGCGATCTGGGGGCAGATCTAACTTTAACGCCAAAAGCAGGCAGAAGGCAGCCGGCAGACTTCCCTTGGTGCGCATGCATCCAATGGAGGTTCTTACTGCCGGCCGCCTGCTGCATGCTGCCTGCTTGCCGCACATTTCAGTTTCTATGCCCCTAAAAATCCTTACCCGCCAGCAAAGGATTATTGCGTTAGTAGTACGGACTCACGGATTTGCACGCTTGTGAAGGTGGACGAGCTTTTGCTCCCACATCATGGGCTGCTTCCGGCCAACTCTTTGCCCGAGTCCGGCGGGAAAACGCACATGATAAACCTTCGGAGGCAGGAGTGGCGTGGATCCGGACCGTAAAGGAAGCAGAGGCACGTGGAGAGTTGAAGAAGGGCGGTCAAGCGCGCTAGCCGGGGAGTTCCCTTCTTTTGTTCTTTCTGGATGGTCATTTCCGTTGAAGAAAGGCCTCGTTGAGATCACGTCCTGGCCGCTACCGGACGTTTGTCTCGACCGGCAGTTCTTCCTTTTCTGCCCATTCGGTATACGAAGGCACGTGGATGCTTACGCTCCCATACCTGAGCAGGCAATGGCGGTGAAAAGGCACATCGCGAGAATGCACCGCATATGGCTTTCATCTTCAAAATGTGCCAAGCCGGGCTGTGTGGGACTCGTGGCGCTCGAGTGCTGAAGCGTCCAGTCGGGGCCCTCTCCAGGCCGGAGGACGGCGGATGGAACCACAGGTCGAGAACCAAGAGATCTGCTTAGACTGTCGAATGAACGCAGTAAAGCGTCGGATGTTTGCACCCAATCGGAGCCTCATACCAGGAGTTGATCATGTAACGAAGGAAGAATAAGCTACAGACTTGGCCGGCACGGAGACACAGGAAAGGACAGAGATCTGCGATCTCATTGTCTCTGTGATAGGAATAACCCATTAGGGGTATGCACTTGACTCCCGTTACCACCTGCCCGCGATTCCGACCTTGGTTTGAAAGGAAATTCCCAGGATTCTTTGCGTCTTCGCGCCTTCGCGGTGGTTTAGAATCTCACCGCAAAGACGCTAAGGCTCGAAGACCCGCAAAGGCTAACTCCTGCTGCGGCTGGACCGTCCGTGAATTATCCGTCATGGGTGACAATGCCTCGCACAGTCGTCACGGGAGTAAAGTGCATAGCCCCATAACCCATTCTTCATGGAGGCGGTTATGCGGTCGAAGCTCTTGTCGGCTCTCATCTTCTCTTTATGCCTGCCCTGGAACAACTTGCACGCGCAGACTCCCTGGCAGGTGGGTAACATCGAGGCGCCGTCCGGTCAGCATCGCTCCGGTTTCCTTCAGGTGCCGAACGGCCCTGACGGCACCGCGGAGATTCCCGTAACTCTCATTCACGGATCCAACCCGGGTCCAACGCTTGCTCTCATTGCGGGTAACCACGGTTATGAGTACCCGCCCATCCTTGCAACGCAGAGGCTCATAAACAAGATCGACCCGCGGAAATTGCGCGGTAAGGTCATCATCGTGCACGTGGCAAACATGCCGTCCTTCCTGAGGCGGACCATCTACTACAGTCCCGTGGATGGTCAGAACCTGAATCGCGTGTACCCGGGCAAGAAAGACGGCACCTTATCTCAGCGGATCGCCTATACGATTACTCGCGAGGTCGTCGAGCGCGCGGATTACCTCGTGGACCTGCACTGTGGCGATGGAAACGAGTCCCTGCGGCCGTACAGCTATTGGATGCCCATCAACGATCCGAAGGTCGATGAACCGTCCAAGGCATTGGCGATCGCTTTCGGGATGAATCACATCGTCATTGACCGCGAAAGGCCGAAGGATCGGGACTCGAGCCTTTACTGCTCAAATACGGCGGTGACACGCGGGAAGCCGGCGATCACGATCGAATCCGGAGGCATGGGGATCGCTTACGACGAGGAAGACATCGCGGCCGTGGAGCGCGGCGTCCAAAACATCCTGCGCCACTTGAAGATGGTCGAGGGTAAAGTCGAAATCCCGGCGAAAATCGTCTGGTACGATCCGGCGGAAGTCTTGCGTTTCCCCGAGAACCTACCCGTCAAGTCCGGAACATTCTTCCCTCTCGCGAAGAAAAGCCAGATGGTGGAGAAGAATGCTCTGCTCGGATATGTTACCGACTTCTTCGGAAAGAAGATTTACGAGCTGCGCGCACCCTTCGCGGGGGAGGTGCTCTACATCATCGGCACGCCTCCCATTTCCGCTGGAGAACCGCTCGCCTTTGTCGGCGCGATCAAGTAATCCACCCCAATTCCTGTAGGGGCGCCACCTGTGGGCGCCCTTGTAAGAACCGCATTCGCAATGCGCTCCAAGGGCGGGCACAGGTCCCGCTCCTACAGAACAAAGATACGGAGTTTACAGAGTCTCTGTGATCTCGGTGTCTTGGTGGTGTAATCTTCTGCGACATATGGTCGACGTCAGGAACATCAGCAAGCGATACGAAGGCAAGCGCACCGTCCACGCGCTTCGCGGCGTCACCTTCAAAGTAGAGAAGGGGGAAATGGTCGCCGCCATGGGCCCCTCAGGCTGTGGGAAATCCACCCTTCTGAACATGCTGGGAGGATTGGACAGGCCCAGTGAAGGCACGATCATCATCGATGGTACCGATATCAGCACCCTCGATGACAACGGGCTGACACGCCTCCGGCGGGAGAAGATCGGCTTCGTATTCCAATTCTTCAACCTTCTTCCCACACTGACCGCGCGAGAAAATGTCGCGCTTCCGCTTCATCTTGCCGGCACTGGGCGGAAAGAGGCTATCGCCCGGGCAAGCGAACTGCTCGAGATGGTAGGGCTGAAAGATCGCGAGGATCACCTGCCCGACGAGCTCTCCGGCGGAGAACAGCAGCGCGTCGCGATGGCCCGGGCATTGGCACTGCGCCCACCGCTGATTCTGGCTGACGAACCTACCGGCAACCTTGACTCAAAGAGCGGCCAGGAAGTGCTGACACTGTTCAAGAAGCTTCAAAGCCAATTCCAGACCACGGTCATCATGGTCACGCACGACTCCAAGGCGGCCGCCTTCTGCGGCCGGATTCTCCGCATGCAGGACGGACAGCTGATCAACGGAACGGAATAGGCCATGTTCACTCTCCTGCGCCGGATCAGCATTCCCGAGTACCGAAAGCACCTGTTACGAAACCTCCTAACGATGATGGGGATCATCCTCGGGGTGGCCATTTTCGCCGCAATTCGCTCGGCAAACTCTTCCTTGAGAACATCGCTCCGCGACACCATTGACCAGGTTGCGGGAAAGGCGGTACTCCAGGTGTCTGCGGGACAGGCAGGTCTCCCCGAATCCGTCGTAGACGATGTGCGATCCGTCCCGGGCGTCCGCAGCGCCGTTTCTGTCATCGAAGCGGTCGTGCATACCACCGACGCGAGCCAAGGCAATATCCTTGTCTTAGGCGTGGACATGGCGGGCGACAAGTCAATGCGTGATTACGCTATGGAAGGTAACGAGGACGTCGTCTCGGATCCGCTGGTGTTTCTCGCTCAGCCCGACAGTATTATCATCTCGAAAGAGTTCGCCGCACGCAACAACTTGCAGGAAGACAGCCGGATAAATCTCGTCACTGCGCTGGGCACCAAGACCTTTACGGTGCGAGGCATCATGGCGCCAAAGGGAATGGCCAAGGCTTTTGGCGGCAACGTCGGGGTGATGGACATTTACTCCGCCCAGTTTGTCTTCAGCCGCGGGCGCACGTTCGACCGCGTGGATATCGCGCTCGATGAGGGGGTCAGGATAGATGACGCTGTTTTCCGCATACAGGCAAAGCTCGGCCCCGGCTTCAAGGTCGAGCCCCCGCTGCGCCGCGGCAAGCAGACTGAGAGCCTCATGGAGGCATACAGCCGCGCGCTCTTTCTCTCGAGCGCCATAGCGCTTACCATCGGTCTCTTTCTGATCTTCAATGCCTTCTCTGTCACTGTCACCCAGCGGCGGGCGCAGATTGGCATCCTGCGAGCGCTCGGCGTCACGCGCCTCCAGGTCCAAATGCTTTTCCTCGGTGAGAGCCTTGTTCTCGGAGTGGGTGGGTCGCTGATCGGCGTGATCTTCGGCCTGGTTATGGGCCGCGGCATGATGGCCATCATGGCGCACATCGTCGAACAGACCTATGGCCTCCAGGTTCACATGGAACGGCTTCAGGTGGACAAGTTCTGGACGAGCGTGTCTTTCCTCATGGGACTGGCAGCCTCGCTCGCCGGGGCTTATCTGCCCGCTCGCGCGGCAGGACGCGTCGATCCCGCGCTGGCCCTGCAGAAAGGCAAATATCAGATTCTGTTTTTGGGAGAGAACCGGGTCCGTCGGTTGGTTGGATTATTGCTTTTGCTCGCCAGCATGGGATTGGGATTCACTCAGTGGGCGAACGCCTTGCAGGTTCAACTCGTGATCTTCGCCCTCCTCTTCATAAGCCTGGCGCTGCTGGTCCCTACTTTCTCCCATCTGCTGGCAGGGCTGCTCCGCTGGCCGATGAGCCGGCTCTTCGGCATGGAGGGACGGCTGGCAAGCGACAGCCTGGTTCAGGCTCCGCGCCGAACGAGCGCAACGGTGGCCGCGCTCATGTTCAGCCTGGCTTTCGTGCTGATCATGGCTACGTTCAGCGTCAGCATAAAGGCCTCCTTCAGCAAGTGGATCGATTTTGCCATCAACCCGGATCTCTTCGTCTCGGCATCGGAGAGCCTGACGGCACGCACATTCCAGTTTCCCGCATCGGTAGGCGATGAGCTGAAAATGGTCCCCGGGGTCCGGCAGGTGGACTACGTGCGCATCTTCACGATCGAATACAACGAGACGAGCCCGCTGCTCGTATCAATCGAGGTGGACCAGTGGCTCCGGCGCAGCACGCCACTCATGGAGGAGGGAAGCATCGAGGACCTGCTGCCGGGAATGCTCGGAAGGAACGGCGTCCTGATCTCGAACAACTTCGCGCGCATCCACAATCTGAAGAAGGGCAGCCGCATCTTTCTGGACTCGCCGACTGGAAGGCACGAGTTCGTGGTTGTCGGGGTGCAGGTGGATTACACCTCCGACAGCGGCTCGCTCCTGATCGATCGTGAAGTCTATAAGCGCCTCTGGAAGGACGGCCGCGTGGACACCTTCGACCTCATGCTCGAAAAAGGGTACGATCCCGACGCTGTGAAAACGGAGATCCAGCGCAGGCTTGCCAATTCCCGGAATGCCTTTATCCTGACCAACAAGGACATGCGCTCCGAAATCACGCGCCTGACGGATCAGTTCCTGAGCCTTCAGTACGTTCAGATCCTAGTGGCCGTCCTCGTGGCCGTCCTCGGTATCATCAACTCGCTGATGGTCTCGATCACCGAACGCAAGCGCGAGATCGGCATCCTGCGCGGCCTCGGTGGAGAAAAACGGCAGGTGCGAAGAGCCATCGTCCTCGAGGCTGTTTGCATGGGCCTCGTGGCCGTCACCCTCGGCATCGTCAGCGGAGCCATCATGGGGTATTACTCGGTCGGCACCTTCGGTGCGGCCTTCAACGGCTGGATCTTTCCGTATCGCTTCCCCACAGGCATGGCGCTCGCGCTTGTCCCCGGGGTGCTTTTCATCTCCCTTCTCGCCGCCTGGTACCCCTCCAGCCTGGCACTCAAAACTCCCTTGATCGAGGCATTGGCCTATGAATAATCCTGCACATTTCGACTGTAAGGGCGGGCCCAGGTCCCGCCCATACGGTTTTGAGGGCGCTCACAGGTGGCGCCCCTACAGATGCCGGCTCATTCTATGCTTGCTGACTGCTTTGATTGCGGTGCCCGGGGCAAGCACTCCACCGGCGGATAAGGCGCTGGAGATAATGAAAGAGGTAGAGCGCCGCATCCTGACCGACAGCCAGAGCTATGAAGGCGCGATCGAAGTGACGGACGCCAAAGGCAAAGTCTTGAACAAAAACTGGCATTTCTGGCGGGAGGGAAACCAGGGCAATAGCAAGATCCTCGTCCGCTTCGACACGCCGCCGGAGGTGCGTGGTGTGGGGCTGCTAACCCTGAACCATCCCGGCAGGCCGGCCGAACAGTGGCTCTATACCCCGGCTATCCAACGCGACCGCCGGGTCGCCCCTCAGGAAAAATCGCAGCGCTTCATGGGCACCGATCTCACCAACGAGGACATGGAAGAGCGCGCAATTGACGACTACGGCTACAGTCTTGTCGGCGAAGAAGCCTACGCCGGCCAACCTGCCTACAAGATCAGAGCCGTCTACAAAAACCGCGAAAACACCCAGTACTCCCAGCTCTACCTCTGGGTGCGCAAGGACATCGTGGCCACGACGTACATCGAATTCTATATCGACGGCAAGCTGCGCAAGACCATGCGCTGGGACGACTGGAAACAGATCCAGAACGTCTGGACACCGCACTTCATCGAGATGAAGGATCTCTCCCGGGGATCGATCACGCGCATCCGTTCCTCAAATGTCAGGTACAACGTGAAGTTTGAACCCGACTGGCTCAGCTTGCGCAACTTGCGCCGAGTCCCCTGATGCCTCGAAGATCTTTGTGCTCTTTGTGTCATCGTATTGCCTTTATTGGGTTTGCGATACTACTGTCTCTTACCCCCTCAGCCTTCTGTCAGAAGTCCTGGGAGTACGGCGGTCTGTTGGAAGAAACGTCCCAGATCTACGCCCGGCGTCCCAACGCATCCGATACTTACGCCGCCGGCACCGGTCACTTCCAACTCTGGTCCCGCGCCGCCCTCAACAGCCGTCTCTCCTGGCGCGGCACCTTCGATTTCCGCCTGGACACTCATAGGGATGTTGACCGTGGCCGCTGGTTTGACCTCAGTGAGCGCGGACAGCGCCAGCCCGCGGGCGCGGTCTCGGAGCTTTACATGGACATGAAACTCGGCCACGTGGACCTTCGGCTTGGGAAGCAGCAGATCCGCTGCGGACGCGCCGACGGCTTCAACCCGACCGACAACCTCATTCCGTACGATTATCTCGACACCTTCGCGGACCAGCGCATCGCCGTGCCGGCAGTGAAAGCAGACGCCTATCTCGCGCGGGCACACTTCGAAGCTGCCTGGGTGCCTTTCTACACACCCACGCGCCTGCCTCTTCTCGATCAACGCTGGTTCCCGCGCTTGCCCTCGAGCGTCCGCGTCTCGCCGGTTTCGGGCGCAGACCCTGTCGATGTGGATCTCACCTACCGCGATCTGGGCGGGCCGCTGCCGGCCAGGACTTTCGGCAACGGGCAGTGGGGAGTGCGCTACAATCAGATCGTGCCGCGCGCAGAGTTTTCGCTTTCTTATTTCGACGGCTTCGACGACATCGCCTTCTTCCGAACCAGCACCATGTTGCTGCCTGTGCCGCCGCAGCAGCGGCCGCAGGCCCTGGTCGATCTCCATCGAGAGTACTATCGGATCCGGATCGCGGGGGTCGACTTCGCTTCCGCAATCGGACCCTTCGGCATCCGCGGGGAGGCCGCGTACTTTGACCAAACTGATCCGAACAACCTCGATCATTTGTTGTTCGTGATCGGCCTCGACAAGACTTGGGGAGACTGGTTTGCGATCGTGCAGTACGCGGGACAGAAAGTTTCCGGCCGGATCCAAAATGCTGCGATTTTTCCGGACCTTGGGCTCCGGTCCACGATGATCTACCGTATCGAACGCGCGTTGGGGCCCTCGCGCAGCATCGAGATCAAAGGTGCCTTACGGCTGCGTGACGGGGACTTCTTTGTTCAGCCTCTTTACAATGTGGCTCTGTCGAACAAGTGGCGCCTGAAGATCGGAGCGACACTGTTTGCCGGCGCGCTGGACAGCTACCTCGGGCAGTTCCGCGAGAACAGCCATCTCAACCTGCAGCTCATCTACACCTTCTAAATGAGGCCAGCCTTTATGTTTTTTCGTGACCTTTGTGTCATCGTGTTGTCTTTTAAAGGCCAACACAATGACACGATGGACACAAAGACTCAGAAGCTGTGAAAAAATCGGGGACATTCCGAATTTCCCGACTTGCTTGGCTGAATCGGACGGATCAACCAGCAGTTGATCTTTTCTATTCAGCGGAGGAAAGCTGGAAATTCGGAATGTCCCCGATTTTTTCACACCTTCTCAGAGACTCAGGCTTTGAAGGTTAGCTCATAAGCCGGAATGAGCTTGATTGGGTTGTAGGACCGCTTGGCGTCGCGCAGGCCCGGACTGCCCAGGTCCTCCTCACGGTTGATGAACTCATATCCCCGGCCGGCAATCACTTGGGCCGTCTCCCAGTTGATCACCTGGTAGAGGCCCTTGTAGCTGCGCAGCGCCCGCTCGAAGTGGATCGCGACGGTGGTCGGGCTGATGGCCTCGTAGATAGAGAAGGCAACCGGACGCCCGTTTACCCTCAGGAGCAGCCCCTCTTGGCCTAGTGCGTCGAAGTGCCGAAAGGTGTAATCGAGCGCGATCAACTCCTGCTGAAGGTTGATGTCAATCTCGGGTTGCTCCTCCTCTTGAATCCTGTTTAGAACATCGAAACAGGCATCAATGTTGGCCCCCGCCAAAGGCTCGCGAGTCCAACTGTAGAGTCCCTGGGCCTGGGCCAGCAGGTTGCGCTTCTTCGCGTACTTGCGTCCTGGGAGCTTGGCGAGATTGGCCGCTAGATAGACGTAATTGGAGGCTGCGAGGTCTTCGAAGACGCTGAAACGGTTCACAAAATCGGCGTTTTCCTCGAGGAAGCCTTCGCTGACACCCACAATCCTTAGCGGGTAGGGAAGCGATGCCGCTCCCTGGAGTAGCTTGCCTTGAACCGCGATGGAGAGCGAGCCGACCGGCTGCATCATGTGCCGGCGGCGATCCGGCTCAAGTATGCAAGAAATGAGCAATATCTCCGCTTCAGCGTGGATCCAGCCGTACTCGAAAACCGACTGCCATGTGGCCAGGGTCGCAAAGGTGTAACCGGAGAGCGGCTGGGGATGCCGAGCAAGAAAGCTGGAGAGGAGCTGGCGCTGACTCAGCTCGATCGGTCTGAACTCGTACCCGAGAAACGAGGACTGCATTTACCCTCGCTTCCCGTAAAGCATGGGTTGATATCCTTCGAGCGCGCTGTAGCCGAGACTCTCGTAGATGGCGAGCGTTCCCGGTTCGGCGACCAGTCCGATCCAGTCGATCTCATGTTCAACGCAGAACAGGGTGAGCCGCCGGATAAGCTCGCGGCCGACGCCCTGCCGGCGATAGGGAGGCAGAACCACGACGTCCTGGATGTAGGCATCGCTTGCGCCATCGGAAATGACGCGACCCATTGCGACGATTCTTCCGTTCGAAGCGCGCGCGACCATGAAGCAAAAACTGCCGCGGATCATGGGCTCGATGCGGCTACGGTTCGCCGGGCTCTCCTGCCACCACCCTCCGGCCTTGTAGAGTGCGACGATCTCCTCCATAGGCGCCGTAGTCACCACTTGGTATTCTAGTTCCGTCGTCATAGAAAACCGTTCCCGGAATCCATCGAGGATAGAGAGTGGGAGGGAGGAATTCAAGCTCCGCGTTTGGATTGAGGCCGGTGTAGTGCGTCAATCAAATGTTTACTAACGTGGCGTGTGTTCTGCCGCCGAAAGCTATGCTGATTTGGCAGAAACTCGGTCTGAGGATGGTAGGGGCACGCGGCCGCGTGCCCCTACGGGCTTTGTGCATCAAGCATGGCCTGAAAATGGGAAGGCGTTTTTTGATAAGAAACTTGCGACGCATTACACTAGTGCCGGAACGAATATGGGATGACCAATACGAAGATTCGCAGCGATATTCCGAACACCCCAGATCCTGCTGAAAACCAAACCGGTCAATGCTGACAAGGCTGTCCAATAGAATCCTTGACAGCGTGCACCCAGTTGGTCTCTGATGGCGCTGCAAGGATTCTCAGCGGTCCTTCGCATCTTGGTGTCCTAGCCGTGGCAATCCCACTGCTATACTCCAAGGTTCAAAGAGCCGCCAACTTAACCTCCCGATACCAACGCATCACGACAGCATCTCGTCGTGAGCTTTAACGGATGGAGGCAGCCAGATGCAAATGAAGCAAATCTTGTGTCTGCTGATACTTCTGTCCACAGCAAAGGTGATTTGCATGGGCGTGGATGATGAGTCAGACAAGCCCGTTGTCTATGCCTCTGTGACCACTCCAAACCTGTGGGATATTGGGGACAGACAGGCATATCTGGTGATTACGGACAAAAACTGGTCCAAATATTACCCAAACCCACCTGCGGGCTCCGATTTCGCAAACTGCATTTATGTGGTGGCTTCCATGGGAATGCAGCCGAATCCCGGTTACAGGATCAAAATCCTGCAGATCAAGCAGCAAAAAGAACGGGTAGTCGTGTCCCTTGAACTGCTGGGGCCTGAACCGAAGAAAGCATACGCGCAGGTGATAGTGACGCCGCTTGCTGTCGCTGAAGTCAAGAAGAAGCAACTGGAGCCATATTCCCGGCTGGAATTTGTCTTCACCGATCAAGAGGGCCGGCAGATCGGCACAGAAAAAGTAGAATTCTAGCCCGCATCCGGCCGAGGATGCTTCGAGATGCGTCAACCTGGCAGGCAGATCAAATGCCGGATGCGGTGGGAAGAGATGCGCTAGTCCCTGGAGAAGGCATCCTTGAGCAGCCGGCTCTGGCGGGCAAACGCTTGTCGGGGGTTTTCGGGATCCTTCATAAGCGCGATTTCCTGGGTAAGAAGGCGCGCGACGTGCAGGACGTAGGTCTTCGGATTCTTCATCTCTCTCCGGTAGAGCGGGTGATCGCGGTTGATGTAGATGACGCTTCCCTCCGAAAAGACCTCCTCCGCATCTTCGCCAAAGTGATCCAGGCAGCAGGATATGCCGAAGCTGCCGAATTTCATTTTGCGCACCAATGCATTGGTCGTCAGCCGCTGGACGGCGGGCCGTCTTTTGGCTGGGACATCCGGTGACTTGGCCTGGTCTGCTTCCGGCTCGGGAGTCGCCGGCGCAATCTCTGCTCCTTCCGCTACCACGGCAATTTGGGGCTTTGTCTCCTTCTTAACCCGCGCAGCTTCCCCGCCGCGCGTATCCTCTTGCCCCACGGGCAGCAGCCCGAGAGGAGAAAGCTCGGGATTCGCCGCCAGGGCACGTTGAATTCTTCGCAGCGCCTCGTTGAGGGCTCGCCCGGCGCGGCGATTTTCTTTCTCACCAAGGACGACTTCAAGCTGACGGCGCACCTCGGCCATGACTCGCGACATGACTTCGGCGAAGGACTGGTATGCTTCACTGTCGCGGATAAATCCGTTGCGAGAGCTGGTGACGGGCAAGAAGTCAGCGTTTATCTCTCCGCGGACGCGCGCGACGACTTTGCCCCAGGATTCCATTCCGAACAGCTCGCGGCAAATCGTGGCCCCCTTCACCCTGATTTCGATCCCTGTGTCCTGAAAGCTGGCCGAAGATGCCGGGAGGATAATGATCTCTCCACTGACCAATCCGAAGGGTGTTCCGTCGAGGACTGGAATGCGGATTCCAGTGTGCGCGCGGGGCATCACCTTTCTGGCGTTGAGGTAGACTTCGAAATGGGGCGCTCGCAGGGGGACCCCTTCGATCAAGCGCCGCTCCACATCCGTTTCACTGAATGCTTTGGTCAGCTGCAGCAGACGGAGGGTCGTGCCGTCGCCTCGGTCCGGGTCGGGCTGAAGTAGTTCTAGCGGAACCTCCCAGACGTCACTGGAGACAGCCCATGCCTCCTTGTCGAACACTACACGAGCTGCGAAACCCTCTCGTTGCGTGAAGACCTCGAACCGGCGGCAGGCGGAGAGGCTGGCAAACTTACCGATCCCGAACTGGCCGATGCGCGGGCGCTGATAGCGCGGGGACAGCGGGTGCAGCAGCTTTTCGGCGGAGCCGATATTGAAGTATTGCTTTAGCCCCTCCAAGTCCATTCCCGAACCATTGTCCTCGATGGTGATGGCGTCGCTGGCAAGTGTAATTCTCACTCGCGTCGCATCGGCGTCATAGGCGTTGTTCACGAGTTCACGGATCAGATCGATGCTCTGAGCATAGAGGCGCTCGCCGATGGTAATCAGGTGGCTCTTGTCTAGAGTAACGGGAAGGCTGGCTGGCACGGACATGCGCCTAGCATACGGCTTTCCCCCACGGCGAGCAAGCACGCGAAATCTCCGGGGTGCGAATAAAACCGAGAGTCAGCGGCGCAACGAACATCACAGAGAGAGGCCCTGGACACGGAATTACGCAGATTTCCACGGATCGGACGAGCTTCCCGAAAGTGGGAACCCGTGAGTCCGTGCAAATCCGTGTCCGGGAACTTTATCTCTGTCTCCTCAAACTCTCCGTGTTTCCGCTCACGATGACTCCCACTTCTAATCGCACTCGGGTTGAACCGGGGGTTCATATCTGCAAGATTCAGATTTATCTGATGCCTTTGCTATGGCCGCCAACTCAACAGGCAAATTTGAATTTTGCAGATACGACCCCTTCCTGGTTTAGAATGTGGCGAACTACATGACACAACACATTATTGAAATCCAGGGATTGAAGAAAGCCTTTCAGGGGAATCCAGTCCTTCTAGGTGTGGACCTGATGGTGGAAGCGAGCCAGCTGACCGTCCTCATCGGTCCCTCCGGGTGCGGGAAATCCACGCTGCTCCGCTGCCTGAACGGTCTGGAGGTCTTCGACGAAGGCCGGATCTCCGTCAACGGCTTGTTGCTCGAGCGCGACCCGGCTCATCCTCGCGCAGATCGAGAGTTCCAGCGGATCACCCATCAACTGCGCGCAATAACGGGGATGGTATTTCAATCCTTCAATCTTTTCCCGCACATGACCACCCTCGAGAACGTAGCGCGGCCGCCGACCATCGTCCAGGGTGTCCCACCCCGGGAGGCGCGTGCCAATGCTCACCAGTTGCTGGAAAAGGTCGGTCTGAAGGACAAAACCGCTCTCTACCCAGCCCAACTTTCCGGCGGGCAGCAGCAGCGCGCTGCAATTGCACGTGCTCTCGCCATGAAACCGAAGGTCCTGCTTTATGACGAGCCGACTTCAGCACTGGATCCCGCGCTGGTGGACGAAGTTCTCGAAGTCATGAAGGAGTTGGATTCCGAGGGAATCACGCAGGTGGTGGTCACGCACGAGATGCGCTTCGCCCGCGACGTTGCCGAAAAGATCGTCTTCCTGTCCGAGGGCCGCGTGATCGAAGAGGGAGATCCCGCCAAGATATTCACGGATCCCGTGGACCCAAGGACACGGCAGTTCCTCAAGAGGTTCCTCTGATGATGCAATTGCGGATTGCGGATTGTAGATTGCGGATTAAAAACCCCCCCTCTTTCCTTCAATCCACAATCCGCAATCCGCAATCCGCAATAACCACAGCCCTTTTGATAGTTCTCGTTCTCCTGGCTCCATCATTCGCGTTCCCGCAGTCTTCCAAGCCGCTGCTTTGGGGGGCCGATGCAGAAGGAGGAGCGCCCTACGAGTTCCAGGATCCGCGCAACCCAAGCCGGATTATCGGTTTTGAAGTCGACATCATCGACGCCATCGGCCACATCCTGGGCCGACCCACGCAGTTTGTGCAGAATCAGTGGGACGGACTCGTTCCGGGGCTCGAGCGCGGCAACTACGACATCATAGTTTCCGGCCTGGAGATCACACCGGACCGCGCTAAGGTGATCAACTTCAGCCGTCCTTACTATGTCACTTATGAACAGCTTGCCGTCCGCACCGACGACAACCGAATTCGGTCCCTGGAGGACTGCAGCGGAAAAAAGGTGGGTACGCTCAAGGGGAGTTTGGCTCAACGCATGCTCGAGGCGCGCGGCGATCTGGCAGTGCTCAGCTATGACGGCCAGATCAACGCCTATGAGGATCTCAGCAACGGCCGGCTGGATGCCGTCTTGATGGATTACATCATTGCGCTCTACAACGTCGGGCCGCTGCCCGAGCTGAAGATGATTGGGTCGGCGGTCGGGCGTCTGGAGTATGGCATCGGTGTCCGCAAGGAGGACGGGGCGCTCTTGGAGCAGATCAACTCGGCGCTCTCGCGGATGATGGCATCGGGAGAACTCAGGCAAATCCTCGACCGCTGGAAGTTATGGACGCCGATGTGCGCGGAGTATTTTGGAGACCGTTCGCCGGGCAGCGAACGCGCCGATGCATATCAGAGCTACATGGAGAGCCGGCTGCAAACGACTTCGACGTGGAGTAAGGCCAGACAGTACCTCAATTACATCCCACTGCTCGGAAAAGGGGCGATCGTCACCTTGGAGCTCTCTGTAATCGCGATGGCTCTGGCTGTCATTATTGGGCTGAGTTTCGCCCTTACCCGCCTCTACGGCCCGGGGGTCTTGCGCGCGTTTTCGGTTGCCTACATAGAATCCATCCGCGGAACACCACTTCTGATTCAGCTGTTTCTCATCTTTTATGGGCTGCCCCACATCGGTATCCGGCTCTCTCCCATGCTGGCGGCGATCTTTGGCCTGGCCTTGAACTACAGCGCCTACGAAGCGGAGAACTACCGCGCGGGGATTCAGTCGATTCCAAAAACGCAGTTGGAAGCAGCCCTTGCCCTCGGCATGACGCGGCTGCAGGCTCTCCGTTATGTGATCGTGCCGCAGGCCATGAGGCTGGTGATTCCGCCCGTCACGAACGACTTCATAGCTCTCCTCAAGGACTCATCCCTGGTATCGGTGATCACGATGGTCGAGCTGACCAAGGCCTACAGCCAGCTGGCCAGCATTCACTACGATTACCTTGGTATCGGGCTGCTGGCGGCGGCCATGTACTTCCTGATCGGCCTTCCTTTCGTGCGGCTCGCAAGAATGGCCGAGCGATACTTCTCGCCAGAGCAGCGGGGCCTGACCATCGGGGGCAAGCAGCGCCAGGCCGCTTAATAAGCAGGCAGACGGCAGCTGGCAGCTAGCAGTTTAGAAGAGGCACTGCCTGCCGCCATCTGCCTGCTGCCTGCTAATTTCTCGGGGGAGGATTATGGGAACATTTCCATTTTCGACTGCCCTGGTTACGGGCGCTTCGAGCGGCATCGGCCGTGAGCTGGCACGCCAGCTGGGGGCCGGAGGCGTCCACGTGGCCCTCGTTGCCCGGCGCCAGGCGGAATTAGAATCGCTGGCGGAGGAATTCAAGCGCTTCGGCGGCAAGGCGATTGTTTTGCCGGCTGACCTTCGCCGTCCGGAAGAGGCCCAGCGGGTCGTTGCCGAAGCTGAAGAGTGCCTTCGCCGGCTCGACCTTGTGATCGCCAACGCCGGCATCGGAAGCGAAGGACCAGTCCACGAGGTGGCATGGGAAAGGATTTACGAGACGATAATGGTCAACACGCTGGCCCCGATGGCCACTATTCGCGCCGCGTTGCCCGGCATGTTGCAGAGGAAGTTGGGGTACATTGCGGGTATCTCGAGCCTGGCGTCCTACCGCGGCCTTCCCGGTTCCGGAGCCTACTCGAGCAGCAAGGCTGCCTTGTCCACATTCCTGGAGAGCGTGCGCGTCGACACTCGCGGCCTCGGCATCTCGGTCACCGACATACATCCCGGCTATATCCGCACTCCTATGACTGCGAAGCACAAGGTGAAGCTGCCGTTCCTGATGGATGTGGAGCGAGCCGCACGCCTGATTCTGAATGCAATAGTACGGAAGAAGCCGGTCTACAATTTCCCCTGGCAAATGGCACTGTTGCTGCGCATCGCCCGCACGCTGCCGCCCTCGATCTATGACCGCATCGTCACCGCCCGGAACGACTAAAATCGAATTCCTGAAAGGGCGCCACCCGCTTCACTTGAAGTCGCGGAAGGAAATCAGCAGAGCAATCAGCATCGCACCTAGCATGTACGCCGCCGATCCGGCCCCTGCAGTCATTCCCAACAGTGGGATTCGCAGTATCGAGAGGATTGTCCCGATCCCAAACGAAGACAGGAGCGCGTACCAGGCCCACTTCTCTCCCCGCTTATACGCCGTGAGCGAAATCCAGCAAACCAGCAGGCCGCAGGAAGTGGCGAAAGATGAAGCGGTAGCCCGCCGACCCCTGATTGCGTTGGGCAGGTCCGGGCTTAACTTCGCGAGATCTGCCAGGCTCACGCCCGCGATGCGATCCTCTGGTGCTCGATAGGCCTCCGCCATGGATGTTAGCCCGCCCAGCGTAATGAGCAAACCGATAAGCAGAAAGAACAGCCAACCCACCGTCAACGTCCACGATTTCTTTTCCTCTGCCACGATAGATCCTCCAAAAAAGTGGCCAGTGATCAGTGACCACTGACCATGTCATTCAAAATGGGTGTAAGGCTCTGGCAATCCGAAGCAGAATTGCCCGCCAACGCGCTGGATGATCCTGAGATTTGTATGATAGAGTGAATCAAGGTTGAGGCCTAATGAAAACCCAATCCCCGGATACTCCGCTTGAGGTCGAGGAATTCCTACTTGCCCGGTATAGATCCATGTCTCCGCGCGAGAAGTTGCACCGGGTATTCGATTTGAATCAGACTGTGCATGAATTAGCCGCCGCCAGAATTCGCGCCCAGCATGGCCCACAAATCTCCGAAAGGGAACTCCGCCTTCGACTTGCCTCCCTCTGGCTCGACCGCAGCACGATGATCAAGGCTTTTGGCTGGGACCCGGAAGTCCAGGGTTATTGACATGCCGATCAGTGAGGCGTTACAGATCACTCTCGATGTGGCGCGGGTACTCGAGGGATTAGGGGTTTCCTACCTTGTATGCGGATCGATGGCAAGCTCGGTCCACGGGATTCCCAGGGCTACGCAGGATGTCGACCTGGTTGCTAATCTGCTCGAGGAGCACATCCCCGCATTCGCAGAGGCTCTTGGAAGCGGCTTGCTGCTATAGGATGATTGTAATACCATTAGCCCAGTCTTCGCTGGAGAGCAAGATATCCTGCCTCAGGAGATTCCCCAATGCTGGAAACCAAACAAAAAATTCGGGCGCCCCGCGGCCTCCAATTGAGCTGCAAAGGCTGGCACCAGGAAGCAGCTTTGCGCATGCTCATGAACAACCTCGATGAGGAGGTTGCCGAGCGCCCCGACGAATTGATCATCTACGGAGGAAGCGGAAAGGCGGCCCGCAACTGGGAGTGTTATCACGCTATTGTACGATCTCTTCAAGAGCTGAAAAACGACGAAACACTTCTCGTCCAGTCCGGCAAGCCCGTGGGCATTTTCCGCACGCATGAATACTCCCCGCGGGTGCTGATCGCAAACTCGAACCTCGTTGGCAACTGGGCCAACTGGGAGGAGTTTCGCCGGCTTGAGGCTCTGGGCTTGATGATGTTCGGCCAGATGACCGCCGGCAGCTGGATTTACATCGGCAGCCAGGGAATCATTCAGGGCACCTACGAGACTTTCGCATCCGTGGCACGGCAGCATTTCGGCGGTGCGCTGCGCGGCAAGATCCTTGTCTCGGGCGGTCTGGGCGGAATGGGTGGAGCCCAGCCGCTTGCCGCCACCATGGCCGGCGCAGCCTTCCTCGGCGTGGAAGTCGATCCGCAGCGAATTCAGAAGCGGCTCAAAACCGGCTATTGTGATCGGATCTCGTACGACCTGGAGGAAGCGCTCACTCTCGTGCAGGGCGCGGCAAGACGCGGCGAGGCGCTGTCGGTCGGCCTGGTCGGCAACTGCGCAGAAATTCTTCCCGAATTGGTGCGAAGGGGCTTCACTCCGGACGTTCTCACCGACCAGACCAGCGCGCACGACCCGCTCAACGGCTACATTCCCGCTCAGCTTTCGCTGGATGAGGCTTCGCGGATGCGGGGGCAGAATCCCGCTGAATACCTGCGGCGCAGCATGGATTCCATTGCGACGCACGTGCGCGCGATGCTGGACCTGCAATCCCGTGGGGCCGTCACGTTCGATTACGGCAACAACATACGCGGTCAGGCTTTGAAGGCGGGTGTCTCGAACGCCCTGGACTTCCCCGGTTTCGTGCCGGCCTACATCCGTCCGCTCTTCTGCGAAGGCCGGGGCCCATTCCGCTGGGCCGCGCTTTCCGGAGATCCATCCGATATAGCAATCACTGACGATCTGGTGGTCGAAATGTTCCCTGAGAACGAGTCCCTCTGCCGCTGGATAAAAATGGCCCGCGAGAGGATTCACTTCCAGGGACTGCCGGCGCGCATCTGCTGGCTGGGCTATGGCGAGCGCGCAGCTTTCGGGCTGCGGCTGAACGATCTGGTTGCGCGCGGCCGGATCCAGGCTCCCATCGTCATCGGACGGGATCACCTCGACTGCGGCTCGGTGGCATCCCCATACCGAGAAACCGAATCCATGAAGGACACATCGGACGCGGTCGCGGATTGGCCCATCCTGAACGCTCTTCTGAACACAGCCGGCGGCGCTTCCTGGGTCTCGTTCCACCACGGAGGTGGCGTGGGCATCGGCTATTCGCTCCATGCAGGACAAGTGACGGTCGCGGACGGGACCGAGGAAATGAGCCGGCGAATCGAGCGGGTTCTCACCAACGATCCCGGCATCGGCGTCGCCCGCCACGCAGACGCCGGCTATCCCGAGGCCATAGATTGCGCGCGGCGTAAGGGAATCAAGATCCCGATGATTTGAGCTAAACGCCACAGAGACGCAGAGTTCACTGAGTTTCGGTGATCGCTGCGTCTCCGTGGTGTTTTATGAGGAGAAGAATGAAAATCCGGCACCATCGCACGCTCTTACTCTGGCTCACAACTTTCCTGCTGGGCGCTGCATTTCAGGGTTCATCCTCCTGGGTGGACGAATACAAAGAGCCCACGAGCCGGATCATCGGCGCCGCGCTCGCGGACAATTTTGCTTGGGACAGGCTGACGGCGCTGTGCGACAACATTGGCAACCGGCTGAGCGGCTCGCCGGCTCTAGAGCATGCGATCCGCTGGGCCGTGGACGAAATGAGGAAGGATGGCCTCGAAAACGTCCGGGCCGAGAAAGTGATGGTGCCGCACTGGGTGCGCGGAAATGAGAGCCTCGAGATCACTCAGCCTTTTCCGCAAAAGCTGGTCATGCTTGGGTTAGGAGACAGCGTTGCCACACCGCCGGAAGGGATGGAAGCCGAAATCCTTGTGGTGCGCAACTACGATGAGCTGGAGGCGAATGCGAGCAGAGTGCCCGGGAAGATCGTCGTCTACAACGTGCCCTATACGGGTTATGGCCAGACCGTGCAGTATCGTGCGAACGGAGCCACGCGCGCTGCCAAGCTCGGCGCGAGCGCAATCCTGCTATGCTCCGTCGGGCTTGCCGGCCTGAGAACGGCTCACACGGGAGATCTGAATTACAACCAGGCCTTTCCTAAGATCCCGGCAGCCGCCATTCCTGCCGAAGACGCCTCGCGCCTGCAGCGCATGCAAGACCGGGGAGAGCGTGTTAAGGTCCGGCTTAAGATGGAAGCTCACTTGGAGCCTGATGCCGAATCGGCCAACGTCATCGCCGAGCTGCGTGGACGGGAAAAGCCTGAGGAAATCGTGGTCATGGGCGGCCACCTGGATTCGTGGGATGTGGGAAGCGGCGCCATAGACGATGGCGGCGGATGCCTGGTGACCTGGAGCGCTCTGCGCGTCCTGAAGAATCTGAACCTGCGTCCCCGCCGCACAGTCCGGGTTGTTCTCTTTACCAATGAAGAGAACGGGCTGCGCGGCGGACTCGGCTATCGCGACCAGCACCGGAATGAACTGGCCAATCACGTGATGATGCTCGAGTCCGATTCCGGTGTTTTCCGGCCGCAGGGATTCGGAATCAGCGGAAACGCGCGAGCCAGTGCCGTAGTCCGGGAGATTGCCTCGCTGCTGCGGGGCATCGCCGCAGATAAGATCAGCATGGGCGGAGGCGGAGCGGACATCGGCCCCAGCGTTCAGGCCGGCAGCATCCCGAGCATGTCGCTCGAGGTCGACGGGTCTCAGTACTTCATGTACCATCACACCGCGGCGGATACCCCGGACAAGCTAAATCCAACGGACATGTCTCTCGGAGTTGCCGCCGTCGCCGTCATGGTCTACGTCGTGGCGGACATGCCCACGCGGCTGGGTCAATAAAAACAGTTCGCGGAAAGCTCGGTAAATCGTCGGGCTGTAAAGTGCTGCTCGCCGCCCATTCGTGCGGATCGCAGGAATGGAGAAGGTGGTAACCTCCGTAATTTGTAACATGGAGGGATTCGATCAATCAGTGTGCGTAGAAGAACGGTTACCCGATGCCGCGGCCGGAGACTTCATAAAGGAGTTGGAAAAGAGTGAGGTGCCAATCTTTTACCTGAATCGCCCTGAGGACAGCGCGGACAGAAGCCTGCCGGTCCGATGCTGAGCTCTTATTTCGGGAGATATCCGCGCGCCTGGCCAGGTACCGCGGGCCCGTCGCGCAGGCGATAAAGGCGCGCCCGATGAACGGAGCCCTCGTACACATAATCCCGCTCCAGCAGCTCGGCGAAGGGGTTGTAGCTCGCCATTCGTGCCCGCGGGTGAACGTCGACAAGGTAGCGCGGACGCGCGCGCCGCAGCGTCTCCACGGTCTTCATCATCTTCTCTCGTGTCGACGCCCTGAGCGGCACATCTTCGACCACGTCGTAGTCGACATAAGCGGTGGCCGGCCTCCGCCCGCTCAAGACGAACAGCTCGGCCCGGGATCCCCAGATGAAGATCCTGTCGTTACGGGCCGTCCTCGAGCGCAGGATCTCACCTATATGCCGAAGCTCGCGGTTCTCCCGGCACATCCCCCAGAACTCCACCTTTTCGTGTGCTGCCGGAGCCACGAAGTAGTACCAGTGTGCCAGGGTTTCCACGTGAAACCAGAGGAATGAGACTGCGAATGCGGCAATGGCAATCAGGCTAGCCGCCCTCAGCCGGGGTTCGTGCCGATGCTGCCACAGGTACGGGATCCCGATCGCTCCCAGGAGAGACAGCGGCGGCAGGACCTGAATGTAGTAGTTGGCATAGAAGCGCCGGCCGGCGGCCACTCCGATCGCCGCGCTCAGTACCCACCAGGCAATGGCCCGGCTGGCCACGCGCGAGCCGGCCGACACGGATCGCCCAAACCAGATCGGAATGAGCAGCCAAGCGTAGATCAACACAAACGCCGCGGGGGACCGGAGCATGTTGCGGAGGAAACGCGACCCGCTCACCGAGTGGACATAGAAGAAGGGATAGAGGATGTTCTGGTCCCACCAGGACGCCAGGTTGCCGCGAAGCATGAGATGGGCCAGCAGGCCGGCGACGCCACAGAGCCAGCCGCCCCACAGAAACCCCAGGTGCTTCGCTCGAGCCGTTCTGGAAATGTCCCGGCTGAGAATCACAAGCGCCGAGAAGAGCACGATCTGCGTCGCAGCGACGGGCTTGGCTGCCACGCCCAGGAACGAAAGCAATCCGGCCGCAAACAGCAGTCCCGGCCTCTCGTGCACGGTGGCGTGCAGAAAGAAATACATGGCCGAGATGGTGAACACCACCAGCAAGGTTTCCGTGTTCAATCCGATGATGCGGGGAGTGTAGTAAGTCGTGCTCGCGAGGGCATAGAGTACGGCGGCGGTTCCTCCCACCGTACGCGTGAAGAACGACGATCCCACGCGGAACAGCAGGACGCAAATCACGAAGACAAGAAGGAGCGATCCCAGGTGAAGCGCATGCATTCCCGCACCAAGAATTCGCATCATCGCGGCGCTGAACCAGAACACCAGGGGCTGCTTGTCAAGCCAGAGGTCGCTGTAGAGCCGCCCTCCGTCGAGCAGCACTCTGGCCCCAGCGGCCCACCAGGCTTCGTCGATGAAGGTGAAGTGGTGCTGGTAGTAGGGCACCCGCAGAAGCACCGACAGCAGCAAAGCCACGACCAGCAGCATGCCGCCCCGGCCCAAGCTTCGCTCCAGCCACGGGAACATCTTCCTGAAGCTGACCGTATCCGCTTTGAGCACGTTCGAACCGTAGTGAGGCTCCTAGTCTCTCCGCGCCCCGAACCGCTGTCAACGAAAATATTAGAATTTACACATAAACACTCTCGGCCTGTCCAAAATATTGGACGGCAGATCCAATAAAACCAAAAGACTCCTGTTTTCAGTTGACTGGAGTAACCCAGGCCAGCGTAGCGCTTCGCGTCACACCACTCCGATTTGTTAAGGATGCCGCGTCACACGCAGTGGTTGCCATCAAGCGGAGACCGGTTCCGAAGCAGTGAATGGGGCGGAATGGGGTCGCATCTGTAGAATGAAGTTTCCAGATTAGAACTCCGTCCCCCTACCACGCTGAACTACTTAGGGCTCGCGCAAGAATTACTTGGCATTTTGCTGCTGGCCCCCAGGCCCGCTGGCGAGACGCGAGCGACGAGCTATACCCGAGGTGGTATGTGAGGAGCGAGCAACAAAGCCTGCGGGCCGCAG
>Ga0315277_10001209_pt1 | contig 38169 bp, 41 predicted proteins | sample YL17G05_15_MG_FD_203695 | JGI IMG/M metagenome (GOLD analysis project Ga0315277, IMG submission 203695) | Sediment microbial communities from Yellowstone Lake, YNP, Wyoming, USA - YL17G05_15 | ecosystem: Environmental > Aquatic > Freshwater > Lake > Sediment | place: USA: Wyoming | collected...
ACTACAATACGATCAAGCCGAAGCAGAGGTTGAGGTGGATGACGCCGAGCGAGTATCACGAGGAGGTGAGCGTGAGTGCAAAGTGAAACGGGTCAGGATCTGTCCAAGGAAGGGGGTCGCATACCAGGAGTCCCAGCGGGAATCATCCCCCTTAGCACATGTTATATCACAATGAACCTGCCGCAGCTCTTTTCGCTTCTTGGAGCAACATCGTCGGGTTTCTTGTCCGTTCCTGTAACGCCAAGGAACCTGACTAAAATCACTGTGCATCTTGCTTCCCTCCCGCAGAGTTCTCACACAAGGCCCTCACAAGTGATTTGTGAAGCCGCACGACCTGTCCCCTGTACTCAAAGACAACCGAACTTCCCGACTCTCTTACAGCCCCTGGAAACGGCCACCTGTGAACCAGATATGAAAGGAGCCAGATCGGAGCCTCCTGCAATGCTCCATTTTCGGAGATGAATACTAGCGCGTTCTGTCGCCTGAACCCGAGCTTCCAACTTTCGTCTGTAGTCATATTCCCACAGGTGGGAATATGCTTCCCAGGGCTATTTGTCCTCGGCCGGACACCTCGCCTAGGATATCCCTGGATACTGTGGAACCAATAGGCACCCACATAGGGGGCATGGCAGAGGCAGCGGGCTCGGCAAGATGCCTTGGATTCTGAAGAAGCAGCTCGAGCCTGAACACGCCATGGACATCGACGAAACGATAGCGTCCACACCTTCCGAAACATCCTTTGCTAACTTGGCGAGAAGGTACATCGGGTCATCGACGACCACGGGGTCTGGCCTGTACTCGAGAACAGTAGGCTTTGCTAGTCTAGTCTCCAGATGGCCGTCCCGCACAAGCTCTTCAAGGTACTTGTTTACTTGAGCGCCTCCAATCCCGAATCCGTTTCGGATTTCCGCGCGAGTTATCCAGTCGCACTTCTTCTCTACAATCTCCCTAAGCAGACCCTCTGCGCCAGTGCGGGAGAGCTTGGAGGGGTCGATCTTATCCATCGGAATCACTGGACTGTCCATCGATGAACAAATAGAAAAGTCTTCCTATGATGGAGGCATTGTCCAATGATTTGATTTGACGTACCGCCATGGGGGCGTCGGGATGGGAATTGGTACTTACGAACAGGCAGGTCTACGAGAGGGCGTCCAGTGATGAGGAGAACCTCTTCATCGGGATCGCCATAGACATCGTGTGGAAGGCCAAGAAGCCGCCCGGGTGGACGAGGCGGGAAAATAGGGGTCGTCCAAAGAAGAGAGGAAGAGGCAGACCAGAGGAGTTCCATTGGAGGGCGGCAGCTGTCGTCCTGATACTCATGAACTACCTAGGCCTTGAGTACAGGGACACGGCCTCCCATCTGAATGCAAGGCCTGAACTCCTCAGTCATCTCGACCTGAAGAGGGCCCCGAAGAAGTCGAACGTACACAGGGCCCATCAGAGGATCAGCGAGTCCTGGCTGAGGGAGTTGAACGACAAGGTCACCTCCCAGTTCAAAAAAGGGGTCGACCGCCAAAGAAACACGTAGCAACAGATAGCTCAGGCGTTGAGGAGAGAAGGAGAAGCGAGTACTACCTCTTCCGCCTCCACAAGAAGATCAGGAAGCTGCACCTGGCGAGCGAGTGCAGGCAGCCTGACAAGCCCATCTACTCCTGGGAGCTGACATCCGCCCTGAGGGGAGACTCCCCTCAGCTGATCCCCATGCTTGAGAGAATCGAGGGCGAGCTTGGAGACGTGTGCGGAGACAAGGCGTACGCCTCGAGAGACAACGCCCAGTACGTGGAGGACAGGGGAGGAACGCCCTTCTTCATGCCCAAGGAAAACGCCACCACGCTGTCGAAAGGTCATCCCGGATGGCGCCGGATGGTCCTCCACAAGAAGAAGCGCCCCGAGTCATTCGACAAGAGGTACCACAAGAGATCGAACGGCGAGGCTGTCAACTCTTCATTCAAGAGGAAGCTTGGCACTTACCTGAGGAGCAGGAAGTGGTGGAACCAGAGGCGGGAGACAGCGCTGAAGGTGATAGCGTACAACATCCGTCTCCTCATCAGGTTCCGCATCAGGAACGGAGGTGACTAATTATTGGACGAAGCCTTGGCGGCTCCTACTCCAGAAGGCATCGCCGCTCACAATACTGTCTGTCATGCTCATCGGCTGGCAGCCCCGACTTTTGCTCGGGTCGGAACCGTCTTACTGGTTGCCCGCCGCCTTTTTTGTCGCCATCTCGTAGGGCGTTTTCGTGATTTCAAACTTCGCCTAGACCTAGGGCTACTTGTCTAGGTTCGTGAGCTTCTTCATCCTCTCGAACGCCGCATTCGCCTCATCGATTCTCGGCTTGGCTTGCTCCCAGAGGTGTTTCGCCTCCGCGACAGTCTGTTCGAGGCCGTCAATGCGTTTCAGGAGTTCAGCGACCTGGACCGTCGAGTCCTCCTGGGGACGCTGCGACCCTGGCGGCGGGACCATTGGCACGATGGGCTTCAGGCGGTCCTCCATGAACGTCAGCTTGCCGAGGTCTCGGGGCTTCGGCGGCTCGATGCCGTTGGCGCGGAGAAGGGCTGCATAGTCATCTTCGTTGACGAGGTGCGCGTATCTCTGCAACATCTGGGTGTTCTTCCATCCCAACAATCGGGCAACCTGGATCTCAGCGACGCCCAGCCTCAACAGATGTGTCGCCCTCGAATGCCTCAGCAAGTGGCAGTAGACGCGCTTCCCTATCTTCGCCTTTCTCGCCGTTCGTTCCACGATCCGTCCGCCGCCATCACGTCCGAGGCGTTTGCCGGACCACGCAGGGAAAAGCGGACTGTCGCTCTGCTTGGCCTGTGGATACGCCTTGATCCACGCGGAGAGGATGGGCGCGGCCTCGATGACGAAGGATCTGTGTTCTTCCCCAGGTATCTTGACTTTCCTGAACCAGACCACGTAGAACTTCTTGCCGTTGTTCTCGGGGCTGTCCATCTCCCTGATGTCCCCGAGGTTGAGCGCAAGAAGCTCGTGGACCCTGACCCCTGTTTCCCACAGGAGGGAGATGAAGCACTTGTCCCTCAGCGACTCCGCTGCATCGACCATCGACTGGATTTCCGGCAGCGTCAGGATGTCCTGGGGGCTGAGGCGGTGAAAACGTTGCTTGATCTTGCACAACTCCCGCAGGTCTTCCCGTCCGGCTGCCTTGTAGAACTGGCGGAGCAGCGTCGCCAGCTGCGGTCCCGAGGGCATCCCCCTGAGCTTCTTCTTCAGCACGATCAGGTCCCGCTCAGACACCTCGCAGAGAGGCTTGCCCACCCATCGCTTCATGAGGGTCAACAGGTATGTGTAGCGTTCGAGGGACGACTCCCCCGCTCCGCTCCTGGCGATGAAATCCTCGACCGTGAACTCCCGCGATGCTTCTTTTTTGTTCTGTCCCATGATAATTCTCTCCTTGCCATGGGACTGTATGACATGAGGCTATATAAGTTCTCGGCCTTGTCAGAGTGGTTAAGGCATTCTTGGCCTTGCCCACGCCTCTTCAGGCATCTCTTCGTAGACAGCCACGAACTCATCGCGTTTCTTGACGGCCTTGCCGTTCGCGAGCTCCTTGATGTAATCGACCCGCAAGACCCAGTAGTGTATCCGCCAGAGCCTGCCCTTCTTGAGGCGAACCTCTTCCTGCTTCGTCGTCAGGATGCCCTGCTCCTCCAGCATGTAGAAGACATCGCGGTCCTCCACCTTGAGCAGGTTGTCCACGACCTCGGTGCCGAACCCGAAGAAGGACATTACATAGTCCGCCAGAGTCGTCACCTGGTCTTCCGTCAAGCCCTTTCGACCGAGCGTCTCTCTCAATGCCGCGGTCATCTCTGGAAGGGTCACCACTGGCATGCATTGGATTGACCTCGGGGAGCGGATAAAGAAGTGTCGTCACGGTTTTCGTCACTGATAACCGCGGTTGGTAGCGGAAAACGCCTAAATGTCTGGAGTGGATGCAGCCTGTATGCACTCGATGCTGTACACGACAACGGCGGGCGAAAGAGAGGCTGAGTCACTTGCGAAGCACCTTCTCGGCAAGAGGCTCATCGCGTGCGCCAACATCTTCAGGATACGATCCATCTACCGCTGGAAGACCAAGGTCCTCGACGAAGGCGAGTTCGCCGTGATCATGAAGACCAGGGCGGCTCTGGTGAAGAAAGTGATTGCGGAGGCGGCGAAGATACACTCCTACGAAGTGCCGTGCCTCGTTTCATATCAAATGACCGAAGGGTTCCCCGCGTACCTGGACTGGATCGACAGCGAGACCCGCCAGTCCAAAAAGTGAATCAAGCGCGGACCGTGATGCTGCCATATCCGACGACCTCTCTCATCGGAGCGACGTCGCCAGAGCTAGCGTACTTGAGGAGCTGCGCTTTCCCGCCCTCCGTGGCGGTCATCATGGCGATGACTGGGCCATAGCCGCACATCGTGATGTCGTTCTTCTGGATCGTCTGGTAGAGGCCCCTGCTGTCCATCTTGACTATCTGGTCGATGGCCATCTTGTCCTTCTTCGCCGCGGTTTCCTTTGAAACGTAGTGAGAGAAATCCGTGGATGCGATGACGACAACATCCTTCCCTTTGATCGCATCGCGAATGATCTGTCCAACCTTCTTCGCTGTCGCGATCTCCTGGTCCATCATGCAGACGGGCACGAACTTCACGTCTTCTCTGAGGTGCTGCAAGAACGGAAGCTGCACCTCTATGCTGTGCTCGAAGCGGTGCGCGGCCATGTCCTCGTAGAGCACATCCTTCAGCAGGCGCCTCGCGAGCTCCCTATCCACCTCAACGACCCCGAGCGGCGTCTCGAAGTCCTGAGTGCCCAGCGCGACCGAGGCGCCCAGTCCCGAGTGGTTCGGGCCGAGGACGATGAACGTCTCCGGCCATCCATCCTCCGCCAAGGCGGCGTAGGAGTGCGCCGCGACGGGACCGGAGTAGATGTATCCGGCATGGGGGCAGACCAGGCCCCTGAGAGTCCTCTTCCCATCGCGAAGTTGCGGGAGCCTCCCGGGCCCCACCTCGTGCAGGTAGCAGTTCTCTATCTGCGCGATCAGGGTCTCCCTGTCTCCCTCGTAGAACTGACCCGCCACCGCAGGGGGGCGCATCGAGATCACCTATAGCGGCGCCTCGTAATCGTCTATCGTTTGCTTGAAGTCTCCGTCTTCCTTGACTTCCCCTCTAGCCTTGAGCACTTCCCGCGTCAAGAGCCAGTAGACGGTCGCCAGCGCCCGCCTCCCCTTGTTGTTCGTGGGCACGACCAGGTCGACGGCCCTCGTCTCGTTATTGGCGTCGCACAGGCCGACGACGGGCATGCCGACGTTCAGCGCCTCCCTCAGGGCCTGCTGGTCCGCGGCGGGATCAGTGACGAAGAGCACCTTGGGCTGGACGAACTGGCGGAGTTCGGGGTTGGTGAGCGTGCCAGGCACGAAGCGGCCGGCCATGACCTGCGCGCCTATGGTCTTCCCGAAGAGCCTGGCGGGCTTCTGGCCGTACTGGCGCGCGGCGACGATGAGTATCTTGTCCGCCTCGTACTTCGCGAGGAACTTCGCGGCCTCGCGGATGCGCGTGTCTGTCATCTTTATGTCCAGGACGTAGAGCCCGTCCGCCCTGACCTTGTAGATGAACCTCTTCATGCTCGAGCTCTTCTGCTGGGTGCCTATGTGCACGCCGCTCGTGTGGTAGATGTCCTCGGGCACGAGGAGCCCCTCGATTCCCGTGCTCTCCTTCTCTTCGACCTGCTCCTCTACCTGTTCATTCTCCTGGCCTTCCATCCTATTCTCCCCTTATCTGTGATTGGATGCGAGCGAGCTCGTTCAGCTTGGCGATCCTCTCGCCGCCGACGATCCCCGTCTTTATCGCGTAGGAACCGAAGGCGACCGCGAGGTGCGCTATCGTGGCGTCCGTCGTCTCCCCGCTGCGGTGCGACATCACCGTGGTGATGCCCTCCTTGCGCGCGAGGTCGACTGCCGCCTTCGTGTCGCTCAGAGTCCCTACCTGATTTGGCTTAATAAGGATAGCGTTGCTCGCCTTCTCGGCGATGCCCTTCTTAAGTCGTTCGACCTTCGTGACGTAGAGGTCGTCCCCGACCACGAGGCACTTCCCGCCGACCCTGCGGGTGAGTTCTGCGAAGCCAGAGAAGTCCTCCTCCTGGAGCGGATCTTCGACTATCGCGAGCCCGAACTTGTCGACGAGCTCCTCGACGAACGCTATCTGCTCCTCAGGGGTCTTCTTGCCTTCTTTGTACAGATACATGTTACGCTTGAAGAGGCTTGAGGCGGCGATGTCGAGTGAGGGCCTGCACGGGAACCCGAAGCGCTCGGTCATCTCCTTGCAGATCGAGGCGAGTGTCTGAAGGGCATCGGTGTTGCTCAGGCTGGTGACCCAGGCGCCCTCGTCTCCCTTGCCGAGGGGCATCCCCGGGAACTTGTTGCTGAGCTTCTTGCCAACCGCCTTGTAAACAGCCACGTTGGCCCGCACGTTCTTCCACGAGTCCTCGCCGGAGGCAAGGCAGAGGAACTCCTGTATGTCGGTTCCCCCGACGGCGTGCTTCCCGCCACCTATCACATTGCCGAGGGGCCGGGGCATGTGCTCCGGAGGACGGGGGTTGAGGTAACGGAACAAGGGTAGGTCCAACGCTGCGGCTGCGAGCTTGGCGGCGGCTAGCGAAGTGGATATCGACAAGGAGCCACCAATGTTCGAGAGGTTATCGCTGCCATCGATCTCATGGAGAGTCGCGTCGATCTGCGCTTGGTCCTCCGCGTCCATTCCCTTGAGGCGCGGGGCGACCTTGTGCTTGAAAATCTCCAATGCGGCGTCGACGCCGTCCGGAGGGAAGGCGGGGACCTCGTGGATTCCCGTGCTTGCACCGCCGGGAGCAGAGGCGGAACCGCGAGTCTTGCCGGAGGCGAGGATGACCTCTATGGTTACGTCTCCCCGGCTGTCGAGGATCGGTCTTGCGTTACACGAATCAATTGTAGTCATCCATGGTCCTTCTTGCGGTGATCGGTATGAGGCCGTTCTCGAACTCCATCGTCGCGATGGCCAGAGGGTCGATCGCCTTACCGCCCTCATGGACCAGCAGCGGGGCGCCCATCGAAATCTGCAACGCCCTCGCGCCCAGGATTCGCGCCTTTTCAAAACGAGTGTATTCCTTTGATTTCATGTGGAACAAACGCTACCCAAGATTTCGATATAAATGTTTCCTTAAGTCCCGCACGAGCGGGATACAGTTATATCAGGGGAAGATGCTATGACGACATGGGCAGAGACATGGACAAGGAAGCGAAAATGGTCCTCAAGATCGTGGCCGTCGTGGCGGTGGCCACGGTCGTCCCCGTCGCGGTGGCCGCGGCGCTCCTAGCGAACTCGTCGAGCCACTCTGGCTGGCCGACGAACTGGGATGGGTGGGGGGACTGGGAAGCCTGTGCAGAGATCGCTTCGGTGAAACCTCAGGAGGCGGTGGAGACAGCCGCCAGCTCGCTCGGCCTCAGCCAGATGGATGTCTGGGGCAAGGCGATCGACATCGGCCCCGTCTTCGTCAAGCAGAACGGCGACGTGTTCGGTCTGACTTGTTCGGGCGGGATAGAGGTCGGGGCACAGCGCTATCCCTGGGAACGCCCGACGGTATCGCAGGACACCTATGCGTGGGAAGTGAGCATAAGCACGCCGAACACTGGCTGCATGGCGAGCTTGGCGTGGGTCGAGTGGGATGTGTCAGCTTCGCTGTACCATGCGCATGGGTGTTGATCCGGCTATCGTGCCGGCGTGTGCATCGCTCGGATTGTGCAGAGTCCCTCTGAAATCCACTTCGTTTCTTCTCATCCGCTGATATATTCGGCAATTGCGATATCGTTAAGGAGAAAGCCTCGATGTGATGGCGGTGCGACCATGAAAGTCCCCTCAATCAGAGTGACCCCTCCGGGCCCGAAGGCGAAAGAGATCATCAAGAGAGACGAGACCTACCTCGCGAATACGACGAAGACATCTCCGATCGTCGCGAAGAGGGCGCTCGGCTCGGTCATCGAGGATGTCGATGGCAACCTCATCATCGACTTCACGTGCGGCATCGGCGTCGTCAACATGGGCTACAGCCACCCGCGGGTGGTCGAGGCGGTCAAGCGGCAGGCGGGGGAGCTGATGCACTTTGCGGGTCAGGACTACTACTACGACCTGCAGGCCAGGCTCGCGCAGAAGCTGTGCGAGATCACGCCGGGCAACTTCCCCAAGAAGGCGTTCTTCGCGAACAGCGGCGCAGAGGCGGTCGAGGCGGCGATGAAGGTTTCGCGATACTACAGGCCGCGGGGGATGTACATCGCGTTCCTGAAGGCGTTTCACGGGAGGACGATGGGTGCACTGTCATTGACTGCCAGCAAGGCGGTCCACAGGGAGAAGTTCCACCCACTGGTCCCAGGGGTCGTCCATGTGCCGTATGCGTACTGCTACAGGTGCGTGTACAGGCAGACCTACCCTGAGTGCGGCCTCTACTGCGCGGACATCATCAAGGACCTCTACATGAAGACGATCGCACCGCCGGGGGATGTGGCAGCCCTGTTCATGGAGCCGGTGCAGGGAGAGGGCGGCTACGTCGTCCCTCCGAAGGGCTGGACCGAGCGCATCGCGAAGATTGCGAAGGACAGCGGCATCCTCCTTGTTGATGACGAGGTGCAGGCGGGCTTCGGGCGCACGGGGAAGATGTTCGCCGTGCAGCACACGAAGGTCGTGCCCGACATAATCACGATGGCGAAGGCGATGGGCTCCGGCATGCCGATATCCGCGACAGTCTTTGACAAGAGGCTGGACTTCCCCACGAAGGGCGCACACAGCAACACCTACGGCGGGAACCTGGTGGCCTGCGCGGCCTCGCTCGCGACGATCGAGGCGATAGAGGAGGAGAAGGCGCTGGCCAACTGCACGAGGATGGGCGAGCATATGCGCAAGCGGCTCGAGGAGATGAAGGGCAAGTACGATATCATGGGGGACAACAGGGGCCTCGGGCTGATGCGCGCGACTGAGTTCGTCGAGGACAGAAAGACGAAGAAGCCGGCCGCGAAGGCGCGAGACGCGATAGTCAAGGACTCCTACGAGCACGGCCTCCTCATGCTGCCGTGCGGCGAGTCGAGCATCCGGTACATCCCCGCCATAAACGTCTCGAAAGAAATGTTGGATGCTGGAATGGACGTCCTGGAGCAGAGCATCAAGAAAGCGTCGAAGTAGATCGTTTCCTCAGCACGAACATGATCGCCACCGCCAGACCGATAAAGAGGACCGCGAGGTCAACTGCGGTGCCCGGACCGATCAGCGGCGGTATCGAAAGGTATCCGGTCGCCAGTGAGCCGAATCCGGTGACCGCCTCGGCGATGACGAAGGGCAGCGAGGTGAACGCGAAAGCCCTCATCACCGCCTTCCTCTCTTTCCCGCCCTTCCACGGCCTCATCTTCGAAGACCAGAATCCGACAACCGCCAGGATGACCGCGAAGACGAGAGCCACGACCGGCTTGTAGTTCACCGCGACCTCAGGCGGCGGCAGGAGATTGACGGTCATCTCCTGCGCCTCTACCAAACTCATAAGTACACAGATTCTGATTGCCATATTGCATGTCGCGCGGCAGATTCGTTGACAGTGGCCCGGAGGAATGGCTCAGGATGTCTCGCCGCAATCTGCGTGCCGCGAAATCGCTTCTCGAATCAGGTTTCCCCGAAATGGCGGCTTTCCACGCCCAGCAAGCCGCAGAGCTGGCATTGAAAGCGTTTCAGATCCACAAGACAGGCCGGTTCTCGTTTATTCACGATTTGACACATCTCGCGCGTGAAGTATCGGCACCGCCAAGAATCATGAAGCTCGCGGCGACGGTGACGCCTGCCTATGTCGGTGCGCGCTACCCGGACGTGTGCGGCAAGATCACGCGCAAGTCTGCAGAGTCGACATTGGAATCGGCGAGGAGGATTGTCAGATGGGTTCGAAGACAGATGGCCTGATCGAGGATCTCAGACGCTTCCGGAAGAAACTCCAGAAGCGCTACGCAATAGAACGGATGATCCTGTTCGGGTCAACAGCCCGTGGTCAATCAAGACGATTCAGCGATGTCGACCTCATCGTGGTCAGCAAGAAATTCCGCGGGAAAGGGGCAATCGAGAGGGCGGCCCCCCTCTACCTCGAATGGGATCTGGGCGTTCCTGTGGACTTCCTGTGCTACACGCCTGAGGAGTTCCGGGCGCTCTCCGCGCGTGGCGGTCTGGTGAGAGAAGCACTGCGCGAGGGAATCCCAATCTCAGGTTAGGCGTTTCGTCATCTGGGCGGATGGTCGGGTGCCGAGGCGCATGAAAGATACATCTTCATCAAATGGCTAGACGGCGATTCATGGGCTTCGTCGCGACTTGATGATTCTGAAAGTCGTGACAGCAAGTCCAATTGCCAATATCGCCGAATCGACGACAGTCCCGATTCCAATTGCTGGCGGTATCCTCAGTTCACCGGTTGTAAATGAGAGAATCCCCGTCCCCGCCTCTGCGACGACGAAAGGTAACGAAGTGATCGCGAACGCCTTCGCCATTTCCATCCCGTCCTTCCCGCCCTTCCACGGCCTCCTCTTCGATGACCATAGTCCGACAACCGCCAAGATGATAGCGAATACCACCGCCACGATTGGCTTGTAGTTCACCGCGACCTCGACCGGCGGCCTGACGACCAGCGACCTCTCCTGCTCGACGTTGCCCAGGTTGTCGATCGAGTAGTAGTATATGGTGTGCTCCCCCTCCGTGAGGGTGAAACCGCCGGTGTAGACCGTCCAGCTCCCGCCATCGATCCTGTACATCGTGACGTTCACGCCGCAGCCGGAATCCGTTGCATTGAGGGTGAACGGAGCGGCGGGGGAGATCATCGTGGTCGGCGGCGTGTCGTCGAGGATCAACGTCTCGTTCTGCACGGTCTCCTCGTTCCCGAGGTAGTCGAATGAAAGGAACTCGACGTACCAGGTCCCGTCCCTTCCCGCCAGATTGAACGATGTGGAGTAGTCCCGCCAGGGAGACCAAGAGCCGTCCCAGAGGCGGTAGAACGTGGAGTTGGAACCGACGCCGTTGTCAGCCGCAGAGAGGGTGAGTGGGGTCGAGGAGTTGACGAAATTGCCGCCAGTCAGGTACTTGGGTTCGCCGATCGAGATGGCGGTGGCGGGGGGAGTGTCGTCGACTACTATCTGCATCGACTGGACCGCCTCGCTGTTCCCGAGCAGGTCGCGCGAGCGGTACTCCAGAATCTGTGCTCCCTCTCCCGCCAAGGATAATGGCGATGAGTACGTCTTCCAGTTCCCGCCATCCACCCTGTACTCCGTGTAGTTCAGTCCGACGGGGGTAACGCCGCCATCGACCGCCAGCAGAGTGAGCGGAGTGGACGGCGTGACGAAGTTCCCGCCGACGAGGTACCTCGGGTCGCCAATGGAGAGAGTCGTGGCGGGCGGAGTGTCGTCCACCGTCAGCCCCTTCGAGCTGACATCCTCGAGGTTCCCCGCCCAGTCCAGCGACCGCCACTCGACTGTGTGTTCCCTCTCTCCCGCCAGGAAGAACGTCCCCGTGGCGGTGTAGTTGACCGGTGCCACGCCGTCGATCCTGTACGTGGTGTTCCTCATGCCTAGTCCGCTCTGGTCGATAACGGAGAAAGACAGGGGAGTGGATGACCTCACGTATGTGATACTGGCGGGGGATGTGTAGTTGGGGCTTCCGATGACGAGCGAGGTGATCGGACCGGACACGACCTCTATGGTCCACGTGTAAACGTTGTTCGTCTCGTCCCACTCGGTCACGTCGTCGTAGTAGTCCACATCTACCGACACGAGGTACGCTCCGGGGATGGCAGGGGACGTCCAGGTGGCGGTGAACCTCGAGGAGTTCGTGGCGGGAGCGAGAGGATTCAGGGTGAACACGGAGAACGGCGGTGATGACTGCTCGTAGAATGCGACTATCGCGTCGCTTGTGGTGGATTCGTTTCCCTGATTGTGCACCTGGACCGAGAGGAGTACGGGCGACGACATGCCGACCCTGACTGGCGGAAGGGGGCGAGGGGAGACAGGAACGTAGTCGGACCTCAGGACAGGGGCCGGCTGGACGAGCACGTCGATGCAGATCAGGTTGTTCGTCTCGTTCGACTCGCTCACCGTACCTGGTGGCGGGTCTGCGTAGGCACATATGCTGTGCAATCCAGGGGGAGTGGCGTTCCAGTCGAAGATGAACCCTGACTGAGATTGTCCCGCCAGCCCTGGCGAGGAGGAGATGTTAATCTGCTCTCCTGTGTCTGGTATCATGTCCCTGTTAATGTCGTCGAACAGGAGGACGTCGAAGGCAACGGCGGGCAGGTCGCCCTCGTTCGACACCGTCACGTTGACCTGAGCGCTCATGCCTTCCTGCAAAGGAGACGGAGGAATGATGCCTAGAGACCTTGGTGTTAAGTCTGGCTGCGAAATCACCTCCATGGGCAAACACGCCATGTTGTTGTCCTCGTGACTCTCGTTTATCACGTTGTCTGGATCTGCAACAACGCAGATGGTGTGCAATCCTGGAGGTCCGGATATCCAGACCGTGGACGCTGTGCCCGTTCCTGTGAAATACGGTATGAACGGGATGACCTCGTCCGGACCGATTTGAACCGGACCAGGGGGCGGGCCATCGTTGAACCTCACGGCTACGTCTGAAGCATTGCTGCCCCCGAAGTTGTGGACCGTCGCGTGGATCGCGACAGGGGTCCCAACGGTAACGGACGCCGGGGGATCCAGAATCACGTCCGGGGAATCGATGACGAGATCCGGCGGGTCGAAAATGGCATGGGGGTTCAGTTTGGTCACTGAAATGTCCCTCCAACCATCGTGAATCCTGTCGAACGCACCCGGTGTGGTCGGAAAGTCGATCGAGTCAGTGTCGCCAGCCGCGTATATCATGCCCCCATAGTCCACTGCAATCGAGGTGCCCTGCTCCCAGTTGATTCCGTTAAGGTAGGTGGAGTACTCCAGTGTGGCTCCCGCCGTGTCGAATTCGGTGACGAACATGTCTCCATTATCCTTGTACAGAGTTGAGAAAGCACCCGGGGTCGTTGGGAAGTCGATGGAGTATGTCGTGCCTACCACGTAAGCGTTGCCCGAAGAATCGGCCGCGATACCCATCGCCACATCGTATGATCCTCCGCCCAACAGGGTGGAGTACACAAGGCCGTGTCCCGAGGAATCCAACGCGAAGACGTAAGAATCGCACGTTCCTCCGTTGTATGTCGTGTCGAATGACCCTGGGGTGGTTGGGAAATCTATCGATGAAGTCATACCAGTAACGAAGTAGTATCCCGAGGAATTAAGAGCGATTCCCGAGTATGATGACGCATCACTGCCTCCCCCGCCAACGAAAGTGGAGAATATCAGCATGCCCGTCGCTGGATTCATCCTTGCGACAAAGATGTCCCCGTTGCCTTCATACGTTGTGTCGAAAGCGCCTGAAGTGACAGGCAGGTCGCTGGAGTAGGTCTGACCGACGAATGACATGATTCCATTGCCATCGATGGCGATCGAGGTGCCGTACTCATTGTCTGTCCCACCGAAATACGTCGAATAGACGAGGGCGCTCCCGTTGGCGTTCAACTCGGTAAGGAAGGTGTCGTTTTCTCCGGAGCGGTTTGGCCGGAACGCGTTGGGCGTCACCGGGAGGTCGGCCGAATTACTGTATCCGACCACGTAGGCGTTGCCATACTGGTCCACCGCGATCGAGTTCGTCCGGTCGTCATTCGAGCCTCCGAAGTACGTCGAATAGAGCAAACCGCTTCCCGTTGCATTGAGCTTGGTTACAAAGGCTTCGTAAACTTTAGCTTTGCGAACGCCGTCAAAGGACCCAGGAGTAATGGGGAAGTCATTGGACACTGTTGTGCCAGTAACGTAGACGCAGCCCTCATCATCGATGGCTAGAGACGGGTCAAATTCATCGTCCTGACCGCCGAGATATGTGGAGTAGACGAACATGCTCCCCGCCGGGTTTAGCTTGAGCAGGATGACGTCCCTGAACCCAAGGGTTGTGTCAAACGCGTCGACTGAGACCGGGAAATCGATGGAATCCGTCCCTCCTGTTACGTAGACGTAGCCCAGGGAGTCGATGGCGATGCGCGCCCAGCCGACTGGGTCTTCCCAGCCACTTCCGCCCAAGAACGTGGAATACACAAGGGGATCAACGATGAGAGGCCTGGAGCGATTCCATGACTCGCACTTGTACCCAAAGCTTAGATACCCGCGGACGGCGAATCGGCAATCGACTTCGTCCCCGCCATCCTGATAAGACCATGGCACCCCCTCCTTAATGACACCGAAAGGGGTCTGCAATAGCAACGCGCCGTCTTCTGTCCGTAGCGACTCGATTCCCTCGAACTTCATTCCGATGGCTTCGGGATCTGAGCCAGGACTGATGATGAACTCATATTTCACCCCCCTTGAATCCAGTCGGTAGACCAGGTCGATGCCCTCGTAGAGGTCCTCGTAGACGATTTCCCTGAAGTTCATCACGCCCGTCCTCCAGTTCGCTGGATCGCTCCCGATGAAGAAGTTGCTCTCGAACGGGAGGCGGCCTCTGCCGCTCGGGGCGATCCGGTCGGCTCCTTCGAAACGGACCATATACGCGAACGATCTGGCCGCGGGCCCGTCACTAATCGCGGATGTCATGCCAGACTGCAAATCCTCCCATCGTTCTGGTCCCTTGACTTCCGTCTCCTGCCTCTCCCTGATTGCGAACATGACGCCGTCGTCCCTGAACCCGATTGACGGATTGCCCGTCGAATAGTATCGGACTCCTTCAGCGACCGGTCCCCTGTTCTCGATGAAGTAACCGCCGATGGAGTCGAGGGCGTGCACGGCGGCCTCGTGGGTGGGCGGCGCGGGAGGGTTCGCACCGCTGCTCTCGGAATCCGGTTGGGTTATCAGGTAGGATGCCGACACGAAGAACATGGCGAAGATTGCGGCAACCGCCCTGCCTGACGGCGCACCACGATGCCCGCGGATATAGCCTCGAACCGCCACCGTTCCCTCTCCCGTCCCCTCATCTGCTCACGGTGTATAAGATGGTTGTCTGCCAACCGACGGTGTGATATTCCGCCAGCGTCGCGAGAGATAGATAGCTGCGTGTCCTCAACATGGCGATTGACGGACCGGTGATGAGGACCGAGGATTCCACGCTCGTTCGCGCTTCGACGAGTGGCGGCAAGGCGAGCTGGCCTGCTGCCGGGGGGAATACTCTCGTCGGCGTGAAGGCGAACGGCAAGGAGGCCACCGCTACCGAATCGATCACCGCCATGGGCTCGGCGCGATCTTCATTCTGCCCGGTCGCCTGCGATCACTCGACTATGGCTCCGCCTCCCCGCCCTCCAGCTTTTTCTTGATGTACCTGCTCACGTACAGGTTGAACCCAGTCATCTCCCTCGCCTCCTTGTCGAGCTTCTTCCGCTCCTTCAGGCTCAACCCTTTCCACGCCTTCACCGCCTCGGCGAAGACGGCCCTGTGCTCCTGCTGACGCTCGGTCCTGGGGTTGTGCGGGACGGCGTAGGCGCGGATGTACTCCTTCCCCTTCCAGGTTGAGGCGATCATCGTCTTGCCTATCGCGCCGTTGAATCTGGTGCCGAACACGTTGGTGATTTTCATGTCTATCCCGTCATCGACGCTGTTCCCTAGCATGTACCGAGGATGTACGAAGTATTTACCAATTGCGGGCGGATTTGTAATGGCAAATAAATAGATTTATACTGGAGTTGGTGTGGAGTTGATATGGAGTCTATTCGGAGTTCACATCTTGCAATCTCAGAGAGATTACCAAGTCATGAAGAGGAGATTAGGGAGAGCCGATGTAACGAATACCGTTCAAATCTTCTCTTATACGACGGCGTTGTTGTATGATTTGCGGGGATAGGCGGAGTTCTTGGCTCCGCAAGGCGACAATCGGGAGGCACGTTCGTGGGCGACGACCGCCTACCCCGCCTTTCTATTTAGACGGGTATGCGTTTTCTTTCAGACCGAGTCGCTTCAACGGCATCGAGATGTGGCGGCGGGCAGAGACTGGCGGTTCATACCATCCGATTCTCAATTGCCTCTCCGCTTTCTTCCAGACTCCTGCGGTGGCGGGGGCTTTCGTTCTACATGTCAGGCACCTGAAGCCCGCTCCCCGGCCGATCGACTTCATGCGTTTGCCGCACGAGGGGCACACAGGATTGGACACCTTCACTTTCGATTCGACGAGCTTGAGGACGCGGAGCTTCTCTACATTGATCGTCCTCGGTTCATCCCTCACGGAGCCGCAAACGACGACCTCATCTCCCGCCATGAGCGCCCTAGAAACCCGCCTGAACTGCTTCGACGGCTCGTAGGCGGCGCAATCAATTTTCCCGCCATAATTCAATGGGAAGATGACATGACCTCCAAGGTGCACCATTGGCGGTCCCGCCACCAGCCCTCGGAGAATGACGGAGGTATGGCGCTTCACTGATTTCCCCGCCTTGACGAGATGCTCGTCGGTGCCCTGATTCGTCTCGAAGATGAACCACCGGTCCGGTGTCTCGCTCCGAATCGTCCTCATCGCCCTCTCCAGTCGATCCGGTCTTTCCGCCCTGATGCCGAACAGGATTGGACAGGGAGAACCTGGCGCGATTGTAACCTTCCTGTTGAGGTAGTCATAGTTGTTGAAGGTCTCGGGGAACCTCCCGTCCATTTCGATGACGGACTCAGAATCGATGTCTCTCTCCGTCCCCCATCGCGCCCTTTGGCGGTAGGTTAGGACCTCATAGGTCCTGTCCTGGGGCCGCCATGCCGCAGCCGCCACGCAGCCGACGATCCCCCGCCCGTTCTTGTACGCCCTGAAAGCTCCCGCCATCTTGGCGGCTTCTCTGGCTTCGGCGATGGGCACGATGTCCCTCACCGCCTTCCAGTACATGGATGGCGGCGGTTTGCGGTCAAACACCGCCACGGCGGGATTCGTGAGATTGTCTCCGAACTCCGCCCACTCTTCCAGCACCGTCGCCGCCCGTGGCAAGATATCTTCTGATGGCGGGTGGGCTGTGCTCCCGGTCCAGGCGAAGATGTCCCGCCCGTCCAGCTCTCCGACCTTGAACCTCCCGCCAGTCCCCCGCCCGAGACGCAGGCAGAGCGCTCCGTTCCCTCTGGTTTTCCACGGGACATTCGGGTTGAGCCTGACCAATCGGGGATGGCCGATGAGGTCGAGGTCGCTGAACTCCTTGATCATCTCCGTGGCGAGGAATGTGGTGCACATCCCTTTCAGGGAATCAGTATCGTCGAATGAAACGTACAACATAACCTACCTTGGCCGATTGATTCTGGGCAAGACAGCCATTCCCCTTAATTCTACTTAGCGGAGGCATGGAAAAAGATGGCTCTCTATGGCGGGAATATATGGTAACCAACGAACGTTCTTATGCACGTCTTCGTTCCCCAGCCGCGAGCACGAGGACCTAGAAGACAAAGGAGGAATCTCATTGAAAGTCGGCATCATCGGGATAGGGATCGCCGGATTCAGGACGACGACGCCGGAGCTCAGCTGGAAGGAATTGACCTATGAGGCCGCGGCAAAGGCCTATCAGGACGCCGGCGTGGACCCGCGCAAGGACGTCAAGGCCTTCGTCACATGCGCCGAAGACTACTGGGAGGGCTTTGGGATTTTTGACGAGTTCACCCCTGACCAGATTGGCGGGGCTCTCAGGCCAGTCTGCACGGTCTGCGGCGACGGCATACACGGACTCGCCACGGGGTTCATGCAGATACAGACCGGCCTCGTCGACGTCGTTGCGGTGGAGGCCCACAGCAAGATCTCCGACCTGCTGACGTACGAGGGAGTGGTCCAGCACGCACTAGACCCGATATGGAACAAGCCGCTGCGAGGCCATCCGTTCTACGTGGCGGGGCTCGAGATGAACGCGTTCCTCCGCGCGAGCGGCAACACGGAGAAGCACTGCGCTGCCGTGGTGGAGAAGAACAGGAACAACGCGATGAGGAACGGGATCGCGGCCTACGGGGCCAACGTGGATCTCAACGACATTCTTACCTCGGAGAAGGCGTTCGACCCGCTCAAGAAGCTCGAGATCAGCGGTCTTGCCGACGGCGCGGTCGTGCTGGTCCTTGCGTCGGATGTGGCAGCCAAGAAGCTCAAGAGGAAGCCCGTCTGGATCAAAGGTGTGGGCTGGGCGAACGACAGCCCGTCGCTGGAAACGAGGGAGTGGGAAAGGGCGAAGTATGCGGAGCTGGCGGCTCAGATGGCCTACCGCCTCGCGAAGGTAAAGAACCCCGCCAGGGAGATCGACTTCGCCGAGGTCGACGACAGGTTCTCCTACAAGGAGCTGCAGCACCTGGAGTCGCTCGGTCTGGCGAAGAAGGGGCAGGCGGGCAAGATGACCGCCAACGGGGACACGGCACTCGATGGCAAGTTCCCAGTGAACGCGTCTGGCGGTTCCCTTGGCTGCGGGGATGTCGTCGAGGCTTCCGGGCTGCACCGCGTGGCCGAGGTGGCCCTTCAGCTGAGGGGCGACGCCGGCAAGAGGCAGCTCGATGGAGTCAAGGTCGGCATCGCGCAGTCGTGGCGGGGGATCCCGACGACTAGCGGCGCTGTCGCGATAATGGGGGTGAACCAATGAGGAAGGTGGCGGTGATCGGCGCTGGAATGACTCTTTTCCGCAGGCGGCTCATGGAGACGCCGAAAGAGCTGTGCTTCGAGGCGACCCGGATGGCCCTGGACTCCGCGGGGATCGAGTTGAAGGACGTGGACGCGGTCATCAGCGGCTCCGCGCCTGACGGCTTCGACGGCGTGCACATGAAGGGAGAGTACTACTCCGACGGATGCGGCGCCTACGGGAAGCCGTACATGAGGGTGTTCGTCGGCGGCGGCACGGGAGTGTTCTCCGCGATATCCGGCTGGTACCACATCGCGTCAGGTCTGGCAGACATCGCGCTCGTGGTCAACGAGGAGAAGATGTCGTCGTGCCAGCCGCACCCGCAATCCGTGTTCGCGCACATCTGGGACCCGATACTCGACCGCCCGCTGAAGCCCAACCTCATCTGGATCTTCGCGATGGAGATGAACCGCTACATGACGGTGCACAAGATCAAGAAGGAGGACATCGCGCTCGTGGCGGTGAAGAACAAGAGGAACGCGGTCGACCATCCCTGCGCCCAGCTCGCAGACCCGAACATCACGGTGGACGACGTGCTGAACAGCGAGGTCCTGGCGTGGCCCGTGCAGAGGCTCGACATCAGCCCGCCGAGCGACGGCGCCGCGGCGCTGGTCATGGCTTCGGAGGACGCCGTCAAGAGGCTGCACGTCGAGACACCCGTCTGGATGAAAGGGGTTGGGTGGTGCATCGACAGCACCATGTGGACGGACAGGGACCTCTACTTCCCCGAGTACGTCGCGAGGGCCGCCAAGATGGCGTACAAGATGGCGAAGATTGACAACCCGAGGAAGCAGATCGATTTCGCCGAGCCGTACGACCCGTTCGACTACAAGGAGCTGCACCACATGGAAGGCCTCTTGCTAGCGAAGAAGGGCGAGGCACCAATCATGACCAGGGAAGGGGTGACGCAGAGGGACGGCGACCTGCCAACATGCCCCTCCGGCGGACTCCTGGGAGTCGGGAACCCGATTGCGGCGACCATGGGCGTGAAGATCGGCGAGCTGTACTGGCAGCTTTCTGGCCAGGCCGGGAAGAGGCAGATACCGCACGAGATCAAGACCGGCGTGACGAACGCGTGGGGCGACCTGATGCAGTACGGGGCAGTGGCCGTAATGGGGGTGTGATGATATGGGACAGACACCGCAGAAGTGGCCCGGAATCGAGCTGTCGAACGACGACCTGTTGAATAAGAAGGTCACGCAGACACGGTATCATCCGAGGGCGAAGTTCTCCTGGTCGGCAGGCGAGGCCATCAGCAGGTTCCTGAACGAGCTGAAGGAGGGGCGGCTGATCGGACGAGAATGCAAGCACTGCAACAAGATCCTCTTCCCGCCGCGGATGTTCTGCGAGCAGTGCTTCAAGCCGACGTCAAAGTGGGTCTACATCAAGGACACGGGCACCATACAGACCTACAGCATCTCCTACCTTGACAAGGACGCGAAGCGCATCACCGATCCGATTTACGTCGGCGTCGTGAGCATCGACGGGGCCGCGGAGAAGATGGGCATCATGCACTACTTCGGGGAGGTCACGAAGGACACGATACACATCGGCATGAAGGTCAAGGCGAAGTGGAAGCCGCCGCTCGAGAGGACGGGATCCATCCTTGACATCGAATACTTCCGCCCACTGAAGGAGGGAGAGCAATGACTTTCGCGGAGAAGACCACCGACCACAGGAAGCTGAGGCGTTGGGAAGGGAACATCGAGGCCGACTACATTTACACGAGCGGGCTTGCGGGCGAGAGGTTCTTCACAGAGCTGAGGAAGAACGGGAGGATTCTCGCGACGCACTGCCCGAGGTGCGACCTCACCTACCTCCCACCAAGGATGTACTGCGAGAGGTGCCTGGCGGAGCTCAGGGACTGGAAGGAAGTCCCTGCCTTGGGTAAAGTCGAAGCGTTCACAGTCGCCAGGCTGGACGAGGAAGGCCACGAGGCCCCGGAGCCTCAGGTCTGGGCATTCATAAAGTTCCCCGGCATTCACGGTGGGTTCGTGCACATTGTTGCCGCTCCCGAGGAGAAGGTGAAGCGAGGGCTCGAGGTCCGGCCAAGACTGAAGCCCCAGCCTCTCAGGACAGGGGAGATCACCGACATCGAGGCGTTCGAGCCGGCGGAGCATTAACGGAATTTCAACGAAACGTTTAAGCCAACGTCAGGTAATGCGCCGCCCCGCGATGGGGATTCTCCCTCAGGAATCAGCAGGAAGACTCGCAAGGCTGAAGCTCTGCATGGTCGGCGACGAGGGCGTCGGAAAGACTAGTCTCATCAGACGCTACGTCTACAGCATTTACGACGAGGCGTACATCAGGACGGTCGGCACGATGGTCTCCAAGCGCGATATCGAACTCCCTGAGATCGGGTACCAGGCCAGCCTGATCATCTGGGACATCATGGGCCGGAAGGACTTCATGGACCTGTTCAAGGAGGCTTACTTCAAGCACGTCCGTGGGGTTTTGGCGGTATTCGACATCACCCGGCCCAAGACCCTCGACTCATTGAAGGAATGGATTGGCGGGATCAAGTCGTCCGTCGGCGAAGTCCCGACATTCATCCTGGCGAACAAACAAGACATACGCCCCGAGGATGGGCTCTCCGACTCGGACATCGAGAGAGTCTGCTCGACGTACGCATGCCCGTGGCGCAAGACGAGCGCCAAGACCGGTGAGAACGTGGAGCAGGCGTTTCGCGACTTGGCCGTCCACATGATCCGCGCCCGGTAGGATGCGCTCAAGGTAGCAAACTTAATTAAGCTGGCAACTTTCTCAACGGTTCGGGGCCTCCATGGGAGAAAACCGCGAGGAACTGCAGCGTCGCCTCAAGCGGTGGGAAGAGACCGTTCTCGCAGAATACCTGAAGGAGAGACCGGAATCGCGGAAGGAGTTCATCACGACATCGAGCGTGCCGATAAGGCGCCTCCACACACCCCTTGACATCCCGCCAGGACACTTCAACCAGAAGGTCGGACTGCCGGGCGAATACCCCTACACGCGGGGAGTGCACCCGACCATGTACCGCGGCCGCTTGTGGACGATGAGGATGTTCTCCGGCCTGGGGCGTGCGGAGGACACGAACCGCCGGTTCAAGTACCTCATAAAACACGGGGAGACGGGCCTCAGCGTCGCGTTCGACATGCCGACCCTGTACGGTTATGACACCGATGACGACGAGGCGAAGGGCGAGTTCGGCACTTGCGGTGTCGCGGTCTCCTCGCTGAAAGACATGGAAGTCCTGTTCGACGGAATCGATATAGGCGAGATCTCCACCTCCATGACGATAAACGCGCCCGCCTCGGTGATCTGGGCGATGTACCTGGGAAATGCGGAGAGGCGCGGCATCCCGTTCAGCCGCCTTCGCGGCACAATTCAGAACGACATACTCAAGGAGTACCAGGCGCAGAAGGAGTGGATCTACCCGCCGGAAGCGTCGATGAGATTGGTCATAGACACGTTCGAGTACGGTTCGAAGATGGTCCCGCAATGGAACACCATCAGCATCTCCGGGTATCACATCCGCGAGGCCGGCGCGACGGCGGTGCAGGAGCTCGCGTTCACCCTGCGCAACGGCATCGAATACGTCCAATGGGCGGTGGACCGCGGCCTGAAGGTCGACGAGTTCGCGCCCCGGCTCAGTTTCTTCTTCAACTCGCACAACGACCTGTTCGAGGAGATCGCGAAGTTCAGGGCGGCGAGGCGCATCTGGGCGAGGGAGATGCGGGAGACGTTCAAGGCGAAGAGCCCGCGCTCGTGGTGGCTGAGGTTCCACACGCAGACGGCGGGAGTCTCGCTCACCGCGCAGCAGCCGGAGGCGAACATCGTCCGCGTGGCGCTGCAGGGGCTGGCCGCCGTGCTTGGCGGGACGCAGTCGCTGCACACCAACAGCTACGACGAGGCCTACCAGGTCCCCAACGAGAAGGCCGTGCGGATCGCACTGAGGACGCAGCAGATACTGGCGCACGAGACGGGCGTGGTCAACACGGTGGACCCGCTCGGCGGCTCCTACTTCGTGGAGTCCCTGACGGATTTCATGGAGGAAGAGGCCTACAAGTACTTCGACAGGATCAACAGGTTCGGCGGCTGCCTCCCCGCCATCAAGAAAGGATTCTTCCAGCAGGAGATCGCGAACAGCGCGTACAGGTACCAGACCGAGATCGAGAACAAGGAGAGGACGATCGTAGGAGTCAACGACTATGTCACGGAGGACGTCAACGTCCCCGAGCCTCTGAGGATCAGTAAGGCCTCTTTCGAGAAGCAGCTCAAGAGGCTCCAGAGCCTGAGGAAATCGAGGGACAAGCAGAAGCACAAGAAGTCGCTGGAGAAGCTCCACGACGTCGCGGCGGGCAAGGGGAACACGATGCCCGCAATCCTCGACGCGGTCCGCGCGCACGCGACCCTCGGCGAGATATGCAGCGTTCTTAGGGAGGTGTTCGGCACCTGGAAGGAGCCGCTCCTGTACTGAGGTGATGACATGGCCAAGAAGATACGAGTCCTGATCGCGAAGCCGGGATTGGATGGACATGATAGGGGGGCGAAGGTCATCGCCCGCGCGCTGAGAGACGCGGGCATGGAAGTCATCTACACCGGGCTGAGACAGACCCCGAGGGACATCGTCGAGGCGGCGATCCAGGAGGATGTCGACGCGATAGGCCTCAGCTGCCTCAGCGGCGCGCACATGACCCTGTTCCCCGAGGTCGTGAAGCTGCTCAAGCAGAAGGGGGCAGATGAGATCGTCGTGGCGGGAGGCGGCATCATTCCCGAGGAGGACATCCCCAAGCTGAAGAAGGCGGGGATAAAGGCGGTGTTCGGCCCTGGGACGAGACTTGAAGATGTAGTGAAGTTCTTCGAGCATGCGGCCGGGAAGTAGTCCGATGCAGCTCGTCGACAGGCTCCTCAAGGGCGACAAGAGGGCCGCCGCCAAAATCATCTCGATGATCGAGGACAGGGATGCGCAGGCGCAGAAGGTCGTGAGCCTCCTGCGCCCTCACACGGGCAAGGCGCACATCATCGGGCTCACCGGCCCCCCAGGCGCAGGGAAGAGCACGCTGATCAGCGCGCTTGTCAGGGAGTTCAGGTCACGGGGCAAGAGGGTCGGGGTGATTGCGGTCGATCCGACGTCGCCTTTCACTGGCGGTGCACTGCTCGGCGACCGCGTGAGGATGACCGATGTGGGGATGGACGATGGAGTGTATATCAGGAGCATGGCAACGCGGGGGCACGTCGGGGGCCTTGCGCTCGCCACCTACGACGCGGTCAAGGTCCTCGAGGCCATGGGAATGGAGAAGGTTTTCGTGGAGACTGCCGGAGCTGGGCAGTCGGAGGTCGAGGTCGCGAACCTCGCGCACACCACGGTCATCGTGGAGATGCCCGGCTCAGGCGATTCGATCCAGATCCTGAAGGCAGGGATCCTCGAGATCGGAGATGTATACACCGTCAACAAGGCAGACGAGGGCGGCGCGGAATCTATGGTCACGAACCTGAAGTCAGTCCTGCCGGAGGACAGGGAGGGCTGGGCGCCGCCAGTGCTGACCACGGTGGCGTCGGAGGGCAAAGGCGTCCCCGAGCTCGCGGACCGCCTCGAGGAGCACTTCTCATACCTGAAGAAATCCGGCAGGCTCGGCGAGAAGGAGAGGATCAGGAGCGAGGTGGAGCTTCGTGACGCCCTGACCGAGACGATGCTCGAGAAGCTGACGACATCGAAGGGCGGGAAGAAGCTGTACGAGGACGTGCTGGACAAGGTCGCCTCCAGGAAGCTCGATCCGCACACGGCGGCGAAACGTCTGCTGTCCGGCAAGACAGGCTAGGCTTTCTTTCCATATAGGGCGGCGAGCTGGTCGATTATCGTAACGTATCTCTCGTGCGCGCCGTGCCCCATTGTTTCTTCTTCGATGACCCGGAACAGCTCGGAGATCTCGCCTCTCTGTTCAGGCTTGATGCATCTCTTCACTTCGGGAATCAGCTTCTTCTCCTCCACCTTCATATGTTCTGTGAGCAGGCGGGTGTAGGTGCCGAGCTGCTTCGCAAGCACCGCGCGTGATTCTTTCTTGACCGTCGCGTTGGGGACGAGCTCGAGAATCGTCCCGACGAGTTTCCTGAACGCGGCGTGGTCGCTTGTGAGTCTCCTCGCCATTTCCGCCCCTACATCGGGTGAGGCCTTCGAGATATGAGGGAAGAGCGCCTTCTCCTCCTTGCCGTGGTGGCACTTGTCCGCGAACTCGACCGCGACGGCGAAGGCCTTCTCCAGGTCCTCGTCGGGCAGGGAGTCCTTCTGCAGGATGAACGCCGCCATCCCGTCAAATGCCGAGAGAAGCTTCTTGATCTCCCTGTGGTCTGCCTTCAGTATGTCCCCTGGCTCTTGCATTCTCGCGCCTGCAGGAGCGCAAGAAACGGTACCGTATAGGGCTTTGCTTTTCGGCCGTTCCAGCCTGCTCTAGCTCATGACTCCGAACTTGTCCAGTGAACCGACAAGGCGCTGCACGAAAGGCTTGATCTCGACCGTCAGGTCGTACCTCCGAAAGTAGGATTGCAGTGCCTCCAATCCGTGGGTAAGTGCGTCACCAGCCTTGGTCAGCCGCATCCAAGGCGCCATCCCCGTGCGGTCGACTCGGACCGCCTCGGAGAAGTCGATGAACCACGGCTTGTTTTGGAGGACGAGGATGTTGAAGGCGCTGAGATCCCCATGGACCACGCCCGCCTTGGCCATCGCTTCAATTCCCGCCAAGGTGAGCTCGAGGAATTCCTTCGGGTTGTCGAGTTCGACATCCTTGAGGCGTGGTGCCGGCCCATCGGCGTCGCCTATGTACCGCATCGAGAACATGTTCTCCACGCGGCGGGCCGGAGTTGGTACGGGCGCGCCGCCTTTCCACGCCTTGTACGTCATCTCGTACTCGTGCGCCGCGAGGTAGCCTATCGAGTCGACCTTGATCGGTCCCCCGCCGCGATGCGACGTTCGGTAGAGCCTGAAGGCCTTGATCGCGAGTTCCGCGCCCTTGTAGCGGCCCAGGTAGACGTCCGCCTCCTTGCCTGCGCTAATCAGCCCGACCACTTCCGTGGCGAGGCCGGCTGAGAGGATGGCCTCGACGGTCAAGCGGCAGCCCGCCTCGTGGAAGTCGAGCGTTCCCGCCTTGATTCGCCACTGGACACTGGAGTCCAGATATGCGTCGTTCGGCATTTCTTTGCTCTTTTCATCTTCGTAGATGGCGTTCGCATGTCAAGCACACAACAAGCGCCAGAGAGCCGAACGGGATCACAGGGCTCCCGGCGCTGCTCCGAAAACGATTCTTGACATCATGCCGGGAACCTCCTGGTCACAGGACCAATGAAATGCATTCTCTTGCTGGTGGATGAATCTATCGTCGCGAGTCTGGTTGCGTTGAGAGAGTACGGACGGGCCGGCTTCCTACTCAATCGCGGTCGGGGTAACCGAGTAGGACGAACAAAGCAACCAACATCGACCCAACAAACAGGAAAATCTTCTCCATCATCGCAATTCCGAGTACTAAAATTGCGACGCCCATGATGAGCGAAGGAGCGAGGATGACTTTCTGGCGTAGGGTCAACTTGCGCCTCTTCACTTTCCCCATAGGCACGGCCTCCAGTTTTTCGACGGCGATTACTATTTGTTCCACCCCTTGCGACCTCTGTTCATCGATTTCCCGCTTCACCACTTCGAGCATCTGATAGACGCCGCGCATTGTCTTCTCTGAGTCAACGTAGAAGTAGAGCGGGGCCATTCCGCCGATAACATTCACAGGTACGCTGCGTCCATCCTTAAGATGCAGCACAGCTGCGTGAGGATGGGTATCTTGCTTCTTACTTCCTGAATCCCAATAAGGGAGATACACAAGTTCCATCGACTGGATTTCTGAATACGGTATGAAGTACCTCCCAGCGAGGATTTTCCTCCACGGCTTCGAAGGGGGATAGATGCCCGTAGTGGTGATTGCGAAGCCGTTCTGTTTCAGACCCAGGAATAGGAAGAGGCAGATGATGAACGCGAACAGAATAAAAAGAGCTAGACGGCCTGCCAGATTGATGCTATTATCCGTGAAGAGTCCCATAAGCGCCAGCGCACTCACATCCAGAAGAACAAACACGGCCACACCTACGCTCGTGCGTCTCATCCCGTTCACGCGGCCACGCGAGACTTCGAAGACTGTCGTGTTTTCCATTGCTTTCATTCCATCCTACACCAAGGTCAGTTCCCGCTGGCGCCGCAACCGATGGAACTAGATGCGGAAGCGGTCTTAAAAAGAACAGGTCGAGACCGTGCCAAGTCAGCAACAGAATAGGAAAGGTGGAGGGCCTGCTGGCCCTCCTTGGGGGGACAGCACGGAGAAGATGTCGAAAGACCACTTTGGCCAAAACGGCTGATTAGCCTTCAATTCCCATGAGAGAGTACGGACGGGCCGGGATTCGAACCCGGGACTGCCAGTTTAGGAGACTGGTGCCATATCCTGTCTAGGCCACCCGTCCATTGCGGGATGCGAATCCATGCTAGAACACTTACTTAAGAGTACTGAGGCTAGAGCTCCTCGGGCGACTTCTCCTCTTTCAAAAGCTCTTCCTCGGCGGACTTCTCCTTCCTCTTGGCGGGGGCGGCTTTCTTCACGGGCTTTTCCTCCGGCTTCTCCTCGTGCTCGTGCGCGTGGTCGTGGGCTTCCTCGGGCTTCGCCTCTTCCTTCTTCTCCTCTTTCTTCTCGTATTCCTCGACGAACCTGATCTTCTTCAGGAGGTTGAGCTCTCTCATGTCCGCGACGATGCGGAACTTGGCGACCAGCCACCTCTCGTCGGTCTTGCAGATGTCAGGGATGACGACCTCAGCCTCGTCCCCGCTCGCCTTCACCTCGAACTGCTCTCCCAGTCCGTAATCCATCTCGATCAGGCCGCGGACCTTGTCCTCGGTCCCCTCGGCCTTCTTAGAAATCTTGTACTTGTACTGGATTGTCTTCCCCGCAAGCGGGCTGTTGAAGTCTACGCGCACCCGCCCCGCCGTTACCGCTGAGATGTAGCCTCTCCTCCCGCCAATCACGACGGACATGCCGATCTCGGGTTCGATCTCCATCTTTACGAACTCCCTGATCGATTTCGTCGTGACGAGCTTCGCGTCTCTTGGCCCTGCGCCCTTCCCGGGAGGCACAGTGATCTCGCCCTCGCTCCCCACGGTCTTCCCGAGAAATTCCTCATCTAGGCCTTTCGCTATCCTATCATACCCAACGACCACAGGCATCTCGGCGTAGAGCTTCTTCTCGTCGAAGACCTTCTCCTGCTTCGCGAGTTCCTGGTGCGTCGTGTCGTGCAACTTCTTTGTTCCGTCAGGGTTCAGAATCCAGGAGTCGATCTCAAGATAGACGATGTCGCCTTTCTCGATGTTCTCAGAGGTCAACGCATTCACCGGGCCTGTCCGTGGAAAACCTCGTTCTCCTTTAACCTTTGCTCGAAGACTGATTAGCGAGCAATTTCGATTCCTGAGTCAGTGAGCAGCTCAGCTGTCAATGCCGAGCGCCTGGGTGATTCTCTTGTACCTGTTCCTGATCGTGACCTCGGTGACTCCCGCGACCTCGGCGACCTGCTTCTGCGTAACGGGCTTCTGAGCCAGCATCGCGGCGATGTAGATAGTCGCGGCCGCAACGCCCGAAGGTGCGACGCCAGTCGCGAGCTCCGCCTTCTCGACCTTGTCGAGTATCTCCTTCGCGCGCCTCTGGACGTCCATGTCCAGGTTGAGGCGGTTGCAGAACCTCGCGATGTAGTCGCGCGGTGATTGAGGCAAAAGCCTGATACCGAGTTCCCGAGCCAGAGTGCGGTAGGTCCTGCCGATGCTCTTCCTGTCGACGTTGCTCTTAGCGGCGACCTCGTCGAGAGTCCTCGGGACATCGCACTGGCGGCACGCCGCGTACAATGTGGCGGCGACAACTTCGTCGATGCTCCTCCCGCGCACCAGGTTCTTCACCGATGCCTTGCGGTAGAGGACAGCGGCCGACTCACGGACATGGCGTGGAAGGGACATCTTCGAGGCCATCGTGTTGATCTCAGTGAGGCCCTGCGCGAGGGACCTCTCACCGCTCTTGCTCGTGCGTATGCGGTGCTGCCACTTCCTCAGGCGGTAGATCTGCGCGCGGCTGCGGTGAGGTATCTGCCTCCCGTAGGCGTCCTTGTTCCTCCAGCCGATTGAGGTGGAAAGGCCCTTGTCGTGGGCCAGGATGCTGCTCGGCGGGCCCGCCCTCTCCCTGCTCTCCCTCTGCTCGGAGTCGAAGGCGCGCCACTCCGGACCCTCGTCTATGATGCAGTCGTCCAGCACGAGTCCGCAGTCTTGGCAGACTATCTCGGCCCTCTCGTAATCCCTCACAAGATGCTCGCTCGAGCACTCCGGACATTGCGTTGTTATCTCAATTTCGCGCATTCTATCCTCCTCCCGGCCCAACAACTGTGAATAGACCAGTTGGACATCTACTCACGTTCCCGGTCCTATTTAAATCCTCTGTGTCACCATGAGAGTCAACTAGGGAGAGATTCGTGCCAGCACTGGGAAGGGGGGGTCTGGAAAGTCTGGCAGACCTCCTAGATAAACCCTAGCTTGGCACCGTGCACCGTGATGTCACAATTCACTGGCAGAGAATGAAACCGTCTCCTTGTTCCTGAGGAGCCGCCATTCCCCCTCGACCGAGTGCAGGACCTCCGAACAGAGGATGAATGAGTCGTCAGTCCTGACCTTGTGCAGGGCGTAGTATGGCGTGCACTCTCTTGCGTCCCTGTGCCCCACGAGCTCGTCACCGTCCGACATCACAAAGGTCAGGCTGGAGACCTTCTTCGGGAATTCGGAGGAGAGCGCGCCCTTGACCTCGTCCAAGCGCTTCTTGAACTCATCCACCGCCAGCGGTCCGTCCTCCAGCCGCATGAGCAGTCTCTCGAAGTACGCCTGAGAGTCGATCTTCCCGTCTCTCACGCCATAACCCTCGATGCTGCCGTTGTGCGCGAAGAAGACGATCCTTCCCGCAAGCTCGCGCATGTAGGGCTGGTTGAAATCGACCTGGACCGTGTCCAGCCTGGTCGCCCGCCTGAGATGCGCCACTAGGACGAACGGCGGGGTCACGAGACGGTCAAGCTCCTTCACCGCCGCCTCGTAGAGAGGGTCGGCCGTCGCCTTGATTTGGCCGCGCCTGTAGACCTCCCCGTCTCCCGCCAGGCAGGCTATCCCCCACCCCTCCGGGTGACCCGCCCTCGTGCTGATCTGCTCGCATCCGAAATCCTTCGGGTTCTTGCCCGTGTCCGCCAGCAGCCTGAACTCGGCCAGCAGCTTCGGATCGATCGGCCTCTTTGAGACAACGCCCAGCATTCTGCACATGTCAACCAATCTTGTATCCAATCTTGCGGAGGAACTCGATTCGTTCCCGCCTGTCCTCCTCGGTCTCGACTCCCTTCGGTCTGGAGCCGTCGATGACGCCGAGTATGCCCCTGCCTTCCTTGCCCTCCGCGATCACGACCTCGACCGGGTTCGCGCTGGCGCAAAAGATGTTCACTACCTCGGGCACATCGCGGATCGCCCTGAGCAGATTGACAGGGTAGGCATCCTTCATGAAGATGATGAACGTGTGACCGGCGCCGATGGCCATCGCGTTCCTCGCCGCGAGTTGCTTGAGCGCCTCGTCGTTCCCCTCGACCCTGACGAGGCAGGGGCCGGACGCCTCGCAGAAGGCGAGGCCGAACTTGATGCCCGGGACCGCGTTGACCAGCGCCTCGTGCAGGTCCTCCGCCGTCTTGATGAAGTGCGTCTGGCCGAGGATGAAGTTGAGCTTGTCGGGATTCTCGACGGCGATGCTCTTGATTTCCACTGGCCTGCCCCTGTCGCCACTTAATCCCCGCGGCAGTTAAGAAAGTTTAGGTCTCCCAACGATGTGAGTCTCCAGAAGAGACCTGCCATAGTCATAAATAGCGCAAGGGGTTACAGTGCGCCGTCAATTATCGCAGCGGTTCGACCGCTTTCGGGAGAGGTCTGCGATGACCATTGAAGACTGCCGAAGCTTTGCCATCGGGGCCGGTGAGAGAGCGTTCACGGACGAATCGACGACAGAGAAGGGTCCGAGGGACAGGACGTTCCACGTGAAGCACCTGAAGCTCGAGGTCTCTTTCGATGATGAGGAGAGGAAGGTCAAGGGGACGTCCACGCTGGTCCTAATCCCTATAAACGACGGCCTGAAGTCCTTGGAGCTGGACGCGGTCGACATGACGATCTCCAGGGTCACCGACGGCGACGGCAGGCACCTCGACTTCGAGGTCGCGGACGGCAAGATCCTCGTGAGGCTGCTGAGGGCGTACAAGGCCGGTCAGGAGTTCCAGCTCGCTGTGGAATACGAGGCCCAGCCCAAGGCGGGGCTCTTCTTCATCTCGCCCGACAAGTCGTACCCGAACAAGCCCTTTCAGATCTGGACGCAGGGCGAGTCGGAGGACAACAAGCGCTGGTTCCCGTGCTACGAGGCGCCGAACGACCGCATGACGACTGAGCTGATAGTCACGGTCAAGAGCAAGTACAGCACGGTCTCGAACGGGCGGCTTGCCGAGGTCAAGACGGATGCGAAGAGGGGCATGAAGACATACCGATGGGTCCAGGACATTCCGCACGTCAACTACCTCGTGACTCTGGTGGTCGGGGAGTTCGACTTCCAGGAGGAGAAGGTCGACGGCATCCCGGTCCAGTACTACGTGCCGAAGGGAAAGGCCAAGTTCATACCGCTGGCTTTCCAGAACACGCCGGATATGTTGGAGTATTTCGCTGGCGTGACCGGCCTGAAATACCCGTGGGCGAAGTATGCGCAGGTCGTGGTGCAGGACTTCACGTTTGGCGGCATGGAGAACACCACCTGCACGACGCTCACCGAATACTGCCTGCACGACGAGAAGGCGAGGCCGAACTACATGGCGGACAGCCTAGTGGCTCACGAGCTCGCGCACCAGTGGTTCGGCGACTACATCACGATGAAGAGCTGGGGGCACGCCTGGCTCAACGAGGGCTTCGCATCCTACTTCGACCCGCTATGGTGGGAGCACAAGTTCGGGCGGGACGAGTTCCACCAGAGGATGCTCGACACCGCCAAGGAGTATTTCAAGGAGGACGCGGAGCACTACCGCCGCCCGATCGTGACTCACAAGTACAAGGAGGCCGACGACATGTTCGACGGCCACACATACCAGAAGGGCGCGTGCGTCCTGCACATGATGAGGTACGTGCTCGGGGACGACCTCTGGTGGAAGGCGATAAAGCACTATGTCCACAAGAAGGGCCAGGGGATCGTCGAGACGACTGACTTCAAGGAGGCGATCGAGGAGTCGACAGGAAGGGCCCTCGATTGGTTCTTCAACGAGTGGCTCTACAAGGGCGGACACCCGGAGTTCGACATCAGCTGGTCCTACGACGACAAGAGCAAGCTAATCGTCCTCACGGTGAAGCAGAAGCAGGACACGAAGGACGGCACTCCCCTGTTCAAGATGCCGATCACCATCGAGATCGCGACGAAGAAGAGGCTTTGGCGGGAGAACCTCGATGTGGAGAAGGCGGAGCACACCTACTTCATCCCGTCGCCCGACAGGCCCCAGATGGTCCTTTTTGACCCTGACAACTGGATCCTGAAGAAGCTGACATTCGAGAAGCAGAAGGACGAGCTCCTCCACCAGATCGCGCACGCGGAGAACGTCATACCGAGGATCCAGGCTTGCGAAGGGCTGGCGAAGATCCCGTATGACAAGGCGGTCTTCGAGGCCCTGAAGAAGTCCCTCACCTCGGACAAATTCTGGGGCGTCCGCGCCGCCGCGGCGAAAGCGCTCGGCGAGATGGCGACCGCGGAGGCGAAGGAGATCCTGCTCTCCGAGGGGATCAAGCAGCAGGACTCGAGGGTGAGGCGGGCGGTTGTCGACTCTCTCGGCAACTTCCGCGGGGACGAGGAGGTCTTCGAGAGGCTCTGCGCCATCTACAGGAGTGACAAGGCCTATTACGTCGTCTCAGGGGCCGCCATAGCCCTCGGGAAACTTAGGGATCCGAAGGCGTTCGAGGTCATCACCAAGAACATGGACAGGCCCTCTCACGCTGATGTCATCGTCCGTGCATCCCTCGACGGCCTCTCGGAGCTGCGCGAGCCGAGGGCGGTGCAGGTGTGCATGGACCACACGAAGTACGGCAATCCGGAAATGGTCCGCATGGCAGCCGCCAATTCCCTGGGCAAGCTCGGCCACTACCTCGAGGACAAGAAGGACGACATCCGGGAGCACCTCGTCCGATTGCTCAACGACACCAACTTCAGGACTAAGCTCGGGGCGGTCAATGGGCTTGTCGCCCTCGGAGACGCCGCGGCGATACCTAAGCTGGCGGCGGTCGACAGGTACGACCCGCTTGGCATGGTCAGGCGCGAGGCCAGGAAGGCCGTGAAGAAGATCCAGGAGAGCCACGCGGAGAAGGCAAAGAAGGTCGACGCGCAGAAGGACATCGAATCGCTGAAGGACGAGAACCGCGACCTCAAGGCGAGACTGGCGAAGCTCGAGAGCAAGGTCGATGGCCTCGCTGGCGGGAAGAAGGGGAAGAAGGGGGAGAAGCAGCCCCGATGAAACTCAGGTTCTTTAGCAACGCCGCGTTGCTCTCGCCGTCCGATGATTCCAATCACGATCAACCGCACCCTTGGTCCCGGCAGGTACGAGGTGATGGAGGTCTTCGAGGGCCTCGACGAGTCGCCCGGCCTGAGGCGGTTCCTCCCTGATGACAGGAAGAGGAAGGAGTTCCTCGCGAGCACGCACATCGAGGTGACCAACGAGGACACCTACATGTGGACAGACGATGCGGACGGACACGTCAATGTCGGGCTGGACTACCTAAGGGACGGCGAAGCGGTCTACCTGTACATGGACATCCTGCACGAACTGGTCCACGTCAGGCAGTTCAAGGAGGGGAAGGAGCTGTTCCCCACAAAGATCGAGTACATCGACCGCCAGACGGAGATAGAGGCGTACCAGTTCGCCGTCGACGAGGGACGCAGGCTCGGCCTGAGCGACGACAAGATCTACGACTATCTCGAGGTGGAGTGGATATCGAGGAAGGAGCACGACCGCCTCGCGCGCAGACTTGGCGTGAAGGTCGCGAAATCCGCCTGAGACGGAGTGGCTACCCGACCTCGACGAGACGCATGCTTATTTCCCGCAACGCGCATGACCGCCGCGATGACCGTCTACAGACGCCTGAAGACGATCGACATCCCCGCGATGATAAGACTGTGGAAGAAGAGCGGACTGCCGATCCGCGAGAAGACCCGGGAGTCGCCGAAGGCGCTGCGTTCCGAGATGAAGGCGAGCCCGCAGAACTTCATCGGTGCCTTCGATGGAGAGGAGCTGGTCGGCCTTGTCCTCGCCACCTCTGATGGCCGGAAGGGCTGGATCAACAGGCTGGCTGTCGAGCCGTCTCACCGCCACAAGGGCATCGCGCTCAAGCTCATCCAGGAGGCGGAGGAGGAGCTCGCCTCAAGGGGCATCCAGATAGTCTCGGGGCTCATCGAGAAGGGGACCGAGGCCTCCTTCGCCCTATTCGCGAAAGCAGGCTACGAGATCAGGGAGGACATCATCTATGTCCGGAAAGAGCTGGTGGAGGACGCCTGACGCCTGCACTCACCTTTGCTCTTTCGGGACCTTGGACTTCAGCCTGGCGATGATCGAGAGCACAAGCCCGACGGTGCCCAGCCCGATGCCCGCAATGGAAAGCTCCTCGTGTTCCAAGCGGACGAACACGAGCATGATGAGGCCGATCAACCCGAATCCCGCGCCCAGCGCTATCAACAGCCGCCCGGCCCTGACATGCTTCGTGAGGAAGAGGGCGGAACCCACAATGACCGCCAGGCCACCCAGCGATGCAATCAATATCAAGATATAGGCGAAGATGTGGACGACCGCATCAGTCCCGAGCCTGTTCTGGAGGAAGTCCACCACCTGCTCCCATGCGGCCGCTCCGGACGCCCCGACCAGGAGCATCATCACGCCGCCGACGACGCCGATGATGGCGGCTATCTGGTTGTCGGTGAGCTTCCGTTTCGGCGCCAGGAGGTCACTTCCTCATCATTCGCTCGACCCGCATCAGATTGTCTCCATACCGCTCGAGGTACGACCTCACGGGTTTGAGCATCTCGGCGAGTGTTATGGCGGTTGCTTTCTTCAGGTCCTCGGGGTGCAGTGAGCCGGACGAGTACGCGTTGAGCAGTTCGTCGAACGTCGAGAACATGACATCACCGCCGTACTTGGCGGGCCTCTCGATCTTCAGCTTCTCCCCGTGCGGGAACAGCACGAAGCGGGACAGTTCCGCCACCGGATTGCCCTCGATCGTCTTCGGCGGGCAGAAGGCCTGCGAGATTTTCTTCGCGACGACCTCCGGCGGGTCGTGGAGGAATATGCAGGACTCCGGCTTCGACTTGCTCATCTTGGCGTCGATCGCGTCCATCCTCCCGCCGCCCTGGAGGCCCGTGAGCAGGGGTGTGTGGACCGCGGGGACCATCTTCCATCCCAGCTTTGGAGCCAGGTCGCGGTACAGCATGTGCGCGTGTCGCTGATCCATGCCGCCATAGGCGACTGTCAGCTCCAGCCTCTTGATGTCGGTGACCTGCATGGCGGGGTAGATGAGCTTCGAGGCGTCCAGCTCGGCCTCGTCCTCCTTCCTGCCCATGATGCTCATCGCCCTCTTGATGCGGGCGACGGATGACGACTTCGAGACATTGATGACGTCCTGCCAGTACTCGGGGAACCTGACCAGGTCAGCCGCCTTCACGAATCGCAGGGAGTCCGGGACCCCGAGCGCCTTGAAGCAGTCGACGAAGTAGTCGCCGCAGACCTGGATATTCTCCATGCTCCCGCCAAGCTTGTCGTTGATGTACGCGTGCCAGTCTGCCAGGAGGATAATCGTGTCGAATCCGGCTGCCGAGAAGTCCTTCATCTTGTCGGACAGGATCACTCCCTGCCCGACGTGCATCAGCCCGCTCGGCTCGACTCCGACGTAGGCCCTCTGCGTCCCGCCCTTCTCCAGGAGCGCCTTGAGCTCCTCAGCGGTCACGACCTCTTGAGCGTTCCTTGTTATGAGACCCAGCTTCTGCTCTGTCGTCATCGGCGGGCCACATGGAGCGGGTCAATAAAATGCTTATCTCTTCTCCGACGCCTTCCGCAACTGAGCTGCCATGTTCTCCGCTGCCTGAGCCGCGAGCTGGAGGGCGGTCCTCGCCGCTTCGAGGCCGGTCTTGGCGGCGGGCTTCGAGGCGTTCTTCATCTCATTCCCTGCCTCCACCACCTGCTTGATCGCCTTGTTGATGTCTGGCTTGATCTCCTTGAGGTGCTTGTCCCCGATCTTCGCGGTCTGCTTTACCAGCTGCTTCGCCGCCTTCGCGAAATCCGTCAGAGCGAGGGACAGCTCCCCTTCGGCGGTCATGGCGCCGCAGTGAGAGCAGTAATGCGCGCCCGCCTCGTACTCCTTGCCGCACTTGACGCACTTCATCGGGCAGTGACTATGGCGGCGTGGCTATTGAGTTTTCGGTGGTGAGGCGCTGATTCCGGCGGGGACACGCCAAGAGCCGGTCGCGTCGTGAGATGTAGCATGAACGAGAGACATAGGACGTGCTGCCTCGTCCTTCGGCCGGCTGCTCGTCTGGGCCCGGTCCTCGGCTGGTCGATGACAAATGTAGAAGGCAGTCGCCAAGAAGGACTACGCTGTGAAATGGAACAAAAAAGGCCAATTCCGTCCAATGCTGCAGCAGAACTTCAAAGACAAAAGGTATATGAGGAGGTGTGCAGTATCTGGAACCAAGCATCCCTCCACAACAAGGCCGTCCTTAATACTTATGGACGGCCATATTTTTCTATGCATAGGAACGAAGGATGGAGTCTTATCGCCCCCGCTTTCGATGAGTTAATATTGGTCTGTTTTGTCAAACTCACGTGATGGCAGGCCGGAATGGCGGGCGCGGTCCGCGGTCCACAAGGATGCTCGTTGAGGAAATCGAAGCCCTCAAAGCGGAGAAGAATGCAACCATACTCGCGCACAACTACCAGCTTCCCGAGGTGCAGGACATCGCCGACATCGTCGGCGACTCGCTGGGCCTTTCGCTCGCGGCGTCCCATCTGAACGGCATCAAGAGGATCGTTTTCTGCGGGGTGCGGTTCATGGCCGAGACCGCCGCGATCGCCTGCCCCAAAGCAAAAGTGCTGCTCCCCGAGCTCGAGGCGGGCTGCTCGCTCTCTTCGAGCATCACGGCCGACGATCTGAGACGCTGGAAGGCTGAGAATCCCGGGGCTGTGGTCGTCGCGTATGTCAACACAACCGCCGAAGTCAAGGCGGAAAGCGATTACTGCTGCACGTCAGCTAACGCAGTGAAGGTCCTTAACGCGATACCGCCGGGGGAGGAGATCCTATTCCTGCCTGACATGTTCCTCGGAGCCTATGCGATCGCGATGAGCGGGAGGAAGGCGAAGCTCTGGCCGGGCGAGTGCCACGTCCACGCGCCGATTTCCATGGAGCGGATCAACCGCCTCCGCGAGGAGCATCCGAGGGCGGAGATTCTGGTCCATCCCGAGTGCGGTTGCATGACCAACTGCCTCTACCTGTCGTCACAGGGGATGATAGGCGAGGGCATCAGGTTCCTCTCGACTGATGGTATGATGAGGCACGTGGCCTCGTCCAAGTCGAAGGAATTCGTAATCGCCACAGAGGTGGGCATCCTTCACAGGATGAGGAAGGAGCACCCCGACAAGACCTTCATCCCCGCCGACGAAGACGCGGTCTGCAAGTACATGAAGATGACAACCTTGGAGAAGGTCCTCAGGTCGCTGAAGGAGGACGTGCACGAGATCAGGGTGCCCGAGGATGTCGCATCGAGGGCCAAGCTCGCAATCGACCGGATGCTAGCGCTTGCTTGATTTCCTCTTCTGGTGTGGCGGCAACGGCTCGATGTCCATGGTGAAATCCGCCGCCTTGACCGAGTGAGTCAGGCTTCCCAGCGAGACTATGTCGGCAAACCTCGCGTACCTGCAAGCGTTCTTCGGGGTGATGCCTCCGGAGACCTCTATTCTGATCCTTGGAAAGCTCAGGCGGAGCTTGTTCGTCACGCTCCTGGCGTGTTCGATGTCCATGTTGTCCAGCATCACGATGTCCGCGCCTGCTTCGGCGGCCTCCTTGGCTTCTCTGAAGTCCGTGACCTCGACCTCGATGTCCTTGCCGGTCCCCTTCGCCCGCCTCACCGCTTCGCGGATCGAGACCAGCCTCAGGTGATTGTCCTTGATGAGAACGGCATCGTAAAGGGTCATGCGATGCGGCCACCCGCCGCCGAGCCCGATTGCTTTCTTGTCGTACTTCCTGAACCCGGGCACCGTCTTCCGCGTGCCTGCGATCAGCGCCTTCCTTCTCCTCCTCGCGCACCTCTCCACGATCCTGGCGGTCTCGGTCGCGATGCCGCTCATCCTCATCAGGAAGTTCAGCGCGAGCCTCTCGCCCTTCAACATGTCGG
>Ga0315277_10001210_pt1 | contig 38168 bp, 41 predicted proteins | sample YL17G05_15_MG_FD_203695 | JGI IMG/M metagenome (GOLD analysis project Ga0315277, IMG submission 203695) | Sediment microbial communities from Yellowstone Lake, YNP, Wyoming, USA - YL17G05_15 | ecosystem: Environmental > Aquatic > Freshwater > Lake > Sediment | place: USA: Wyoming | collected...
CGCAAGCGACTGGGCAAGAAAGTTTTGGGCACTATGTAAGCGCCATTCACCTGAAAGGTCGCGGGCGGGGAGGCAAGCCGGAGGCTTGCACCACCAGCCTTGGCGTCAATGCCAAAGAGCCACCGCATTTGTGTGAATTGACCCCGCCGCTCGGAGGACTAACATCGCCGCATGAAGTTCCTCTCAGCCTCCCTGCCGCTGGCGCTGGGGTTGCTCGCGCCAAGCCTTGCCTCCGCCCAAGTTGACCGTGTCACCGGACATCCTTTCGCCACGCGTTCCGAAGTGCTGGCGCAACACGGCATGGTCTGCACCAGCCATCCGCTCGCCACGCAGGTTGGCGTGGACATTCTCAAGGCGGGCGGCTCGGCGGTGGACGCTGCCATTGCGGCCAACGCGGCGCTCGGCCTGATGGAGCCGATGAGTTGCGGCATCGGCGGCGACTTGTTCGCCATTGTCTGGAGCGCGAAGGACCGGAAGCTTTACGGCCTGAACGCCTCGGGCCGTTCGCCGCTCGGGCTGAGCTACGACGACATGAAAGCCGAGCTGGCGAAGTCGGGGCGCGCCTCGATCCCGGGTCGTGGAGTGCTCGCCGTCTCGACGCCGGGTTGCGTGGATGGCTGGTTCGAGTTGCACGGCAAGTTCGGTCGCCTGCCGCTGGCGCAACTCCTCGCGCCCTCGATTCGCTACGCGCGCGAAGGTTTCCCGCTGACGGAACTCATCGGCTCCTACTGGGCCGGCGTCCGCCGTGTGGAAGGTCCCAGATTGCCGGGTGACTTCTTCGAAACGTACGCGCCCGGCGGCCACGCGCCCGCCTGCGGCGAAATCTTCAAGAACCCAAACCTCGCCAGTTCCTACGCGCTGATCGCCGAGAAAGGGCGCGACGCGTATTACCGTGGCGAGATTGCCGACAAGGTGGACGCCTTCATGCGCGCAAACGGCGGCTGGCTGCGCAAGGAGGATTTCGCGAAACACACCTCAACGTGGGTCGAACCGGTGTCGGTCAGCTACCGCGGCTACGATGTCTTCGAGCTGCCGCCGAACGGCCAGGGCATCGCCGTGTTGCAGATGTTGAACATCCTCGAGGGCTTCGACCTCCGGAAGATGGGTTTCCAAAGCGCCGACGCGTTTCACGTGATGATCGAGGCGAAGAAGCTGGCGTACGAGGACCGCGCCAAGTTCTACGCCGACCCGGCGTTCGCAAAGATTCCGTTGAAGGGATTGCTCTCGAAGAAGTATGCCGCCGAGCGCCGGAAGCTGATCCGGATGGACCGCGCTGGCCGAGCCTACGACGCCGGAAACCCGGTGTTGCACGAAGGCGACACGATTTATCTCACGACGGCGGACAGTGAAGGCAACATGGTTTCATTTATCCAAAGCAACTTTGGCGGCTTCGGTAGCGGCATCGTCGTGCCCGGGCTGGGGTTTGTTCTGCAAAACCGCGGCACGATGTTCACCATGGAAGCCGGTCATGCGAATGTTTACGCGCCCGGCAAGCGGCCGTTTCACACCATCATTCCCGCTTTCATCATGAAGGACAGCCAGCCGTTCATGAGCTTCGGTGTGATGGGCGGCGCGATGCAGCCGCAGGGCCACGTGCAAATCGTCGTGAACATTGTGGACTTCGGCCTCGGCGCGCAGGAAGCCGGCGACGCGGCGCGCTGGCAGCACAAAGGCTCGACCGACTACAGTTCACCCAAGATGACGAACGGCGGTTGGGTGAACCTCGAAAGCGGCATCCCGTGGGGCGTGGTGGCCGAACTCCAGCGCCGCGGACACGACATTCGCTCCGACCTCGGCGGCTACGGCGGTTACCAAGCGATTCTTTGGGATGCGACGAACAAGGTCTATCACGGCGCCAGCGAGAGCCGGAAGGACGGCTGCGCGATGGGCTATTGAGACTCTCGGCTAAGCTTTCGGGAAATGAATGCCGTGCTCGGCGCTTATTTCGAGAATGCGTCGCATGTCCGGCCCGCCAGATTTGGCGAACTCTTCGCCACAACGGGTGAAGAAATTTTCGAAACCGGAGGGGGACGTCGTCACGAACAACTTCGACGGCTTGTCACCGGCGTTGCGGAACGTATGCACTTCGTTTCTCGGCATAAAGACGGTCGTGCCCACCGGCCCTTCGGTCCACTGTCCACCGCGGAGGAATTCGACTCGGCCTTCGAGTACGAGAAACAACTCATCCTCGTTGGCATGGTAGTGGGGCGGGGGACCGCCTCCCGGAGGTGTCACGTCGATGAATTGGGTGTACTTGCCGCCTGTGGCCGCGCCGTCGAGCACGAAGGTGATCTCGTCGCCGAACGCACGGACAACGCGGCCTTGGCCAGGGAACACAACTTTAGATGCGATATTGGCTTGCGGGGTCATGGCCGGAAGTTAGTCGTCAATCCTAATGCCGCAAGTCACGCGCCCCGACTGGCCAGCGCTGGCCGCGAGTGAAGCCAGATCAGCCCAGGAGTTTCTTCGCGATGGCCGCCACGTGCCGGCCTTGGAAGCGGGCCAACGCCAGTTCCTTGGCCGACGGTTGCCGTGAACCATCCGGCCCGGCAATCGTCGCCGCGCCCCACGGCGAGCCGCCTTTCACCTCGCTGATGTCAGCCAGTTCCGGGCAGGCATACGGCAGGCCCACGTAGATCATCCCGTGGTGAATCAGCGTGGGCACGAAGCTGATGATGGTGCTCTCGTTGCCGCCACCGGTGCCCGTGCTGGTAAACACGCTGGCCACCTTGCCGACGAGCGCGCCCTTCACCCACAGCCCGCCGGTCTGGTCGAGGAAGTTCCGCATCTGTGCCGTCATATTGCCGAAGCGCGTCGGCGTGCCGAAAATAATCGCGTCGTAATCCGCGAGTTCCTTCGGCGAAGCTACCGGCGCGGCTTGGTCGAGTTTCGCGCCGGCCTTGCGGGCGACCTCCTCGGGCATCAACTCCGGCACGCGCTTCACGCTGACTTCCGCGCCGTCCACGGAGCGCGCGCCTTCGGCGATTGCGGTGGCCAGCTTCTCAACGTGGCCGTACATGGAGTAATAGAGAACAAGGATTTTGGGCATAAGTTTGATGCTTTGAGGTTGAGAAAACTGCCGCGGCAAATTCGTTTGTCACGACCGCGGCGCCGCGCCGGCGATGCTAAGAGTCAGTTCAATCGTGTCCGAAACCTTCTCCTTCGGCGCGCCGGGGTTGATGCCAAAGTCGCTCCGCTTGATCTCGAAGTTGGCGCGGATGACGAGCAAATCGCCCTTCATGTTCGGCACGCGCTGGCTAAGCCTGTCCTTCAGGTAGGTTAGCTTCACCGGCACGGTCAGCTCCTTGGAGACGCCTTTGATCGTCATCGTGCCGACCGCGTCCGCCGTCGTCGTGTCGCCGCTGGTCTTGACGTTCTTGAGTTCCTTCGCCTCGAACGAAATCTCCTTGTGGTTCGCCACATCCATCCACTGGCCGCTGTGCAGGTGGCCCTTCTGCATCGGATTCGGCACGTGCAGCGATTCCGCGGCGACCACGATCTTGCCGGTCGTCGCGCCGGGATGCTCGGGGTCGAACGTGACCGTGCCGGAAATGCCGTTGGCGCTGCCGGTCACCGCTTCGAGCGGCGCATCGAGCTTGAACTGCGCGTTGTTCACGCCCTTGGGGTCTTTGAAGTCGAAGCTCTGCGGCGCGGCCAGGGCGACGCCGGCGGAAGCGGCAAGGGAGAGGAGGACGAGGATTTGTTTCTTCATGGAGTCTGCTGTGTATTTGTTGTTTGTTTGTTTTGGTTGCGGAAAAGGAACGAGAGGCCGGCCACCATCGCCGAGGCGCAGAGCGCGCCGCCGAGGAAGTCCACGCCCGGGACGAAACGCTTTTCGTAAGTCACGCCTTCGATGCCGGTGACGGCGTCCAACTGTTTCACCGGCACGCTGGTCTTGGTCCAGCCGCGGCTCGCGCCGGTGGCCAGCCAGAGGCCGACCGCTCCGAGCGCAAGCACCGCGGCGAGTGTCCGCAAAGTGGTTTTCACGTTGGCGACGGGTTTAATTCAGGTCGAACAATAGCACCTGTGCCGGGCCTTTGCCTGCGAGGGCGACGATTTTTTCGTCGCTCAACGCCGCGCCATCGCCGGCGCGCAGCGACTCGCCGTTCAAACTGACTTCGCCCTCGGCGACGTGGACCCACGCGTGCCGTTGCGGCCGGAGCGCGTGCTCGATGGCATCGCCCTCCCGCAACTTGGCGAAATAAACGTCCGCGTCCTGATTCAGGGAGATCGAACCATCGCGACCTGACTTCGAGGCGACCAGGTGCAGCGCGCCGCTCGTGGCTCGGGAGAGAACTTTCTCCTCGTATCGCGGCTTCGCGCCCTTGCGGTCGGGCAGAATCCAGATTTGCAGGAAATGCCCCGGCTCGGTCGGCGACGGATTGAATTCGCTGTGCTGCACGCCCGTGCCGGCGGCCATGTATTGAAACTCGCCGGGCTTGATCACGCGGCCATTGCCCATCGAATCCTTGTGCTGCACGGCCCCGCTCAGGACGTAGGTGATGATTTCCATGTCGCGGTGCGGGTGCGTGCCGAATCCCGCGCCGGCAGCGACGGTGTCGTCGTTGATCACGCGCAGGCTGCGGAAGCCCATGTGCGCCGGGTCGTAATACCCGGCGAAGGAAAACGTGTGCCAGGTGTCCAGCCAGCCGTGGTTGGCGTGGCCGCGTTCGTTGGCTCTGCGAATTGTCGTCATAATTCTGTTCGTCGTTGGCCGGCGGCGAAGCCGGCGTTTTCTGCTGCCTGACTCTTAGCGCGGAAACCGCCACAGCGCCCAATACTTTGTTGGTCGCGGAGCGATGCCTTTCGGGTATGATGTGCGCGTGGAACTCCGGCACCTTCGATATTTCGTGACGGTGGCCGCGTCGCAGAATTTCACCCAGGCGGCGCGCCAACTCCACGTCGCCCAACCGGCGCTGAGCCGCCAGATTCACGACCTCGAAGAAGAACTCGGCGTTGCCTTGCTGGAGCGCAGTCCGCGTGGCGCCCGACTCACACCCGCGGGCGAAGCCTTCGCCACCGAAGCCCGCGCCGTGTTGCAGCACGCCGAAGAAGCGGCGCAAGTCGCGCGCGCCTTCGCGGAAGGCGAGCGCGGCGAACTCCAGCTTGGCTACGCGCCGTCGCCGACGGTGGAGTTGCTGCCGCGAATCCTGCACGCGTTCCAGGGCGAAGCGTCCGGCGTGCGCATCGTGATGCACGATCTCTCCAGCGAAGAGATGACGCGCGGCTTGCGCGAGGGAAAGCTGGACGTGGCGCTGCTGGTGCGCCCGCTCGCGGGGGAGCTGCGCGGGCTGACGTTCGAGGAGTTGGGCCGCTACCCGCTGTGCGTGGCGCTGCCGCGGGAGCACCGGCTGGCGGGCGCGAATCGGGTCGGCTTGAAGGAACTCACCACGGAACGACTCGTGGCGTACAACCTGGACGATTACCCGGAATACCACGAAACCCTGGGTGAGTTGTTTCGCCCCTTTGGCGGAACGCCACCCCTCGCGGAGGAACTGGACAGCGCGAACAGTTTGATTGCGGCCGTCGAGGCCCGGCGGGGAGTCGCGCTCGTGCCCTCGTGTCTGGCATGTCTGGCCGGCCCGCGCCTGCGCTTGCGCGAATTGCAGCCGTCACCCGCGCCCATCATTGTGGGCGTGGGTTACCGATCCGGCGGCCTCTGCCCGGTGGGCAAACGCTTCGTGAAACTGCTGCGCACGCTCAAGCCGATCAACCTTGAAAAGCCGCAAGCTTGAAGCTGGCGCACTGCCCCTCTTCTCGTCAGATCAGCGTTGGAAGAACTTCCGCACGATTTCGCGCGGCGTCGCGATGACGGGGGCGGAGACAGCAAACGCCTGCATCTCCAGGGTCAGACGCTCGAAATCAATTCCGCGCAAATGTTCATCGCTGCTCAACAGCAGAGAACAACCCAGGAGCGCGGATTCTGCGAGCACCAGCGAATCGTTGACCTCCTCTTCGGCGATCAAGCCACGCTCACGAATCCGTCCCGCGATGCGCTCGGCGATTCCATGCCGGACCGCGAGGAGGTTCACAGGGACGATTCGCCAGGATTGGGCCAGCCGAATGGCCCGGCGGGCGGATTCCCGCTTCTGCCCCTCGCCACGCAGCGCCCAGTTCGCCAGTTCATGTTGGACAGTGGGCGGTAGGAGAAAACGCGCGTCACGAAGGCGCTCCCGAATCACGGAAAGCGCGTCAACGATGTCGTCCAAACCGTCGGCAAGATCGAAGAGGACGTTCGCGTCAACGGCGACGAGTTGTGCCCGGTTTAAGCTCGCCGCCATAGAAGAGTTTCAGGAATTCCTCGCCGAGTCTTTCGCGGTCCGCATCCGTCAACTTGTTGCCTTCGGCGCGCGCCCGTGCGGCCAGCACCGTGCCGTGGGACGGCTTCTCGACGTGCGCTTTCTTGCGTCTCATGGAAGTCACTTTTGCATGATGCGGTTGGCTGGTCAACTCTCGCAGTGGAGCGGGACGCGCTCCTGGAGCCTGCGCAAGGCGCTTGACGACGCACGCCGAATACAGCAAAGACCGTTGGAAAGACACGTTATGAAAACGACCCGAACCAAGATCGAATTCGCCAGGCTGCCCAAGGACTACGCCGGCTTGTGTCGGCTGCTCACGCCCCGCCCGATCCGCGACAAGGTGGATTTTGAAAATGTGACGGAGATCACCGACGCCATGGCCGGGCACAAGCTGACGGCGGACCAGGAGGATTACTTCGACCTGCTCTGCCGCCTGATTGAAGATTACGAGCGGGAACACGCGCAACTGAGCATGTCCAAAGTGACCGGGCTGGAGGCTCTGCAATATCTCCTGGAGGCGCACGACTGGAGCGCGGCGGACCTGGCGCGGTTGCTGGGCGTTCACCGGACGCTGGGCGCAATGATCCTGCGCGGCGAACGGCAGTTGACCCTGGCCCACGTCCGCACGCTCGCAAAACATTTCAGCGTGTCGGCGGATTTGTTTCTGGCTTGAACCGCAGACTGTCAGTGCCGGAACCGCGCTTGACCGGCACGGATGATCGGATGATGCTTGGAGCGATGAATGAACGTGCCATGCTCGAACCGCCGCGAAGCGTGCGCTGGGAAAACGCCACCTTCGTCGCCGAAATGAACGCGCAGGACATCGCGTTGCCCAAGCCGAACTTGGTTCAGGCACTCTGCATTTGGTTTCGCTCGGTCAGTGTTTATCACCAGGCGGAGATGGAGCAAATCTCCCGTGGCGAACCGACCGAAGAAGATCGCCGCGAGCAGAGGCACACGCTGTCCGTGCTCATCAACGTCGGCGAATGGCTCGTCCGCGACCTGCACCAGCGTGACGTAACCGCGAACGCCGGCGTGACCCTGGCGGACGTGGAGGCGACGTTGGAGGAACTCTACCTCAATCAGCGGGTCACGTTTGGGGGCATGACCGACGCGCGCCGCGCCCAGGTGCTCGACGAGGTGTTCGGTGCCGCGTGACGAGCGGATCGAGGCCATTCTGGCGGCGTGGTACGAATTGGTGAACTGCGCGCCGTCTGAAAGGGCCGGCCGTCGGGACGAGTTGAACAAGCTGCTCGATCAGGCCATCGCTGGCACTCGTTCCTGCCGGCAGGAGTTGCTGGAAGCACTCGCTCCCCGCTTTGACGATTACAAGCTCGCCCGCCGCAAAGAACACCAAGCCAAGATGGCCCAGATTCTCCGTCAACCTTGAGTCCAGATCAGGCCGACGCGTGGTTGCTGGCGTGGCGCCAACTGTTGGACTTTGGTCGCCGGATTCAGTTCGCCGTCAATGCCGCCGCGGTGTTGCGCTCGTGCCCTCGTGCCTGGCGTGTCTGGCCGGCCCGCGCCTGCAGTTGCGCGAATTGCCGCCGCCGCCCGCGCCCATCATCGTGGGCGTGGGTTACCGATCCGGCGGCCTCTGCCCGGTGGGCAAACGATTCGTGAAACTGCTGCGGACGCTCAAGCCCACCGACCTGAATCCGCCGCAAGCCGGCCTGGCAAAAGCGCGCTGAGCAAACGTCACTCGCGCCCGCGCCTCACGGCGAGCGGAGGCGGTAGAAACGACGGGGATAATTCGTCCACTCGGGATCGCTGAAATAAAGCGCGTCGGCGCTCAGGGTGTTGGTTCGCAGCGGAGACCAATTGGGACTGGCCAGGTTCGTGCAGGCTTCCACCACGATGACCCTGCCGCTGGCCCAAGTGATGTTGAATCCAAATTGATTCGTCCGCACGCCAAAGCTGGCATCCCCCGTTTGTATCTGCAGCCTCCACAGCGCGGTCGGACAACCACCAAACGTCGTGCCCCAGCCAGTCATTTCAGGCAAGTAATAGACGGTCGGGCTGGTATACCAGAACACAAACGAACCGAGGCCGGGGGCGTTACCTCGGAAATAGACTCCTGTTAGCTTGGTGCAGGAAGAGAAGGCCCAGCTTCCGATACTGGCGACGCCGTTGGGGATCGTGACGCTCGTTAGGCTGGTGCAGGACGAGAAGGCAGAGTTTCCGATACTGATGACGCTGTTGGGGATCGTAATGCTGGTCAGGGTGGTGCAGGAATCGAACGCCCAGTCACCAATGCGGGTGACCGGCAGGCCATTGATCAAGCTGGGAATGGCCACCACATCGTCGGAACCGTAGTATCCCGTGATGGTGATCGTGCCGCCATCAGTCGTGTAAAGGAACTGGGCTTGCACCGCGGCGGGTAGCGTCAAGAGCAGCAGCAACGGCAGCAGTCTTGCGGCAGAGATGGTTCTGGTGGCAGGGAATTGCATTCTTGAAGCTCCACGGCAGAGGGAGAATTGTTCTTTGGTCGCGCTCATGTTTCACGATCCATGCAACCAATGTGCATGTCGTCGGCCCGGTGCCAATGGAAAAACCACGGCAAGATCGGGCAACGACGCAACCGGACAATTCTCTGGCCCCAACTGGATGTCGCACCTACCCTGCTGCCATGTCAGCCCGAAAACGCAAACACGGCCTGCTGCAAGGCGCGCGGGTTTATCTCTCCGGCCCCATGGATTTCGTCATATCGCGCGCGGCGGAGAAGCAGTTCGGCTGGCGCAATCGCGTGGGCGAGTTCCTCCAGGCGCTGGGCGTCACGGTGTTCGATCCGTGGTTCAAGCCGGACGTGCGCGAGTTACCACCTCAAGCGGATTGACCGGCGCGCCCCGCCACGGTACTTTCGCACCATGAACTTCGGCATCCTGTTTGAGAAGGTCACGGACAAGGATTTTCCCTCCGGCTACTACTACGCGCATGTTCCCAGCCTCGGTTTGACCACGCACGGTTTGGGCGTTGACGGAGCCCGGCAGGCGGCCGCTGATTTGCTTCGCTTGTGGATCGCCGAGAAGCGCGCCAACGGCGAGCCCATTCCGCCCAGCGGCGAAACGCTCTTCTCCACGCTCGAACTTCCGGAAGATGCCCTTCAAAGCGCGTGAAGTGCTGTCGCGGTTGCAGCGTGCCGGCTTCGTCATCAAACGCCAGTCCGGCTCTCACGTCGTCTTGCGTCACCCCGATGGTCGCCAAACCTACGTGGCCATGCACCCTGGCGACGTCCCGTCCGGAACATTCCGCTCCATTCTCAAGCAGTCTGGCTTGACCGAGGAGGAGTTCAGGAAGCTCTGAAGCAAGGGCAGCCACTCGCTCAACTTTCTCGCTGGCGCCGTCCGCAAATTCCTCGCCTGTTCCCGAAACCGCGCCTACCTTCCCGCCATGCCTGCCCGAAAACTCAAACACGGCCTGCTGCAAGGCGCGCGGGTTTATCTCTCCGGCCCGATGGATTTCGTGGCATCGCGCGCGACGGAGAAACAACTCGGCTGGCGCAATCGCGTGGGCGAGTTCCTCCAGGCGCTGGGCGTCACGGTGTTCGATCCGTGGTTCAAGCCAGACGTGCGCGGCCTCCACGAGTACGGCCGCGAGGACGTGAAGAGCGGCGAGCGCATCAAGCAGCGCTGGACCTACGCCGGCGGACGCCGGGGCGCGAGCGAGCGGGCAGCGTGCGCGGCGCAGTTTTGGGAGACGCTCCACATTGACCTGCGCATGGTGGACACGAGCGACTACATGATCGCCTACTGTCCAACCAACATTTACAGCGTCGGCACGCCGCACGAGATCATCACCGCCACGATCCAGCACAAGCCGGTGCTGTTCGTCAGCCCGGCGGTCGAGTTCCCCACGCTGCACCAGTTGCGCGAACACCTGGCGAACGATCCGGCTGGCGCGGCTTTGCTGGCGCGGCTCGAAAAGGAAATCCCGATCAAGGAAAACCCGCGTGGCATTCCGAGCTTGTGGTACATCCCCATCGTCGGCGGCGAGAATTTCTTCGACGGCTTCGGCTTCGCGCCCTACCGCAAGCGTTTCGGCTGGAAGCTGGAAATCGCGCTGGACCAGCACGAGAAGCGGTTCCCGCCGAAGCGCCCGCTGCTGCCGTTCATTGCCGCGCTCAACGAACGGCTGCCCGGGAAGTGGGACAGCAAGCTGGACAAGTTCGTGCCGGACGATGACTGGCTGCTCTGGGATTTCGAGGTGAAGCAGATTCGCGGCAAGCGCGTGCAAACCGTCCGGAAGTAACTCGTGGCGCCAAGAAGCACTGCGTTCCCGCAGATGGAAGGCTGAGGTTTACTCCAGCGACGAAATTGTGTTACGGTAATGGCCATGAAAGCAGTCGCGTTCGATGAACCGGAGATTGTCACCCACAAAGGGAAGCCGGTTTCCGTCATTCTGCCCATCAAAGAGTATCAAGAAATGCTGGAGCGTTTGGAGGATGCGCAGGACGTCGCGTGGCTGAAACGCGCGCGCCGCAAACCGATGCGCTACCGTCCGCTTGAGGAGTATCTGGCGTCGCGGGCCAAGTAGCCTCCATGTATCGAGTTTTCCTCGAACGCGCCGCCGAACGGGATTTGCGCCGGCTCTCGCCTGACGTCCACGACCGCGTCATCGAAGCCAATCAAAATTTGGCTGGAAATCCCCGGCCGCCCGGTTGTCGCAAACTGGTTGGAACGGCAAACGACTGGCGCATTCGCGTCGGCGACTACCGGATCATTTACGAAATCGCCGATGCCATTCGCGTCGTGCGCGTCAATCGTGTCCGCCACCGACGCGAGGTTTACCGGTAGCTTCCCCGCTGTCCGACCGGGCAGCAAAGGGGCAGCAACCTCCAGCCCGCGCGAAGCGCTTTGCGGATTGCCTTGGTGCCGATGCGCAGGCCAACCTGTAATGCGAATGCAATCTCAGCCCCATTCCGCCGAACAGTTCGGTCCGCAGCGCGACTTCTGGTGGCACCGCGACTTCCTCGATCTCATGGCCACGCGCTGGCGCTTGCGCGAGGCCGCTTCGCTGGCCGACATCGGGTGTGGGCAGGGGCACTGGTCGCGGTTGCTCTACCCGTATCTGCGGGCGCCCGCCCGGTTGACCGGCGTTGATCGCGAGCCGCTGTGGGTGGCCGAGGCTGCGCAAAATTTCCGTCGCGCTTTTCCGCACGCTGCTCCGGACCAGTTCACGTTCGTCGAAGGAGACGCCACCAAGCTTCCGCTCCCGGACAACTCGTTCGACGTCGTCACCTGCCAGACTGTGCTCATACACCTGGCGCGGCCCATGGACGCGCTGCGCGAAATGCTCCGCATACTGCGCCCCGGCGGATTGCTGGTCTGCGTCGAGCCGAACAACCTGTGGAATTACCTGGCCTTCACTTCGCTGACCGCCGCCGAACCCGTCGAAATCCTCGTACGCCGGTTCGAGTTCTGGCTGCGCTACCATCGCGGCAAAATCGCCGCCGGCCAGGGCGACCACACCCTCGGCGATCTGCTCCCTGGTTGGTTCGCCGAGGCGGGGCTGACTGAAATCGCCGTGCATCAATCCGACCGTGCCGCCTCGCTCTTTCCGCCCTACGACAGCCCGGCGCAGCAGGCGCTCCTCGAGCAGGAGCAAAAGTAGAAAGGCTCGGCCACCGGACCGTGGAATCGTGAAGAAGTGCGCCGTTGCGTCTTAGACGGCGGCGGCACCGAAGAACTGTTCGAGCGCGGATATGCCGAGCTGCTCGAGAAATTCGCGCAGGAACAACAGGCCATCCGCTCCGGCACCTTTCACGCCGCCGGTGGTGGCATGACCTACCTCGTGTCGGGCCGGAAGCCGTAAGGCAAGCTCTTGCTTGGAAGCGCCGGCTTTCCGCCAAGCAGGAACAGGGACGAGTGTCAACGCTCAGCCGGCGCGAGGCGCTTTGTGGATTGCCTCGGGAACCTGCCGCGACTGCTTTTCACGGCGCCGGCTCGTCGGTTTCCCGCGTCGTCTTCGCGTGCATCACACCCTGTTCGTCGAACCACAGCGGGTCAATCGCCAGGAAGCGCTTTGACTCAAAATGTGCTTTGATTTGGCGACTGCGAGGTGCCGTATCCGAATCGTCACAATTTGGGCAAACCCTCAGCACTCGTCTGTTTTGGCTTGCCCCAACCAGCGGTTGGAATCATAGAGTGAGCTGTGATTGGAGCCACGCGACGCTGACTCGGTTGATCAGCCAACGCCCCGCGTGCAGAAACCTGGTTTGGACCGGACTGACAAGCAACCATCAACCGTTGGAACCATGAAGACACGATCCTCGAACCTCGTTCGATTCCTGTCCGTCCTGTGCCTGGCCGTTTGGGCGGCAGGGCCACGGGTCACCGCTCAGACACCACTGGGTTTGAGCATACAGATAAACGCAGGGCAGGCGCAGCTCACCGTTACGGGCGCGGTGGGCACGACCTGCCAGATTCAATGGACGGACAACTTGTCCAACACCAGCCGCTGGTTCCACCTCGACTACAGTGTTCTTGCCAGCCCGCCGTCGCCGCTTACAGATTCGACCTCTGATGCCGCCACCCGCCGCTACTACCGCGCCGTCTGGACACCGAACACGAACCTGGTCTGGATTCCGCCCGGCACCTTCACCATGGGCAGCCCGACCAACGAAGTGGACCGGGTTTCAACTGAAGGGCCGCAGACGGTGGTGACGATCAGCCGGGGTTTTTGGATGGGAAGGTACGAGGTAACCCAGGGGGATTATCTTTCCGTGGCGGGGAGCAATCCGAGTTATTTCAATGGTGATCGCAGCGGGCCGCCCTGGTACGACCAGGATTACGGCACTGATCTGACGCTTCCGGTGGAGCAGGTGAGTTGGAATGATGCGACCAATTATTGTGCGCGGCTGACGGCGCAAGAGCGAGCGACCGGGCGAATACCCACAAATTGTGTTTACCGCCTGCCGACGGAGGCGGAGTGGGAGTATGCGTGCCGGGCGGGGACGACGACGCGGTTCTACTACGGGGATGATCCGGGCTACACCAATTTGGCCAGCTACGCGTGGTATGGCGACGCCCTTGGCACGACGCATCCGGGGGGTGAATTGCTGCCCAACCCTTGGGGATTGTATGACATGGCTGGGAACGTGTGGGAGTGGTGTCAGGACTGGTATGGCCCATATCCCGGCGGGAGTGTGACTGACCCACAGGGGCCCGCTACGGGTTCAGATCGAATGTGGCGCGGCGGCAGTTGGTTCTACATCGGGCAGTACTGCCGGTCGGCGCGGCGGGTCAAAAACATCCCGACGTACACTTACGACGGCCTCGGGTTTCGGGTCGTTCTCGCACCGCGTCAGCCCTGAGTGGGTCGGTGGGCGGTGGAACGAACAAGCCATGTTACGAGCGATCGCAGCGCTATCACGCCGCCGCGGTCCGGCCGGCAAAACCATGTGCCAGGAACAAAACAACTTTGCCGCCCAAGTTGGACGCAGGGATTACAAGACCATCGCTGAGCGTGGCTGGCCCGTTGGCCGTGGGGCGGTCGAATCGGCGTGTGGGCAGTACCAGTGTCCGGAGAAGCGTCCCGGACAGTTCTCGTCCCAAACCGGATTACGCCACTTGGACGCACTGCAAGAAGCTCGTGACCACGGCCACTGGCATCAACTCTGGCTCAGCACCTGATGACGGTACCCTGCAAGTGCGCCCTGCATCCATTCGCAGTTCTCAGTCGCCATGCAACCAGCTTTTCCACACAATCCCAACCCACAGTCACGCGGCCAATCCCGCGCGGACCCGATGGCCAGCCCGTTCTACGATCCCGGCGAACAGCGCGCCGCAAAGGTCAACGATCTCTTTGCGGCCATCGCGCGCCGTTACGACCTGCTGAACGATTTGCAGAGTCTCGGTCTGCATCGGTTCTGGAAGCAGCGTGTGGTCCGCCTCGCGCAGGTCACGCCGGGGGCGCGAGCGCTGGACGTGTGTTGCGGCACCGGCGACATCGCCCTGCGCCTGGCGCGGGCGGGGGCGGCTGTGGTGGGGCTGGATTTCAGCGACGCCATGCTGGCGGTGGCCGGGAAAAGGCAGAAGGCAGAAGGTGGAAGGCAGGTGGGCGAGGTGAGTTTCGTCCACGGCGATGCGCAAAAGCTGCCGTTCCACGAGGCGGAGTTCGATATCGTGACGGTGGGGTACGGGCTGCGGAATTTGGCGAGTTGGGAAACGGGGCTCCGCGAAATGGCGCGAGTGGCCAAACCGGGCGGGCGGCTGCTGGTGCTCGATTTCGGCAAGCCGGCGAATCCCGTTTGGCGCGCGCTTTACTTCGGCTACCTGCGGCTGGCAGTGCCGGTGCTGGGCCGCGTGTTCGCCGGCAGCGCGGACGCCTACGCCTACATTCTCGAATCCTTGCGGCATTACCCGGCGCAACTCGGCGTCGCGGCGAAACTGCGCGAACTGAATCTGGTTGAGGTGCAGACCCTCAATCTGCTTGGCGGCGCCATGAGTCTCCATCGGGCGGTGAAACGTAAATCGTAGAACCTGCTGCGTCGGCTAGGCGGTTCAATCCATCGCCGCTGCCGTCAACCGGATGATCTCGCGCAGCGGCGTGTTCGGACGGAAGCCCGTGAACTTCGCCAGCTTTGCCACCCCGGGCTTGCGCCGTCGCATGTCCTCGAAGCCCGGCGCGTAAGCTTCCGCGTAGGGCACAAACTCGATTTTCGACTTCGCGCCGACGCCGGCGATGACCTGTTTCGCCAAATCGCGAATCGAGATTTCCTCCGTGCCGCCGACATTGAACACCTGCCCCCGAGCCTTCGGGCAATTCTGCAATCGCACCAGCGCCTCGACCGTGTCCGTCACGTGGCAAAAGCAGCGCGTCTGGCGTCCGTCGCCGTAAACGCGCAGCGGTCGGTCCGCTTTGGCCGCCGCGATGAAGCGCGGCAGCACCATGCCGTAGCGCCCGGTCTGGCGCGGGCCAACGGTGTTGAACAACCGCGCGATGACGACCGGCAGCCCGCGTTCGTGCGCGTAAGCCAGCGCGAGGAATTCGTCCATCAGCTTCGAGCAGGCGTAAGCCCAGCGGGCGTGCGTCGGCGGGCCAATGAGCAAGTCATCCTCTTCGCAAAACTCGTGCTTGGAGCTCTTGCCATAGACCTCCGACGTGGATGTCAGCAACACTGGCACGCGGCGGGGCGCGGCGGCTTCGAGCAGAACTTCCGTCTCGCGCAGGTTCGTGGAGCAGACGTGAATCGGCGCTTTGACGACCAGTTCCACGCCTACTGCGGCGGCGAGGTGATAGATCGCCTCCGCGCGCGCCACGAGCCTGGGCAGTTCGCGGCACTTTGAAATCTTCGCCTCAATGAACCGAAGCTTCGGATGCTCCGCCACGGCCCGGAGGTTCTCGCGGCTGCCGGTGGACAAATCGTCAATCACCACCGCCGCGTGGCCGTCCGCCAGCAGGCGTTCAACGAGATGCGAGCCGATGAAGCCCGCACCGCCGGTAACGACCACGTGCGAGGATGGAGGATGGAGGATGGAGGATCGCTTCTTGGACATTGGGTTATTTGGCATTTCGGCAAAAATCGTCCGCACGCTCAATCATCTTGTTGATGCTTGCCCCGATGGACTGCCAGGCGGCATCGAAGTCTCTATGGTGGGCTGGCGAGACGTACTCACAATCCAGGGCGTCGTCGAGCCAGGACTGCGTTTCCGTCGCCTCGCCCATGCGTCGGTGAGTTTGCTGATGAACGAGGCCGGATAGCGGCGGTGCGCCCAAGCCTCCGCAATCATGGATTTCACCGCGCGGGATGAGCGCCGAACCTGGTCGGTGAGTGAATACTTCTCCTCTGCTGGGAACGTCCGCGTCATTTTGAACACGCGGTTACTCTCAAAACGTGCTCGCTGGTAAACGGAGAGGTCTCGGAAACTTCGAATAAGTGCCATAACAATGCTTGGTTAAGACCGTGGCTGGCTCCATCCGCTATCTTCCATCCTCCATCCTCGTTGCCAGCGCCCCCGCAATCGCTTCCGCCAACTTCTGCCGGAAGCGCCAGTCGGCGATGCGTTGTGATTCCTTCGCGTTGGACAAATAGCCGGCTTCGAGCAGCACGGCGGGACACCGCTGGCCTTGCAGCACAGCCATGAAACGCGCCCGCCGCACACCGCGGTCCGCCTGGCCGGTCGCCCGCAACACGGCGCGGTGCAGGTGCAGCGCGAGTTGCATGTTCTGCTCGTCGAACGCGTTGTTCGGAAAGACCTGGTGCGAGTTGTCCTCGAAACCGCGAGTGAGGTTGGACGGCATGCCGGCGGGCGTGAGGCAGTACGTTTCCAAGCCCGCCTGGTCGTGGCCGTTGCTGCCGGAAGAATTGAAATGCAGGCTCAGGAAAACATCCGCGTGGCATCGGTTGGCGAACTCGACGCGGTTGGTGAGCGGCACGTCCATATCGTTGGTGCGCGTGAGAAACACCTGCCAGCTTTGCGCCGCGAGCAAACGGGCGAGGCGCACCATCAGGTCAAATGTGAAATCCTTTTCCCATCCGCCGTTGTGCGCGCTATGGGCGCCTGGATTCACGCCTCCATGGCCGGGGTCGAGCACAATCACGCGAGGCTGGTGTGTCACGGGTGTGAACCCGCGCAACAGCGGTTCAACGGTCTTCCGCACGTCCAGCGAGTGCATCCACACCTGACCGTCAATGAGCTGCGGCGCGAAGCCCAGCCGGACCTCGGTACCGTCCCACTGCACCTCGCGTCCGCCGATGTGCAGGGTGAACAGCCCCCGCGAAGTGGTGAGCGCGTACGTGGCTACCGGTGCGACCGCGAGGCAACGCGGTTGTCCCAGCCCGCGTTCCCTCGCCCATCGCCCCAACGCGATCCATGTGGCCGCCGGCACCGCGGGCGGCGTTGGAAGGAATTGCTGCGCCGCAACCGGGGGCGCGACCGTGAGCGGGACGTTGGTAACGGACGGAGTCGGAAGGGCGGGGACGGCAGGCTCGGACTTCGGTGGCAAGGGCGACTGCGACCAATCCGGCGGCAGCGGTTTCTTGGCGTGCGGTGGCGGCGTGCCGCAGCCTGCGAGGACGAGAAGCAGGCCCATCAGAATGCACGCCGTTTTGAACACGCGGCCATTGTGCGGATGCGTCAGACCATCTCAAGCCGTTTTGCCGGTGGCGCGGGGCGAAGCCGCTTGTTCGCCCGCCGCCGCTTGGCCATACTTCGCCCGCGAACCAAACCAAACCTTGAAACTCCTTGTCGCCATCACTGGAGCCAGCGGCGCACTTTACGCGCAACGCCTGCTCGACAACTTGGACCCCGCAGCGCACGAAATCCACGTCGTCCTGAGCAACTACGCCCAACAGGTCATCGCGGAGGAATTGCCGGGCGGCCTGCGGCTGCAGGCGGGCTTGAAGCAGCACAACGTGAAAAGCATGAATGCGCCGTTCGCCAGCGGCTCGAATCCGCCGGACGCGATGGTGGTGATTCCCTGCACGATGGGTACGCTGGGCCGCATCGCGCACGGCTACAGCGAAGACGTGTTGCTGCGTGCCGCCGACGTGGTGTTGAAGGAGAAAAAGAAGCTGATTCTCGTCCCGCGCGAGACGCCATTGAGCCTGGTGCACGTCAGAAATTTCGAGCTTCTCCTGCTGGCAGGCGCGACGATTCTGCCGGCAAATCCGAGCTTTTACGCCGGGCCGAAAACGATTTTGGACATTGCGGACACGGTGGTGGCGCGCGTGCTCGACCACCTCGGTGTGGCGAACGAGCTTGTCCCTCGTTGGGCGCAGGAAATGGAGTGAAATGAAGAAGGGGCAACATTCAACATTCAACATTCAACATTCAACGTCCAAGAATTCGGAGGCGGCAGTTTGGGAATTCAATGAGGGCGCAGGGGGAAATCGCAAGTTTGGCCTCGAAGACTGCCTGCTGGAATTCACTTCGGCGGTGATTGATTTGTCTGAAAGCCTGCCCACCACGCGCGCGGGCAATCACGTCGCAGGGCAGGTCTTGCGCTCCGGCACGTCACCGTACCCGAACCACGGGGAGGCCGAAGCAGCGGAGTCGCGCGACGACTTCATTCACAAACTGAAAGTCTGCCTGAAAGAGCTGCGTGAAACCCGCCGCTGGGCGCGGCTCATCAAGCGAAAGGCCTGGGTAAAGGATGAAACCACGCTGCTGTTCGTGCCGGCTGAGTGCGAGGAACTGATCCGCATTCCCCATTCAAGCATCCAGACGGCAAAACGCAACGCCGAGGCACAAGCGCGCAAGCCGTCGAATCCCACGCATTTCCCGTCCGGCGATGCCGGCTGATTCCTTCGATGTCGAGCGTTGAATGTTGCGTGTTGAATGTTCCCCCTGATTAACAAGTGGCTTTCCTTCGTGCGCTTCTCGCACACGGTATTCGCGCTGCCGTTTTCGCTGGCAGCGATGGTCGTGGCCGCGCGCGAGAACCGCGGCTGGCCGGGGTGGCGCACGTTCGGCTTGATCCTCGCCGCGATGGTTTGCGCCCGCACCTGCGCCATGGCGTTCAACCGCATCATGGACCGTAAGTTCGACGCGCTGAATCCGCGCACGGCGAACCGGCACTTGCCGACCGGCGACATCAGCCTGACGAGCGCCTGGCTGCTGTGGGGCGTGAGCGGGGCGGGGCTGGTCGTCGCGAGCTGGTTTCTAAACCTGCTGTGTTTCGTGCTCTCACCCATCGCGCTCTTCGTGATCTGCTTTTACTCCGTCACGAAACGCTTCACGGATTACACGCACGTGTTTCTCGGTGTTGCGCTGGCACTGGCACCGGTGGGAGCGTGGCTGGCCGTCAAGGGCGCCAATGTTTCCGGTTGGGAAATTGTGCAAATGACGGTGCTGGCCGCCGCGGTGGTGTTGTGGCTGGTGGGCTTCGACCTTATCTACGCGCTGCAAGACTACGAGTTCGACCGCAAGCATGGCCTGCACTCGCTCGTCGTGGCTTGGGGGCCGAAGAACGCCCTTTCCGCCGCGTTCCTCACGCACATGATCATGTGCGGCGTGCTGCTGGTGTTCGGTTTCCTTTGCTTGTTCCGCATCGCGTACCTTGTCGGCTGGTTCCTCATCGTCGCGTGTCTGGTGCTGGAGCATTGGATTGCGCGCCGGCGCAACTTGAGCTGGATCAACGTGGCGTTCTTTCGCCTGAACGCGGTGGTGAGCGTGGTGTTTCTGGCCGTAGTGGCGGCGGAGGTGATTTTCCAGGGTGGCTTCCGGCTGCGCTGATCTGCCGCGGCGCAGTGGAAGGGGCGTTTTGTCTTGCGGCGTCCGTGCTTGGTTGAAAAAGTCGAAGCATGAACGCATCAAAGTGGCCAACAATTCCCGTCAGGACGCAAACCCGCCGTTGGATTGCCGCAGCGGCACTTCTTGCCCTTTGTCTCGCAACCCGGACGCAAGCCGTCGCCGAACCTTCGAACGAAAACGGGCCTACCGGCCAGATGCTCGCCGCGCTGACTCGCCCCGGCGAAGGCCAGAGCCGCCGCGCGTCGAGTTCCAACCCGGACTTGAACAGCAACGGCGACTCGCGCGCGATCAAGGAAGGCGAAACTCTCGTGCTCGCCGACTTGACCGGGCCGGGCGCGATCACCCACCTCTGGAACACGGTCGCTTCGCAGGATCCGTTTTCGGGCCGGTCGCTCGTGTTGCGGATTTACTGGGACGGCATGAGCAAACCGAGCGTCGAGATGCCGCTGGGCGATTTCTTCGGCGTCGGCCATGGCGCGACGGCGAATTTTCATTCGCTGCCCGTCAGTGTTTGTTCGTACGGCCGTTCGCGGAGTTGTTTCTGGCGGATGCCGTTTCGCAAGAGCGCCAAGGTCACGCTGACAAACGAACCGCGCGGATTCGGTGACGTGGAAGTCTATTTCTACGTGGACTGGGAGAAGTTGCTCGAGCTGCCGGAGGACACGTTTTATTTCCACGCCCGCTACCGGCAGGAGTTTCCCGCGAAGCCCGGCGATTACACCATCCTCGAAACGAAGGGCCGCGGGCATTACGTCGGCACGGTGTATTCCGTTCATCAAATTCAGCATGGCTGGTTCGGTGAGGGCGACGACCGGTTCTACGTTGATGGCGAAAAGCTCCCCTCGCTGCGCGGCACGGGCACGGAGGATTATTTCAACGACGCGTGGGGTTTCCGCACTTTCGCTGCGCCCTCGCACGGTGTGACCGTGTACGAAGGTCCGTTCGCCGGCGACCGCGTCAGCGCGTACCGCTGGCATCTCGCCGACCCGGTGCGTTTCAAGACGGCGCTCAAGGTTGCCATCGAACACCGGGGCAGCAAAGTGACCGACGCCGGGGTCCAAACGTCGTCGTCAAAGGAGCGCGCCGACTGGGTCAGTTCTGCGGCCTTCTGGTATCAAACGCCGCCTGTTGCCGCCGCTGAACCGCTTCCGCCTGCACCCCAGCGCGTCGCGCCTTATCGTGTGCTGTCGGCGAGAAATCTCACGCTGCGCGCGAACCCGCCGGAGAAGGTGACCAAGGAAGAACTCGGCGTGCTGTATGCGCCGGGCAAACCGGATGCGGAAATTGAATTCGATTTCGAACTCGCCGAAGCGGGTCGCTACCATATCGCTGCTGTGTTGGTTGAATCCGTTTTCAGTTCGCGCTACCAGCCGATGCTCGACGGCCAGCCGCTTGGGCGCGAGTTGGACCTGTGCAATCAAGGTGAGGATTGGACTTGGTACAGCTTCGACTTGCACGACCTGACGGCGGGAAAACACACGCTCAAGTTCGCGGGCCGCGGCGCCTCACCAGCCCACCGGACGAAAGCCCTGCCTGCTTCTGGCTTCGGCATGAATTCCCTTGTGCTGCTCCGTCTTGAAGACATGGCGGGTTACGCCGACGCAAATCCGAAATCCGAAATCCGAAATCCGAATCCGGCCAAGTCCCAGTGAAATCTTTCGCCGTCATATCGAGCACTACTTTGCTCGCCGCCGCTTTCACCGCCACCGGCACCGGCCCGGCCACGATTTGTTACTCCGCCCACCCGAACGCGTATTTCAACGGCCACGCCGCCGACATCAAAGGGATTTACGACGGCTTCTTCTTCAGCATCGGGAGCTGGGAGAAAGCCGGGCAGCGATTCGTCGGCGTGAACGGCGCCGCACCGGAGGACGCGGCGTGGCTCGCATCTGCCCGCGCCAACCTCAAGGCACTGCGTCAGGCCGGCGTGACGGAGAACTTCCTGACCTGTTGCTTCACCGACAACGGCGAATGGCCATCGCCGCAAACACTGCTGTCGGCGGATTACACGCGGCTGATGGCCGCGGAGTTTGGCGCGCTTGGCCGCGTCGCGCGGGAATTTGGATTTCGCGGCGTCTGCGTGGACGTGGAGTATCCATATCCGCGCTACTCGGTGGACCACAAGATTTACACCTACGAAAACTACACAGTGGGCGACCTGACCGCCGCCGCCTTCCGGCAGGGCAGCGCGTGCGCCGCAGCCATGCTCGATGCCTTTCCGGACGCGCCAATCCTGCTTCTGCCCGGTTCGCTGCGGGGACGGCAGATCGAACACGCGTTTCAGATGGGCATCCTCAAGACGATGGCCGAACGCGACGCGCCCGGCGGCCTGCACCTCGGCACGGAATACACCTATTGCCTGCACGATGCGGTCACCGCGCTGGCCACGACGCGCTTCGAAGACCCCGGCATTCCGAACCTGACGGACGCCCGAACCGCGAGCTACTGGCGCCACCGTTGCACGATCGCGCCCGGCGTCTGGCCGACGCATGCGATTGAAACCGGCGGCAAGGATTACCCACAACAGCCATGGAAGGACGAAATCGCCGAGTTGCGCCAGCAGATGGCCATCCTGCGGGCCACGGCCAAGCGCTACGTCTGGTCATTTTCTGGTTTGTCCGCGTGGTACATCCACACGCCGGAATTGGAAAAGCAGCACGGCCTCGGCAAGCAAGACTTGAAGCGGCCGGACATTGACCTGCGCGACTGGCATCAACTCTTGATGAACAAACCCGTGCTCCCGAAATCTTCCCCGCTCAATCGCCTCGTCAAAGAAATCGGGCGTTTTGATCGCGGCCAGATTTCCGGCGAGCAGTTGTGCGATGGCTTTGGCACGCCGGGCCGCTGGTGGGTGTTGGGCCTGCTAGGCAATCCTCACACGCAACCACAATTCGCCGTGGCGGAAGCGTTGCGCGAGCCGATCCATCCGCACACTCCCTACCAGGGTCGGGACGGCGTTGTCCGTTGGTTCGCCTACGACAACCTTGATCCGCGCGGCATGATTTCATGCGCCGGCATCTTCGGCCATCGCAATACCGACAACTCCTCCGCGCACTTCGTTTCGTTCATCCATAATCCGCGCGCGCGCCGCGCCGTGCTGCACACCGGCTGGGACGATGGCATCATCATCAAGCTAGGCGACCAAGTCTTATTCGACGCCCGTGACTACCCGCCGCGCGGCAAGGGGCTGTTGCACCGCGACAAATACCAGTTCGAGAAACACGTCCCGTTCACGCTGCCGAAAGGCCGGTCGCAATTGTCCGTCACCGACCTCAACTCGCACGGCAACTGGCTGTTCTCCCTGCGCATCACCGGCGAGAACGACATTCCATTCCGCGATGTCTCGTTTCGCCTGGAGTGACGGCCGCAAACCGCGCTGCGCAAGCCGCGCTTGACGTACGGTGTCGTAGGGGTAGGCTCGGCAAGCATGAGTCGAGCGCGAAAGCTTATCTTTCCTGATCCGCGCAGCGTCACGGAAACGAGTTCATGTCAGTTTCCAGAGATGGATGGCAGTTGTGGTTTCCACAAGACACTCCCTTGCGATCCTCGACTTCGAACCCCGTTAAATCCATTATGAAAAACCTCTTGTTGTCCCGCCTCCTGCTTGGTGCTCTGGTGGGCACCGTGTCTTTCCACTTCGCGGCCTTGTCGCTCCAAGGCGAGGACAAGGCGCCGGCGAAGACGCCGCGGGTCTTGGTCTATGACGACATTTTGTTCCTGGACGAGCCGTTTGTGGTGAATGGACATGCCTGGGCGAACCAGCATGCCTTCATCATGAGCGGGGCTCGCTGCGGGACAAGGCATCCGTCCGAAGCCGAAGCCCAGGCGCGCGAGATCGAATTCGAGTTTCTGAAAGCTCAGAGGCAACCGAATCGCAAGCCTGGCCCTCCACCGCCCTCACCCACCCCCGTCGTGGTCAACGTCTATTTCCACGTTATCACCGACTCGTTAGGCAATGGGGCGCCGTCGGACGACCAGATCGTTGCACAGATTGTGGTATTGAATGATGCCTATGCAGGCCCGACCCCCTTCAGGTTCGTGCTTGCGGGCTGGGAGTTGACGGCTAACAACGCTTGGTTCACCATGACACCCGGTTCACCGGCAGAGCGGGCGGCAAAAGCGGCGCTTCACGAAGGAACGGCGCAGGACCTTAACATCTACACCGCCAACATCGGCGGAGGGTTACTGGGTTGGTCCACGTTCCCGAGTTCCTATAGGAGTTCGCTAAGTATGGATGGCGTTGTTATCCTCTATTCCAGTCTGCCTGGAGGTTCAGCCGCCCCCTACAACCTGGGCGACACCGCCACGCACGAGGTGGGCCACTGGGTGGGCCTCTATCACACCTTCCAGGGCGGGTGCAGCAAGACGGGAGATTATGTGGACGACACGCCAGCCGAGAAATCGGCGGCCTTTGGCTGCCCTGTGGGGCGCGACAGTTGCCGGGGCGGCGGCTTGGACCCCATTTACAACTTCATGGATTACACCGACGACGCCTGCATGGTCGAATTCACTGCCGGCCAGAGTGAGCGGGCATTGGCTCAGTGGATGGCCTACCGGGCCGGTCCGTAATCGCCGATTCAGCGTGGTAGTATTGCACTGAGCAGTGTCAAAGGAGCAGATTCTTATCGGTCGCTGCGGTGGGCAACCCACACACCGCCGTAAATCCGGCATTCGCGCAGGGCGCGGTCTCCAGCGAGACTGCGAATCTTCCTGACCGCAATAAATACGACGGGGTGTGGCCGTCCGGATGCTCCAGCGGTTTCATTTGGCCATGCGCGTCACCGCCGCCAATCCGCTTTCACCGAGCAAGCCGGCTGCGTGGAGTTGCCGGGCCACTGCCCGTTGCCGGTCGCCGATATTGTCGCGCTTCCCCTCGTTCATCCGCAACGGCATCAATTCGAGGTTCGCCATCACCTTGTCCAACTCCGGCGCCACGGCGCGCGGAGCGACCTAGTCCACGGAAAGCTCGTCGCCCTTGTAAGGCCCGCGCCGGATGGTGGGCGACTGACCGCGGCGCATCTCGTGCAAACCGGCGTCATCGAGGCAGCCGAGTCGCTCCGCAATGGTCAGGTTGCGCAGCATCACTTCCGCCGTGAGCTTTGCGGCCTCGCCCTTCATCCCGGCCAGCGTTGCGGCTCGGCTGACAACGTTGCTGACCTCGAAGCCCGCCTGCCGCGCCTCGGCCAGTTGCGCCACGTATTTCTGGACGCGCGGATTCGCGCCGCGTTCGCCCAGCGTCGCCAGCTTTGCCGGGTCACTCAACGGGGAAAGACGGGGGCCGAAGTCAGTTATCAAATGCGGGACGACGCGGGCGCCAGGTCGTGGGATGGCTCCGGGCGTGCCCTCCACGCGCAAACCCACGCGGCTGGTTGCACGGAGCTTATTAACAGGCTAACGTAGGCTTATTCTTCGGACTCGGCTGTGTTTCGGAGGGTGGATGCCCTCCCAGCGGGTCCGCAAGAAGTCTGTTCCGGCGTTGCGCCGGGCTAGACCGAACAACGGAAAACCGAGAGACCATGAAGAAAGCCATAATTCTGGCGGCGGCGCTGCTCCTCAATGTGGCGGCGCAGGCTGGCCCGTATCCCGACATCACCATTGACCAACTCAAGTCCGCCCTCGCGGCCAAGCAGGTCACCCTGCTGGACGTGAACGGCAGCAAGTCCTGGAATCAGGGTCACATCCCGGGCGCCATTGATTACGTGGCCAACAAAGCCAAGCTGGCGAGCCTACTCCCCAAGGACAAGCACGCGCTGATCGTGGCGTATTGCGGCGGGCCGTACTGCGGGGCTTATGCCGCGGCTGCGAAAGCCGCCAAGGACCTCGGCTACACGAACGTCAAGCACCTGTCGGCAGGAATTTCCGGCTGGAAGGCAACCGGCGAAAAGACGGCCAGTGGCAGTTAGCCGCCCCTTGGTAGGCCGCAAATGGATTTCGTCCCTCGTGGGCGGATTAAGAAACAACAAACAAGAAAAACAGAAAGTAAAAACATCATGGCAAAATTCATATGCACTCATACGATGAAGGGCGTCACCCGCGACCAGTTCTCTCAGGTAGTGGCGGCTGCCCAGCAGGATCCGACCGTCAAAGGTCTCCAGAGCTTCGCCAACCTGACCGAAGGCAAGATCTACTGTGTTTGGCAGGCTCCGCAGCCGGAAGCAATCGCTGCCTGGTTCAAGAAGATGAATGTCCCCTATGACAGCATCACACAAATAGAAGTGGAAGCAGCCGGCGGCGCCGTCAAGACCGCCTGACAAAACCGGTCGGGGAACCGCCGTCCCGCTTCTCCGCTCAATGGCGGGCGGCGGTTCGTGAGTGCCTCGTGCGCTCTGCCGTCCCCCTCGGCGGTGGTTGCAGGCCTTTGGCGTGTACCTTGGGCGCTGACGCTTTGGAGCGTTGGCGCCTTTGCCGTTTCTGCCGCCGCGCCAGGGCTGGGGTCACCGGCTGCGGGAGTCAATCGCGGCACCGGTGATTCTTAATCGGTTGTTCACATCACACCGTCCCTCAATTCTTCCACGCCTCCGCACAGGTCAGGGTGCTAGGGCGGTTGGTCGCAATACATCATGGCCGTCTAGCCATTGATCGTTGCGAGTCCTGCGGGCATACGTGGTTCCCTTTCATCCCTACTCAACGCCTGCCAAGCACGGCAGGCAAGCTCTGTTTTTCAATCGGGTCCATGCCTGCGCGCCGCCCCACGCCTGCGGCGTGCGTTCGTCCAGCGGGCAAACCGGACAGAAAGCGCGGCACGCCGCGCGAATTCGTTCCGAAATGAAGGAAGCTCGCCTCGCCGACGGGCGGCCTGCCGGTGTCAGGGGCCTTTTGGGAAGATTCTGCGCTCGGCCCAAACCATCGCGTGAACTCTCACCCGTGCCCCAGCGCAGCCCCCCCCCCCCCCTTCGCCCCTCCGTCCGTTCATCTTTTCCCCATAGGCAGGATGGACGGATGGACGGCCAGCAGTCAATCCGTCAGGGAGAACCGCGCCGGGGAACTGCCACACAGAAGGAGAGAGGGATCTTCCTCACTTCGCCACGTCGAACGCGCGCGGGTGGACCGGCTGCTTCGGTTCGTCGCCAGCGGGCAATTGCGCGGCCCGGCCTTCGGCAACAAGGGCCAGACCCTTGATGTGCCTCAGTGGCGCTACCGTGTTGCGTTGCCCGAGGGCGCCAGGTTAGCGGGGTGGTCCACCGGCCAGGAGGCGCGGAGCGGGTCTTTGTACAGGCCGATTTCCTTGACCGGGATCGGCTTGAAACCGATCGCCCACGCCGATGAATCCTTGCTCAGGCGGAAATCGAGATGCTTCGCATCAACGAGCTGCGGGTCCGTGCCGATGAGATTGTCTGCGAGCGTGAGGCAAGGGCGCGCTTTGGCTTCGATGTCGTCCCAACGGCCGAGCCAACAGATGTTCCGCCGGAACACGTTGCCCATCGGCGCCATCGGGTTATTTGTGAGGATTGTCTGCATCTCCGGATATCGCGTGCTCCACGGAGCCTTCGTGTAAGGGATCGCCGCCAGGCGCTGGCGCAGGTATGGCTCGATGCCTTTGCACCAGCCGAGTCCGCGGGCGTCCACGTGGATCGCAGGCTTGCAGTCAACAAAGAGGTTGTTCTCGACGATGCTGTCGCGCCCACCGCCGATGAACACCGCTTGCGGCACCTGGTAGAACACATTTCCGTAGCAGTGCATCGAGGAGAACAGGTCGTCGAGATACACCCCGACGCAGCCCTTGCCCTGAAAGCCGTACACGTGATGGAGGTAATTGAAGCGAACCACATTGCCGCGCTCGTTCCAGTCTTCGTCCATGCCGGGTTGGGTGTAGATCGCGCCGGCGTCATTGGCGTGCTCGACCACGTTGTGCAGTTCGTTGAACTCTATCACATTTTCCTGGCCGAAAAAACTGATCCCGATGTGAGGCGCGTGGTGAATCAGGTTGTGCGAAGCCCGGCAACCAACGCCGATCATCTGGATGCCGGGCCGGTACATCGGGTGCCAGCGGCTGTAATGGTGGATGAGGTTGTTGTCGGCGTAGTGCTCACAGTGGGTTAGCGACTGCTCATCGCCACCTCTCAGGGCAACGCCGCCGTCGCCCAAACCCGACATATCGCAGCCCACGACGCCGTTGTGTGTGCCGCCCGAAATGCTCACGGCGAAACCGCCGGTGTTGCGAATGGTGCATGCGGCCACAAGGTTGTTGCTGCCGCCGCTCATCGAGACTGCAGTGCCCTGGCAGGCCTCCAGCACGAAACCGCGCAACGTGATGTACGATGCCTCATTCATCGTCACCAGGCTCGGAATCAGCGACACCATCGCCCGGCCCTTTTCAATCGGCGAGGGCGGCCAGAAGTAGAGCGCGCCGTTGAGCCGGTCCACATACCATTCTCCGGGGCGGTCAAGCTCGGAGAGCAGGTTGTAGGCGTAAAACCATTGTCCCTTGCGCATCCCGAGGCTGGGCAAGTCGAGTGTGAAGGACCGCTTCTCGGAATCGAATGACCTCACGCGCACGCGCTGATCGGACCAGTCCCAGACCCACCAGCCGTGCAGCATTATGTCCGGCTCGTCAGTCCAGCGCTTGGGGCGATCACCTTCATAGACGAAACTCGGTGTGGGGTCGGCTTTCGCGTCGCGGTGGTCATGGTCGCCGCCCTCGACTTCCTTGATGTAGGCAACCCCTTCGTTGGGCCAGCGAGCGACGGTCATCGGCTGCTCATTGAAGAACACCTCTAGTCCGGGGTCTGAGCTTCCAAGCCCGGGCGGATCCGGGAGATTGGTAACGATGCCTTGTGCGCGCAGATCGGCCTGCCACACATTGCCGCGCGCCGCCGGGTCGAGCCGTGCGAGCACTTGGGTATCGGTCACCCGCTTCCACCCGCCGACGAACCGCCCGCCCACGAGCCGTGCGCTACCGATCTTGCTCGACCGCCACACGACAGGAGACTGTGCGCTGCCGGAATCTTCCGCAGTCAGCCCCAACGGCTTCGGGAGCTCGTAAATGCCGGCGCGCACTTCGACGGTTACGCCGTGGGCGCCGAGCTTCCCTTCGCGCTTCAAGGTGCGCACCGCGTCCCTCGCGCGCTCCAGCGTGGCGAAGGGACGGGACGAGGAGCCCGGGTTGACGTCGCCGCCCGTCGGCGCAACATGGAGCGTGACGCCAGCGCGGCCCGCCACTGGCGTCCACGTGGCCAGTATGGTTGCGGTTATCGCGGTCGTTAGAAAAGCGTGACGGGTCATTTTGGGAATTGAACCGGTGATGGATAGCATGAAAGCTGGGAGACCTGCAACCCAGAGATGTTCGTTCAGCGCCGCTGCCTTCACCATCCGCCATTTGTAGATTCGTATCGCGACTCTCGCCCCATCTCCGGTAACGCGCCGCTGGCCTTGAGCGCGGCGCTGGCGCTCAGCTTGCCGTTGTAAAATCCACGAGCCAGTTTTAATTCAGCTTGAAACCCGGAACGGGTGTGGCTACTCTCGGCGCTCAGAGGACGAAGGTGGCTGCCGTGGGAACGGCAGTTGTCGTCGGCAACTGCTCTCGGCCCCCGGGACCGAAAACCACATGGACCGCCTATGAAGACTCGGACTCACCACACTTCCATCATCACTCTGTTCACCCTGCTTGCTTTGGTCGGCAGCCTCGTCGCTGCTCCCTTGGGCACGGCTTTCACCTATCAGGGTCGCCTGAGTGACGGAGCCAATCCCGCCAACGGGATTTACGATTTGCGGCTGACGCTTTACGACGCGGCCACGAACGGCAGCGTCGTGGCCGGGCCGCTCACCAACGCCGCCGTCGCCGTGAGCAACGGCTTGTTCACCACCGCGCTGGATTTCGGTAGCGGTGTCTTCGACGGCAACGCGCGCTGGCTGGAACTGGGCGTGCGCAGCAACGGCAGCGCGGCTGACTTCACCACCTTGAGTCCGCGCCAACCGCTCACGCCCACACCCTACGCGTTGCTGGCCGGCACTGTGCCGGCCGGCGCCATCGGCAGTGCCCAACTCGCCGCTGGCGCGGTCAACGCCAGCAACATCATGAGCGGCACAATCACGGCGGCCCAACTCGCGCCTGGCTCGGCTTTCTCGAATCTCTACGCGGGCGGCCAGAGCGGCGTGGCCTTGGGCGGCGTGGTGATGTCCGAGGACCCTGATAACGATTATTTGCTCAACGCGGGTTACGTCCGGCTGGGGGCATCCTCCAGTCTTACCGTCACTCCGGAAACTTGGCGGAACCTGGCTTCTGGCCCGGCGGATAGTGGCCAGCCAATGGAGGGCCGCGGGTGGCACACCGCCATCTGGACCGGGAGTGAGATGATTGTATGGGGCGGTTACAACGACGGCGGCACTCTTAATACGGGCGCTCGATACAATCCAGCCTCGGACTCCTGGAACGCCGTTTCACAAGTTAACGCCCCTTCCGCTCGACTTAACCACTCGGCGGTCTGGACTGGCACGCAGATGATCATCTGGGGAGGGCGAGACGGTTTTGGCAACGACGGCCTCAATACTGGCAAGCGCTACAATCCGACCGCTGACACGTGGAGTTCGATGAGCGCGGTCAACGCCCCTACTGGTCGCTACGGACATGCGGCCATTTGGTCGGGGAGCGTGATGGTGGTTTGGGGTGGACATGCAGATTCGTATTACTGGAGCGATCCGGCGTACTATTGGAGTTCAGACTTGGCTCGAGATGGTGGTCGGTACAATCCCACCTCCGACACTTGGACCACGGTGCGGACGAACACCGCGCCTTCCCCACGCGCTCAGTGTGCTGCTGTCTGGACAGGGTCGGAAATGATCATCTGGGGTGGCTATTACGAATCATCCTATTGGCAGGCGAACTGGATCGTCGCGTTACATGATGAGCATGTCTTGAATGATGGCGGACGCTACAACCCCGCTTCAGACACCTGGAGCAGCGTAAGCACCAATGGTGCTCCTTCCGGGCGTTACCTCAACTCGACGATCTGGACCGGCTCCCGAATGGTCGTATGGGGCGGTCACGATCTGAACACGTTTTTGGGCACCGGAGGGCGGTACGACCCCAGCGCCAACACCTGGACCAGCGTGTCCACGTCGGGCGCCCCGAGTGCGCGCGCTGACCACACTGCCGTCTGGACCGGCTTCCAAATGGTTGTCTGGGGCGGTTATGATAACTCGGATCTGAACTCCGGCGGACGCTACGATCCAGCGGCCAACACCTGGGCCAGCACCTCGGCCACCGGCGTACCCGCGGCGCGCTCCCAACACACGGCGGTTTGGACCGGTTCGCGCATGCTGGTCTGGGGCGGATACGTTGACTTGGCGGCGGCTCATTATCCTGGGCTAGGCGGCCGCTACGATCCCACGAACAACGCCTGGACTGCCATGTCCACTCTGCCCGCCGGTTTTGAACCGGGAGCACGCCAGAACGCCACCGCCCTCTGGACCGGCAGCGAAATGATCATCTGGGGCGGGGAAAACAACGGCCAGTTTCTGCGGAGCGGGGCTCGGTTCAATCCGGCAGCCAACTCGTGGACGGCCCTCTCCATGACCAACGCGCCCGCGGCTCGCAGCGACCACAGTGCGGTCTGGGCCGGTACGGAGATGCTAGTGTGGGGCGGCTACAACGGACAGGCGCTGGGCAGCGGGGGGCGATTCAATCCGGCGCTGAACACATGGTCGGCCATCTCCGCCAATGGCGCCCCCTCCGCCCGCCGCGCCCATACCGCCGTGTGGACCGGCGACGAAATGCTTGTCTGGGGCGGCTACATCAGGGCGGGCAAGCAGAATAACTTCTTTGCCACTGGCGGACGTTACGCACCTGGCCTGGATCGGTGGAGTAATATGAGCACCAATCGGGACGTCCAGGGGCGTGCGGGACACACTGCGGTCTGGACCGGGACGGAGATGATCCTCTGGGGTGGTTACTACGAGACCGGTTCGATTCCGAGCCGGATAACCCACCTCAGCTCCGGCGCACGCTACTGGCCGGCGTTGGACCTCGGCCCGCTTAGCCAACCGTGGGGTTCCACGAGCACCAGAAACGCGCCCTCCGAGCGCCGGGCGCACACGGTCGTGTGGACGGGCGAGGAGATGATCGTTTGGGGCGGTTACGATGGAAGAACCCTCAGCACGGGCGGACGATACTTGCCGAGCCTGAACGCCTGGAGCGAGGTTTCGACCAATAGCGCGCCGACGGCGTGTCAGGACCACACAGCCGTGTGGACGGGCACACACATGCTCATCTGGGGAGGGCGGACCGGCAGCACGGAGTACAACACCGGCGCGCGCTATTCTCCGACGACCGACAAATGGTGGCCGATCACGACCACGAGCGCACCCGCCGCGCGCTACGATCACAATGCCGTTTGGACCGGGAGCGAAATGCTCATCTGGAGCGGCTACGACGGCATCAACTGCCTGGACACCATCAAAGGCTACACGCCGCCAGTAACCCTGTACCTCTACCTCAAGCCGTGAAGCGAAGTCTGAAATCCGAAGTTCGAAGTCCGAAGGTCCCGGTGGCGCTGAGGTCTCTGCTCGTGGTGGTCGCCAGCGTTTTGGTCGCGCCGGGAGCGGATCCAGCGGCCAACTTGCTCGCCGACCGTGCGGCGGTCGAACGCATCTATTACACGCACCGGCTGGGCGACAAACCGCCGTTCGAAGAAGCGCTGCCCGCCGACCAGCTGCGCCGGCTCGTCGAACTCGATCTCGCGAAGGAAGCGGCGCTGAAGAAGGTCTATGGCGTCGAGATCACCGATGTGATGCTCCAGGCCGAAGTCCAACGCATCAACACCACCACCCGCGCGCCGGAAGTGCTGGCCGAGCTCAAAGCCGTGCTCGGCAACGACACGAATCGTTTCGCCCGGACCGTTGCCAAACCCATCGTCGTGGAGCGGCTCCTGCGCGAGCGTTTCGACAACGACGACCAACTCCACGCCGCCCAGCGCCGGCGGGCCGAGCAGACGTGCAATGAACTGCTCGCCGCGAAGCAGAATGGCGACGGCTTCGACCAACTGCTGCGGTTGTTGAAACGTGGCCATTCCAACGCCGTGAGCGAAACCACCTGGCAACTCGGCGCGCGCCCGGAGGAAAAGCCCGATGCGGAGACGCCCGACGCCGCGGAAATCCACAAGCGCTTCGGCCCGAATGCGCAACTTCTTTCCTCGCCGCCGGCGGGTGCGAAGGAACGAAAGCTTTATTTTGCGAACTTGCCGACCGAGTTGCAGCGGGTCTTGCGGGTGCAGTTGAGTCAACCCGGCGACGTGAGTGCAGTCATCGAAACACCCCTCGTTTTCGTGGTGTATCTCTGCCAAGAGAAAACCAGCGAGACGTTGCGCGTGGCCATGCTCTCCCTGCCCAAGCGCAGCTACGAACAATGGCTGGCCGAGCAAACCCCGTGAGAAAGGAACGATCTTATGAAACTCAACCCGACAACATTTCCTGTCTGGTTCGCGCTCCTCGTCCTGGCCTCCACGGCCAGCGCGCAGACTTACTCGATTGACTGGTTCACCATTGACAGCGGCGGCGGCACGAGCACCGGCGGCGTCTATTCGGTCAGTGGCACCATCGGCCAGCCCGATGCGAGCCAGCAAGCCATGACCGGCGGAAATCATTCACTCGTCGGCGGCTTCTGGAGTATGATCGCCATGCAAACCACCGGCGCGCCGCTGCTGTCCATCGTCCACACGACGACCAACACTGTCGCCATCTTCTGGCCGTCGCCTTCCACCGGTTGGACGTTGCAGCAAAACACCCACAGCGTCAGTTCGGTGAACTGGAGCAACATGACCACCGGAATTGGGGACGACGGCACAACCAAGACACTCATCGTCAATCCGCCCACGGGCAACCGGTTCTTTCGGCTGAAACAGTAGCGGGAGTCTCGGCAACGGTGATCTGCAGTGCACGGCACGTTAGACACCCACCCCGTTCCTACTGGCGTCCACGAGCCCACGCAACCGCCCATGCCGATGCGCGAGAAACCACCCACCCACCGCCAACGCCACACCGCCCAAAATCAAAAGCTCGTTCCCCACGATCATCGTCGGCATGACCAGCACCAGCCCGCGCACAGTGTTCACGATTGCAATTACTGCCACAACGACCATGTCTAGTGGCTTCCGTGTCCGCCCTACGGGCAGAGATTACCTTGCCACACTGCTCCTGCTGGCGGCGCTCCTCTCACCAGCAGCACGGGTCGCCTCCGCGTTGGGCATGTTCGGTTGAAACTCGCGGCGACATCCACGAAGTTTTCACCTGTGAACATGCCCGACGATCTGGACGAACTGATGATTTGCAGGCTCGACACCGCGCGCAAGGCTGTCGAGCCGTGTTCCATTGTGATTCTTGGCGCGAGCGGCGATCTCACGGCGCGCAAGCTTGTCCCCGCGCTCTACCATTTGTTCAAGGAACGGCAGATGCCGGCGGTGTTTCGGATCATTGGCTTTGCGCGACGGGAAAAGAGCGACGAGTCATGGCGCGCGGAATTGTGCGAAGCGCTCGGCCGGTTCTCGCGTACCCAACCAGTGGACAACGCGGTGTGGCGCGATTTCGTGGCCAAGATCTTCTATTGCCAGGGGGACCTGACGGACTCTGACAGCTACGCCCGCCTGCGGCAAAAGCTGGAGTCTTTCGGCCAGCCGGAGTTGCGGCGGCATCTGTTGTTCTATCTCGCGGTTCCCCCCAGCCAGTTCGGGCCCGCCGTGGAGCAGTTGCGGCAGGCCGGGTTGCTGGACCGGAAGGGCGGGCCGGGCTGGCAGCGCATGGTGGTGGAGAAGCCCTTTGGCCACGACCTGGCTTCCGCGCAGGCGTTGAACGCCGAACTGACGCGGTTCGCGCACGAGCAGCAGATTTACCGGATTGATCATTACCTCGGCAAGGAGACGGTGCAGAACATTCTGATGTTCCGCTTTTCAAACTCGATTTTCGAGCGGCTGTGGAATCGCGAGACGGTGGATCACGTGCAAATCACCGTGAGCGAGAAAGTTGGCGTGGGCGCACGCGGCGGTTACTACGAGGAGGCGGGCGCGTTGCGCGACATGGTGCAAAATCACCTGTTGCAGGTGCTGGCACTCGTGGCAATGGAACCCCCGGGGTCCCTCGAAGCCGAAGCCATCCGCGACGAAAAGGTGAAGCTGCTCAAATCCATTCGGCCTCTGCTGCCCGAACAGGTGGCGCGGCAGGTGGTGCGGGGGCAATATCTCGGCGGGATGGTGGACGGCAAACTGCAGCCGGGCTACCGGCAGGAGAGCAAGGTGAAGCCGGACTCCAGTGTGGAAACCTACGTGGCGCTGAAGCTGTTCTTGGACAACTGGCGCTGGTCCGGCGTGCCGTTTTATTTGCGCACGGGGAAATGCCTGCCCTTGAGCGCGAGCGAGGTGCGCATTCAGTTTCGTCCCACACCCAATGTGTTGTTCGCCGCCGCCTGCGGGCCAAAGCTTGATCCCAACGCGCTCACGCTCCGGCTTCAGCCGGATGAGGGAATCTCTCTGCGGTTTAACGGCAAGATCCCCGGCGCAGCGGTGGGGGTGCGCCCGGTGCGGATGCATTTCAGCTACGACGCGGAATTCGGCGCCTACACGCCCGAGGCTTACGAGCGGCTGCTGCTCGAAGCGATCGCAGGCGACGCGACGCTGTTCATCCGGCGCGACGAGGTGGAAACGGCGTGGCAGATCGCCGATGCGGTGCGCTCGGGGTGGGCCGGGAAGCCGTTGGCAAATGAGGAATTCTATGCGGCGTGCACGTGGGGGCCGACGGCAGCGGACGAATTGCTGGAGCGCGGGGGCCACGCCTGGCGACATCCGCAGCCGGTGAAGTAATGCGCGAAGTGAGTCATGGCACAACCCGATTTGACTCAATTCCAGAATGCCGAAGCGCTGGCGCTGGCGGTGGCTTCGGCCTGGCTGGATGGAATCGCACGCGCCAACCAGGCAGTCGGTGCCTTTTGCGTCGCGCTGTCCGGCGGACGAATTGCAGGGCTGCTCTTCCCTGAATTCTGCCGACAGGCCCAGGCTCAGAGCGCTTCGCTCAGCCAAGTCCACTTCTTCTGGGCGGACGAGCGGTGCGTGCCGCCAGGCGAGGTCGAGAGCAACTACCGCGTTGCCCGCCAACTACTGTTCGATCCGCTCGGCATTGCTGAGGATTGCATTCACCGCATCCGGGGCGAGCTGGAACCGGAGGCAGCCGCCCGCGAAGCCGAAGCGGAGATTCGCCGGATCGTTCCGCTGGCTTCCGATGGGCAACCAGTTCTCGATCTCATCCTGTTGAGCATGGGCGAAGACGGTCACGTGGCGTCGCTGTTTCCGGGCGAACCGGAGGCAGTCGTGTCCAACCGCGTGGCGTATCGAGCGGTGACGGCGCCGAAACCACCCCCGAGACGCGTGACGCTGGGGTATGGCGTGATCGCGGCTGCGCGGGAGGTCTGGGTGCTGATCTCGGGTGGCGGCAAGGAGGCTGCGCTGCGAGAATCTTTGTGCCAGGAAGGCCGAACGCCGCTGGTAACAGTTCTTCGCAGCCGTTCCCGCACGTGGATCTTCAGTGACGTCCGGTTGAAGCCATGAAGCCTGCCCCCGCCGGCACAGGGTCCTTGACCTGCCGTTGGTGGTCGCGGCTCGCATAATCAACAACCCGAAGTGCGCCCCGCGGCCGATTCACGTTTCCGGTGTTGCCTCTGCAACCGTTTGAAATACCATCCGGCTCGAGGTTTACATGGCTTGGGGAAGATCAAAACAACCAGCCTTCACAACGGGCGCGGCATCCGCCTGTCGCCCGGCCTCAACCATACCTCCAGCGCCCTCCCTGGTTTCCCATGATCTGGGTTGCACCATCGGAAAAAGACACTGCCAACGCCGCCCTGGAAAAGCGCCTTTGGGACACTGCCGAGCAGGCAGAGCCTGCGTCCCACCTTGCCATGGCGGAATACGATTTTGCCCGTCCAGAAGGACTCCTCGGCCTCATCTTCCTCCGCTTCGCTGCCCGGCGCGCCAAACTGGAGAAAGCCGGCGCATCCACCCGTCATGGGTCGCGGTTGAATCATACCGCCGCCTATCACGCCGATGGCAGGGTCTATTCATGAACGCCCAGATCATTCTTCCAGCCTGCCTGACGCTTCTCTTCACCAAACTTCCGGCATCGGCGCAATCCGATGCGCGCCCTCAGATTTCCACCGCCGCCATGTTAAACCAGATGTGGAGCCGTGGTCAGGCCACGGGAAAAGGGCCGGTGAAGCTGAAGAACTTCCCGCTCCGGCTCGCCGACATTGGCTATATTATCCCGATGGGCAATATGCAGAGCGGGCACACCACGCCCAGCGATCATCTTTATTTCGTGCCGAAGGGGGCGGTGCATACCCGCGGCAACAACCAGCGCAACAGCCAGGGCAACCGCGCCGATGATCGCGATTTCAGCCAGCTCTACGATGTGCTCGCCGTGGCGGACGGCTTTGTCGTCACACTGCAATGGCGGCCCAATCCCCAAGGCGGGCAAGCCCAGTATGACCCTACCGTGTTTGACCGTGCGGTGGATTTGAAAGTCTTCATCGAGCACGCGGCCACCGTTTGGAGTTACGTGGATCATCTGGTGGAAGTGGATGCGTCAATCATGAACCAGGTCCCCGGCGGCGTGCAACCCGGACGACCCGTCCAGGTGCGCATCCCAGTGAAGGCCGGACAGATCATCGGCAAGATTGGCAACCAGACTTTCGACTTCGCGCTCATCGACACCGCTGCGACGCGCAAGGGTTTCGTGAAACCGGAGCAGTTCCTGAAACGCGATCCGTGGAAGCTGCACACGGTGGATCCGTTTGACTACATCGATGAACCGTTGCGCGGCCAACTGCTCGCCAAGAACGCGCGCAAGGTGCCGCCCTTCGGCGGTCGCATCGACTACGACATCGACGGCAGGCTGGTGGGTAACTGGTATGAAGACGGCACCGGCGGCTACGCGGGCTTGAACCGCCGCATTGACTATTGGGTCGGTCACCTTTCCATCGTTTATCATCATCTCGATCCGAAGATCATTGTGGTGTCCATCGGGAACTACGGCGGCCGCGCCGCGCAATTCTGGGTGAAGAACAACCAACCCGATCCAGCGAACATCGTCGGGGAGCATGGCATCGTGAAATACGAGCTCATTTACGGTCAGCTTAGCAGCAACGGTCAGGTTCAAAAGCGCCCGGACGCCAACCAGGTGCAAGGCACCGCGCTCGCGGAGTTGCTGCCAGGGCGGAGGCTCAAGTTCGAGGTGTTCCCCGGCAAAACCGCCGCCCAAGTTTCTGCTTTCACCGAAGCGGCTCGATTGTATGAACGTTAATCCTTAATCCCTCATGATCTAGATCGCCCCAGCCGAAAAGGATACCGACAACGCTACGCTCGAAAAACGCCTCTGGGATGCCGCCGACCAATTCCGCGCCAATTCGGGCCTCAAGTCCCAGGAATACTCCGCGCCCGTCCTCGGCCTCATCTTCCTGCGCTTCGCCGAAGTTCGATTTGCAGCGCAACGAGCCAAGCTGGTGAAAGCCAGCGCCTCAGCACGCCGTGGCAGTCGCGTGGACGAACCCGCCGCCTATCACGCCGAGGACATCCTCTTCCTGCCCGCCGAGGCGCGGCTCGATTAGGAGTCTGTCGGACTTTTTTCGAGGAGAGTTTTCTGTGAATTGAACGCCGACGTGGCAGGCGTCGTCCATGTTGCCATCATGGCTCACCGATTCCAG
>Ga0315277_10001211_pt1 | contig 38159 bp, 32 predicted proteins | sample YL17G05_15_MG_FD_203695 | JGI IMG/M metagenome (GOLD analysis project Ga0315277, IMG submission 203695) | Sediment microbial communities from Yellowstone Lake, YNP, Wyoming, USA - YL17G05_15 | ecosystem: Environmental > Aquatic > Freshwater > Lake > Sediment | place: USA: Wyoming | collected...
TACCACACCTACTGGGACGAAGCCGGCTGGAAGCTGCCGGAGATCATCGAAAGTGTCGGTGGTGTGCCCAACATGTTCTTCAATGGCGGTTCAGCCTTTGTCGTCTGGTCTCTGTCAAGCTCAGCCGGCAGCGGCATCCGCTACACAATCGGCAACTATGGAAGCTGGACACCGCCGGACTGGGTCACCACCAACGGTGGCAGGGACCCCAATATCACGGCTTCGACCACCGGAAACGTCTTTGTCGTTTGGAGGGACGGAAGTGGTGCGAAGTATCCTCAAGTGTGGGGTAGGCTCTACTCACCGGGTTCAGGCGGCGGTATGGCCGCGCCGATTGCGATATCGCTACCAGGTGTCGAGCTGTTCCCGAACCCGGCGAAGGCAGGGCGCGTGATGGTTCAGTACACCCTCCCTCTCGCCGGGCCGATGACAGTCACCTTGCTCGACGTCTCAGGTCGGGCCGTGAAAACCCAAGAGATACCGGCATCTGACCGTAGCGGGTCGTTCAGCATCAACGTCAGCGGTCTGAGAGCAGGCGTGTACATTCTGAGGCTCGAGACCGGCACGAGCAACCTGATTCGTAAGCTCGTTATCGAATAGCCTCTCTCGACTCAGACCATCAGAGCGGGCGGGGTCTCACGGCCCCGCCCGCCCGAGGAACGTGAGCCGAAAGTGAAACCAGAAGCAACAAGACTGGCTATGACCAGGACAGGAGGTACTGTGAAACGGTTGGGGTTGTTCGCCGCGGCAACTGCCGTCGTCTGTCTGCTGTCCCCTTCCGCAGCGTCTGCCCAGATGACGTGGACCTGCGCGACGGAATCCGCTGCTTGGGCGCCACGGACCAACCACGAGTCGTTTATCTTTGACGGCAAGATGTGGTTGATTGGAGGCTTCCGAGTATTCCCGGATGAACCCATGAACGATGTCTGGTACTCCACAAATGGGAAGGACTGGACACTGGCTACCGACTCGGCTCCCTGGCCGGCACGCGGCGCTTCTCCGGTAGCCATCCTCAGGGACACAATGTGGCTTACAGGGGGCTTTGTCGGATCCGGACCGCAGCTGAACGATGTATGGTTCTCCGCGGACGGCGTGAATTGGACTTGCGCGACCGATTCCGCGCCGTGGCCGGCGCGGTGCGCGCACGAGGCGGTCGCCTTCAACAACAAGATCTGGCTAATGGGAGGCATATCCGGCAGCACGGTATTCAATGACGTATGGTGCTCGTCCGACGGCGTGAACTGGACGTGCGTAGCCGACTCAGCGCCCTGGTATGGCAGGCTCGATTACACAATGGCCCTCCTCGATGGCCGGATGTGGCTAATGGGCGGAATGACGCTTAGCTGGCCGCTTCACGACGTCTGGTACTCGTCCGACGGCGACTCGTGGACCTGCGCAACCGCCACGGCGAACTGGCCCGGGCGCGCAGGGCTCACCAGCGTCGTCTTCGACAACAAGCTGTGGGTGATGGGAGGTTACCCGCCCAATCCGGATCGACTGAACGATGTCTGGTACTCTTCCGACGGCGTGGATTGGACCTGCGCGGACAGCGCGGCCGATTGGCGGCCCAGAGGCTGGCACACCTCGTTGGTCTATGATAATAAGATCTGGGTGATGGGTGGCGACAGCACTGCGAACTCTCTAACGATCAGCGATGTCTGGTACTCGTCCGGACTGGGAATCGCAGAAACTCCGAACGCCGAAGTGCGGACGACAAGCCCGGGACCGACGATCGTGCGCGGCGTGCTCAGACTTGCGGACGGCACACGGCACACAGCATGCAGCGCAGGACTCCTCGATATCAGCGGCCGCAAGGTCTTGGACCTGCAGCCGGGAGCGAATGACGTCAGCCGGTTGAGTCCCGGCGTCTACTTCGTTGCGGAGCCGGGGACCACCGGTGAAGAACCCAGAGCATCGAAGATCGTAATCCAGCACTAAGGAGGAACAGTGAAGATCATCTGTGCAGTACTAGGGGCGTGTTGCCTGCTGTCAGGCGCTTTAGCCCAAATGACTTGGACCTGCGCGACCGAATCCGCGGGGTGGTCACCAAGGACCGACCATGCGTCGGTTGTCTTTGACGGCAAGATGTGGGTGATCGGAGGCTTCCGGAAATTCCCGGATGAGCCCATGAACGATGTCTGGTACTCCACAAACGGAGCGGACTGGACACTCGCCACCGATTCCGCTCCCTGGTCGGCACGCGGCGGTCTTCGGGTAGTCGTCCTGAGGGACACGATGTGGCTCACAGGAGGTTTGATCGGACTCACGCCGGAACTGAACGATGTCTGGTCCTCCGCGGACGGCGTAACTTGGACATGTGCGACCGAGTCTGCGCCGTGGGCGGCGCGGTGTGAGCACGGCGCGGTCGCCTTCAACAACAAGATCTGGGTCGTAGGAGGCTCGTCCGGCAACAGGTCCTTCGGAGACGTGTGGTGCTCGTCCGACGGTGTGAACTGGATGTGCGTAGCCGACTCACCGCCCTGGCCCGGCAGGCTCAGTCACACGATGGCCGTCCTCAATGGCCGGATGTGGGTAATGGGCGGAATGACGCCTAGCGACCCGCTTCATGACGTCTGGTACTCGTCCGACGGCGACTCGTGGACCTGCGCAACCGCTACCGCGGGCTGGCCCCCGCGCGCGGCGCACGTCAGCGTCGTCTTCGACAACAAGCTGTGGGTGATGGGGGGCTATCCGCCCTTCCCGGATCGACTGAATGATGTCTGGTACTCGACCGATGGCGTGGATTGGACCTGCGCGGACAGCTCGGCCGATTGGCGGCCCAGGGGTTGGCACACCTCGCTGGTCTATGACAACAAGATCTGGGTTATCGGCGGCGACAGCACCATCAATTCTCTGGCGATCAGCGATGTCTGGTACTCGACCGGACTGGGAATCGCAGAAACGCCGAATGCCGAACTGCGAACGACGAACGCGGGCGCGACCGTTGTCCGTGACGTGCTGGTTCTGCCGGCCGCCTCAGGCCTCGAACCGCAATACGCAAGCTGCCTGCTGGATGCCAACGGGCGAAGGGTGATGGAGCTTGCGCCCGGCGCGAATGACGTGCGCGGGTTGCCACCGGGTGTGTATTTCGTACGGCAGGCGTCGGGCGTAGAGCGTGATTCGTCAAGCGTCACAAAGGTGATCGTGACAAGGTAGGAAGAAGCAGAGGTCAGGGCTCCGGTCAGCCTGTCTCGACCTCAACCTAGACCTGAACCTATCCGGAGATTGGTCTTGCCTGCTAGTATGCGGCGCGCTATCATAGTCGGAGCTCCTTTTTCTTACTTGCAGAGAGAACATAACAGTGCCACCTCCTTCCCCTTCCTAGTCTCGAACCAAAGTCATGGCTTCACCTCATAAGGAACAGTGGTTCAGACACTAAGGCTGAGACGGCTTGAGGCCCTGGCCGACCTGTGGGGCAAGGTCTATCTGTTCCACCCGGCGATTGTCACCAGTGATATGGATTGGAATCAGGCGCTGATTCGGGCCATACCCAGAGTTGAAGCGGCCGAGACCACCGACGACTTGGTGAAGGCAATCAATGAGGAATTGCTGCAGCCGTTGGAAGACCCGCTGACGTTTGCGTCAACAGGCAGGGACCAAGAGATCGAGGGATCGAGAGATCGAGTGACCGGGGGTGAGTTTGAAGCGAGGCGGCTCAACGACTCAGTCGGGTATGTTCGAGTCCCGCCGATGTCGCTGCGCGGCCCCGGATTCCTCCTCGGTTTCGAGGCGGCCGTCGAACGTCTTGGCGCGGTCGAGAAGCTCGTGGTGGACCTGCGCTGGCCGGCCGCGCCCGGTCGCGTGAACGACCCGATACTCAGGTTCTTTGTGCGCTCCGCGCTCACGACCGGCCCGGTGATGAACCGGGTCCACGAGGGCTGGAGCGAAGACAATGGTCTTGGCGCCTACCGGCAGAAGTGGGAAGTGATTGGCGGAGCCGGGCTGCACCCGATACAGGAGCCCGACTGGTATCTGGCCGCGCTCTGTCCCGGCGTGGACTTCAAGCAACTGAAGACCATCACCCAGCCCACCGTGTTCCTGGTGAACCGACCCTCCGCAACCAGCTATCACAAAGTCCTTGACGCGCTGCAGTCGCAGCCCGGGATAGCAGTGATTCTGGAGTCCAGCGGGCCGCCCGAGGAAGCCCAGCCGCTGAGAATCGAATACGCCGAGGGCCTAGTCGTCCAGCTCAACACTGAGCGACTGGTCGGGCATGACGGGAACTCAGGGTTCTGTCCTGACCTTGTGATTGACAAGGCGATTGACAAGACCCAACTGGCCGCCGTGGCAGAGCAGGCCTTCCTCAAAGCCTCAAGCCCCAAGCCTCAAGCCTCAAGCGGGGAAGCGGCAGCGAAGCTGATGAACCTGAAGCTGCCGGCGCCGCTGTCCGAAACCGGGGGAAGCCTGACCCGGGAAGAGCGGCTGCTGGGTCTGTTCAAAGTCTGGAACGTGATACGCCACCTCTATCCTCATCTCGAGTTCTGTGATATGGACTGGCATGGGTGCCTGCCCGAGTGGATCCCCAAGGTCGAGGCGGCAGACAGCGCGGTCGCCTACGTACGTACGCTCAGGATGTTGACTGCGCACCTGCACGACAACAACATCTTCTACTACTCCCCGGGCCTGCCCGAGCCGCAGGCGCTGCCGATAGGCTTCGGCTGGGTGGAAGGCAAGGTCGTTGTCACGGACCTGATAGAAGGAGTGAGGAGTGAGGAGGGAGGAGGGAGTGAGGAGCCGGTACCAGACCTGCAGATCGGGGACGAACTGGTCGAGTTCGACGGGAAGACGGTCACGGAGTTCATTGCCGAGCACCGGTTGCAGTTCTCTTATTCGACCGAGGGCGCGTTCCACCGCCACATGGCGGAAATGCTGGGCTTCGGAACTGCCGGCGCAGAAGTGAAGCTGGTCTTCCGGCGTGACAAAACGGGGACGGCCTGCGGAGGGGACACGTCCAGAGCGCAGGCGGGGATAGTCCCGAGTGCGGAAAACGAGGGACAGTCCCCCGGAGCGCCTGCGTCGGACTCAGCGCGGGACAGTCCCTGTTTTCCGGGGACAGTCCCCATTTTGCACATGACCCTGACCCTGAAGCGGACGGTCACGCGTGAGGCGTGGGTTGCTCATCTGGCCCGGAAGCGCCAGTCGCGCGGGTATCGGCTGCTGGAAGGGAATCTTGGCTATCTGGACCTCGGCCGTCTGTCAAGCCTGGAGGAGTTCGACCACGCTTTCGAGGTCCTAGGCCAGGCCAATGGCCTGATAATCGACATCCGAGGGTATCCGGGATTCATGGTCCAGTTGGCCCTGTCCGCCCGGCTGAGCGAACGGCCGGTGAAGTCCGCGATATTCGAGATCCCGGTCGTGTCCGGCTTTGCCCGCCTGGAGCAGGGCTGGAATGCAGGCCAATATGAGGTCCAGCCCGACCCGAAGCAGCACTACGGCGGACCGGTCGTGGTCCTGATTAACGAGAAGACCTTTGGCGGGTCCGAGGATATCTGCATCTATCTCAAGAACGCCGGCCGGGTGACATTCGTCGGCGGAACGACCGCCGGGTGCAACGGCAACCGAACCTGGCTCAGCCTGCCGGGCGGCGGCCGACTGTGGTTCACCGGCATGCGGGTGAAGTTCGGTGACGGGAGCCGATTCCAGAACGTCGGCATTCTGCCGGACGTGCCGGTCGCGCCGACCGTCGACGGAATCAAAGCCGGTCGGGACGAGGTACTAGAGAAGGGAATCGAAGTCCTGACCGAGAAGGTCCGGGGTCAAGGGGTCAAGGATTGGCCGCAGCGGCCCCTGTCGGACAGTGCCAGGATTCAAGGGCCGGAGGACCTCAAGACCAAGGACGACGGACGAGACGACCAAGGACATCGGACCCGATGAAGGAACGCGTAAAGCCGCTGCTGGGTAGCGTTGGCTTCAGCGCGTTGGAGAGCGACGTCTACTGGGCGTTGCTCCAGGAGCCCGGCTCATCCGGATATCGCCTGGCCCAGATGGTCGGCAAGCAGGCGGCCAATATCTACAAGGCGCTGGACTCGCTGAGGACCAAGGGTGCAATCCTCGCAGACGAGAGCACCCGGCCGACGACGTATGTTGCGCTGCCGATTCGCGAGTACATGGACGCCAAACGCCGGGACCTGGAGGATCTGCAGACCCAGATCGAGCACGAACTGGAGGATGTAGCAGCCTCACCCGCACACGGCGGTATCTTTGAGCTGAGCAGCATCGCGCAGGTATACGAGCGCTGCCGTGAGCTGCTGCGCAACGCCAAGACCGTTGTCCTGCTCAACGTCGACGCCCGGCCCTTGGAAGAGCTCCGCAGCGAGTTGAACGCAGCAGCAGACCGCGGGGTGAGAGTGCTCATCAAAACCCGCGCGCCGCTGCCGGGACAAGCGCCAGGGCCCGAAGCAGGGAGGGGGGAGGAACTTGCCATCGCCGTGGACTTCAAGGAATACGTCCAGGCGTTCCTCAAGAGCGACGGCTCAGGCGTGGAGGAGGCCATCTGGGTCCGCCACCCGCATCTCGCGAACCAGGTCTGCTCGTTATTCCACAGCGACTTCACGCTGACTCGGGTCAGAGTGATGGTCCAGGCCGGCAAAGAGGTGAAGGAAATAGGGCGGGAGATGCACCGGCTGACCCGCATGGTCGAAGTGCAGGCGCCGCCCGAGATGCTCCCGCACGAGTGGGTGCTCACCGACGCGAGAGAGGGAATCCAGAAGCGGCGGCGAGCCCTGAAGAAGCGCGAAGAACCGCAGCCGGCTGCAGCGCCGCAGAAGGTCGGGAAGGTGACGCTGCGGCAGATCGAGCTGATAATGGTCGCCTCGTCGCGAACAGTCATCGTGGAGTCGGCCGACATTCTGGACCCGTGCCAGGCTCAGCCCGAAGGTACCAACCTCCCCGCGATAGACCCGAATACCCTTATCGACCCGCTCCTCTGACAATCAGGCCGAGGCCCTCTGCGTCTGATGTCCGCAAGCTGCGGGGTTTGCAGACCCAGCGGCTGCTGGTAAAATCGTACCCGTGACCAAGATACCAACGCGAAAACGGGGACTGTACCGGCACCGCGAAAATGGGGACAGTCCCCCGGAGCAGCGCGTCGGACTTGCTGCGGTACAGTCCCCATTTTGCGCGGGCATACGCGGCGAGTTCGTCCGCGTCTTCACCGAAGACGGGATGGAGCTTCAGGGGTTTTGTGTCGGACGAGATCAGAAGTCAGATACCAGAATGCAGAAGTCAGAAGTGCCGAATCCGAGCCCCGGCCCCCGACCACTGACCCCTGGTCCCTTGTGCGTCGTTCACGTTCATGGGTGGGATGGGAACTTCTATGAGAACCGTTTCATTGACCACGCCGCCCAGGTGTGCAGCCGGATGGGAGTCGGGTTTGTTTCGGGGAACAACCGCGGACACGACTACATAGCGGATATCCTCAGAGACAGTAGTCAAAAGGCAAAGGCCAAAAGCCAAAAGGCAAAGCTGGCAGGGTCACTTGACTATGTGCAGATTGGAGGGATGTACGAGAAGCTGAAGGACTGTGTGCCGGACGTCAGGGCGTGGGTTGACTTCGCGACGAGGCGGGGCGCGAAGCGGGTCATCCTGCAGGGGCACAGTCACGGAGCGACAAAGGTCACACACTATCTCACAACGACCCGTGACCCGCGCATCAGCGGCCTGATACTGCTCTCGCCGTCAGACGACCTAGGTTTGGCCAGGAAGCAACTCGGCGACCGGTTCTTGTGGGTGCTGGCGCGGGCGAGAGAGATGACGAGCAAGGGCAGTGGCCGGAAACTGCTCGCCGAGAAGGACTTCTCCTACCCGGTTTCTGCCGCGACGTTTTTTGACTGCCACAAGAAGGACTCGATAGCCGGTATCTTCAACATGAGCCGAACCGACCGGCGGCAGTTTCCGGAACTCGCCGCCATCAGCGTGCCGGTGCTCATGGCGGTCGGCACGGTTGAGGAGGCATTTGTTGGCGCTCCGCAGAAGTACGTAGCCGATGTTGGGGCGCATTTGGTCAACTGCCCTTCGTTCACCGGCGCGGTAGTAGAGGGAGCACCGCACAACTATCTGGGGCGAGAACGCGAACTAGCCGCGGTGTTGCAGCGGTGGCTGCGCGCCCAGTCGAGTGACCAGTTTGCAGTTTGCAGGCAATGACCAAACCCCAGTTCCCAATGACCATTGAAGCCCCAATGAGCGGGGAGCGGAGCTGGCCCCAGCGGCCCCTGTCAGGCAGTGCTCGGGTTCGAGGGTTTTGGTCGTGAATCTGCGACATCTGCGTAATCTGCGGTTGCTCCCGGCCGCGCTCGGAGTTTTGCATTCTGGTATCTGCATTCTGAATTCACTATTATCCGGGTGGCGTTATGACCGACATATTCGCGCTGTTGCGGGAGCGGGCGTTCGAACGAATGGCTAAGGCGCCGCCGGAGGATTTCCTGGTCAGGGGCATCTGGAAGGTGGAACTGGCATTCAGGCCCAACCCGGCTGAGCGGACGTTCAAGTACACATTCTGGCTGGCGATGACGCGCGGGCAGGGCTGCTGCTACTGCACCGGTGACGACCAGAGGGGCCGCGAGCTGGTCGGGCACGACGTACGCGAGTTGGTGGTGGAAAAGACCTGTATCTCGATTGCGGCGCTCGATTCGCTCTATGCCTCGCTGCAGCGAAGGCCGTCGGCCGCCTACCAGTTGGTCGGGACGCCGATTGAGAAGACCGACGCGCGGACCGAAATCATCCTGCACGAGGCCGAGCGCCTCGTTTCCGGCATCACCACGCGCAAGGCGCGAGTAGTGAATGTCGGACTGGTGGGGAACATCGTGCGGGACTTGGTCGCGCGCGGCTATGACGTGCGGGCGAGCGACATGGAGCGCGACACGGTCGGGACCCGTGTTCACGGCGTGCTGGTCGAGGACGGCACCCGAACCTACGACCTTGTGCGTGAGTCTGACCTCGCGATAGTCACCGGCATGACCATTGCTACCGATTCACTCGAACTCATCGTGGAGGAAGCACGAAAGGCCGGGACCAAGCTGCTCGTGTTCGCCGAAACCGGGGCCAACTTTGGCGAGGAGTACTGCCGGGCCATCAGCGTGGACACGGTCGTGTCCGAGCTGTTCCCGTTCTACATCTTCCAGGGCACGAGCACGATAGAAGTGTACCGAAAGGGATGAAGGCGGAAGGACGAGGGCGGAAAAGCCAAGAGCCAAAAGGCAAAAGCCAAAGCCGCCCGGAGTCGAACACTCGAATCCTCGATCCCCGGAATCCTTGAATCCTGTCGCATGACGCGTTTTGACGAGTTCTTCGTAAAGGACGGCCGGTTCGTGGCGGACGGCGTCGGGCTGGACGAGATCGCGGGCAAGCACCCGACGCCGCTCTACGTCTATTCGGCTACGGCCATCCGTACAAAGTACCGGCTGCTGAAGGATCGGTTCCGCGCTTTTGACATCTGCTACTCTTTGAAGGCGAACCCAAACCCGGCGGTCTGCGCAGTGCTGGCTCACGTCGGGGCGGGGGCCGAGGTGAGTTCGCCGGGTGAACTGGCGACCGCGCTTGCCGCCGGTTTTGCGCGGGACAGCGTTATCTACGTCGCGCCGGCCAAAGTACCGTCGGACGTCGAGCGGGCGCTTCTGTCCGGCATCTACGCAATCGTCGCCGACTCGGCGCAGGAGTTGGAGGCTATCGAGCAGCAGGCGGCAAGACTGGGCCGGACCGCGCGCGTGCTGCTCCGCATCAATACGCTAGAGCAGCAGCCCGAGGCCAAGGAAGTGATGGTCGGCGGCCCGAGCAAGTTCGGGTTCGACGAAGAACGGGTCGTTGCCGATGTAGCCGGAGTGGTGCTCCAGCATGCAAGGATTGCGGGAGTCCAGGTCTACTCGGCGAGCCAGGTGCTGGACAAGGTGTGGCTCGGCATGCACATTGAATACGTGCTCAGGCTGGCACGGCAGTTGAGCCGGGAAATCGGGTTCAAGCTGGAGACCGTTGACTTCGGCGGCGGGTTCGGCGTACCGATGCACGAGCGCGAGGCCGAGCTGGACCTAGCCGGTCTGGCCGAAGCTGTGGCCGGACCGCTTGCCGGGTTCTGGGCCGACCATCCGGGATGTCGGTTGCTCTTCGAGAGCGGGCGCTATCTGGTCGCTGAGGCGGGCGTGTTCGTGACGCGCGTGGTCCGGGTGAAGGAGTCACGCGGCCGGGTGTTCGCAGTCTGCGACGGCGGGATGAATTCATTCTCGCGGCCGGTGTTTATGCGCATCAAGCACCCGGCCCGGTTGCTCAATCGGCTGGGCGAGCACGCGACGGCTCACGTGGACGTGTGCGGGCCGATCTGCACGCCACTCGACTGCATCGCCAAAGACGCGCACCTCCCAATGCCGAAAGCAGGAGACCTGGTTGGTCTCCTGAACGCCGGTGCGTACGGCCACACGATGAGCCTGCTCGACTTCATGAGCCGGGGACGGCCGACCGAGCTAGTCGCAGACACTGGTGAGTTACGCAGGACGTAGCGCCATCCCCGCAAGTCTGATTCACTAGTCCACGTCGCAAAGTCCTAAGGACGAAGTTCGAGTGACGATTTAATACCGAAGCTCGAATGCCAGCACAGCTCTGTTGTGCGTCTTCGACATTCTCCTTCAGTCGGGCTTGATTCAGTATTCGAGCTTCTGACTTCGAGCTTGCGCGGATAGCCGCGCTACTTGATGATTCTCGCGCCCGCGCGGTCGAGCGCCGGCGTCAGCAGGAGCGAATCGTAGGGAACACCCAACCAGTCCTTTTCTTCCATGTAGCCGGACAGGTTCTGGGGTACCGCGCTCCTGAGCCGCAAGGCGAAGTACCAGTTCCAGATGCCGGGCGTGAAGGCGACGTCGGGTCGCGACGAGAAGCCCATGTTGCCCATGGCGATGCTCTCCAGCGCCGGTGAAGTCCCTAGCCACCTGTATACGGCAGCGAGCGTGTTCTGCGTGCGGTTGTTCGCGTAGTGCGTGGCCACGGCCATCAGTTCGAGGAACCGGCCCACGTCCTCGCCCCGGGTGCGGATGGTCGAATCGGTCGCCGCAATGACGGTGCCGGGGCGGTTTTCGAACCGGCCCGGCGGCAGGATATCGATTCGGCCGATGGTGCGGCAGCCCCGAAGTACGCTCACCCACGTCGCGGCCGGTTCCTGCAGCACCGCGGCGTCGCACCGGCCGGAGGAGAGTTCGGCCGCGAGCGCAAGACGGTCGTCGGCTCGAACGAGCTTCACCTTTGCTGATTCGGGCTTTGGCGACAGCCCCCGACCTGGGACGGTTCCCACGTAGTTGACGTTCTCATATTCGAGCGCCTGCGTGAATCCGAGCGCGGCCATCGAGTACTGGCCGATGTAGCCGATGGTTGTGGGTCGGTTCTGCGCCTTGACCCACGCGATGAACTCTTTCCAGTCCGCGGCCGGGACCGAGGGATTGACGACGAGCAGGTCGCCAGCGTGCTGGAGCGGGGCAATAACCCTGACCGTTCGTCCCGTAATCACGGCCGAGTGTCGTACCCCGGACGCGGATTTCTCTACCCTTCCTGCCGTCCGCATGATCACGTCCCTGAGTACAGCCTCGGACGCGAGTATCCCAACCTGCGCGCTGTCCAACCGCAGTGCGGCCAAGACGGCGGAATCGGTGTCAAAGGGGGCGAGTCGGAGCGACAACGTGCTGCGCTTGCCGTCGATTAGAGTGTAGAGCTCACGCGGTTTGACCTCCTTCAGATACAGGCGGTAGCGAGCTCGGAAGTCCTTGGGGTAAAGGCAGGCGTCGAAAAGCGGCGCCGCGTGGTCCTCGCGGTGATAGGCGATGGTCAGCGACGGTACGGCCCAAGCAGCAGTGGCAAGCAGCAGCAGGACGGCAGCCGTTCTTGTTTGTTGTTTCATTGTTTCCTTTCAGGCAAAGGGTTTGCCGGCTTCGGTTTCCTTCGACGCATAATAGTCAGGACGAGCACAGCCGGGAGAGAAATCAGCGAGACCAGCAGTGTGGCGACCCTGAGCCCGCCCAGGCGAGCCTTCACGCGCAGGACGTGAGGCCCGGCCGGGCAGCGGATGTAGGTGAAGTGGTCAGCCGTTTCAAAGAACTGAACCGGCTTGCCGTCCAGCCGGACTTCCAGTTCCGGGTAGTAGCTGACTGCAACGCGCAGGAAACAGTCGGCATTGACTTGGAAGCCGGTAACGACGTCCTGATGCCGGATCCTCGTGCTGTCAATCAACAGAGCAGGCAGGCCCGGTAATGACTCGGGGCTGGTGCCGGCGGGGGCCGGTATGAAGTTGAGGCAGTGGTTTGTATCGTCAAGCAGCAGCGTATCGAGCAGGTGCTGCCAGTTCCGTGCTACTATGAAGCTGTGGTCGGCAACCAGCGTGTCAGGGACCATCGGCACGACCCTGTTCGCGGCCAGAACCAGGCCCTCATTGGAGTGGCCAAGTGCTAGTGGGGGTTCGCGCTGGGCTGCGACAAACTCGTCGTCCCAGTCAATCCCGTTCTTGATCAGCATCGCGAATGGTCCGCTGTCGTTCCCGCTGGTGTTCACGAGGGCGGGCAGCGTTATCACGTGGCTTGCGCCCAGGAGAGCAAGGACCTTGTGTGTGTTGTCCGAGATGGACTGCCCGTTTGCGGCCCCGAGGTCTCCCACTACATAGTCGACCCACGGATAGACGTGGAGCATCGTGCGTGGCGCGTACTGGTGATAGGGCAGGCCCAGGGGAGACGGCAACCCACCGTAGATGACGCCGACCGCGGGGTACCAGAGCGTGCGGCTCGCGTCGTCGATTCTCGGTTCAGGGACGTTCAGGTCGAGGAGCCGGGCATGTGGTTCGTTGCCGACAATCGCGTAGACCTCTTCGCGCACGGCCAGGAACTCGCTCCGGTCCATGAAGTAGACGTGAAACACTGCCTGCAGGCAGTCAATCATGACAATCCCGGCGATGACCGCAAAGACCACGCCGGGCCTGACCCGTCGTCGGGACAGGGCGCTTCGCACGACCTCGTATGCACTCGGCATCAGGAGGGCGATGAAGAAGACCACGAACAGAAGGAAGCGTTCCGGCGGCAGCCCGGTCGTGATCAGGTACTGTTTCTCCTTCAGCAGCGACGGGCCGAAGGTCAGAAAGAGGCTGCCGGCCAGCCCGAGCAGAGCCGGGACCTGGGACCGGAAGCGGTGGCGAAGCAGCACGGCACCGATGGCGACGAGCAGCAGTAGGATCACGCTCACGCCGAGGTACAAGCCTTCGTAACCACCTACCCGCGACTTCAGGCCGAGCAGGACCATCCAGTTCGGCACGCTCAGGTTCAGATGAGTAATCGGGAACCGGTGCGAGGCCTGTTCGGCCACGAACGGGACCAGGAAGAATGCCGAGACGCCAATGCCGGCCAGTGCGGCGGCGCCCAGCGCCCGCCATTCGTCCGTCGCCCGCTTTGCCCTCGCGACCCACCACACCGCGAGAAACAGAAGGGTGAAGATGGCATACACGAGGTGAGAGAGGAACAGCAGGCCGACCCAGAGACCAAGCAGCAGGCCCTGCCGCATCCCGGCTCCCGTCTTTAGCTTCTCGCCCGCGCCATCCAGAGTGTTCTCGAGCGCCAGGAAAGTGAGCGGCAGCAGCACGTAGACCAGCGCCTGCGGATAGTTGGCGATGCCGGTCAGGTACAGGGTACGCCAGGGAACAATCAGATACACGATGGCGCCAAGTGCCGGGCCGAACCCTGCTCCTTCCGCTCTCTTTTCTCTCCGTTCTTCTCTCTTTACCAGATACAGGTAAATGGCCAGCGCGCTCACCAGATGCAGCGCGACCAGCAGGATTCGCAGGGCCAGCAGCAGATTCCCGCCCGTGAGCAGGGTTAAAGGCCCGCCCAGGAAGTAGAACAGGGGCGAGTAGAACCTGAGTACCGGGAATCCGCAGTAGAACATGAAGGTGTAGAAGGGCGCGAATCCCTCTCTTGTCGCGTGATAGACCACGCTTTGGCGGGCCAGGTTGGGCCAGGCGTCAACCGTGGCGGGATGCCCCGGCGCGATGAATGGATAGCAACTGAGGACCGCCGCCAGCGCCACGAACCCGATTGCCAGTCGGGACGAGAGCGCAGCGCGCGGCGGGCGGCTGGGGCTGTTCGGAGTCCGCACGGGCTAATATAGCCGGTGCGCCGGGCGGGTCAAGGAGTCGGCCTGAGACGTCGGCTTGATTGTTGCCGCCAGCGTGGCATACTAGAATCCGAGTCAGACGAAGGGAGAAATGTGAAGAAGGTAGCAGTGTTCGTTTTCAGCGGCGACCCCGCGTCATTCGCCCACGCGATGCTGACCGCGATGGACATGAAAGACCGCGGCTACGATGTCAAGGCAGTCGTCGAGGGTGACGCGACCAAGCTGCTGTCGCTCCTGCGGAACGAGACCAAGCCCTATGCCGACGTGTACCGTCGGTTCCGCGACCGCGGGCTCATCGATGGCGTGTGCCGGGCCTGTGCCACGAAGAACGGCGTCGTACCGGCGGTCATCGAGCAGAATCTGAAGTTCGGCGACGACATGGCTGGACACGCGGCCATCGCCGCATACATGGAGCAGGGCTACGAGGTGCTGACGTTCTGAGACATGGAAGCGCAGCCTAATCCGTTTGAAGCGCTGGCCGACAAGTACGACTCGTGGTACGACGGCAAGGGCCGCATGGCGTTCGAGATCGAGCTGTCCGCCCTGCGGCCGCTGCTGGCTGAGCTGCCCAAACCGTGGCTCGAAGTCGGGGTGGGCACCGGCCGTTTCGCGCAGGCACTCGGAATTCCACTCGGCGTCGACCCGTCACCGGCACTTCTTGCCAAAGCGCGTCAGCGCGGAATCGAGGTCCTTTACGGCGAGGGCGAGGAGCTTGTGTTTCGCGCCGGCAGCTTCGGCACGGTGTTCCTGCTGACGACATGGGAGTTCCTCAACGACCCGCTGAAGGTGCTGCGCGAATGCCGGCGCGTGCTCAAGGATGGCGGCCGGTTGGTGAATGCCTTTCTCGATCGCGACGGGAAGTGGGGCGCGAGCTACGCGGAGCGCGGACGGCAGGGGCATCCACTCTTCAGCCATGCCCACTTCGACCGGTTCGACGACGTGACGCGCCTGACCGAGCAGGCCGGGTTCGAAGTTCTGAATACAGTATCAACCCTGTTCCAGGGGCCCGGCGAGGCTGTCGCAATGGAAGAAGCACGCCCCGGCTTCGTGCGCGGGGCGAGCTTCGTAGTACTGGTGGCGCGCGTTCCGGGCAACCGGCCGACCGGACCGACTACTCGATAACCAGCTTCCTCGTCGTTGAACCGCAGTCGGACTCGAGCCTGAGCAAGTAAACCCCGGCCGCAATCGACCGAGTGTCCAGCCGGCACCCCGATGTCCGCGGCCCGACCCACGAGCGCACCTGACGGCCGGTGACGCCGTAGAGTCTCAGGCTGGCCCCGGATTCTCTTGGGAGCGAGTAGTTGACAAGGGCGAAACCGCTGGCCGGGTTCGGCTCGACCGACAGGGCGATGCGCTCGTGAAGTGCCGACTTCTCCTCAGTGACGCCGTAAGGCGCAAATCCTAACGAATCGGTCTTGATCAGCAGCACGCTACCGCCGGCATGGTCAGAGGTCCCGGCAACCACGTAGCCGCCGTCAGCGGCCTGCCAAACGGCTGCGGCCTGCTCCCTTCCACTTCCCGGCAACACGCTAGTCCATATCGTGTCGGCGTTGGCGTCGAGCTTGACTAGCCAGGCTCGAGCCGAGTCACTCCAGTCAATCGTGCCGGCAATCATGTAGCCACTGTCACGGGTCGCGCATAACGCGGTTGCCTGCGTTCCCGCGCCGGGGAGTGAGATGTTGTGCGTCCAGGTGATGGCGCCATTCGAGTCGGTCCGCATGAGGTAGACCGCGTTCTGCGACTGCAACGTGTCGAATTCGGAGCCGACTGCCAGAAACCCGCGGTCCGGCGTCTCACAAGCCGCTTGCAGCGACGGGCCGACCGGGCCGGAGAAGAGCTGCGTCCAGAGGGTCTCGCCAGCGGCACTGGTTCGCACCAGCCGGACGTACGACCCCAGGTAGTCGGTGGCATCACCGCACAATATGCACCCGTTGTCCCGGGTTTCGGCCACGCCGTACGCAGTCGACCCCTGTATCCGCGGGTCATCGTAGCCATGGTTCCATTCCTCGTGACCGGCGGAATCGAGCTTGATGAGTCCCATATCCAGCATCGAGTCCCGGCCGGCGATCAGGCAGCCGCCGTCGCTTGTCCCGACGAGCGCGTACACGCGGCCGCGGATGGAAGGGTCGTAACTCCAGGCCGAGTCGCCCGAGGGGGTGAAGCCTCGTGCGAACACGTATGAGTTGTTCCGGGTGCCGCTCGCGACGGAACTACCGCCGCGCAGGGCACACAAGTAGCCGCTACCGTGATCTACGTTCAGCAGCTGGCGGACCAAGGTGGTGTCACCCAACGAGTCGGTTCGCGCCAGGACGATGCCGTAGAGGGTCGAATCGACCCAGGTCTCACCGCCGACAAGATAGCCGCCGTCCGTCGCTAGCGCGACGGAGCGGCCGACGTCTTCGCGGTACCAGTGCCAGCGGCGTTCGAACGTAACAGTCGCCAATGCCAGCGCGGGCAGCGCGAGCAGCATCAGGCATCTGCCGGTTCTAGTCAACGCGATCCTCATTCTGACTCCTTAGCTTGTCGTGTGTCGACCGGTGCGGGCCGGCCGTTCGGCAGAGCTCGACACCGCCGAACCCGACGGACTGCAAGCTGTTAAAGAACCTTGTCGGAACTGCACCCAATTGATGAGTGATTGTAGTTGCCGCATCCTCCGCGTCAAGCCAACCGGCCAGACGTGCCTCGGTTGGTTGTCACCAAGGGTTTCACGCATTGCGGCGCGCTCAGATGCGGTGCGGGATAACCGGTTTCGCCGCCGACCGGATACCTGCCGTGGGCGCGACGGAACGGCTGTCGCCTTGGCGGAACCAGCGCCAGCGGCGCTCGAACGTGATGGTCGCCAGCACCAAAGGCAGCAGCGCCGGCAGGCCTGAGGGCCATGCCGGCGCTGCGCAGCTTGCGTCAGCCGGTCATCCGGATGCCGCGGTCAGTCCGTCTTGACCAGTTTCCTCGACGCACTGAAACCCGGACCCTCGAGTCGGCAGTAGTAGACGCCGCGGCCGACCCGGTTCCCGGTATTGTCGACGCCGTTCCACACGGTCCCGTTGGTCGCGGGGAGCGTTCGGACCAGCCGGCCATCGGCCGAGTAAACGCCGAGTTCAGCCGAGACTGCGCGCGGCAGGCTGAAGCTGATTCTCGCGCGCCGGCCGAACGGATTGGGACTGACTGCCAGCCCAACTGGAACGCTGCCCGCAGGCGGCGCCTGCTTCACGCCGACGTACTGCCTGGTCTGGTAGAGTTCGACGGGGTATCCCGGCGTCAGGTCGTGGCCCTGTAGCCCTGCGTAGTCCAGCGCGTAGCGCGGCGATCGGTGGACGATATTCTTGAGGTCGTAGGGTCCGACGCGTGGCACTGTGTCGCCCTGGTACAGGGGCACGGTGTCGATGACCGGGTTGATGTACGTCCATACCACCACGCTATCCGGGCCGACCTCGAAGAACCGGCCCTTGGTGCCTTCGCAGATCAGGGTGTTGCCGTTGGGCAGGCGCTGGGCGCCACCCACCTGGGGCGTGTAGAACGACGTCGGCGGGGTGGCTTTGTATTGCCAGTTGGGGCCTGCGGGCCCGTACGGTTTGCCGATTCCCGGGTAGAAGTAGTGGCCCGTGCTGTCGACCGGCGGCGTGATCTCCTGAATAATCGAATAGAGCGAATCCGGCCGTTGCAGACCGTTGTCCATCACCATGATGTCACCCGCGCCCCTCAGGCCGGACCGAATCCACTGCGAGTTGTGCTGGGCGCGGAATTGCTGCTTCGTGCTGTCGCCGGCGCGGTAGGTCTGGGGATTGCCCCAACGGTACAGCAGGTCGCCGCCCATGCCCTGCCGGCCGCCGGTATGGCCGCCGGCTTCCCCGGGCGTGGTGCCGTGGTCGATGACCCAGACTTCACTGAAACCGCGGGCGCAGAACAGTATCTGGTCGAAGGTGGAGTCGTAGTCCAGCGCGTTCGCGTGAATCCAGTCGGCCGCGTTCGGCGCGTAGTTGCTCGTGAAGTTGAGGTCGATAAGCTCCGGGTGGTTCCTGACCACACCGTAGTTGGCCTTGGTCGAGTCGTAGTCCTGGATTAGGTGGTCCCAGATGTGCCACTCCCAGACGATGCTGTCGGTCGCCGGGTCGACCTCGATTACCTCTTCGGACCAGAGCTTGCCCTGTGTCAGCTTGGTCGTGTCGCGGCCCGCCGCGATTGCTTCCGCCTTGGTCTTGCGTTCCCAGGCAATCGCCGCCACGTGGCCGTTGGGCAGCCAGATGGCGTCATGGTGCAGGCAGTGAATGCTATCCGAGTAGTCGAACGACCACGTCTTGTTGCCGTCCCAGTCGAGGAGTGATACGCGGCCGCCGTTAAGGAAATTGGGGTTGGTCAGGTTGCCGATCTGGGAAACCAGCCCGTTCTCCAGCAGGTAGAGCGCGCCCACAGTCTTGTCGGTCGTGTGCCAACTGTGGATTGCGCGACCCTTGTTGTCAATCAGGTAGATGGCCCTGCCCTGGTTGTTTGCGAACAGCGTGTATCCCTCCCAGGCTAGGGAGTCGCGATAACGAAGCCCGACCGTGGTCGAATCGGCCGAGAGTTCGCGCACAAAGCCGCGGATGGAGTCGTCAAGCCTGTCTGCGTCGTCCCAGGTCGGCACTCGCACAAAGGCCGATTCGCCGAAGTGGAGCGCGTTCTCATTGCCGCCTTGGTTGTCCGGTTCGCCCGGGGACCAGTTGAGATAGTTCATTGTCTCATCGGTAACCCAGTGCCAGCCGCTGTCCGGTTCGTGTGAACCGAAGTCCTGGGTGCCGCCTAGCCACGGGCCAGCCATCCGGCGGTCGGTCCGCTGGTACCAGAAGACACTTGAGTCGACCAGGCTGAAGACGAAGTCGTTCTCGGCCTGCGACGTGATTGTGGCGAGATAGCCGCCGTGGCCGAGCGCCGAATCCCAGGCGAAGTTCCAGTTCAAGCCGCTCGGTGTGCTCATGGCGTCGTAGTAATGGATGCTTCCGTCCGGGTGCACCCACGGTTCGGGTTGAGCGCCGGCAAGGCCAGCGAGAAGCGCGACCGAGGCAACCAGGGTCGCGAGCGACCTTGAGGAAAAGCGCAGCGTCATAGTGTACTCCTTAGCTTGCGGTGCGTGTAAATCGGTACATGCTCTGCCGGACGGCAGACCGGATTTCAGGCGAGCCCGAACTCGACCGTGTACAAGCTGTTAAAGAACCTTGTCAGTAAATGGTCTTGCGATCAGTCAACGTACAATGCTAGCTCCGGGATTCAGTCGCGTCAAGCTGAGTGGCCGCCGAATCCGTCAGTTGTCGAGGAGAGCCCGGCAGTTTGCGGCGTGCTCGGCTGCGGTGCGAGAGAAGATATGGGTGCCGTCGCCGCGGGCGACAAAGAAGAGGTAGTCGTGCCGCTCGGGATTGAGCGCGGCGGTGAGCGCCCGGCGTCCCGGATTGCAGATTGGGCCGGGCGGCAGGCCGAGGTGAAGATAGGTGTTGTATGGCGAGTCGAGCTTCGTGTCCTCTTCGGACAGCCGGCCCTTGCGTTCGGGCAGAAGGTACTCGACTGTCGCGCAGGATTGAAGAGGCAGGTGGCGACGCAGGCGGTTCATGAACACCCCGGCTATGCGTGGGAATTCCTCGGGTACCTTGGCCTCACGCTCGACAATGGATGCAAGGATGACAACCTGGGAAAGGGCGAGGGACGCGGGGCGAGGGACAGGGGATGACGCACTGAGTTCGGAGAAGACGGAGAAGAACTGGCGAATCATCCGGCGTACTACGTCGGACGGCTGCGACCCGGTCAGGAACTCGTAGGTCTCCGGAAACAGGTAGCCCTCGGCGGTGGCAGCGGACACGCCGGACTCCCTGAGCAGACTCGTGTCCAGACAGGCGTTCAGGAAACTGTCGTTCCGGCAGGCCCCGCGTTCCTCCAGCGCCGCCGCGATCTGGTTCATCGTGTAGCCCTCGGGAATCGTTATTGTCACGAGTGCCGGCTCCTCGCCGGACAAAAGCTTGAGCGCACGCCGTTCGCCGGCGCCGACCTGAAAGCGATAGTGGCCCGGTTTGATGCGGCGGCCATAGTTGTAGTACCAGGTGTAGAACAGGAACAGCGGCTTGGAACCGATCACCTGCTTCGCGAGTAGCGTATCCGCGAGCGCGCGCATGCTCCAACCCGGGCCGACCGTAACCTCAACGCGGCGGCCATTTGTCCCTTGTCCCACGCCCCGGCAGCCTGACACCAGTACGGCGCCCGTCACAGCCACCAGGAAGCATATGAGCGAATGACCAGTGACCAGTGACCAATGACCATTCAAGCCCCAATGGCGAATCCCTGCGCTGCGTCTTCGGGTATTGGTCATTTCCGCCTTGACTGGGAATTGGGACTTGGTAATTGGTGCTTGGCGCCGCGTGCCTGTAGGAAGTCTTCGAGGATGATGGTGGCAGCGATTCGGTCCACGGCCTCTCTGCGCTTCTTGTCCTTGCCGGTCGCCGCGCGCCGTCCGGGCGCGAGGTTCCGGCCGCCGCGGGACTCTTCAAGGACCTCAATCGCCCGGGCTGTTGAGAAGCGTTCGTCGAACGTCACTACCGGCAGCCCGGTCGCCTTCTTCAGTTGTCCGACGAAGCTCCGTACCTGCTCGGACCGCCGGCTGGGCTTGCCGGACTGACTCACCGGCAGCCCGATGACGATTTCGTCCACCTCCTGCTCGGCGATGAGACGCTTCAGCGCTTCGAGCAACTCGCTCTCGGTGGCATGGTGAATAGTCGGCAGGGCTTGCGCGATGGTCCGGGTCGGGTCCGAGGCCGCAACGCCGGTATGCCGCTCGCCGTAATCGATGCAGAGGATTCTGCCCATAGCGTTAAAGTGTAGGAGACAGCCTGCGCGCTGTCCAGCGCATTGACCCGTGGTCATCGTGGCCTCCGCGGCAATTCTGCCGGCAGTGGAGCCTGCAGCGGATAGAGCAACGGGTAGAGCTATTGGTAGAGCTACCGGTCGAGCTATGGGTGAAGCTGCGGGTCAAGCTACCGGTCGAGCTACGGGTCGAGCTGCGGGTCGAGCTATGGGTGAAGCTATGGGTCGAGCTACGGGTCAAGCTACCGGTCGAGCTATGGGTGAAGCTATGGGTCGAGCTACGGGTCAAGCTACCGGTCGAGCTATGGGTCAAGCTACCGGTCAAGCTATGGGTCAAGCTACGGGTCAAGCTATGGGTCAAGCTACGGGTCGAGCTATGGGTGAAGCTATGGGTCGAGCTACGGGTGGAACTACGGGTACAGCTACTCCCCCAACGACCCCTACCCTTGAACTATCGGCCTTGCATTGCACCACAACCAGCGGATAATACAAGTGTTATGATCCCTGCACCGGATTCGTTCAACTGCCGTTTCCCGCATCGTGTTCCGGAGGGCAAAACCGAGTGAGACCGTTGCTCCTGACCGCTGAAACCCAGGCAGTCCTGACCCGCATCCGCACCTATGGCTGGACTCTGTCCGTCTTCGGCATGAGCCCGGGCGAAGCTTGGCGACTGGTCAAAGCCAGGGTCGAGCGTCGTGTACAGGATGCCGGGGTCGCGGTCCAGAGCATCAACGTGTACCGGCGCTACGTGCATGAGTTGGTCAAGGCGTTCCGAACCGAAACCGGAGAGCCGCTGGCCCGAGCTATCGAGCTTGTCATCCGAAAGTGGGCCAACTTCGGTCTCGAGTCCGCGCTGCTGCAGGGTCTGCTCGGCGACTGCTTCCTGCGCTTCGAGCAGAACGGCTATGCCAACCCCACAATCACGCCTCCCGCCGGCGGAAAGAAGCGCGGGCCAAAGGCTCGGCGTCTCCCGCGCCGCTCCTACGAAAAGGCGCTCAAGAAGGGACGCGTCTCCCGTGTTCGCTCTGGTAAGGTCGAAGAGCAGGCAACCAAACAGAAAGCCGGCTCTGCCCAAGCGACCGAGATTGCCGACAAGCTCAGGCCGGTTCTGGCCGCGCGCGCGATTCCCGGTGCCCAGTTTGTCGCTTACTTTGCCTTTGCCCAGAAGCTCGGCCGCCTCTCCCGCAACTACGCATCCAAGTCCCTCGCCATGGCCGCGTCGGACCTCGTCGACTTGTACGAAGCCAAGTCACTCGACGGCGACGCGCTCCGCGCCATCGCCGTGACCCTCTTCGGCGTCAACGTCGACTCCTGACCGCGACCCGATTCCGGCCCTGCGCCCGCGCTTGATTCGGCGGCGAGAAGAGGCTATATTGACTCCGAAAGCGTGAGGTGAAAGATGAAGACAGTTGATGAAGTAGTGGAGTTGACAAGAGAGCTTCCGGAAAGGCTCCAGGAGGAGGTTCGGGACTTCGCCCGCTTTCTTGCAGAGAAGAGGGCGCGCCCGACCCGCAAGAAACTGCGTCTGGACTGGGCCGGAGGCTTGAAGGACTTGCGCGACCAGTACACCTCGGTCGAACTCCAACACAAGGCCTCGGAATGGCGGGCGAACGATGTTCTTGGTAGACGCAAACGTCTGGCTTGAGTTGCTCCTTGACCAAGAACAGGCAGGACAGGTACGTGACTTCCTGCGCGCGGTTCCCCTGGGCGAACTCGCCATAACTGACTTCGCCCTGCATTCGGTCGGCGTCATCTTGGCCCGCAACAAGAGAGATGACCTGTTCGCGCGGTTCATCTCCGACCTCCTTGTGGACACAGGCGTGCGCTGCGTGAGCCTCGACTTCGCTGACCTGATGGCTGTGACCAGGACGAGAGAGCGTCTTCCTCTCGACTTCGACGACGCCTACCAGTATGTCGCGGCGGAAAAGCACAACCTGACGCTCGTGAGCTTCGACGCCGACTTCGACCGAACCGATCGTGGCAGAAAGACCCCCGCGGACATACTCGGTGAGCCACCCATTGCCCGCGACAAGCCGCCGGCGAAACCTGCCCGCCGTCGAAGCCGCAAGCCGTGAGCCGTAGGCCGTAAGCCGTCGGCCCTCCGCCCGCGCGTCAGGAATCGCCTCATCCTCCGTTTCTTGGCTCGGCCCGTGCTACGACATCCGCGACCGGCGAGCGATCACCTATTGACACAGCACCGCAGGAGCTTAGAATCCTGTTCAGGAGTCACTTTGTGAGAAGCAGGTCAAGAGCAGTTCTGCTCGCGCTCGCAGTCCTTGCGCTTGCGCCATCCTTGGGCGTGGCCCAATACGCGCCGAAGTGGCACGTGGGCGACTGGTGGGTGGTGAAGACGTGCCACGAGTCGCAGTCTGCCGCTTACATAGGGCCGGAACCGCACTGGACGTGGGATGAAGTGCGATACGAAGTCACGGGAGTGGAACGGGTAAACCATCACAACTGCTTTGTGCTGAAGGCAGACTACGGCGCTGTGTACTTTCTTTTCTACGTGCTTAGGGATAGCTGGCTCATCATCCGGTACGTGACGTGCAGCTATGACAGGCATGGGAAACTCGTCTCTCACACACACGAAAGGCCAGGCGGGGCCTACGGTGCTTACATCCGTGCGCCCGAGCCCCGGCTGCTCAGGTTCCCGTTGCAGCTCGGCAGCCATGACACACTGTTCAAGCTTACAACGTGTTGGTATGTCCGCGAGGTCCCCGGTATTGCCGACTCGGCCTTGCTCAACCATATGCTCTACGAAGGTGACTCGGCCCTTGGGCATGTCGTCAGACCAAACGGAACTGTGTACGAGGTGCGATCCGAAACGCCCGCAGACCCGCCCCAGCCTGATGGCACCGTACGGGGACGAATCCTCCAAAGCCTGCAACTCTGGTCCGAGGACCTGCCCTGGCGGCTGTATGAGGGGTTGTTTACATACTATTCGACGGACTCCAGCAACCAACACTTTGAGGAGCGGAGCTGGCTCACCGCGGTCGGGCATTCGGAGAAGCCGTTGCCGCAACACTGATCTAGTTCGACAAGCTACCCACCCAACGTCCCTTCGTCTGTTTGACTTCGCCTCTGACACGGATATAGTCTTGCCCGATGAGCGAGAAAAAGGAAACGGGTTCAGGGGTTCAAGGGGCCAAGCGTTCTGGCTCCGAACCCGGCACTGTCCGACAGGGGCCGCCGAGGCCAACCCCGGAACCCCAGGACCCCAGAACCCCAGTAGTCCAGACCAGCGGCCACGACCGGGAAATCAGGCTGGCAAAGCTCGCGAAGCTGCGCGAGGCCGGAGTCAACCCGTACGCCTACAAGTGGGACCGGACGCACACGAATGCGAAGGCAGTAGCCGCATTCGAGGAAATGGGTTCGGGGGTTCAAGGGTCCACGGGTCCGGGTTCGGAAACTGGAACCCCAGAACCCCAGACCCCCGGAACCCCTTGCCTGGACGTTCGCGTTGCCGGCCGGCTGATGTCGCGCCGGGAACACGGCAAGACCCAGTTCGCCCACATTCAGGACGAAACCGGCAAGCTCCAGCTATACCTGCGCAAGGACACTCTGGGCGAGCAGGCGTTCGCAAACCTGAGCCTGCTCGACTTGGGTGACTTCGTTGGCGCGCGGGGCGAGATGTTCCGTACCAAGACCGGCGAGGTAACTGTGAACGTGAAAGAGCTGGTGCTGCTCACCAAGTCGCTCCACCCGCTGCCTGAGAAGTTCCACGGCCTGACCGACGTCGAAATCCGCTATCGCCAGCGCTACGTTGACCTGATTGTCAATCAGGAGTCGCGGCAGGTGCTCCTGAATCGGACCAAGGTGACCAGTCTCGTGCGCCGGTTCCTTTCTGAACGCGGGTTTGCCGAAGTCGAAACGCCAATCCTGCAGCCGATCTACGGCGGGGCCGCGGCAAGGCCGTTTGAGACGTTCTACAACGTGCTCGAACAGAAGATGTTCATGCGGATTTCGGACGAGCTGTACCTGAAGCGGCTGATTGTCGGCGGGCTGGAGAAAGTGTTCGAAATCGGCAAGGACTTCCGGAACGAGGGTCTGGACCGGACCCACAATTCCGAATTCACTCAGATGGAGCTCTACTGGGCCTACGTCGACTACAACGACCTGCTGGTCCTGGTCGAGGAGCTGTTCAAGTTCCTCGCGACCGAGGTATGCGGCAAGACCGAGATTCCGTTCGGCGACCACATTGTGGACTTCGGACGGCCGTGGCAGCGAATGAAGTTCGTGGACACGCTGGCCGCGCGGATTGAGGCTGACCCGATGAAGTTCTCGATGCCGATGCTCAAGAAGGTCGCGGCGCGGTTCAACGTCCAGACCACTGAGGACATCTCACGCGCCAAGCTGCTCGACAAGCTCTTCTCCGAGCTGATTCAGGACCACATCATTGACCCGACGTTCGTGATGGACCATCCGAAGATTACCACGCCCCTGGCGAAGAGTCACCGGGACAACCCTGAACTGGTCGAGCGGTTCGAGCCGGTAGTGTGCGGCATGGAACTGGGCAACGCGTTCTCCGAGCTCAACGACCCGGCCGAGCAGCGGCAGCGGTTCGAGGAAGGCGTGGCTTTGAACGAGGAGTTCGCGACGGTTGACGAGGACTACTGCACCGCGCTCGAGTTCGGCATGCCGCCGACCGGCGGCCTTGGGCTCGGAATCGACCGTATCGCCATGCTGCTGACGAACTCACAGACCATTCGCGACGTTATCCTTTTCCCGCAGCTCCGTCCCCAGAAAGAGTGACAGGGGATTCGGATAATCCAGAATCCAGAGTCCAGAGATCCGAATCCAGAATTGCCGGATCTGAGTCGCCAAAACCTAGCCCAAACCGGGGCCGCCGGGTCTGGCGCGGCGAGGATGCAGGACTATCGGAAGGAATTGAGCGACAGGCTGTTGGACTTCGCGGTAGACGTCGTCCAGTTGGCTCCACGTCTGCAGCGCTCCGCAACCGGTAGGTTCATGGTGGGGCAACTGGTGCGAGCGGCCTCGTCTGCGGGTGCGAACTTCCAAGAAGCTTGTGGCGCCGAGAGCAGAGCCGACTTCGCGCATAAGATGCAGGTAGTCCTCAAGGAATTACGCGAGACCGAGTACTGGTTGAAGTTGGTCACGCGTGCGAAACTCGTGCCCGCTGATCTGCTGTCGGAGCCACTGGCAGAGGCCGACGAGCTGATCAGAATCGTGGTGAAGTCCGTGGTTACCGCGAAGTCGAGGCCGTAATTCTGGATTCTGTTGTCTGGATTCTGAATTCTGGACTATCAGGGGTCTGCGGTGCGGTTTGAGCTGTTCATGGCCCGGCGGTACCTGCGCGGACGAGGAAGGCGCGCCATCTCAGGTATCACCGCGATTGCGATGGGAGGCGTGTTTGTCGGCGTCGCGGCAATCCTTATCGTGCTCTCGGTCGAAAACGGCTTCCACCAGGAACTGAGGGACCGGATTCTCGGCGCGACCCCGCACGTCGTGGTGGCCAAGTACTCCTACGAGCCGATTCCGTATCCGGCTGGCGGCGGAGATTCTCTGCAGCGGGAGATTGCCCGGGTCCCGGACGTCTTGTCGGTCGCCCCGTTCATATACGCCAAGACGCTTGTGCGGACCGAGAACGGGGTCGAGGGGGTCGTGATTCGCGGCGTTGACCCGAAGCACGAAGCCGACATTACCGGCATATCCGGCACGGTCGTCCAGGGCCAATTCTCCTTCGATTCGGGCGGCGTAGTCATCGGCGTGGAACTGGCGCGGACGCTCGGGCTTTCGGTCGGGGATACACTGAACCTTGCCTCACCTTTTGGGGGGACGATGACGGCGTTCGGGTTCCTGCCCCGCACGAAGTACTTTCGAGTGAACGGTATCTTCGATTCCGGCATGTACGAGTACAACTCGAGCTTCGTCTACCTCTCGCTGGCTGCCATACAGCAGTTCCTCGGGATGGAGAAAATGGTCACCGGCTTTGAGGTCCGGGTGCGAGACGTCTACACTTCGGACCGTGTCGCGCGGCACATCACGCGGCAGCTCGGCTATCCTTATCGGGCGACCGATTGGATACTGCAGAATCGCAATCTATTCACCGCGCTGCGGCTGGAAAAGGTCGTGACGTTCATCGTGCTGGTGCTGATCGTGCTGGTTGCGGCGTTCAACATCATCGGGATGCTGACGATGATGGTCATCCGCAAGACTCGTGAAATCGGCATACTGAAGGCGATAGGCGCGAAGTCCTCTACCGTGACGCGCATCTTCGTATTGGCCGGCGGGTTCATCGGCATCATCGGCACCATCGCGGGCGCGAGCTTCGGCCTGGTCGCGTGCTGGCTCCTGAACAAGTACCGTTTCGTATCGCTTCCCGGCGACGTTTACTTCATCAAGAGCCTGCCGGTGCAGGTGCTCGTGCAGGATGTAGTGGTCGTCTGCATTTCGGCCATTGTCATCACGTTCGCCGCCACCATCTACCCGGCGCTGAAAGCAGCGAGGCTGGTACCGCTGGAGGCGATTAGATATGAGTGATCGGAAAGGGGTCCAGGGGTCCAGGGGGCCAGGGGTTCCGGTCGAGCCGCAGACACCTGAACCCGCGAACCCCCGAACCCTTGAACCCGCGCCTGTCCTGCGGGCGGAGGGCGTCTGGCGCGTGTTCGAGACCGGGGCCGAGCGGCTGGAGATCCTGCGAGGTGTGGACCTGGAAGTGCGGCGGGGCGAGTTGGTCGCGATTCTCGGGCCGTCCGGTACCGGCAAGTCGACGCTGCTGCACGTGCTCGGTGCACTGGACCGGCCCACCAAAGGCCGGGTGTTCCTTGATTCACTGGACGTTTTCAGCTACCCTGAGTCCAAACTCCACGAACTGAGAAACCGGAAAGTGGGGTTCGTGTTCCAGTTCCACCACTTGCTTTCCGAGTTCACAGTCTTGGAGAATGTTGCGATGCCGCTTTTGGTCGCGGGCATTGCCCGGACCGAGGCGCTGGACCGGGCGCACAAAGTACTCGAGGAGATCGGGTTCGTCTCCCGGCTGACTCATCGGCCGGCCGAGCTTTCGGGCGGCGAGCAGGCGCGCGCTGCCATGGGGCGTGCGTTGGTGAACGACCCGGCTGTGATACTCGCGGACGAGCCGACCGGCAACCTCGACGCGACGTCAGCGGCCGCGTTGGTTGATTTGATGGTGCGGTTGAGTGGCGAAAGGAAGATGACGATTCTGGTGGTAACTCACAACCGAGCGGTGGCGGACCGGGCGACGCGCCGGCTGCATCTGGCGGACGGGAGGCTTCACGATGAAGGTGTGTGACCTCTGCGGAAGGGGCGAGGCGACAATGAAGGTCCGCCAGCTCGACAAGGAAGGCAAGGTGACCGATATCGCGGTCTGCGCCGAATGCGCGCGCCAGCGCGGGTTCACCGAGGTCGAGAAGCTGAAGGCGAACAACGCCGAGATCCTCACCGAGCTGAAGACCCGTATTGACGAAGGAGACTCGAAGCTAGTTTGCCAGAGCTGCGGCCTGTCGTATGCCGAGTTCAAGCGGCAGGGACGGCTTGGCTGCGCGGAGTGCTACTCATCCTTTCACGACGAACTCCTGCCGCTGATACGCCGGATTCACGACGCAGTGCAGCACGTCGGGCGGACCGCCAGTGGCGGGCGCAAGCAAGCGCAGATGAAGATGAATGTGCAGAGGCTGCGCGAGGCCCTGTCCGGCGCAATCCAGGACGAAGACTACGAGAAGGCCGCGGCCCTCCGCGACCAGTTGAGGCGGACAGAAGAAGCCGAATGAGGATTCTTACCACCAAGACACAAAGGCACGAAGAGGGCAGAAGCAGAGTGACAATGCAGAATGCAGAATCCAGATACCAGAATGCAGAGCTCCCGGACATTCCGACTTCTGGTCTCTGGTCTCTGAATCCTGAATTGTCGGTAAGGTCCTAGGATGGACCCAAACGGCGGAGTCGTCGGCACGTGGCTTGCGGCCACCGGGCCGGAAGCCGACGTCGTGCTCTCGACCCGCGTGCGGCTCGCGCGGAACCTGGCCGACGTACCTTTCACCCACCGGGCAGAGCCGCGCGACCACGAGCGTACGATTGAAGTCGTGCGCTGGGCGCTTGCCGACACCGGCTACATGGAGAACGGCAGATTCATCGACAACGAGCACCTAGCTGAACCGCAGGGTCAGTACCTGATCGAGCGGCACCTCGCCTCTCCCGATTTCGTCGCCTCCAAGGCGACGCGCGGGCTCTACGTCAGCAATGACGAGACGACAAGCCTGATGGTGAACGAGGAGGACCACCTCCGGTTCCAGGTGATGGCATCCGGCCTCGATTTCCCCGAGGCGTTCACCGCGGCGGCCGCGCTCGACGAGAAGCTGGAAGGGCAGCTCCAGTACGCGTTCTCGCCGGAGTTCGGCTTCCTGACCGCATGCCCGACCAACCTCGGCACCGGCATGCGGGCCTCGGTGCTGGTTCACCTGCCTGCGCTTGTCATCACCCGCGAGATTGAGAAGGTGCTGCGCGGGGCCATTCACATCGGGCTCGCGGTGCGCGGCCTGTACGGCGAGGGCACCGAGACCAAGGGCAACTTCTTCCAGATCTCCAACCAGAAGACGGTCGGTCAGACCGAATGGGAAATCATCGAGACGATTGCCGACATCAGCCGGCAGGTGATTCTGTACGAGCGGAAGGCACGCGAGTATCTGATGAAGAAGCTGCGGGTCGAGGTCGAGGACAAGGTCTTCCGGTCACTCGGACTGCTGCGGGGCGCGCGCGTCCTCTCGTCGGACGAGGCGATGAACCTGATTGCGAGCCTGCGGCTCGGGGTCACGCTCGGCATCGTGAACGAAATCAACCTGGCGCAGGTGACGCGGCTGTTGATTCTCGTGCGGCCCGCGAACCTGCAGGTGATGCTGGGCGAGAGCCTGACTGCGGCGGAGCGTGACGAGCGCCGTGCCACCTTCGTCCGAGAGACGCTGGTGCACCAGTGAAAAGAAAGGAATCAAGGGGTCGAGGGATCAAGGGGTCGAGTGGCCCGAAGGCACTGGAATCCTCGAATCCTGGACCCCTCGAATCCTCCGCGGAGCTGCTCCGCGGACTCCCGTCGGTCGACAAGCTGCTCGAGAGCGAGGAACTGAAGCCGGTGCTGGGCCGCGTGCATCGCCGGATGGCGGTGCGGGCAATCCGGGCGTACCTTGACGAGCTGCGGCAGAAAATACAGGCCGGCGAGGACGCGGCATTCGCGCGGGACGAGCTGGTACGGCGGCTGGAACGCGAGCGCAAACCCACCCTGACGCGGGCGGTCAACGGCCTCGGCGTCATCCTTCACACGGGGCTGGGGCGTGCTCCACTCTCCAAAGCGGCGCAGGATGCGCTTGCCGATGTGAGCGAGCATTTCTCCAGCCTGGAAATCGACCTCGAGACAGGCCGGCGCGGTAGCCGCTACCGTCACATCGAGCCTCTGCTCTGCGAACTGACCGGCGCCGAGGCGGCAATGGTCGTCAACAACAACTGCGCCGCCACGCTGCTCATCCTTTCCGGACTGGCCAAAGGGAAAGAGGCGATTGTCTCGCGGGGCCAGCTCATCGAAATCGGCGGGGCATTCCGGATTCCGGACGTCATGATGCAGAGCGGGTGCAAGATGGTCGAGGTCGGCACCACCAACCGGACCCACCTGCGTGACTACAAGAACGCAATCACGCCCGAAACCGCGCTCCTGCTCCGGGTGCATACTTCGAACTACAAGATTACCGGGTTCACCAAGGAAGTAAGTCTCGAAGAGCTGGTCGGGCTAGCGCACGAGGCAAAGGTGCTCGTTGTGGATGACCTCGGTTCCGGGGCGCTCGTGGACCTCTCGAAGTACGGCCTGCCCAAGGAGCCATTGGTGCAGGATTCGGTCAAAGCCGGGGCGGACGTCATCTGCTTCTCCGGGGACAAACTGATCTCCGCGTCGCAGGCCGGCATCATCGTCGGCAAGAAGAAGTATGTCGACCTACTGAAGAAGCATCCGCTCACCCGCGCGCTCCGCTGCGGCAAATTGACCTACGCCGTGCTTGAACGGACACTCGAGCTTTTCCTCGACGCAGAGCGGGTGGTGAAAGAGCACGCTCTCTTCCAACTCCTGCTCAAGACCCCGGCCCAGATGCAGAGTGAGGCCAGGGCGCTCGTGCGCCGCGTGCAAAGGGACATGACCGAAACCGGCTCGGAGGTTTCGGATCGTGTCCCGAGCAGCGTAGCCAAGTTCACCGTCAAGCCCGCGCTCTCGGAAATCGGCGGGGGGTCGCTTGCGACCGAGAGCCTCGAATCGCGCGTGGTCGCAATCCGGCCCCAAACCATGAACGTGGACGAGCTCGCCCGCCGGATGCGCCTCAATCGGCCGCCGGTCTTCGGCCGGGTCGAGAAGGGCGAGTACGTGCTCGACTTCCGCACCATCCGCCGCGATGAGATTCCCATCATCTCCGTCGCCCTCCTCGCCGCCTTCCAACACTAGCCCGCCCCGTCCGCCGACCGGCGTCTACATCATTCGGTCGCAGGACGCAGCCGCAAAGGTCCTGCTCCTACCTACCCGATAGCGCTAGCTCGCTCGGTCCTGCCCCGCCGGTCTAGCATGAACGCGATGGAGTCCGAATCCTGCCCGGCATTGATGCAGGCCGGGGGTGTTTGGGGTGCCTTGCAGCGCCCCGTGGGGAATCAGCGGGCTTTTCTTAGATACAGCACCGGTTCGCCGTAAGCTCTGCCGCACAGTGATGTGAGTTCAGCGTGCTCGATGTCCTCTAGGCCGCCCATCTTGCTGGTCCAGCGCCCGTCAGTCTTCTGCAGGGCAACATGTGTGAACAACCCACGGTCATCTCCGTAGATCGCCACCTTAACGTATCCCTGTTCGAACTCTCCGCTATCGCAGAGCTCAAATCCCCTCTGCTTGTACAACTCGGCGTAGTCGGCGGGGCTGTCGCCACATCGTATGCCAGACGGCCAGCAGTCTTCGAAGTGGTCTATCCACCTGTCCGTGACTCCGGCTGCCCACGCCACGCAGTTGTAGTCTGGGGTCGCCTCACTCGTAATGGCGAAGGTGCCCTCCGTAAGATTGGGGAAGCGCTCGGGGCGCAGTCTTAGTTCGTCAGCAAGATGCATGCGGCCGTAGGCCTAGATCGCCGCATGCTGGCCTAGTCCAAGAATCCGTTTTCTCTGCCCCAGTCAAGCCATGCCACCGTCATGCGCTTGACGTTGCCCCTGTCCTGGTCTGCAACAGGGTCAGTCTTGGCGAGATGCTTCAGTGCCTTGAACCAATGGTCAGGACGGCGTTCCATCTCCCTCAGAATACAGGGGATCACGTCTGGACCCATTCCGACGATGTCGAGGAAGTTGTCGTTCATTGCCTTGTGCACCATTGTGGAGTAGATGGCCGTCTCCTCCCGCCAACGTGAGGCCAACTCCTGGAACTGGGTCTCTAGCTCGGACACCTTCTCGTCAGCCGCGGATGGCAGACTCCTTGCCCACGCAACCCTGGTGGGGTTTGACACCTCACGCGCGAATGTGTAGGTGTAGGCTACGAACCCACCCTTGTGCTTGGTGCACAAGTACGTTCTGTCGCGACTACGCCATTCTGCTAGCATTTACTTGCAGTCCTTTGAGTCCAAATAGACAACTCCCGCCTTCTTGAGAAGGCTGGCCAGAGTGCGTTCCTTCTTCATAGCTCTCGATAGCGCTTTCTGCAACTCGCGCAGGCCACCAGAGTCCATAGCTAGGTAGTAGTCTTTCCCTTCGGTTGATGCGTCGCTGTTGCAGTGTATGTGTAGGTTGTGTACGACCAGGGCCACTTTGGGCGACTCGTCCAACGTCCTGCTGAACACCGTCCTGATGTCGGTCATGACGCGTGCAGAATCGAATGTGCACTCATACTCTGAGAGCAGTTCAACGGCTTTGGACGCATAGTAGAGTCGTTCGTCCGCAAGCAACTTGGTTAGACGTGATCGGAACCCCTCTCGGTCCAAGCCCCCTGTCAGGCCGATGACCTCTGTCTCGATAGCTCTGTCACTCAACTGAGCAACGACGTCACTAACCGGAAGATCGTTGCTCTCAGCGAAGGAAACCAAGCTGCCTGCACTCAGCAAAATATCAAAGACGACGTTCTTCTCCAGATGGACGGTTGACCCAATCCCCTCGACTAGGGACTTTAGCGACTTCTGCAGCCCACTAGTCGAAAGCGCGCTAATGAGTGAGTTGAACGTCGGATCATCCATCGACGCCAGCTGCTTGAAGCCGCTTCGATACATCTCTGGGATTCGTTCAATTCGTACCATCTGCGTTTCCTCTGTAAAAGAGTACATACATGGCGAACATTGTCAACCTAGGTGGCAGCGGATGGAATCTGGCCGATGTTGCGTCACAACTTCGCTGCCCATGATGCAGGATACTCGGAAACGGCGGTCTGTCAATCATCGCCGTATCGCCCGTCCTTCGATTCAGGAGGTCAGCCAAAAGCATCAGCATGTTCTTGAACGATATGAGCGACGCTCCCAAGGGGGGAGACTCATCGCTGTCACCAGTCATGCGGACGCCGTGCGAGCGAAGAATCCCGATACACAAGAACGCGGTTCTGCGGGCGCAAGCCATAGGGTCTAACCCTCGTATTGTAGGCAGGTTGGATGACAGTCGAAGGCTCGCAATTCAAGGGTGGGGGTCGCCCCCTGGGCAGCTTTCGAGCTAGCTTTCGAAGAAGCCATGAACGAAGCCCTGAAATGAGCTCTAAGTCCACCTTTTAGAAGAGCTTTGACGAGAGCTTTGCGTGGAGCTTTGAGCGGAGCGATGCGCGAAGCGATGTCTCGACCCTTGCTCTAGGCGATGCGAAGAGCGATGAGCAGAGCGCTGACCGAAGCCTTCAAGTAAGCCGTTGAGTAAGCCTTCGAATAAGCTCTTGAATGAGCAATCTATGAAACTCTGCGGCGAGCTTTCTAGAGAGCCTTCAGCGCAGCGTTGAAGAGAAGGATAAGGGACGAAGGCGGAACAGGCGTAGTATCTGACAGGGGCCGCCGAGGCCAACCTCCCCCGGTTGGATTCCGAACCGTCGCGGTTCCTGCTTTGGTCAAACAAACAGTGCTACAGGCTGTAAGTCGTCTCGCTCAGAGAGCGGTATAGACAAGAGAGGAGTAGATATGTGGTGGCATCACGGATACGGATGGATGGGAGGCTATTGGGTGTTCGGCGTTGTGTTCTGGGCACTCGGCATCGCTGCAGTTGTGCTCCTGATTCTCTCGCTGGTGCGTAGGACGACCGGATTCCGCAGGGGCTGGTACGGTGGCGAGCCGGACGCGCTCGAGATCGCCCGGCGGCGCTACGCCCGGGGCGAAATCACCAAAGAGCAATTTGAGCAAATGAAGAAAGACCTGACCGCGTAGAAGTGGCTCTCGTTCGGCTGGGGATTCCTCACTACCGATGGTGAAAGGGGAGATATGAGATTCCTTGTGATTGGCGCCGGGACGCAGGCACGGGCGGTTGCGTATGACCTTTTGAGGCAGAACGACGTCGATGAGGTGAAGATTGCCGACATCGAACCCGAGCGATTGCGAACCCTGAAGCGGGTTCTGCACAGCGCAAAGGTCAGGACTTTCAAGGCAGACGCGGGCGACCGGCGGCGCATGACCGAGTTGATGAAGCCCTGCGACGTGGCGGTGAGTTGCGTCCCATACTTCTTCAATCTTGGGCTCGCGCGCGCGGCTGTCGCGGCGAGAACGCACTTCTGCGACTTGGGCGGGAACAATGACGTCGTGTACGCCGAGCTTGCACTGAGTGCGCTGGCGAGGAAGGCGGGCGTGACCGTAGTGCCGGACTGCGGTCTCGCGCCGGGGATGGTGAGCATCCTCGCCGCGGACGGCTTCTCGCGCCTCGCGCGGACCGACTCAATCCGCATCCGCGTGGGCGGGCTGCCCCGCAAGCCGAAGCCGCCGCTCAACTATGCGCTGGTCTTCTCAGCCAACGGACTCATCAACGAGTACGTTGAGCCGTGCCTCGTTCTGCGCAACGGCGGGCTCGCCTGGCGCGAGCCGCTGGCCGACGTCGAAGAGTTGACATTCCCCAAGCCATTCGGCAAGCTGGAGGCGTTCAGCACTTCGGGCGGGTCGTCGACGCTGCCGTACACGTATCGCGGCCGGGTGAAGTCGCTTGACTACAAGACGATTCGTTATCCGGGCCACTGCACGAAGTTCCGGCTGCTGTTCGACCTCGGCTTGACCGACATGAAGCCGCTGGAGATTGACGGCAAACGCATCGTCCCGCGCCACCTGCTGATTCAACGACTGGAGGCGGTCCTGCCGTGGGAGAAGGATGATGTGGTGCTGCTAAGAGTGGAGGTGGAAGGGAAGGGGTCCAGGAGTCGAGGATTCAAGGATTCAAGTGACAGAGGGAGGACCGGAGCGAACGGGCGGGTGACGGTTAGGTATGAGTTAGTGGATTGCGCGGACCGGCGGAGCGGACTGACCGCGATGGAGCGGACGACCGGTTTCTCGGCCGCGATTGTCGCCTTGATGCTCGGCCGCGGGCAGGTCGGATGCGCCGGCGCGTTCACCGGTGAGAACTGCGTGCCTTCAGCCGCCTACATCCGGGAGTTGCGACGGCGGGGGCTGCGGCTGCGCGTCTCCGTCGTCTAGCCGCTCGGCGGGTTTGACTGCCGTCGGAATCGGGTGTATACTATTAACTCCGTGGCACTTAAAGCTATTTACCGGCCTCCGAGCGAGCTGATGGCGAATGCGGTTCGCGACCTGTTCGAGGATAACGGCATTCCCGCCATGATTCGTTCGTTCCAGATTCCGGCGTACGACGGTGTTGCGCAATTGATGCGGCCGGTCTGGGGCGCGGTGCTGGTAGAGGAGGAGGACATGGCCCGGGCCAAGGAACTCCTCGACGCTTTTCTCTCCACGGATGCCGGTGAGACCGGCAAAGACGAGTAGCCCACCGTTGCGGCGCACGTGCCGCACAAGAGGATTTACGACTAGCTATTGATGTTTGACGAGCTGAGACCGCAGAACGGAGTTTAGCAGATGAAACTGGTTTATCGTTTCGGCAGCGGCCGGGCGGAGGGCTCGGCCCAGATGAAGGACGTCCTCGGCGGCAAGGGCGCGAACCTGGCGGAGATGACCAATCTCGGCCTGCCGGTCCCGCCCGGGTTCACCATCACGACGTCAGTGTGCGTCCATCACATGAAGAAGCGCGAGCTGCCGCGCGGGCTGGACAAAGAGGTCGAGCAGGGCATCCATTACGTCGAGAAGCTGATGGACCGGAAGTTCGGCGACGCCCACGACCCGCTGCTCTTCTCGGTGCGGTCGGGCGCCCGCGCGTCGATGCCGGGGATGATGGACACCGTGCTCAACCTGGGCCTGAACGACAAGACCGTGGTCGGGCTGGCCCGGAACAGCGGCAACGAGCGGTTCGCCTGGGATTCGTACCGTCGGCTCATCCAGACCTACGGCGACGTCGTGATGGGGATGAAGCCCGAGAGCCAGGAGGAGCGCGACCCGTTCGAGGTCGAAATCGAGCGGATGAAGGCGCGGCGTCGCGTCAAGTTCGACTACGAGTTGAACGTCGCGGAACTCAAGGAACTGGTCAAGGTATTCAAGAAACTGGTGCAGAAGCGCGCCGGGGCCGCATTCCCGTCCGACCCGCAGGAGCAGCTCTGGGGCGCGATTGCGGCGGTGCTCCGCTCGTGGGATAACGACCGCGCCAAGGTCTACCGCCGGCTCAACAGCATCCCCGACGACTGGGGCACGGCGGTGAACGTGCAGGCGATGGTGTTTGGCAACATGGGCAGCGATTCCGGGACCGGCGTCGCCTTCACTCGCGACCCGGCTACCGGTCAGAACCGGTTCTATGGCGAGTTCCTGATCAACGCGCAAGGCGAGGACGTGGTGGCGGGCGTGCGCACGCCCCAGCCGCTCGATGAGCTGCGTAAGGCGATGCCGGCCGACTACAGCCAACTCGTCGCCATCCGCAACAAGCTCGAAGCCCACTACCGCGACATCCAGGATATCGAGTTCACCATCGAACGGGGCAGGCTCTACATCCTGCAGACCCGCACCGGCAAGCGCACCGGGTTCGCGTCGGTTCGCATCGCGCTGGAGATGGTGGCCGAGGGCCTCATAATGCGCGACGAGGCGATGCTGCGCATCGAGCCCAACGCCATCAACCATCTGCTCCAGCCGATATTCGACCCGGCGGCCAAGCGGCAGGCGGTCGCCGAAGGGAAGCTGCTCGCTACCGGTCTCGCGGCCGGGCCGGGCGCGGCCACCGGCAGGATATTTTTCACCGCCGCCGCGCTCGAGGCGGCCAAGACCAAGGCCGACCGCGAACGGCGCCCGCACCGTCACGGCGCGCGCGAGACGTTCATCCTCGTGCGAGAGGAGACGAGCCCGGAGGACATCAAGGGCATGCGCGCTGCGGTCGGCATCCTGACCGCGCGCGGCGGGATGACCAGTCACGCGGCGCTGGTCGCGCGCCAGATGGGCAAGGTCTGCGTCGTCGGCTGCTCCGACATCCACGTCGACTACCACAAGCGCGTGATGACCGTCGGCAGGCGGACGCTCGCCGAGGGCGACTTCGTGTCGCTCGACGGGTTCATGGGCCAGGTCTACGAGGGGAGAATGAAGACCAACCCGTCCGAGGTGATACAGGTGCTGGTCAGCAAGACGCTCAAGCCGTCGCAAGCGCCGGTCTACCGCCGGTTCGCGCGGCTGATGCGCTGGGCCGACCAGGTGCGCCGGCTGCGGGTGCGCGCCAACGCGGACCAGCCGGACCAGGCGCGGGCCGCGGTCGCGCTGGGCGCCGAGGGCATCGGCCTCTGCCGCACCGAGCACATGTTCTTCGGCCCCGGGCGCATCGAGAAGTTCCGCGCGATGATCCTCGCCGAGAACGAGGTCGAGCGCCGCCGCGCGCTCGCGAAGCTGCTGCCGCTGCAGCGCGGCGACTTCGAGGGTATCTTCCGGGCGATGGAAGGCCGGCCGGTGACCATCCGCACGCTCGACCCGCCGCTGCATGAGTTCCTGCCCCACACCGAGGAGGAGATCGCGGCCGCCGCGAAGACGATGGGCGTGCCGGCCGAGAAACTGCGGCGACGGGCGCGCGAGCTGCGCGAGGCGAACCCGATGCTCGGCAACCGCGGCTGCCGGCTCGGCATCATCATGCCGGAAATCACCGAGATGCAGGCGCGTGCCGTGTTCGAGGCGGCCTGCGCGGTGAAGCGTTCCGGCGTCGAGGTAAGGCCGGAGGTGATGATA
>Ga0315277_10001212_pt1 | contig 38154 bp, 67 predicted proteins | sample YL17G05_15_MG_FD_203695 | JGI IMG/M metagenome (GOLD analysis project Ga0315277, IMG submission 203695) | Sediment microbial communities from Yellowstone Lake, YNP, Wyoming, USA - YL17G05_15 | ecosystem: Environmental > Aquatic > Freshwater > Lake > Sediment | place: USA: Wyoming | collected...
CATGGCTCATTCCGTGCCCATCCGCAACGTGAATGCAATAATGACCTAAAGCGGACAAATACAAGTTGTAGAAAAACCAATGGTCTACATCCTCTAGTCCTTGAGCGGAGAAATGAGGATTACCTTGTATGTAAATTGGATATTCTGCAACTATTCGCAAATTGCTTAAACTGGATGCTTCTCTCCCAGCCGTCCTAATGCCAATACTTCCAGTGCCCCCACCCCAATACGGTGCAACTGGAGTGCCTGCCTTAGCCCCAGATACGTATATATCATCCAAAATCAAGGAGCTTGTATCATAGAGGTCTATGGCTACCTTGGTGAAGGTTGTGTCCGCAGAATAAAAATGTAACCCCTTGATTACAGGTAAAACAACTTGATTAACACCATTGGAAACGTTAAGGCACACATCGTCTGCCGTAGGGACGAAAGTTATTTGGGTAACTTTGGATCCATCTCCAATAATGGATGCGCTTCCATCTATAGACCATGTTGACGTTAATTTATAAGTTCCTGCTGGAATCCTGAGCGTTTTCCCGGACGCTGCTGTACTTGCAGCATTGAATGCGGCTGTACTATCCGCAGATCCTAGCGGATCTGCTCCCCAATCCGTAACACTAACGGTTTCCTGATTTTTGTCATGCTGAGTTCTGGCTACACCACCCGCTAAAGTCTGCTTGACTCCTATTAAATAATCACCTTGTGTTGGATCAGTGGTATTAGCAAGACTTGCCAGAGAACTTGCCGCATCGTCTTTGACGCTAGGATTTGTGTATAGCGTTTCCTGCTTTTTATCCTTAATTTTTATCGAGTAGTCACTATTAGCGTATATCGAGGATGGAGTTCCGGCCCTTACAATAAATCCACCCATGGTACGCAATGGCTGTAATGCTGGTATAGTTAAGGCACGATCCCAATATATATTTATTGGGTTAGTTTCTGGATCTAGATTTTCTGTCCCTACATAAATATATCCAAAATCTAGGTCATCTCCATTCTTATCCACAAAGTACGGATATCCGGCTCCAATTGCTCGGGCGCTCATCTATTACTCCTGTTGGTTTTGTTCTGTAGGACGCATTGAATTAACTAACCAGATATATCTTTCTTCAATCTCCTTCGGTATCCCTGCCATTTTCGCAAACACAGCAAACTTTGGAGACTTGGCTACTTCGCGTATAGCCTTGGGCGCTGGATTAGCCTTTGTTGATGCTTCAATGGCCAAACGCCTGAACTCCTCCGAGTTGAACAACTCCCCAATGGCTGCAAGCCGTTGTTTACTCGATTTACCAAGGGCATTGGCTAGCCTTTCGGTGCCTTCCGCAGCCGCAGCCGCGCCGAAAGGTCCCATACCAACGGCCCCGCCTGCAGTCGCTGCACCTCGTGTGTAGGCAGATTTCAGAATCCTTCCAATCATTGAATCAGCGCCCATGGCAGTCACCAAGGCTTGGTTCGCGGCTCCAGTCGTAGGTACGGTCGCGCGCGCTTCGGTCATGCGTTTTGACACAACATACAGGGACCTTAAAACTTCATCAGCTTCTGGCCCTAGTACTTCTCTTATCTGCTTGTAAACTTCTTTGTTCGCCCTGAGGCTGGGATAAAGCTTTGCGAACTCACTCATGCCGAATCCGCCACCCTTACCTGCCCTCGTTACGCTAGCCAACGCAGTAGTGATGGCTTCCTTTTTATACTCATCCGGTATGGTCTTCATTAGGGTAGAAAATGCCTTAGTTTCGCCTTCTGCCGATGACGTGATCGCCCTTTTCATCAACCCAGCTACGCTTCCTTCAAATTCTTTCCCGAAAACAGATACAATTCTCTTCCCCAAAGCTCGCTCTTTGGCATACAACAGGTTTGCGCCTCTTAGTTGGGTGCGCAGTTCTTCACCCCCAATCTTGCCTACGTTTTGAAGCTGATCCTCTGCTAGGGCACCGTATAACCGCTTCAGAGATCCTTCCGTGACGCTGGAAAATGGAGATTGCTTCCCGGCAATAGCTTGACCAATTTCATCTTTTTTGCGCAGCAATCCACCGTATGTTGGTTTTTCTTTCGATGTTAGCCAAGCTAAAAGTTGTTTTTCCTCGGGCCTGAATGCTTCTGAACCGACTTCATTCCTGATTTCTTCCAGCGTTGTTTTGAGATTGCCCAATTCAACAGGGGCACCCTTTGGAACAGACTGGTTAATATTTTCGTACATAGACTTTGCTTCTTGGGCAATTTGCTCTCTGGTTCCCAAGAGAGATGATTTAATCTTGCTGCTAACTTCGGATGGGCTGACTTGACCCTCTATGAATTGAGCGTCAATTCCCTTCATTACTTCGTCGGCTTGGTCTAGGCTTTCTGCTACTGTCTGCCTCCATACTGCCGATGGTTCGGACCCCCGAATAGCACGAGAGATGCCAGCGGCTTCTCTGATTTGAGGATTATCTGTGAAAACATCAACAGGGAGATCCATGCCCAGCTTTTCAGCGGCGGCCTTGGCCTCTGGATTCACGGCTGCTAGATCCGCCAATTTATCCCGTGCCGCTTTGCCCCCAAAACCAGATCCCGAAGCTTTTTGTAATAGCGTGCCCAGATCCTTTTCGGCGATTTGTTCCCCGCTCTCTTGTGCTACTTTTCCGGCTGCCTCTTTGGCCGCTGCTTTTGCAACTTGACGAGCTTCAACGCCACCAGCAACTCCCCCAATGGCACCACCAGTTAAGCCCCCGAATACGGTTTCTGTTCCGATGTTGGCTAACCTGCTTTCACCCTCACCCGTAGGGCGTAACGCCGCCGCTGGTAACGCCTGCAAGGCACCCTCAAGAGCACCTGCCCCAACCTTAGATAGCAAGCTAGCGCCTCTCAGGGGAGCGCTTACAGCCTTGCCCGCAACACCTCCAACCCAATTGATAGGATCCACAACCTCTGCCACAACAGACGGCAGAAAGCCACCCCCAGATCGTTCCTCGAATCTTTGTCTAGCTTCCATCGCATTCCGAGTGGCTTCCTGAGCAGCGGCTTCTTTCCCTTCTTGCGGTATCTCGTACCTTTGCGGGATGTAGATTGGGCCAACAGTCCCCAATTGTGCTCCCATGGCATTTGCTTGTGTTCCTAATTGCTGAGCACCCAAGATAGATTTTTGGATCCCATATCTAGTGCCTTCTTTGATTTGCTCCCACAGGCTTGGATCAAGATTGCTGCCTGTACGCTCGCCTTTGGGCGTAAACCACCCAGGGTCACCCGTATTACCCTGTTCTGGCCCATACCACAATGCACCATCTTCTCTTTCGACTGTAGGCTTGCCTGTATCTGGTGTTACTGCATCCCGTATGCGGAATCCATACTTAGATTCTTTCCAGGTTGATGCAAGAGTGCCTTGAGGCTCCCCCTTGCCGGGGAAGGCTTCAACATCACCATCCCCGCCACCGCTAGGAGGTTTTGATAGAAATTTCTCGAGATCGCTAGGCATTTATCTTACCCTTCCACCACGGGCTCGAATATCTTGTTTTACCTGTTCTTCTGATAGCCCGCTTTTCTTGGCGTAATCTGCAACCTGTTGCGAAGTAAACATTTCTCGATTCTGATATGGCACTCCATATTTTGACGCCATATTGCGTTGTGCCTTCAACACAATAGCTTCAATTTCCTTAATATTGTTGATAAATCTATCTGAACTTTGAGTCATATCGATGCTTTGCAATGCTTTATCTAGTTTGGCACCCTCGGCTTCGGTTAACTGACCCATAGACTTCATCCTTGGAACTTGGTCCAAGAATATCTGGGACTGCAAAGTCTTTACAGTAGATTCAAGATCTGATGTGCTTTGCATAATTGTTGGGGACCAAGATGAACCTTGAATCCTACCAGTTGCTCTATCAATAACAGATTTAGGAGTAGATAGAACTTTATCAATTGTGTCCAAGAAGTTATCTGATCCAACCTTTAGATTTTCATACTCTGCTGATTTTGTTCGTACCTTTTCATCTCTTGCGGCTTCCATTTCTTGCACTTTAAGTCCAAGTTCTTGCCGTTTAAGCACATTGTTTTCTCGTGACAGGGCCACATTCGCCGCTGCAATCTTGGCATTTTGCTTGGACACATCAATGTCATTCTGTATTTTCTGGATATCCCAACCCTTTTTCTCGAGATCCTGTACCGCGGTTGATTCTGCAAACTTGGCCTTAACCGCAGCCTCCGTCGCCTTGGATTCCTGCTCTTTCAATTTGGCTGGGGCTAGATCTTGTTCGATGTCTTGACCAAGTAGTGCAGGATATGTTTGCGCAAATTTTTCAGGCCCCAGAGCTATCGCTAAATGCATAGCAGTTGGGATTAAAAATGCTTTCCTGTCTTTTACTACAGATTCAGCCATGGCTTCCGCTGCCTTGGCACCCTGTTCATCTCCAGAGTTTCTAGCTGCCTCGGCCTGTTTGAGCAAGACATCCCTTGCAATCTCTGGTTTACCTTGCCTGGCTGCGTTGAATGCCTCTGTGGCTTTGGTTAAATTTGCTTGCTTCTGTGCTTCCGTAAGGCCTTCTCTAGCCTTATCAAACTTTGATGCAAACTCAGGGTACTTCAACATCAATTTGTTGATTCCGTCAACGGTTGGATTTTGATACAGGCTATATGTGTCGTTATTGAATGATTCTGTTCTCTTGCGTTTTAATTCCTCATCCTGCAAGGCCATGGTTCGCGCTTTCTGCTGATCGGCCATAGCTCGGATATCAAAAGAGTTTTTGAACCCATCCATTACTGATTGCATAGGATTAGGAACGTTCGCCAGGGTATAGTTGAATGGATCAGGCATTAGAATTTACCTATGATTTGCCCGAAAGCGTTGCCCATTGTTCCTGCAAGTTGTGCGTTTGCTTGCCCGTTAGCCATGGCTTGCCCTGCTTGGGCTTGGCCTATTTGCGTGTATTGATTTGATAGGTTAGTCCCCAGTTGCATCCCTTGCGCAGCCTGCCCCGCTGCTGATGCCTGTCCAAGGGTGGCTAACTGCCCAAGTCTCCCATATTGTTGGTCAATTAGCTGGGAAAGGACGCGTGGCCTAAACTGTGCTAATGAGGCTTGTATATTACCCCCCCTCAATCCCCCCGTTGCGGACGCATTTTGGAGCATGGCGTTTTCGCCTTGCTGGGTAATTGCACCGAATTGAGGACTATTCTGGATGGCAGCAATGGCTGCTTGCTGCGCTTCCGGCCCCTTGAGACCAAGAAGGGCTTGCTGGCCTCCCATAGCCTCTTGCCCAGCTCCAACATATGGAGACATTATTTCTTGTGCTGCTTGCCATTGTTCTTTTTGCGTGTCTATACCAGCCTGTGCAGATGCCTGCTGAGCCCTCCGGGCCTTATCCGCTGCGACCTTCTGCTGATTCGCTGTGACCAGGCCTACTACTACTGTAGCAGTGATAACTCCGCTCATTTCGCACCTGTATGTTTCACATTATTCAATGATCTTGTTATTCTATAGTTAGTTGTTATTTCTTGGTTTTTTTTGATGCTTTTAGTAGCAATCAATACAATATCATCACCACATTCTACCATCTCGGCATTTGGGTTAATTGAATGATTTGTATACCTTCCGAGTTGAGTTCTTAATCCAAATATTCTTGATGGACCTATTACGCTATTATTGTCTATGTTTTGATTGGCAAAAATACCGAAACCGTGTATAGATGAATTGCTAATAGTCACTACAGGTAATTCGATATTCAATCTGTCTGATTCAATGCACGATTGTGCCCACACTTCTTGATCATCTATTCCCATTTCTTTCAGCATATCTGAATAGTCTGACCTCGAAGCGTTGTTATCATGCAATGGCTCACCTGTAGCATAATCTAATACCTTTGGCCCATCAAAATATAGAAACTCCTCAATCTCTTCTAAATCTTTAAGTGGGCAATAATGTACAGTCACCCATAAAGTATCTTCATGCGCAATACCAATTTGACTTGTGCCAGCCTTGCTAGTGAATATATTATACCCAGTCATTCTGTTATACCCAAACATATCATTCAATACCGATATGTCTCCGTATATCATTATTTGAAGATCGTCTTGACGGTGGACTTTCCCCGTTAAGATTGTCCCCTTTTTTATCAAAAGATGGCGTGCATATAGTTTTTCAGCAAAATGATGCTCAGGCTTCATCAACACTTGAGGCATCAAAATCATTGCCTGTTGGCATGCCTCAATGGAGAATCGAATAGCATATTGCTCTTCAACCCCAATAGTAGCCATTTTATCGAGTTGATGCATCGCATCTCCTGATTCGAGCGGCTGGGGGCTCATGGTCTCAGACATTAGTATTATAGCTCATGGTTAGAATGGCGCAATACATCATGTGGTTTCCCTTCCCGATGCTCGGATGCTTATGGCACTTGCTGCGCTTGCGGTTGTGTAAATTGAGCCACCTGGGGCAAGATTGTGTCCTACTACACCAGGGAATGTATACGTTTCGTTTGGTGCGATTGCACGTGTTATGGTAACAACATTAGCGTTCGTAGCTGTTCCACCCTTAGGGACCAAGTACACAGTCAACGTAGCGTTGGCTACACTAACATTAGTAGCAGTGAACTTATCTATACTAGCATAGCAGTTTGTTGCAGTGTATTGAAGCGTAAGCGCGTTTTCTGCGTATTTTCCGGTTATCAGTTCCCGAACATTCACAGCCATATATCCTCCTCATTTAGCAGAAACAGTTCTACTACCTACGGTATCGGCTTCATAATGCACACCGAAACTTATTACAAACGGGTCATCAGCTGGAGCGACATTCGTGACGCTTGCGATACGTTTCAACCTGATCATCAATTGCGCCCCTATTCGCAATGTTGAAGCCGGTATTGTGTAAATCGTTGATATCCTATGAGTCCTATCAGGCTGGGCGGCTGGGATACTAAACTCGAGGCTCTGGGTTACAGCCGCAGTATAGGCGTATGGAGCAACGGCAGATTCCAGGATGTTGCAAACCGTGTATTCTATTTCCCATTTGACGCCGCGTACTGTTGCATTATTGAGCCCACCTGTCGCCCAATGAATATGAACTTGCATATCAGTGCCTTCTTTCCAATCGTGCAATAGTTCAGCACTTTGATATTGGAGCGCATCGTTTACCGCAAACTGGTCTTTTACGATGTTCCCAACCAAAGCATTCCTTACCGGCACTCCCACACCAGCATTAGGGGTGAAGTCTCGGGTCAGATTCCAGTCATTCCAGACGGTTGCATTTCCGTTGAAAACAAGCGTTCCGTCAGCCTCGAAAAAACTGTAATTTGTAGCGGTTCCACCATATTTCAAACCAACTGCAATTCCAGTTTTCTCGAATCTGCTATTAGCCGTATTCCATTGTAATATTTCATAATTAGACGGTGTTGGGGCATAAACATCGTTCAATCCTGTCAGGGTTTCACCTGTTTTAGCGCGGACATAGATTGATCCCGACCCACCCGCGCTGGCATTTATCACCATTGCCATCTTAGACCGCAGATTGGGCGCGGATGGCTGCACCTTGGTCAATCCACCCGCAACGGTAGAGCTGAAATAGAGCACATCACCATCGGCCCAAGCCTCGCCGTATGGGGTTCCTGATGCGTCTATCCCCCTGACCATCCCATACCCTGTGACATAACCAAAAGCATTGATACCTATGTTTTGGGTAGCTACCCCTAGCATGTAATCGCCAACTATCGATCCGTCAGCGACGGCCTTAGCTATGGTCAATTTACCAGATGACCCGAGCGCACCGGTTGCCATAACGGATTGCCCGTTAGATATGGCTACACCGGATGTATTTTTGGCATAGAAGTGCGTTTCTTGCCCAACTTGTAAAACGACTCCATTAAAAAGACCTACATCTATGGTACCATCATCAGTATTCCACTGGAGACGCCTTTCCTGCGTTACATGTGGCCCATCTATAGGTAGATCAATGTAGTCTGTTGTAATGGAGTTGTTCTGATGCTCAACAGGCCTTAATGCGGCTCCTTCTATGGAATTGCGCAGGGATTGCAGTTCATCTTGAGACTCTTGCGCCTTGGCTATCGCATTCCCAATAGATATTAATATATAATCAAGAACATTGGTGGATAAATTATCAACTTGTCCAAAAAGATTCTCGAATTGTTTTATTAATTCATGATCGTTCAAGAATGTTGAAAGTTGCTTGCGCGTAAGTCTCAGTTTAGACATATCATACTCCCAGGGGCTCTATTTGAGCCTCCAACCTGCCAAAATGCAAGTGAGCGCTACTATCCCCGGAGAATCTCTGGATACGCCAGTTCCTCATATTTCCTTGTTTATACCATACGATACGTTTTCTCCTGTCCCCTATTTTTCCACAACTGCGATATTTTTCTTGACTCCATGTTGATCCATCTATACTATATGCAGTAGATATGCTAGGATCGTCACCAATAGCTATATCTCCCGTAATAGCAACCAATTCCAACTCGTTCAATAATGCGCCTCTACTATTATTGTAAATAATTGATGTCTGGAACTCCCATCTTACTTTTGATCCATAATGAGATCCAATATCATCAGTAAAATAACCTAATTTACTTGTGGTAGTGTCTCCAGATATCCACTTATCGTAGCACCACACGAGATTTCTAGCTCTATATTGGCTAAATCCACTTGTAGATGATGTAAGAATAAACCAAACAGGCTCACCAATCACCTGAGAAGCTGCGCCGTCATAAACAAGAGTCTTGTCTGCTAGGTGAACATATAAAAGCTGGTTTGCCCGATCATTTCTTGTCTCGAGTAATGCTTCTGAAAGCTGATACTCTGTATATTCTAATAGTATTTCGTCTATTTCCCTGGTGCTTAACTTTATGCTTTCACCGTTAGATCCAATATATATACTTGGTGATTCATTTCTTCCTGATCCCAAGAAGACCAAGTTTTCCATGTATCTGCAACATGTGTGTGTTCCTATACAGCCTTTTTGAATCTGCGCTCCCTCAATCCTCCCCAGAGGAAAGAACTCTCCTCCAACATTATCAAATACTTCTGTGGTGTTTCTATTTAGTACATATATCTCATTTCTAATTTTTACAAGGGCCAATATTTGATCTGGATCTGCTTCTGATGATCCATATTTTAATGGATTGACTTGTAATGGATCAATCAATTCTGTTACTACAAGGCTAGTTCCATCGGTAGTTAGAAAGTATCCATCGATCCACTCATGATCAATGACGGTTCCTAGATCGGGGTCAGATACCTTTGTTAACGATGCTCCATCATAATAATAAAGCTGACCAGATGCAGATATAGACAACCTATCAAAAGAATAGTTCATAGTTACTGTATCTGATCCAGGGATAGTCCCAATTATGGTAGCGGTGCCAGCGGGTGATATTTGGCATAAGTCACTGCCCATAACGCGGTAGAGCACACCGTTCCACTGTATCCCACCTCTATCGATCCCAGGTCCTGTCCCAAATTCTATGATTCCATCGGATGGCCTAAAGTACCCTGCGCTGATCCCAGTGGGCACGGGAACCGGAATCATATTTACAGGATATGAGCGTCTCCAGTCTTTACCTATGCCATTAAGGATCGGTATTTGCATGATCTAGCCAATCCGCCAATTTGTGCCATCGCAATGAACTGGCACTGTGTTCGCACCACCAGCGGCCACCACAGAATTAAACGTGGTGGCGTTAGCATCGGTAACAGTGGTCCTTGCCCCTGCCCCAACCGTAGCAGCCGCCGGTAAGACCGCAACGGTTGTAGCGGTGCTTTTTAGGTAGGAGCTAGCGGTAAGACTCGTGGCAAGAGCCGCACCAAGGTTTTGTCCCACATATGCAGCCGCAACGGTGAACGAACATTTCCGAGCATCCCCATTCGACGTTGAAAACACCGGGACAAGATCGCCACCAGAGACAGAAGTGACAGCTGAAAGTTCATTGATTGTGCTCATTTATCACCTATTCAAAGACGAAAATGCCATCAGATCCTATCTGTAATTGATCTTCAGGCGGGGAAGTAAACTCTTCTGACGAGTAAATAGCTTTGGCTCCAGCCCCAGCAGGCATAGATGGAAGGCGCATCTCTGGCGGGAAGGTTGCCCGTGAATACAAAACATTCAAAGCATTCCGAGCCGTCATCTTGGTTGCTGGATTCAGAGTCTTACCCACACCAGGCGCTAGCCGCATAGCTAGATTGGTGATGATAGCTTCGTAGGCAGAATCAGGGACTCCGGTATCAACATCAATGTCGATGGTTGATGGTGTGGTGGCTATAGGATAACCCAAACGGATGCCTTTACCATTCCATTCAGCCATCATTGCATCCAAGCGCCGACCAGCTGCATTCATGTCACCTATTTCTAGGTCAAATACATAATCTGCCATACCTATTTCGGCGTAGGCCTCAGTAATAAACTCGCGCTTGGTGTATGACATGTCACTTACCTGCCAAATGGTTTACTTTCTCCAATAGAGTTTCATAACTCATCTTCCAGTACGTTTTGATGCCTAGTTCCTTCGCCTTAGCATCAAGCTCTTCTCTGGTAGGGGGAGTGCTGTCTTCTTCAACATCATCTTCTTTATGCGCTAGATCTTCTAGTTCTAAGGCTACTTCTACGACATCAGGAACGGGATCCAGAGGCATAGATTCAATTTCCCACGGTTGTAGGGCTTCGCCCAAATTCCCAAACCATCCATCCTCTAGCATCGTGGAATATTCTTGATCATTTGTGACCAATTTATAATCGTACTTGCCACCGGCCCTTTCGTGCGGGCCTCCATCTTTGTATACTAGGCGTGGGAAGATCATTTCTTCCTCCCCTTCGCTTTCCCAGGCTTACCCTTGGCTTCTTTTGCCGTATTCAAAGCAATGGCCACGGCCTGCTTTTGAGGCTTCCCAGCTTTCATTTCTTTCCTGATATTACTAGAAATGCTTTGTTTGCTATAACCTTTAGTAAGAGGCATTGGGTTCTCCTTGTGTTGAGAGGGGGCAAAAATCTACCCCCTCTCGCGTCTATCGAAACTGATTAGCCAATCCTATATCCAACCCATGCATTAGTTCCGGAATAACGGAAAAGCCACGTGCCATAACAATTAAAGGTAGATCCAGATGGACCAACCGTAACTTCCCCAACAAATGTTACATCACCATCCCCAGCGGTGAGAGTAGCGATATCATCGCCACCTGCACCAACCGTAATGAGGTGAAACAAGAATGAGTCGCCCGTAGCAATATCAGCAGGGCATGCAGCGGTTAGAAGTGCCCCAGTAGGCGTAGTGAGTGTACGGCCAGTAGTGACCGTGAACACAACGATGCCGTTGATCATTTGGGCACCCGTGACGGTTTCGGCACCGTCAGCTTTGGGCGTGGCTGCGGTCTGTTGGAAGTAAATCTGCCCACCAGCGGACCGATGGAAGATGCCTCCCGCGATGCCTGACCCAGCCTTTGCGCCTGGGGTCATGATGATACTGCCACCATTACCGTTAGTAGACGCAGCGGCTCCGCCAGTCAAACTGACATCGCCACCATCTCCAGTGGCCCCAGCGCCGGACGCGCCGCCAGTGACCTGAGCAGCTCCACCAGCAGCGGTGCCTTGACCAGCTCCACCGACCACTTTACCAACACCACCGACACCATTACCATTAGTGCCAGCTCCGCCAGTAACAGACGCAACACCACCATTACCAGAGGTGGCCCCACCAGCACCAGCGGCCACAGTGGCGGCACCTCCAACTCCAGTAGCACCAGGCTGCCCACCTGTGAGGTAGACCGCACCACCCGCATTGCCAGCCGTGCTAGAGGTGCCACCCACAACTGCCACATACCCGCCCTGAGCAGCGGCCAAACCCGAAATCGTAGCAGTAGCGTCAGCCATACTCAGGTCAGGGGTAGGTTCAAACACGGACGGTGAAGCACCGACTTCATAGTATGCTACAGCTTCACTAGCTTCCATCCTTACTTCAGTTTTTCCAGAGACTGCGGCACTTGTGTACTCGCTGCCAGCGGTGGTAGTAGCCACCAGGTCCCAAGTGTCAGGGTGGTTAGGATAGCCAACCTTTTTGTATAGCTGGACTGGAGACAAACTATAAATACCGATCTTTTCTGCGTCAGGTACGGTTGCATAACCAGTCCCATTAGAATAAATAGTTCCCATTGTTAGCTCCTTTCTAAGCCTAGGTCTGATTAAAGAGAATGATTCCGCTCATTTCGGGTTGCTTGTTCACAACGCCGAAGTATGTATCACAGCGGAATTTGGTTTTCATCGTATTGATGTCGTATTGCTTAGACATAACCAGTTCAATCCCCTGGTCGGTGGTGCCACGCAGCACTTGGGCACCAGCACCATCCGGGACCGCGTAACGTCCAGGAATAATTTCTAGCGCGTCTTTCTGCCAGAAGCAATTTATAGGAGCTGCGACGGTGTTAAGGAACACGATGGCGCTATTTGGAGCCTTAGTATTAATAACGCAATTCTGGTATTGGGCCGTCGCATCGCTCACGACCTGGTTGGTGATCATAGGCGGGGTGATGACAAGATGCGTGGCATCAGTCACAGAAATTACGCGGAAGGTCTTGAGCTGGCCCGTGTCGCCCTTGGTGATGTGATGCACCGCGTCAAGAGTAGCAACCGTGAAGCAATCACCAGCGGCCACGCCAACAGTGGATGAAATTGTAATCGTCTGGAAACGGTTATCGACATTGGCGGTTTCGCCCGTGGTGGCCGTAGAGGTGGACACAGGGACGTAATAATTAACGGCTGCATCCAACGTTGACATTGTAAGGCCCGCTCCACCACCAGCAGCGGTAATACGGTTTGCGTAGTCAAACTTGTATGTCTCAAAGCTGGCCACAGGACCAACGTACGCACGCTCATAGGCCTTTTCGCTCTTGGCATTACCGAATGATCGGCTAGCCTTGGACAAATCAGCGGCCATGCCGTTGTAATCACGGGTTGACAGACCCAAATACCGATCCCACCCAGGGACACCAGCCTCATTCATTACCGCCTCGCAGAGCGCGGCATCAGCGAAGCCCGAGGCAGCAGCAGCCACCTTAACCACCATGCTACCGTAGTTAGCGGCTGCATTCATGATTGCGACATTGATATCAGAAGCAAGCTTCTGCTTGGCCGAATCACCAAGCCGCTTTTCCTGGATCGCATCCCGCATTTCTGTTGCGCTCATAATCCATGGCACAGATCGGCTATAACCAATGGTGGCAGGGACGCTAAGTTGGGTCTGATCCCCAAAATTAGCAGTCATGTCCGTCCCGCTATAGGACTGCATGATGTAAGGTTGCGGACGCCAGATGACGTTATTGGTCCGCTCCATCAACACCTGGTCGGTCCTGTAAACACTCACATTGCGAGATAGCACAAGGGCATCATTGAACCCTTCAAGCAAATCCTCGAATGCGACCCGTTCCTCTTTATTAAAATCGTTGCTCATACTTCTCCTTTATTCTTTTGTTTTGCTTTTTGCTGAGCCCTATATAGGTGAACCTTTGTATAATCACCTGTTTTTTCAGCTTCAGCACGAAGGCGGTCTAGGTTGTTATCCATCCCGCCACCGACAGAACCAGACCTAACAGGCACAGTTTCAGGTGGGGGTGGGGTTTTCTTGGTTACACTCACTTTAGCCTCCAGGTCGCGAACCGCAAACGCAAACGCAATGGGATCAGTAATGACGGCCAGTTCTTTTAATCTGGCTTCGTTTTTACCCAATGCATAAATGAATGAAGCTGGGTTTTTGGTGTATTGAACAACAATCCCTTGCTGAGTCTGATTCAAAGCTTGCGTGACTTCCGCTTCTGACTCAACGTAGTCATTCACCTTCAACTCTGCCTTGAGCTTTGCATAGGATGACAGTCTCTCCTGCCAAGCCTGCTCATGCTCAGTTTGCTTTTTGCGTTTCTGCTCCTCTTCGGCTTCGGCATGCTTTTTGCGGTCATTCCACGCCAGTAATTCACGTTCAAATATTTCATCGTCGAAGTCGCAACCTGAAAGAGTAGGCTTTTCTCCCACAACCGAAACAGGTTCCGGCTGGGGCTTAGCCTTTTCTAGCTCAGCTTCAAGTCGCTTGATTGTACGCAATTGCTCTTTGTGGCTTTTCCGCAACTCCTTTACCCACGGTGGAGCCGTTTTAGTCTCCTCTTCCTCGGGTTGTGCTTCACCCTCAAAAGTTACTACGACTTCGTCACTCTCTGGCTCAGCAGGTGTTCCCTGTTTTGGCTCAGTCTCTGGGGTCTCCCCTTCGATAGGCTCTTGGGTAGTCTCTGCTTCTGGTTCCGTGACGATTGTTTCTGTGTCTAGGCTCATTGTCCCTCCATCGCGCCGATTTCGGTTGGGCGGATACCGTTTTGCTGCATAAATGCCTGAATCGTCCTTATGGCGTTCTCACGCTCCATAGCATCGATCCCGGCGAGTGTTTCAAGCGTCTTTGCGTGCGTTAATTCTGTATTTGCAGTCACCTGGCCTGTCTCGGCCAATGCCTTTTCTGCCTTAGCGCTAGCCTCTCTTGACATGGCTTCGGCAAGTTGAGTGTTTGGATCGGGTGGCCTGTTAGCTTCTGCTTCCTCCAACCTCTTCTTGTCTTCTTCACTTGGGGGTAGCGTGCCCATGCTCACCAATCGACGACGGAAATACTCTCGCACGTCTTTGAGCCCTTCACCCTCAAGGTTCATAATCATGAGTGACTGTAGAACTTGAAGCGTTTCTGGATCCTGCACAACCCCCATCAAACTAGTAATAGATCTAGTCATGGATTCGCGCTGGGTATTGAATGATGGCCCAACCTCGACAAAGACATCCATCTTCGCTTCCGCAAGGTCATTCGAGTATTTTACCTCATCATTTTCGCCCAATGTAGGCTTCTTGATTTCTACGGTACCAGGTTCCCCATTGACCCCGACCGTTTTCATCTTTCGCTTATCTTCTACGTATACTTCTTTGGCCATTGATAGCCAAATCTCTCCACCGCACTGAACAGACTTAGCAAAATTGCTCATATAAATATAAGCCTGCAAGTCGATGCGCGTCTGAATCAGCTCTACAGTCTTGGAGCTGATATTTGACACCATCTTGTCCGCATTCTGAGGATTGCCCAGAATATCAGCCATGTCTGTTTCTGTAATCTGGAGCAAAGTTGCTAACGCTTGCGGTATCTGTGGGGGCTTGGTGTAAGCAAGCGGGCCAGAGGGCATAACCTGGCCTTCCGCGTCTGTGATAGGATTAACCAGCAAGTAAGGATACTGCTTGATATTATCCTCTTGCCACATCACTTGATGGCCTGCGATCTGCTCAGGGATGAAGATGGGCTTTTCGATAGACGAGTAAGCGCTTATCTCTGCTAACTTGGAAAGCTGCATATTCTTCAGGCGCTGGGGATCGCGGGCTAGGCGCACATGCCCCATACATCGCTCAACACCATCTACAAACCATCGTTTGCCGTAGAATGGAGCAATTGGAATACGCTCACCAGCGATGTATCCACAGTCTTCCAATACCTTTCCGCCCGACATAATGTATTTGTGGACTCTCTTCTGAGGGATGCGCTTGCTTTGGACTAGCTTGTACCCAGTAGCCTCAAGCTCCTCTTGTAGCTCCTCATCCTCGTCATACTCTTTCTTGTCATAACGTTTAACTTCACCATTGATCCCATTAAAAAACAGTACGGTTTTACCAGAGTCCACTACCTTGTAATACTCTGCAATATACACCTTGTCAGGAGTGGCCCAGTCAAACTCTGAAGCGGTCACTTCCCGATCCCAGGATGATGGTGAATCATTATAAGTATCCTTATATGATTCATAACTCATAGGAACCAAAACAAAACAGTGTTTAGCATCCTTTTTGTCTTGCCTACTTGCGTCAATGTCGAAGAATACGCATGAATCAGCCTCAAAAATGGGCTCTATCCTGATCCTTTGGCGTGTGTCAGTTTCATCGTCAGGATATTCATATTCCGTTCTGAGCCTCCAGGCACCGAATCCACCACGCAAACCTTCACTGAATGCGTTATCGTATGCTTCATTGGCGATACTGTCTTGTTCATCCGCCCGGAACAACCCATCGCATGTGTCTGCCAGTTCATCATCCCGGGTGCCATCACGAGACACGAAGTCGGCAGTAATACGGTTATTCCTATACTCGTTTTCAATCCTCAATACAGATAGGTGGACCTTGTTCACCTCAAACATGGGCTTATTCTGGAACTGCTCACCTAGGGCACCTTCCCATTGAGCACCTGGAATATCACAGAAGCGCCGATCCTTCAGGCATTGCTGGCGTTCCGGCTGCATAACCCCGATGATCCTATCAAACTCTCGTATTGCTTCATCATGAACGGATCGAAGTTTTTCGTCATTTGTAGGACGGGCCATTTGTGACTCCCGTTACATCTTACGCCAATGGTTGGCTATTGGCAATGGGTATGCATCAATTGTTTTGGGCTTTACTGGGGCGACTATACCACCGAACAACTCGGATAGCACCCAAAACCACGCGTCAGCCCTGTTTGGGCTATCTGATCCAGTGTAACCATAGGAAGAAAATGCAACTAATTCATCTTCCAATTCATGGAAGTCGCCAACGTGCCTTACCTTCCCTTGCTCATACAATGCGCTGAATGGCTCAGCTCGCACGTGCTTCCCACGTGATGCGTTGACGGACTTATACGGCGTGCGAGGCCTAGCCGATTGGATGGTCTGCTTGACCATGGCTCCACCATAGTTCTGCTCGCCCACAATAACGTTTGCCTCATGCTTGTCGTATGCCGTGGTGGCGACCCGAGCCCAGGTAGCAGGCCCTGCTTTGACTGTGCAATCCTCCAACAGATATGCGTTGCCGTCCGTCCCGAGTCCACCCACCACAATCCCGATTGCGTCATTGTCTGCATTGTTTTCGTCATCCGCTCCGCTCGGGTCAACACCTACCACCACTCGCACCAGGGGCGGGACAGTGGAGGCATCCAACACTCTCCATTTATCTATGTCCTCGTCATGGAATAACGCGTTCGGCGTTGCATCCGAAAACTCGCCTTGCATAAATCTCTTGCGCAATCGCGAAGGTAAGCCCTCGAGCGTTTGCATGTAGTCATCACTAATATTCTCTATATTGTCTTCAGGATTAATCTTGAACCACACATAGTCGTTTGGGTCTCGAAGCGGCAATTTGCCATCCGGCTCTCTTTTTTCGATGAATATACGATAAGTCCAGTGTGATTTGGATGGAGGATTCTCGTCATAATACATGCGAGGCTTTAGCTTTGTGGCTGGCCTGCCCTGAATTGCCTGGTCAACTTGCTGAGCAAGACGAGTTACCGCGATATTTCGAGACTCAAGCGGGATCTGGCTTACCTCGTTTAGATATATTGTGACAAACTCCATGCCCAATATCTTTTCGGTTCGTTCTTTGTCATCGAGGCCACCAAACCAAATCTGTGAACCATTTTCCAGTTCTGCATACCAATCTGTTTTACTGATTGAATATTTCACCCCCGGGAACGCTAGGCGCATCACCTTTGGAAATGTGTCCATAATCACGGAGGCTTTAACTGCGTTGAAGCGAAATCTGAGTATCGCATGCCTTGAATTAGGGGCCTTTAGTGCCCTCATAACTACATTACGAGTCAGTAGGAATGTTTTCCCACTCCTGCTACCACCGAACAACATGAGATGCGTTGCTTCACCTGCCAGGACGGCCTGTGCCTCTTCCTGACGCCTGGTTAGCTTCATAGCGCCTCATCATACTTGGACGCTACCACAGTGACAATTCCGGAATGCTCGACACGCTCTTTAAGCAATCCATGGTACTTAGCCAACATTTCGGTATTCTTGTCTTTATCGGTCAACTTAATTTTCCTCAGGAGACCGATGGCGTGTTTTTGATCCCCTGATCCTTCAAATAACTCCACCACTTCCATGGATTGGATGCTCCTGCGAACATCTTCAGGGATATCGCTCATTAATTTTAATGAACCATCTTTTTCGTAGAGGTCTGCGCAGTCTAAGGTTGCCCTAGTAGAAATGAGTCTCAATAGGTCATTTGCCCCAAGATGTGATTCCCTGAGCAGATCTTCTGTCAGTCCTTGTATGAATGCCCAGGTCTCAGGATCGTCTAGGAGTTTGGATCCCAAGACATATGCAGTCTTCGGGCTATACCCTGCGTCCTTCGCGGCTTGAGTGGCGTTGAAGCCATTCTCCACATATTTGTGAGCGAATAGGACTCTTTGTTCATTCAGTGGCATATTAATCCCAGGTAATTTCTCGGTTCATTTCTTCCCGCCCTTAGATTTACCTTTGCCTTTACTCTTGCATGCCATGATTTACCTCGCATGGGTAGGTTACGTTATAACGATTTAGTGCGCAAGGCACGGGTGACTCTACGGGCTTCCTTGGTCGGGTCAAATGACTTGGGGACATCTAGCCCCGCAATTGTGTATAGATTTTTGAGGCACTCACTGAAAAGAGGCATCACTTGCACCGCAGTATCAGCCTCTTTGGTGGTGTAGAGAGTGGCATCGGCTGCAATCCAAGCGGCATTCCACCGGATGGTTTTCCACTGCTCATCAGACATATCAGCTAGTTTGGGGTGCGTTACTATTTTTTGATGGGCCATTTGACTAAACACATCATTGAAGATGAACCTGGCTTGCTGGTTCCACCGACGCCATTGACGTTTAGGGACTTTATTGATGTTTTCGCACGCCTCGGATGCGCTCAGAGCTTCCGGCATTTCGACCACTTCTACTTTCTTAGGCATCTTGCACCTCTTGCGGTATTGTGTGCCCCGCGTGGCGTGAACATTATCAGTCTATTGAGGTGTATATGCAAGGGTACATAAAAACCCCCTCACGACGAGGGGGCCAACGGTGAAGGCGAATGGAGTAACACCTTCATTGGATTAAATGTACAGCAATACAGACTAATGGTCAAGGGTACGCGAAAAGGCCCCCACACCAGGTAGGGGCCAATCACAGCATGCTGGGGTATCCATAAGGAGGCTTTTCAGCCCCAGGGGGGTCCTACTAGTGCAACGTGTACACGTTGAGACCCATTGCGTTACAAGTGTATCGTGTTCAGTGCCTCAAGTCAAGGGTTTAACGCAGCCCAATATAGTGAGGGCTTTCCCAATCCTGTTGGCGATATGGCGCATGATATCGACATCATCCATCGGGACGTAAGGTAGACCAAAGAGCTTCGCGGAATCTTGGCCGTAGCCAGGCTGCATCATTTCGTTTGCCTCGTGCAGGATGGATTCGAGGTGATCCCGCATGGTCCAGGGGGTGTCGGTTTCGGTGGCAGCGACATCAGCCTCGTGTCCGGTGAAAATCTTGGTGTTCATGTCAACTCCTACCCTGGAGAGGCAAATATTTGCGTGCCTGTGGATCCCAGACTTTACCCTGCCTCAGCATGGCGATATCGCAGAATCGGTCCATAATCTGTGCAGTGGTCAAAGGTGTATCAATGCCAAAAAGGTTCGTAGGTTCTACGGTAGTGTTCATCTTAGCTCCTTGTGTGTGTCGCCTCTCGACACAACAAGAATACGTCAACGCTCTACACTCGTCCAGCCCTTTCTGTGTGATTTCGGTCACACTGAGTTAGGCTCTCTAAATCAACTCAAGCCAATCGCAAGTGAGTCCTTGCCGTTGTTATGGACGGGGCACGAATCACGGGTTACATAGATGGGCGTTCCGTCCTCTTCCTCATACATCCCGAGACCATGACGGTTATCTAATACGGCGCATATGCAACCGTTTGCGCGCGCCTTGTCGCTGCCTGGTGCTCCTTTGGGGTGGTCACGTAGTGGTGTTGGCATATCTAGCTCCTTTGGGCAGGTTTAACAAGCCATGTTTTGGCGACAATCAAATGCCGTGGTGGGTGGACGGGGATCAACTCTGTCACTCCCGTGCGTCGGGTTGATCGCACCATGCATAGGATGTAGTTGTACGTGACCAGTGCCCCGCGATAGATTCCGCCTCTTGGTTTACGCTTTGATGCCATTATTCCTCCTATGATGGTTTAATTTTGGTGCCCCCACAGGGATTCGGACCCTGGACCTACCGCTTAGAGGGCGGTTGCTCTATCCACTGAGCTATGGGGGCCAGTATCACGTTTACCTCCCAGCGTAACGCCCCGCCACAACCCCAAGCCCGAACCCAATGCTCAGGTTTTTGAACGATATTTTCCAAGCATTCGCCCGTGTGGCTGATCGTTCGGCATCAAGTGCCACTTTGTAGCTTGATGCCGACAGCATGTATTGGTTGGACATCTTTTCGAGTGTTTGATTGTCTAACGTTAGTTTTGAGATTTGCAGGGCTTTCGCCTGGTCTGATTGCTCGAGCTTGGCGATTGCATCGCTAGCGGCCTCCAGGGCTTGCTTAGATTGTACGAGCGCCTCTCTGTAGGGCTTGACCGCCTCTGCACACTCTGGGGGGACTGGGGGCAACGTAGGCTGGTTTGCTACGATTTGGGCGAGTTGTTTGTAGCGTGCAATGGCCGTGTCGGCAATCTGTTGTTTTTCCTGGATCACCTTGGCTTGGCTCTGGATCTGTACTTTGGCCTGCCCATGCTCAACCCGTAGCGCCTCGGCGTTTTTCATTGCCTCTTCGGCCCGGGTCTCAGCTCGGATCACCTTATCATGTTCTGTTGATTTGACTATGCTTGCTACTCCCAGGACGACCAAGACAATACCGATTAGGCCCAGGCTCAAAAAGAAGAGTTTCGCTTTGCTTATCATGGAGCCTCCTGCGTTTTGTTGGATTCGGCGAATCGACCGCCCACGTATGCTCCTCCAGTAACGTAGAGCGCGGTTTTGAGTAGGTCAACAATTTGCCCCGTCATTCCCTCTTTTTTATATGCTCCTCCGCAAAACGATATTGTTGACACCACGACAAAGGCAAAAAGGATGCGTTTGCTTGACGGTGTTCCGTTGGGTTCGCTGAATGCAGCACCAAACCATGTCAAGCATTTTTGAAGGATTGCCATCATACCTCCTTGTAAACCGCTTTGCCTGTCTCAGGATCAACGGTTGCGGTTTTGGTGATTCGGCGCGGGAGTAGAGCACCTTTGCGAACCTGAACATGGATCCAGCGTGATCGGCCTTTGGTTTCTATGATGAGCTTGTCAAATGGAATGCTTGAGTTTTTGATCGCGTCGAATGCATACTCGATACCTACGCACGCGGGATGAAAATCATATGCTCTGCCATCCATGTGCGCACTGTTGGGGTCACCATGGCAGGCTGCGTTGACATACGGGTTACGGTAGCAACTATGCCCAACCAATGGGCAATCAAGCAACGCCAGGATTGGCTCCAATACGTCATTGCAAAGGCGTGTGATGTTCGCCTCGATCTCTGCCACGCGATCACCAGGCATAGAGTTATCAAGGCCTGTCTTCGTGCGTGTCATTTCACTTTCGTTAAAATGTTCGCTGTATTTCATCTTTTATCCTTATATTGTGAGTATAGGTAGGATTCAGCCAAAACGAACAATAGTAATGCACCCCAAGCAGTGAAATAGATCCCGTCATTCGACGCTACCATTATCAACGATGCGCTGATTGCTATGCCTATTAAGCATAGTATGCCGTAGAATACTTCAACGTGTTTCATAACTTTACCTCACCTTATCAAGCAATTCGTCAAATGACCCCTCGCCTATAAGATTGCGTTCCCAAATATCCCAGAATTGCTTTGGGTTCATCTTCCTGACCTTATCGTATCTTTCCCCAATTTTGTTGATTGCATTAACCCACACATCCACCTCTTCCGATTTGGAGCGATACATGGACAGTAACCACTCAATCCTTGCTTCAGGGAGAGGACAGGTTATCCAGTCCTTTGAACCTGGGAAAAGGTCATCAGGCAGTAGATCCCGAATGCGTTGTATCTCACTTGATTTAGGCATCACCTAGCCTCCCCACTTGTTTCCATTGTTTAGGCTTCATCCGGCCAGTTGTCACCAGCAATCCATTTTGCAAGATCAACCCGCCTAGAATTGATCCACCATTTTGCGCGCTCCATTCGTGTGATCTTCCTGGGGGGCATATAAGACTGCATCCTATCCATCCATTTGCGCTGCCAGATGAGTCTTTCCATTTGCATGGCCACTAATCGCCTCACAATGCCGACAGAGAATACGTCTGGCCTAACCGTTGCATTAACCTGTCCCTCGCCTTCGTCGCTCATGTCACATCCTCCACTTCCAGTAAAAATACCACTTGAACATACGACCAAATCGCGACACCTGGCGCAGATAGGGGTCAAACCAGCGGTCTACAAACTCCCCTTCAATCGTAAAAACGTCACCCTTCTTCATCCCGTAAGCTTCAATATCATCCTTAAGCACCCATTTCCTGAGCTTCCTTGGCTTCATCGCCTAACCTCCATACCACATTCTACGCCCGTTGAGCATGATTACCAGTGATACGCATCACACCTTGAACCCTTCTAGGCCTTTAGTTGAACCGTTTTGGGATCTAGGCGGCTTAAAAAAACAACCAACTCCAGCGACTTCCTTGGGGTCATCGTCCCGGACCTTGTAGGCCAAGTGCTTGCGGAACGTCTCTGGCATGCCCCCCCAACCAGGCTCGAAATGGTTTTTGCAGTGGGGGCAGACGTAAACCCATCGGTTTATATGGACCTCACGCATATACCGCTGTAGGTCGGGTGGGATGCGTTGATCGTCAGGGTCTCCACTGTTCGGCGGGTGCCAGTTTGCGCAAGAGTCGTTACCCTCGGAATACGAGATACCCATTAGCAATTCTCCCTTAGCGCGGATTCCCAACCCTCAGCCTCAAGCCACTGTTTGAAACCGATCATGAAATGGCTTTCATCTTTCGCCCTTTTGGGTGGCATATGTGCGTCGTAGTATGCTTTTGCTCCCATGGCGACTTTGACCATATCCGCCCCCCGGTCATGGATTGAGCGGTAGACCTCAGCAGCTTCACGCGGCCTGGGGTTTTTGGTCTGATCCCAAAACTTTGCCGTTACCCAGTAATTGTTTGCCAGCTTGCCATCGTCTCCCACGTCTAGCACGGATGCAATGCTTGGGCCTGCTTTTGGCTTGAGTGCTTTTTTTGCCCTTGTGGGGGGGGTTGGCATTGCCTCTTCCGTGAGCAACGGCAGTTGCGCACACACCGTAGGTGTACTTGTACTTTGTATCTGTATCTGTATGTCGTTACATGCGTCACTTTCTGTTACTCGTGGCGTTACGTAACGCTTGTTACGCTCCCTGAAACGTCTCTGCCTTTCTGCGGCCTTTGAACGTATGTCATTGGCTGACATTAGGTTGCGGTATTTCTCATGGTTTAGGAGTCTCCATCCGTCTTCCGTGGGTTCAATTCTTCGACCGTCGAAATCCTTGGTCCTGGAATATGGATCGGGCGATGAAAACCGGGTGAGGGCATCTTCACACTGCTCTAGGGTCACGTCTGCCACCTTCGCGATACCGGGGATACTCGCATGGACTTCCCCATCTTTGTCACTCATGGCAAGCATGGTTATCCACATCACTTTCACGTGCAACGGTGTTTGCCACACGGAGCTATGGATGATGTCGCATGAGAGTTTCGTATATCCTACCATCCATGCTCCAAGTAATGCCCCTCCCCCCCCTGTGAGGCATGGGCGCAACCAAACCGGAGGTCTGCCGGTTTTGCGTGTCCACCAGGGAGGGGAGCTAAAGTTTTCAAACGTCCGCGCCTCATGCGGCGGTAAGCCCATTATAGGCCAATCAAACTCGATGGCCACGAATTTGCGCATTGGCCTTGAGGTGATCAATTGCCTCAGCATAGGTACCCGTGAAATTACGGATGTCAAAAAACCCATAGGCCAGCCAAAATACGTTATCTGCGTCTCGGTACCCAGTTTCCACGTCTCGGTAACCATACCCGGTCATACGGTCCAGCACCGTAAATTGATGTCCATCCTCAAGTAATATTCGCCATGCCATGTCTGTTTCGTCTAGGTCATCCCTCTGAACGAAATGAGTAGGGTCTACTTGGGCGTTAAGGGGATATCTCATCAGGACACCAACCCATGGAGCCTTGCCAGCCGGTCCATTTCGCCGAGGAAGTATCGGTTCCACCTCACATCCTCCCGGTTCTGCCCGCTGATAGGCCGCAGGGCAGCGATTGGTAGCGGTTCAAACTTCGCCAGCTTATCCGTGTTTTCCTCTGCCTTGGCAATCAGTCCATTCCGCAGGTTTTCATAGCTAGGGTCTTCGATTGCTTTACATTTCGCCCAGTTCATCTGTTTGCTCCACATCCACAGTTTATTTTACCGCAGTATTCACACGTTACATCTAATTTATACTCATACCGCTCCAACTCCTCCATCACTTCATCCCTTCGTTTTTTTATATCTTCAAACCTGTAATATGCGTAGACATTGGGGTATCCACACTTTTTGATATATACACAATTTTCATGTATATGGGAAGAAGGTAACGGCACGGGTGAAAGCTTGATGGCTATTTGTTTGCTCATACCTGCCTCTTCGTGATGTATCTCGCCAGTGTTTGAACGAAACTAGCATCGTTTATTGTTTTCGTGTTGGCATAAAGAACATACCAACCCTCAAGCGTTGCAGCGTTGTGTTTTTCGTGGTCTCTCAGGATCCCGCTTATAGAGTTGTGCCCCATTACTCTTACTAATCCATCCGCTCCTTTGACTTTGCTGGACATGATTCCTCCTTGCACCTCCACTAGGAGACGCAATTCGGGCCACGCACGATCCCAGGCCCATTTCCGGCCCGGCACGGCCCTAAATTGAGCCTGTCCTTCAGGCAGGCCATACATCCGGATTTGGGTTAGCAAGGCGCGCTCGAGGTGATCCTTGTTCGCTTGCTCGATAATCTTTTTCAGGCTCATCGCACACCGGGCAGGAGTAATCTGGGTTTAGGTAGGAGTTGCAGTAAACGCATCTATCCATTATCACGCCTCCATCTCTCTATCGCTAGGATGTGGTGGGCTTCCTTGCATATGCATGTGATTACATACTCATTTTGGGTGATTGAGAGAATAGCATCTAGCGCTTTTTGTGCTTCGTCATGCCATGGTTTATTAAGTCCCCAATCATTCCAATCGGTTTTTATTTGCATTATCTTGACCCCGGGACAATGACGTATTTGCGAACTGGGGTAATCATAATGATGCTTGGGTATAAGCTGCGTTGCACTCTTGCAATAGCTCTAGTTTTAAATGTAAACATTATATTACCACTCGGGAATGATACTGTGAACCCCCAGCAATGATCTTTTTGTACTAATACACTTGCACTATTATCACATTTTTGTTTGTTTTTGGCTAAAACGGGCATACTTTCTCCTGTGCCTCTTTGAGAGTCTTGTATGGTCCATACTGATTCGAGCTTGAATCCCAAGCGAAAAAATGTTCGTTGAACTTGATAATGAATGCTCCGTCATCTCTACGCCAATTACCGGGTATGGTTTCTTCCCACTCGTTCATACAATCCTCGTTTCTTTGAGTCCACATATTACCCCAACAATGGACCCAGAAATGCTTTCTGAATGGATTCATTTCTTCTCCTTGTACCATTGGGTTAACTCGTCAACTTCCTGCAGAAATGCTTTGACTTCTTTGGTTATTTCTTCCATATAATCGGCGTGGTCTGATTTATTGCATGTTACGATAAACTTCTGCAAGTTTTCTTGTAACCTGGGATCGAATGACATGAAATCCCACTCTTCCAGGCCGGAGCAAATCATGTTGCTCAATACTTGGTCTAAGTGTTCTTTCTCTGGTATTACCCCATCTTTCATCCATTTAAGATGATTCATGGTATTGAATGGGCACTTGATTTCAAGCCCCTTCAAACCTGAATACTTTTGAGTCAAATCCATTGTCGTCCCGTCCGGTGATGCCCCGAACCACGGGATATCGTCGCAGGTATAGAAACCTGGTCGATCCACTGTGCAGTTGTGCTGCATTTCGTACGTAACCCTTGCGACAGGCTCAACCTCTGAACCCCATTTCATCGCCTCTGTCACGTAATGCTCGGAACATTGGCCAGTTAATCTCTCTGTTACAAGCTCCCAAAGATAGCCTTCTCGTTTGACTTTGGTTCCCATAACGTCTTTGACTCGGGATGCTGTAACCCTGCCACAACGCAGAGCATGCCACGCGCCTGTACCCTGTTCAACGTCGTGTAGCATAGACTACTCCGTGCATCACGTCCCCAAGATAGCTAATTGAGGAAAGCCCTAAAATTAAAATAATGATGGATATTATTTCAATCACTCTTTTTGGAATGCTCGTCTTGCTCAGCATCCATACAAATATGCCAAATACAGCGGCTACCGTTAGCGATGCCAGAATGCCGTATGCTAGATATTGCCACGGGCTCATGATAATTGCCCCCGCCTCACGTCATAATAGGCAACGATACCGCCCATGAGTTGAGGGTTTTTGGTCGTCCTGGCCTGTTGGAATAGCATTTTGTAGCAAACTTCCAGCTCTTCCTTGTTTTGGCATTTGTCCATTTGTTCGCGGGCTTCCGACATAGGCCCATCGTCATTTCCGTCTTTATCCTCACCAATGGCCAGGTTAAAGATCATGCCCAGGAGATAGCGCCTAGCGTAACTTGCCGCGCTTCCCGTTGCGTGCGTCTTTGTCATGACATCGTTGCCCTTCGCTCCTTTACCGTCACGCGGGATAGGGAGCTTGTATTGGCGAGTATGGCCTGCCCGGTGAGATACATCACACACCATGACCATTTCGGCTTCAGTTTGCGACTCCACCGAAAAGCTAAGGCTAAACCCGTAATTCGTATAAACCGGCCTGATCGCACGGTCAAGAGCTGCAAACGATGCGTACCTGCTCCGTGTCTGTTCATTCTTGCAATCGGGCACGATGCGCGTTATTTCAGCCTGGGCATTGGCTAATGCTTCTCCGAAAAGCATTCTTGCATGCCTATCCTCGCTATCGCGTTGCATTCCGATAAGCTCTTTTAGTTTGTCGATGTCCAGATCCTTTTGTAAAGCAAACTGGATCAAGCCCATGGGTGTGGGTTGCTCAAGCGTTCTAACTTCGTCTGTCATTTTACACCTTTCTTGAAGTTTTTGATTGATAGTTCAACCACGGACCACGGAAACATCTCTCTAATCTTGGCGGCTTGGGCAGCCCGCGCATCAGCCCGCGCAGCAGCCAACGCATCAGCCCGCGCATCAGCCCCCGCATCAGCCCGCGAAGCAGCCAACGCAGCAGCCCCCGAAGCATCCCGCGCAGCATCCGACGCATCAGCCCCCGAAGCAGCCTCCGCAGCAGCCCGCGCAGCATCCGACGCATCAGCCCGCACAGCAGCCCACGCAGCAGCCCCCGAAGCAACCAATTCCTCGTCTGTGGCTTCGCCGTTTGCATGTTTTCCAGCGACAATGACGGCGTTTTTACTGTGATCATCCGTCAAAAGATCCCAAACCGTACGTCCGTCCGCAAGTGGAGTATTTCGCACACACCAACAAGCGAAAAGACGGTGAGACTTTGGATTATCGTGTTTTACGATACGCAGTAACCACAGCATCCAGTCGGGGCGTGTGCATGCCTCCCACGCTGCTTTTAGGCTTTTGTGCGTGTCTGCGAACTCCACAGCCTCACCGCATGCCCCGATGTTGTCTAACCATTTCGCGTGTGCTCTCATTTTATCTCCTTATGCGGCCTCTCCGCTCAATTAGTTTCGGGCATCCTTTGCACCCGTCAATGTGTTTTTGTGTGACTTCAGGCACAGAAAAGCCCCGATGTCCGGGGCTAGTCCACACTCACTTGAGGATCACTAGATCGAGCCTCAACTCGATGGGTTAAGGTGTTGGGGGGATAGGGGAGCGCGCCGCCAATGGGTCGGCTCTGAATCTAAAACAACACATGAATCATCATAACTTGCATCCACCCCGACAGGATCCCAGTCTGCATAACTAGATGTCCACGATTTCCACACAACCGAAACGACACCTGATGGTGTATAAACCAGAATATTACTACCATCTTTTGGTGCCGTTTCAATCGGTTGCCATTCCATTTTCATCCCCCATTGTTGTATGTTTTATCCAGCTCATCAAACAAGATACGCACGAAATCAGGGTCCATTCTGAGCGTTTTGAATGTATCCACAAAGGTGTCAAGCGGAACCCCATGTTGTAAACCCACCGATACCGCCATAGCAAATGCATGCATCATTGATTTACCGAACGTGCCTTCGCGACTGTATTCTAGGAATATCTCGCCAAGCCTGCCGTCTAGGTATTCTCCGCAGGAAACCGTCATAGCATGGCCATTGTCTCCAATATTGAAATGCATGCATGCGCGGCGCTGGGGCAATCTGTAGCGGCGTGCCGGGCCTTGGGGGGATTCACCTAGCATGAGAGCGCATTCCAGGCCTTGACTAGGCGTGACTCAATCGAATCGAGCTTGTCTGGCAATTCGTCGGGGTGGATAGCGTATGCCGTTAGGTGGTACCAATCGCCCGCGTATTCTCCGCAAACATCTATTTCGACACTTCGGCTTGTATGCCCATGATAGTCACTGGAATACGGCTTCACTGTTATTTGCAAGCCTCTGGTGTTGTGCTCACATTCCCGTGTGGCTAGCTTGGTCCACCTATATGCAACCCAGTCGCACTGATTGTCGTGCGTTTCAAATGGGTCATTCCGTAATTTGAACCCTTGCTCCACAAGCCATTGGCGCAGTTTATCCTCACCTCTCATTGATTACCTGCATCACTTTCTGCAATGTCTTTTCCCATCTCTCTACACATGGGCAATCCATCCCATGTAGGCGGTCCTTAAGTTTATGGTGGAACCACCTACACTGGCTATTGGTTGGTGCGTTCTTGCCTATCTCGCAAATTAATTTTCTCAATCTTGTGTTTTCGGCCACAATTGGATGAATCATCATCATTCGTCTCCATACATTGGTATCAAAACTTCGTTTGTGACACGCCACAGATACGGCTCGCCGCCCGCTATGGCCTCAAATACCGGCAATGCCATGCAGACATACACGCCATTCCAATGATGCTTTTTCTGGCAGAGTGGAATCATATATTTGTCATCTGCCTTTTCATCACCCATTTTCAAAATGGTGCCATCCGGAAGATGCTTAAGGTGGTGCCCATCAGTCTTGCTTGTCTGCTCAACTTCCAACAGGTAGCAAACCACACACGGACATCGCAGGATGCATTCACGGCGTGCTCTGTCCTGGATTCGCATTTATCCTCGTTTGTTCCGAAATCCGCACCCGTCGCATGAGTGCAAACCCTTGTTTTTCTTCCTTCTTCCGCATTTTGGGCATGGATAGCCCACTCTTACACCAAAAATAGTTGAGTTCTCTATCCCTAGCATGGGCATGTGCCCACACATAGCAGCGCATCGAATAGCTAAACTAGTAGGGACTAACATATCATCTCTAGGCATGCCCCGCGCGTGCTGGTCTGCTATGATGTCTAGCGCCTCTGAGTATGGGCTTTCGGGGTCCATAACATGGCCTCTCATCCTAGTCGCATAATACAAAGTTAGACGGCTCCGCGTAGTTCATCGTATCGTTTGCATTCGGCGGCCCAACATTCATAGCAAATCCATTCGCCACCCGAAACAGGATCAAGTTCCTCGGGCTCCTTTGGCTGATCGCACACGTCGCACTTGGTCGGCATATCCCGGAGCATGAAAATGATCTCTCTCCCAGTCAAGCCGCCTAACCCATCATTCGAGTCGGACGTTGCCGCTGTTGGTTCCTTGCACATCGTTTCCTCCGTTTGCGGCAACGCCGCTCAATTCTTTCGTTAGGCCGCTAGTAAGTTGACATGCAATGTTCAGATCGGCTTGAAGATGTTTTATCCTCTAGCAGTTGTTTGATTATCTGCTTATCTGGTTCCGAACTACCTTTTACTGAGTCATATAATTTTGAGTCTTGCTCACTCAAATACTCGTATCGCTTCGGCTCTATTGCGCTTCGTTTCAGCATCGCCCTAACCCCACATTGAACGCGGACGTTGTAGCCACTGGCTGTCCGCAAGTTTTGATGTCCGGCAGGCTACAACGCCGGTTAATTTTGCCGTTAGGCGTCCAATGCGTCGTTTGCCAACATATGAAACCCCTCGGTAGTCATATCGGCCTGGGCTATTTCTTCCAGTGCTTCTCGGTATCGGTTGCATAGGTCTATCAATTTCTGGACATGTTGATCTGTCTTGTCTGTGCGCATACATTACCCTTCATAATAGCCAAGAAGGTGGACCTTTCCGTTTCCACTACGCAACCCCAACGCAACCGGATGCAGGGGTGGCCCTACTATCGCCCCTCGATCATCTCCGGGCGGATTTAGGCTTCCTGGTTTTCAAAGACAAGGATAGCATATCTCTTTGTCGCCACCCGTCAAGTGACCTGCATCACACATAGATTTTACCGGAAGATCCGTAAACCTAGGTAACCATTGCATAACCTAGAATACGCTGTATATTCATTGAGTATGCGGAGATGCCATGGTCCAACCCGTCAGAACAGACAGTGACATTCGCAGGGTAGCAGTGCTTGAAGAAAAAGCACTCTCGAATGAGAGAGCCCATTGTGACCTGGGTAGGGCAATCGAGGTTATGACATCGGCCATTGGAGAGCTAAAAGAAGCCGTTGACCAGGCAAGAGGTACATCAAAGTTTATCGCGTGGTTCGTGCCTATAATTTTAGCTAGTTCATTGGGCATTTCTACCACTATCTCAGAACGCAGATATGCTAGCATTGAAAATCAGTTCCGTGACAACACAGAACGCATTGCAAGGCTAGAGAGGCTTCACATGGAGAAAAACAAAAATGACTAATATCAAATCAATCTTCCCTATCGGCGAAAAGGGCTCCAGAAGCTACACGTCGCACTTTATGAAGTATGATGATGCCAAGTTCGCCATTGACGAGTTCAGGGCAATAGATTTGCACCCTGCAAAGTCATTCGCAGAGTCTGTTGAGTATGGACCATGGTTTTACTCTATCTCGTGGCACAACAAAGCTATCAAGAGATTGATGAACCAAGATGGTGCCATGGGCACTAAATCATACCTGGCGTATCACCAAGGCGAGGTGACAATCGTCCTAGTAGCCACAGACAAACACGGCAAGGATATCCCGACATTCGCGGTTAACGCTGGTGTCAAGTGCCCGCCTCACTGTGGTTAAACCATAGCACCGACCTACTACTGCTCGCGACTGAGTTAGCTGGAGCGGTAGTAGGCAGTGCCAGATGGGTGAGGGCAGGATGCGCGTCAAAGCTACTCACAACCTATCTCTGGATATCAGTACTGCTGGGGGTTCCAGGTCTGGTGATCGCGTGGCGTGGGCACAGTAATGTTTGGACGGTACACCTCTGGATCCTCTGTGCAATCGTGTTTTTGGGCCAATGGGTCCTGATCCGATCGCGGGCTAGGTGTGCCAAACACTTGCGGCCACTGTTGGTATGCGTCCTGTTTGGTTGGTTCTTCTGCGCCTTCACGTTGGGAATCCTGCAAGATTACACGTATCTACACTTAGCCATGGCGGTGCTGGGTTTATCCGGCATGATATGCTCCAGGCATTCGTCTCTTGCCGACTGGGGCATGATTGCAGCGTTTGCGAGTGACGTGTTTTTATGTGCCATCACGACATACTGGCATGCTGAGTTTCCGATGTTTTGGGCGGTGCGAAATGTGGTTTGGTCCATGGCATTGGCATTAGTGGTCAAAGGATCCCATCAATGACCCCTGCTTTGAGTGTGTGTATCTGTACCTACAACCGCCCAGAATGGCTCCATGAATGCGTGCTTTCGGTGCTCAGGTCCGTCGGCGTGGACATGGAGATACTGATAGTAGACAATGGCTCCACCCCAGAGACCGCAGAAGTACTGGACCTGTTGGGGGACCCCAGGATCCACGTAGAGAGGCTGGAGCATAACGACCAGGCAAAGGCCCATCGGATACTCAGGGGCCTGGCCAGGGGCCGCTACACGCTCATCCTGCCCGATGATGACGTGATCGTTGATCCCTTGTGGCTCGGGCATGCGGTAGAGCGTCTGGACCAGACTGGGGCAAGGATATGTAGTCAGTGGAACCCAACAGGATCAAATGCTACAAGTGCTGGCATCCATATTGGTCCACCTCCCGAGCGTGCAGGCATCCGATTACGTCAGGCAATTTGAGGACTTGTTCAGCGTGGGCTTATAAAGATTTTGCCCCCCCTTGACCGGAGTCTTGGGAGGGCGTATCTTTGCCTTTGCAACAAGGTGAGGTAATGGTACCTTCTTTTCGTGAAACGCGCAAGGCTCCCCAGCAAAAAAGCTTGGGCTCATATCGTATCGCCGCCTTCGTGTATTCCCCTTGTGGCAACCCGATCTGGATAACGTCCAGAAACGCTGATCAAGCCGGGTGCATGGCTCCAGCGTTGCCCGCGTTGTGCGGGGAATACCGTTGTGGGACCGTCGTGAGACAGACTCAGAAGGCGGTATGGGATACACTCGCTGCTAATCCTTCAATGGGTGACAGCGTGGACTTTCGCGTGTATCGGCAACCGGCGCGCGAAATGATGGAAGATCTGCCCATATCATGCATCGAAAATAGAAACCTCAGGAAGATCCAGGCCTAGCCTGTTCTAGTTTCGTTTTACCTTTAACCCTTCTCCCTGTCAGAATGTCCCCTTCACGGCGAATTGGGGCACTGGCAGGGGGAAGGTTTTTTATTTCCTAGGAAGATCAAAAGAGAACCCCACATGCAAAGACAGTATGACCCCGAGAAAGGCAAACAAGACTGGATCCGTCGCCAGATCAACGAACGAAGAACACGCAAGCATGCCTTGCAGGTCAAAGAGGACGAAAAACGGCTAAGTTCGAGCACCGCAAAGCAGATCTTGGTGAAAAAATGCGAATAGGCTGTGACCAACATCACTTGACGGGCGTAGAGTGATGCCGTAACCTGAAGTCAGGAGGCAACACATGAACCAGCACGAGAAACCCAGACTTGAAGTTAGAACCCATGACCATAGCCCAGAACAGGCAGCCTTTGTCCATGTTTCCTTCCATATGCTGGGTTGCGGGGTCGGGTCATACTTTATCATCGATGGCAATGATCATGACTCCATCGAAGCTTTAAAGTCCTCACTCGATACCGCATACCGACAGATACAAGGGTGGGAAGAGCGCATGAGGTGCCAGGCCATTATTGATCGTGAGCATACCAAAAGGGAGGTTTGAACCGTTGTGTAACCTTGCCCCCGGAACTCCCGAAGCTAAAAGCAGAGGATGCCGTTGCCATATCTTGGCTTCAGGGCATATCGTATACAGCACCAAATGCCACTTGCACGGGATCAATAGTGATGAAGCCCTGGAATGGTGCACATGTGGAGTCCCAAATACGCCGTGCCTAGTCCATATCGATGCCACAGAAACGTGTGATTACGGTCACTTGACAACCGTATAGCATGCGTTAATCTTGTGGTGAGAGGTGAACATGAACGGAATCAAAGCCCCAAGCCACTACACGTATGCAATGGTGCGATATCGGCTCTACAAGGAAACCAAAGTCAAATTGAGTAGATCCCGCATTTCCCAGCTCGCAAAACCAGGCAAACCCCTAGAGGCTGAAACGCACGAGGGCCAGCGTCTCATCCCTGCGCACCTCGTCATGGCGTTTTTAGAGTCGCGTAAACGTCAGGACCGGAACCTAGAAACTGAGTGATAGTGCGATTATGTCCACAACCAACCCATGGAGTGAGCCTTGATCGCCGCCCTTTTTGTTGAGACCAACGGATGTTACTGCGGTTTGCCTGGCGTGGATCCCTGGGACATCCAGCGGGACGCCCGCCTCTACCGTGGCCCATGGCCAGTGGTGGCCCACCCGCCATGCGAACGCTGGGGGCGGTTCGCCAAGGGATCCATGACCAATCAGGTCCACCAGGTGGGCGATGACGGGGGATGCTTTGAGGCGGCATTGGCATCACTCATGCGCTGCGGTGGAGTGCTGGAACACCCCGCTCACAGCAAAGCGTGGGATGCCTACGGGCTCCGAAAACCTCAGCGAACAGGCTGGTCCTACGATGACGCAAAAGGGCTATGGGTCTGCGAGGTTGAGCAGGGCCACTATGGGCACCGCGCACGAAAGCCAACCTGGTTGTTAGCCTGCGGACCGAAACCTGCGGATCTGATCTGGGGGCCATCCCCCCAGCGCCTGCCACAAAAGCGCCTTGAAGAGCGTGGTTATAAGTCAGCTAGCCGTTGTGGCATGGTGGCCAATATGTCAACCCGCCAAAGGCAACGCACCCCCTTGCCGTTCCGAGAATTGCTCTTGGAGCTCGCCAACAACTGCCAACCCGCCGCGCTGTGCGGCTGATGTCCAGGAGCATGCCGTGACCTTTTTCGATTTTCTTGAGTCGCAGGGCTTTCAGGCAAGTGCATGCTCCGCGCTGATCAACACTGATTTCTATCGGTTAGCTGAACAATTGTGGGGTGCCCTGGAAACAATACGCTACCTAGATGATGCAGAGGCTATGCGTGATGTGGCGGTTGACGCTCTCAAAACTCAAATCGAGCAGCCCGAATGAGGCTATCCAGCCACGGCTGGAGAAAGGGGGCCATATGGCCGCAATCAACGAAAAGCGTGTGAACTGGCGCAAGGTCGCAAAGGAGCGGGGCGATGAAATCAATACCCTACGTAGCCAGATCTTAAACCTAGAGCGCGAAATCGTCCGCCTACGCGAACAGAACCCAACCCCTCTACCTGAATGTTGGGTGGAGTAGCTGTCCAATCTGGAGCCTTACATGTCTGCTTGGGTGATCGAAACGCAGGGGTTCGCCTCCAACACCTACCTCAAAAAAGATGGCGGGGAGACCACGAATCTTTCCGAGGCAACCATATTCCATTCTCTCGAAACCCTGACAACTGCTGAGCAGCAGATCAGTGAAACCTATCCCAATGCCTCCGGGCATTGGATCCCGTGATCTTGTCCACTGGAGGAACCATGCGAGAACCGATGATCGCCATCTTCGATTCCCTCCCAATTTTGTCCCAGCGGCAAGACTCCATCACAGAACAAATCTGGGACATGGTGGCCTTCGCCAACCGCCTCGGATGCTTCGATGTGGCCGATTATCTCAAGGCCTCGATCGAACGCTGCTATGAACCGTCCTATCAAGAATGAGGCTATCCACTCCACGAACCATCTTCCCGACGCCGGGAGAAAGGTCTGATCTATGGCGCTCTACATCAAATGGGCTTTTTGGCTTGGCATCGTTGGCATCGCTTTCAGGGCCATTGCTATGTGCGTCAGCACCTATCCAAGGACCAGGAAGTGGAAGCTCGGGGAGGATGTCGTGGCACTACTCATCTCCGCGTTCTTTGCTTTCTGGGCATGGAACCTGGTTTACGCCTGACCCCTCATGTCCACCATGCGAACCCTCTACTACATGCTGCGCGGGGAGTGGAGTTGCGGCTTCCGCAAGGACTTCCGGCTCTGGATCGATCGCACCTACTACGACGGCGAAATCACCCAACTCAGCCTCGGGTGGTTCTGGATTTTCAACCGCTACTGAGGCTGTCCATCAAAGGGAATCAAGCCGTGGATCTTCAATCTCGCATCGGAGAGTGGCAAACCAGGACCTTCGGGGATGCTCAGACCATCCAAGGGATCGACTGCCACTTGATCCGCGAATTCACCGCGCTGATCGACGCACAGACGCCAGAGGATGCACGGGATGAATGCTCCGATGTGCTGATCCTCCTTATGGGTAGGGCTCATATGATGGGATTCGACCTGCTGGAGGCCGCCGAAAAGAAACTTGCCATCAACCAGGCGCGAACCTGGGGCAGACCTGATGCCCAGGGCGTCATCGAGCATAGCCGTTGAGGCTGTCCAAAACCAACCCAAAAGGATTCCTCTGATGAAGGTGGAAATCGAAGTCACCCTGCTGAAAACCGTTGAACTGGAAACAGTCACACCCGCAACCTTGCGCGAAGCCAAGGACGACCTGTGTTCGAGCCACAGCCTGGAGGATTGCGATTTCACCGCCCGTTGGCTCCAGGTCGGGCATCAGCGCCGCACAGTGCGGGCCGTCCGTTAGTCCTGTCCAGGAGTACGACGTGACCATCCCTCCCATTTGCGAATCCTGCAATGACCAGATCGACGCCGGGGAAGCGAACCTTTGCTACGTCTGCGCGGCCACCCTGCTCCACCGCGCGGAAGATGCCGAAGCCCGCGTGGCGGAGCTGGGGGCTGCCAATGTCAGGCTCCTCCAGGACCGCATGGACTACTCCAGCGTCAAAACCATCGAGGGACTGAACGCATCCGAATGGATCTGGCGCACCGGGAAAGCCGAGCGCCAGCGCGACCAAGCTATCGAGCTGCTGGGGACCATGCTCAGGTATGCCGACTACGGCACCACCCCAACCGAGGACGACAACGTGGTGATCGAATCCCGCGCCCTCCTCGCATCTCTCAAACGCTGATGTCCACTGGAGGAACCTTGGCAACCTACGCCCACATGTGCCGCATGGACCACGAAGAGATCGGATTCAACACCGACTCCGAGACGTGTCCGCTCTGTATAGCGAATGCCCGCGTGGCGGAACTGGGGGAAGAGAAATCAACCGGCTACGCGAGTGGACGATTCCATGCCTGCGCACTCTTGAGCGCCCAAGTCTACGACTCATACGGCGAATCTCTGGGCCTCGACGATTTGCTTGCCCTGTGCGATTACGTGGCCGAAGAATTACTAGGACCATCTTACAAAAATGATTAGCATGAAAACATTTGCACTTGCTTTTACCCTTTCAACGTGCCTTTTTGGGCAAACCGCATACACACCAAAGGGGTGGGTATGGTGTGATAAGCAAGATACTGATGGCAAATGGCACCTAGGCTCTAAAGATAAGCGTCAGCACTTCATCGCCGGGGCTATCGTTGGGGGGAGCGTGGTTATGTATGCAGAGCACAATGGATGGAAGCACCCCAGGTTATGGGGCATCGTTGCAGCTTTCGCGATTGGGTATGCAAAAGAAATACACGATATGCGCAAAGGCTCAGGCACCGCCGAACGTGCGGACGTGCTATGGACCGGGTTGGGAGGGGTTGTTGGCACTGAGATTGTAAGTTTCAGGTGGTGATTACCCTGGACAAACCTCTGCACACCATGTCAAAAGCATAAAATCGTCACCAGCTGTACCCTTTTGTGCGGTTATAACTAATGTTTGTGCAACGGTCGTATCAATGGATCCAGTCAAAGGGCCTAATGCGCTTACTCCCTGACCACTGACATTCGACAAGCCTCCTGGGGGAGGGCCGTACTGTGAATTGGTTGCTGATCTATTACCTATAGTGATTTCATTGATAGTGGACAACGTACTGGCGAGACTAGCCGTAAGAAAATCTGTTCCACCGATACCGCCAAGTCTAATTCTTGCCGTTTTGGCATTTGCATTATTCGTTGTGTACCATTGAGTTTTCACTCTGATCTGACCATATTTGCCCATCACCCCAGCCGGAACGGTGCATGTCGCTAGTATATTTTCGTTTGTGTCCGCAGGTGTAATGCTAGCAGTGGCCCCCCTCCCAATTACAAACCAATTACTAAGCGTAGACCCACTATTATCAAATACATATGTTGCACTAGCAGGACCGGCGCTAACAGGTGGCAAAGATCTAAGCTGAGATATTTTCATATTCGTCAGCGTAACCGTACCTGATGTATCCCAAAGGCATTGTTCCATATCAACAGTACCTGTATACACCATATCATCAACCAATAGCGCAACGCCTGCCGTTGCTGTTGTTATATTAGATAGTGTCAATCTTTCGACTCTTCCAACATAAATACCATTACATCCATAGCCGCAAAGTATATTTTCTAGTCGTATTTGCTGAGTCCCTAGTGCTGATTTCAAATATATCGCATACCCAGCGGCATCAGTCTGTTGTTCTGTTCTTAAATTACGAATCACAATATTGCGGGATGGCAAATACCCTCCGCCTGCTCCACGATTATCATTCATGCGCAAACCGCCTGTGCCTCCTACCCAGGCCTGATATCCATCAAATACGGCATGGCTCATTCCGTGCCCATCCGCAACGTGAATGCAATAATGACCTAAAGCGGACAAATACAAGTTGTAGAAAAACCAATGGTCTACATCCTCTAGTCCTTGAGCGGAGAAATGAGGATTACCTTATATGTAAATTGGATAT
>Ga0315277_10001213_pt1 | contig 38153 bp, 32 predicted proteins | sample YL17G05_15_MG_FD_203695 | JGI IMG/M metagenome (GOLD analysis project Ga0315277, IMG submission 203695) | Sediment microbial communities from Yellowstone Lake, YNP, Wyoming, USA - YL17G05_15 | ecosystem: Environmental > Aquatic > Freshwater > Lake > Sediment | place: USA: Wyoming | collected...
GGGCTGCGGTCGCCCAGCCTCCCCTGACGGCAACCCGAGCCGCGAGCGGGTTGGCTGGCGCCCGGCTCGGGTTGGGCCGAGGCGACCGGTCCCGCGCACCGAGTCCACCCCCAAGACTCGATTTCGGAACAGACAAGCGCAGTGTCAACAGCCCCATGAGCAAACCCGAACGGACAGATCACTTGTTCTCGCACCGGTCAGATTGACATGTTAACGACACCCCACCGCGTTCGTGTTGGCCAGGTTGAGCGTCGCCCCCGGCGCAATCACCGTCCGCCCGCCTCCAAACATCCCGCCTCCTGTCCAGTTCAACACATTGCTCACCGTCAGCGTGTTCGTGCCTCCAAGGCTATCCACCAAATCCAAATTCTGCACCGCCACGGCGCTGTTCACCGAGAGAATGCCCCGGCTGACCTTGTAGAGACCCTCCCCGTTGAGTTGGGCCCCAGGATTGAGCAAATAGCCAAGACCAGTATCATCGGTCCAGTCCAGCCACGCCCCACCAGCCAGCGCAAACGCCCCGGTTGCCGTACCGCCGCACCGCAGCCGCAACCCGGCTCCGGCAGCCACACTTACCGTGCCCGAATGATTGAAACCGGAACCACTGTAGAGCAACGCGCCGCTCTGTACCTCTACAGCGCCATAGTTGTTAAAGGGGAAGCCGAAGAAGATGTTGGTGCCGCTGCCCTGGCTCTTGCGGAACGTGCCCGCATTGTCAAACTGCGGCAAGGGCCCGCCGCCAGCATAATAAAACCCCCGCTCGTTGCGCACCTCCCAGAGCGCCCCCGGCCGGTTGGTCAACACCGCGCTGCCGCAACTCAAGTCTCCCGTCCCCGTCCAAATCACGGTCCCTCCGTTCTCCAGCGTCCATTCCCAAAGCCCCACCGCGTTCGTGTTGACCAGATTCAGCGTGGCCCCCGGCGCAATCACCGTCCGCCCGCCTCCGCTCATCCCGCCCCCCGTCCAGTTCAACACATTGCTCACCGTCAGCGTGTTCGTGCCTGAAAGAGTTCCGCCGCTTAGGGTGAGGCTGTTCACCGTTGTGCCGGAGGTAACGAACACGGTGAAGTTGCTGATGAACGCATGGTCACCAGGTCCCGGCACCTGTTTGGGGTTCCAGTTGGCAGCCACGTTCCAGTTTCCGTCGCCCGCGTTCGTCCAAACGATGCTGGCCGCGTGAGCCTGAAACAATGCCACCACACCAATCCCCAATGCTGCCATGGGCAGACGCAAGCAAACGTAGATGAGCGGATCAGCAAACTGAGGCGGGAAGATGTTGTCGAGGTTCTTCGTCTTCATAGCTGGGAGTCTTGTTTGTCAAGGTCTGAGGCTCAGGATTCAGGAATCATGGCAGCATCCGGTTCGGCATTGAGGATGCGGATGTAGTCCGGCTCGACATACTTGAAGAGGCCGGTGGCTTGCAGGGCGGCGCTGCGGTCACGCAGCTCGTTGGCCCGGACCTGTGGCGGCAGGGCGTTCGCAGTCCTCGCCCGCGCTTCATCGCCCAGTTCCAGCACAACCACCCGCGAGTTCAACTTGAACTGGCGCTGTGTTCTCAATCCAAGTTGTCTCAGAAGTGAATGCTGCTGCCCCGCTGTCTCATTCGCTTTGGATTTCGCCAGGGTGCGGGAGAGGTAGTAGGGAGCCTCAGCTCTGTCACTATTCTGCTGTGCAAGTAGAGTGTTAACGGCGAAGATGCCGGCCAATCCGCAAACGACGGCAGTCGCCATGAGGCTGTGCTTCATAGAACGGTGCGACTCTGCTCCTCACCCGCGCGCCATGTCAACCGGAATGTGCCTGGAGGTGCCGGCAAAGCCGAGGACATGATCATTCCTGACATTGCCGTGGCGACGAACTGCGGTCAGATCAAGACCGGCTCACTCAGCCGCTCGGATCGTCTGGCGAAATACAATCAACTCCTGCGCATCGAACAGTTGCTCGGCAAGAACGCCGTTTACGCCGGCACAAGCGCGCTGCCGAAGGGACGGTAAACTGCCGCTCTTTGTCGCGGCCGACATGGCGAGGCTCTGCTGATTAGATCGGTTGCCACTGTTGAGGAACTGGATGGTGTCGTGTGAGCAGCGCCGCAAGGGGCTGTCGTACTCGCGTTCCTTCATCCCCGCTGCAGTCCGGGTGCGCACCACCTGCAAACTCATGAGTAGGCTACGGGCTCGCTTCGCGTGGACCCGCCTCCGCCTTTTGCTGCCATTGAAGTGCGAGCAGCTCTGCGTCCCGGTGGACTTAGCGGTCGTCAGTTGAGCTTTCGAGTGGCACGTTCCTGCAGCCAAACCACGTCTGGATTGTTGGGGCTGGCGACGCCCAGCGCCAGACCGGACTGCGGTCGCAGCGCGGGCATCGTCCGATTATCCTTCCACCGCTTGATCTCCGAGTGCCCATCGGCGAAGGCGAAGCCCGCAGCCTTGTCGTGATAGCTGGCCGGGAAGTCAATAATCGTCGTCACCTTCGGGTCCGGATAGCCACTCATCTCCACCACGAAAAAGCCGTCGTTGATGCTGTCTTCACGCTCATCCAACAACACCCAGGTCCTCGCGGGCCCGGGATCGTGCATGTCGCCGAGCTTCTTGTAAACGAACCACTCGGGGCCGGACCAGCCGCCGTACGTCCATTCGTTGCCGCCCACCCAATTGTTCATGGACCGGCTGCGCACCCGCGGGTATCGAACGGCTCCGACCTGGACCCAGCTTCTATCGGCCGGACATTTCCAAATCTCGGTGGACTTGCAGTAAGGCCAAAGGGGGCTTTGCTTGATGTCCCGCTCCACGTCCCAGTTGGAACGATTGCCGCCGTCAAAATCCAGTCCGCCTTGCACCCAGGCGTAACGCGCGTTTGGCCCACTGGCTGCGGCGTAGGCGCACGGCAGGTGATCCCCGTTGTCTTCCACGTACATGCGCCAAGCCAGCATCATTTGACGGTTGTTGTTGAGGCACTGGAGCGCCTGCGCCTTGATCTTGGCCCTGCCCAGAGCCGGCAGGAGCAATCCGGCCAGAATGGCGATGATGGCGATGACCACCAGAAGCTCAATCAGGGTAAAACCGCTGGCACCACAGCGCGTCGCACTCTGGCCCGGGCGCCGGCAAGTACGCGCATGCCGCATGGACTTCGTGGAGGGTCGCGGACTCGAAGGAGGTTGCTTCTTCATGTTAGGCTGCCAACATTCCAGACGATTGATCCTGTATCTGACAATCCGTTACGCCCTGCGCGGTTCAATTTCAACGCAAATCTTCGGAACGGATGTGAACAGGGCGTTCTCGATGAAGATTTCATCCCACAGACGAGAGTTCCTCCGCAGAGGATCGAGATGCGTTCAGGACCTTGGGCAGGAGGCATGAGATGAGCATGACAAACTCGGTTTTGTAAAACGCAAGCCAGATTGGCTTCCCACCGAGGCATTGGGGGCCATCGAATTGGCGCAAACGAACTGAAGCCCCGCCACACTCAGCCATCGCTCCGGTGAAACCGAGGACGCGACCGTCGCTGACATCGCCGTGGCGACGAACTGCGGCCAGATCAAGACTGGTTCGCTGAGCCGCTCGGATCGCTTGGCGAAATACAACCAACTGCTGCGCATCGAACAGTTGCCCGGCCAGAACGCCGTTTACGCGGGCACCTGCCCGCTGCGAAGACGGCGCCAAGGTGTCGCGGTAGCTGCATTCGTGAGAAGCCGGCCCATCATCACGGTTCTGTTTGATGCCATTGGCGAGGGCGGGCCGCCGCTATGGTCAACGTCTTCTCTCCCGGCTGTCCTGCTGCTCCCAGGAGATCAAACGCGCCAGGTGTGCCTTGGTGACCATTCGGGGCCGCTCGGCCCTCGCGGTCGCCAACTCCGCCCGGTCCTTCACGTAGCGATACGATGGACCGGTCGTAAGCGAGTGTGGTCTCATCTGCGATCACTGGCCTACAACAACTCGGCTTAATTCTGCCGCACTTCGAGCGAAAGGAAGAAACTGGCCGCACCCCCGGTGACGGCCGGGCCGGCCGAATACTCCTGCTCAATCCCGAGTCCCGCACTCCAACCTCCCAACGGCACGAGGGACAGGACATTCGTGCCGCCATGAACGCGGTAGCGCAACCCGGGAACGGTCTGATACCGGAAGGACAACGTGCTCGTGGCCGCGTTGAAGGTCGGACGCAAGGTGGGGGCAACCAAAGGCGGCGGCGTGGGCGTCGCGTCAAGGGTGAGCGCGTAGGCTTCGAACGCTCCACTTGTGCCCCGGCCCCAGCCGACGATTGTGTTGCCGAAGTAGTCCGCGGCAGTAGCGCGGAACGGTTGCCACGAAGGCGGCAAGACTCCCGCCGCGTACGCCATGTCCGAAACGCGATACGGCTGTCCGTCCACCCAGAAAATCGCCTCCTCGTCTCCCGCCACGTTTTGTCCGTAGCCCACGATCACGCGTCCATCACCACTGACGTTCAACGCGGTCGCCCCGTCAATCGCGTAGTAACCGGTCGTTGGATTCGGAAGCGCCACGACGCCGGCTGGCGACGTCCACTTGAACGCCACGCCTTTTCCGGTGGCGGTATTCACTGCGGAACCCACCAGGATGGACCCGTCCGGCGAGATTGCATTCGCGGTGACGGCCTGAAGGGTGTCGCCCCCTTGACTGAACAGAGCCGGATTTCCTCCGTCGTCCCACCGGGCGGCCGCATAGGCACCCAACAAAACCAGAACCACACCGACGACCCGTCGTCCGTCATCGCTGACGCCGCTGGCGGCACTGTTGGGCTTGGCATTGGGAGGCGGAGTGTATTGGGGAAGAAGCACCGCTGCGGCCAGACTGCGATCCCAGCGAAAAGCTCTTGATTGAAAGCTGTTGTCCGGGAGAAGGAATGTGGCAACCCCCACGACCACCTTCCCGTCCCCGGTCACCCCTCGCGCGCTCGGAGTGTATGGACCACCCGGAACCGGGACCTGCTGGAGTTGTCCCGCCGCCGGTGTCCAATACCAGGCGAATTGGGTTCCGAGGGCGGAGTTGCCTTCGCCCACGATGACGTTGCCGTCGACCGAGATGCCATAGGCGGAAGTGTCGTACCAGTTTTGTTGCCCGGGAACGGCGGCAATGCCCGCGGAGGTCCACCAACACGCCGCGTTGCCGGCGCTGCTCGTCCCGCTGTAGCTGTAGCCGACGGCTTTCGATCCATCGCGGGTAATGGCATTGGCCTCGGCAGGACGTGAGAAGCAGGGCAAGGGCGCAAACTGCGTCTGGCCCATGAGTGAATAGAACGCGCCGAGCAGTGCGGCCAATAACCATGCGGTCTTCATGATTTCCCGCGGCTCATTCCTCGCGCTGGATACAGTCAAGGCTGCAGCCGCGCCCGATAAAACCGCCGCGGCTGGGATCCGGTATCAGGATCGGAAAGGCCCAGCGTCCCGCTGCTGAGCACCACCGTCGTCAAATTCTGCCACTGAATCAGGTCGGCGGAGAACTCGACCACCACACGGCTGCCGGGCGCGCCGGTCAACGTGAATTGGAACCGACCGTCCGGCAATCGCGCGCCAGCCACCAACCTCACCGGCGCCGGCTGATTCACCGTCAGCGTGGCCGAACTGCTGACGCTTCCCTCGCTGTTGCTCACGATGACGGAGTAACTGCCCACCTGGCCGAAGCCGACGTTGTTCAATGTCAGCACCGCGCTGGTCTCGCCGGGGAGTGGTGAGCCATTGAAGCGCCATTGATACTGCAACGGTTCTCCGCCACTGGCGACGACCCCGAAGGTCGCCGGGGCACCCACCGTGACCGACTGGTTCTGCGGAGCGAGCACAATCGCGGGCACCTCGCTCGGCTCCGCAGTCAGGCGGTAATCGTCGAAGACCATGGCGTTATCGCCGGGGAAGAACGAGTAGGTCGGCAGCCATACCGCGTCGAGGTCACCCAGGTTCAGTGCCGCGCCCGTGGTGGTGATCGGCAACTCAGCGATCATGGATTCGCCGTCCAAGCTGGCGATCCATCGGTTGCGTGCGAAATCCATCGTGATCACCAGCTCGTAAATCGGACCGTTCTGAAAGGAACCGCCCGTAGAATGATAACCGGTGCCATCGTCCAGCCGGTAATAAATGCCGAGGTTGGAGTTGTCGAAATCGAGCGAGAACAGCCGCTGCCCACTGAGATTATAAACCGACCAATCGAAACTGTCGTACTCGTAATTCGAGGAGTCCACGATCCCCATCCTGACCGAGAACCGAACGACCGGCCGCGAATTGGTCTGGGGTGTGAAATTCAACGGCCGCCACAAGAACACGTTGTCGCCGAAGGAGGCCAGGCCGAGGTAGGCTTGCTGGCCGGAACCCGGGAAGACTCCGTCCGCGATTCCGTTTCCACCGGAACCGGATTTCAGCCAGCCGCCTTGGCCGGCCAGCGGGAAGCTCGTGCTGAATCCTTGCGCCACTTCGAAGCCCGTCTCGTAAATGATCTGCGGCGCCAGCGTGGGCAGCAGTTTCAAGGCGAGGTTCCCGTTATCCCCGCCAAAACCGTCCACAGCGATCCGATAAGTTATCCCCGCGGTGGCCGTGAAGGTCAGCCGACTGCTGCGGTCTTGGCGGACATCATCGTTGCTGGCGACCTCCGTCAGCGCATTCACCGCGCTGCCGGTGTAAACCGCCAGCGTTGTGTCAAAACTGCTGCCCGCCGTATCCAAAGCCCACGTCCCGCTGCTGGGAGCCGTCCAGCGATACCAGACCGAGCGCCCGCCCGGATCCCCGGCGTGCGCCGGTTCGCCGGCTTCCTTGGTAGCGGCCACGTTTTGGCCGACGACGACCGCCGCCGAATTACTGAGCACTTGCGCGCCGGCGAATTGATCGTTGCCCGGACCGCTCGTGACGGTGAACGATTGGCCGCTCACGGCGGTGCCGTTGGGCGTCGCAACGCTGAACGGACCGGAGTTGACGCCGAGCGGCACTGTGAGCGTGATCTGCGTGGCGGAATCCACCGTAAACGTGGAAACCAGCACGCCATTCAGCCGCACGCCGGTGGCGCCCGTGAAATTGAGTCCCGTGAGCACGACCGTGCTGCCGATGCCCCCGCTGAGAGGAGCAAAAGAAGTGATCGAAGGCGGAGTCGGAGTGAACGCCCAATTCAGCGTCGTGCTGCCGCTGTCGCCGTTGCGGCCATCCACGGCGATCCGATAGATCGTGCCGGACACCGCGGTGAAAGTCGCACGGCTGATCGTCCCCGGACTCGAATCGTCGTTGCTCGCCACCAACGTCAGCGCTCCGACGTTGTTGCCCGTGTAAATCCCGAGCACCGTGTCGAAGCTGCTGCCTTGCGTGTCGAAGGTCCACGGGCCATTGGCCGGCGCGGTCCAGGCGTACCAAACGGATCGTCCGCCGGGATTGCCCGCATGGTTCGGCTCATTGACTTCCTTCGACGCGTCCGTGTTCCGTCCCGGTACGCTGCCGGAATTCCCCGTGATGTTCTGGGCGCTCGCAAAGGCGTCATTGGCGGGCGGATCCACCACGGCAAAACTCGTCACACTCATCGCGGAACCGCCCGGACCCGACACTTCAATTGGACCCGTGGTGGCCGCGCCCGGAACCGTGGCCGTGATTTGCGCGCCATTGTTCACAGTGAACGCTGCATTGACGCCGTGAAAACGCACCGCCGCCGCACCCGTAAAGTTCGCCCCCGTGATGGTCACGGTGGAGTTGGGCGCGCCACTGGGCGGCGAGAAACCGGTGATGGCCGGGACGCTCGTCGTGGTCCAGTTCAACACCACGTTGCCCGCGCTCGCGCTCGCCGGCGTCCCACCCTGGCTGCGGAAACCATCCACCGCGACGCGATAGACGGTGCCGGCGCTGGCCACGAACGTGAGCGTGCTGTTCGTGCCACCCGGAGCATCGTCACCGCTGGCGATCAAGGTCAGCGCGCCGACGGCCGAGCCGGTGTAAACCGCCAGCACTGTATCGAAGCCGCTCCCAATCGTCGTGAATTGAAACGCGCCAGAGCTCAGCGCCGTCCAGTTGTACCAGACCGATTTGCCGCCCGGATTGGCCGCGTGATCAGGCTCGCCGGCCTCCTTGGTCGCGGCCGCATTGTTGCCGCCGGCCGAACCGGACGCGCCGGTGATGCCCTGCGCGCTGGCAAAGTCGTCGTTCGGCGGCGGGGACAGAACACTGAACGGCCCGGCGCTGGTCGCAGTTCCGCCAGGGGTGATCACCGAAAGCGTTCCCGTGGTGGCGCTTGCGGGAATCGTTGCGCTGATCCGGCTGGGTGAATTCACCGTGAACGGGGCATTGATGCCGTTGAAGCGCACCGCCGTCGCGCCGGTGAAATTGGCGCCCTCGATCGTCACACTCCCACCGACCGCCCCACTCGTCGGCGTGAAGCCCGTGATGCTGGGCACGGGAACGACCGTGAAACTGGCCGCGCTGTCCGTCGAACCGCTCGGCGTGGTCACGCCGATGGGGCCGGTGGAGGCGCCGGGAGGCACCGTGGCCGTGAGGTGGATCGCGGAATCCACCGTGAACGTGGGCGCGTTCACGCCGTTGAATCGCACCGCCGTAGTGCCGTTGAGATTCGCGCCGTCAATCCCCACGCGGGTGCCGACGCCACCCGTGCCCGGCGTGAAGCCGGTGATGCTGGGCAGGGTCGTGACGGTGAACACATCGCCACTGGTCGCGGTGCCGGCCGCGGTTGTTACTGTGACGCGTCCGCTGGTGGCACCGGCGGGAACGGTCGTCGTGATTTGGGTGCCCGAATTCACAGTGAACGCGGGCTGGTTCACGTTGTTGAACTTCACGGCGGTGGCCCCGTTCAGGTTGGCTCCCGCAATGACCACCGAGGCGCCCACCGCGCCGCTCATTGGCGTGAGGCTTGTAATCGCCGGCGTCAACAGCACAGTAAAAGTGGCTGCGCTCGTCGCGGTGCCCGCCGGCGTGGTCACCGTGATCTTGCCGGTCGTCGCCCCCGCCGGCACGGTGGTCGAAATCTGCGTGGCCGAGTCCACGGTGAATGTGGCGGCGACATTGTTGAACTTCACCTGCGTGGCGCCGTTGAACTTGGTTCCCGTGATAGTGACATTCGCCCCCACGCCGCCCGTGACCGGACTGAACGAAGAGATCGCTGGCAATTCCGGACTCGACGCCGCCTGCAACGCGGCCACCGCCATGACGATCCCAGCCCCCGAATCGCGATCTGCGCCCGCCGATTCGATGTCCAGCGACGTGCCCGTGAGAATAGAGCGGATCTGGCTCGGAGTGAGTGCCGGATTGTAGGACTTGAGCAGCGCGGCGACGGCGCCGGCATGCGGCGCCGCGGCCGACGTGCCGAAGAACGGGTTCAAGCCGCCATTGGCGGGCAAGGTTGTCTTTACGCCATCCGCGGCAGCGATGTCCGGCTTCTGCAACACCGTCCCGCCGGTGGATGAAAAATTTCCCGGTGTAATCGGCGTGCCGTCGGGGTTGAAAAATATCCGACGCCAACCATCCGAGCTGAAGGTCTCGACGGGATTCTTTACGTTTCCGGTGAAAGCATTGGGGTACGACGTGTTCGCATCCACCGCCGCAACTGTGAAGCCATCCTTTGCGGCGTTATGTCCGCGCGTGCTGCCGGAAGTGCTGATCGTCAACTTCCCCCGCCCCGCGTCCAGGTGAAGAAAGCGGGCGGCACCGCTGAACTTCACGATGAGAATCCGTTCGCCGTCGTTCGCCTTTTGCACGGCTTCATACGGGTCCTGCGCGCCGTTCTGCGTGGTGTTGCCGGCCGCGACAATGCTGCCGCCAGCGGCATTCACGACGTAAACGTCGTAGTCGTTCGTAGCCCGGCCCAGCGGATCAGCCCAAAACAAATCCACGTTCCCGCCCTTGATGGCGACGTTTTGGGTGGTGCCGCCGAAATCGTGCAGCCGCCCCTGCGATTGTCCATTGATGGCGAAGTCTCCCCCGTCCACAAAGTCGCCCTCCCAGGTGGCCGAAGTATTGTCATTCTTGTTGCCCGAATTCGCGGCTGACGAGAAAAACAGCGCGCCATCTGCCGTCACCGCATTGACGGCCTGGGCGATCACGCCGTCCTGAAACGGGGATTCATTGAAGTACGTCACGTCGTCAATGATGATGTCGCAGTGGCTTTGAAAGCGGAGATCGCGAATGTTCTGAGCGAAGGCCGCCGGCCCGGCAAAACCGGTGGCGAAAAACAAGTCTGCGCCCGGTGCCAGGTCGTGGACGATTTCCAACATCGCCGTCCCTTCACCCTCACCGGTGCCAGCCTGCCCCGCCAGCACGGTCACCGGGCCCAAATCGCCGGAGGCCTGCGACTCGGTCATGTGGTCCACACTGTCGGACAGCACGGCGACCTTCACGGCTGCGCCAGTGACGCTGAACTGTGTGCGCGCGACGTCAGCCGCATGCGCCTTGTCGCCCTCCGACGTAACATTGGTCCTGGCCTTGACCGCGGGGCGGATGAACTTCACATCGTCGCGCGCCGCCAGCGTCTCGATCTGGGCCAGCGGCAACCGGGCGCGAATGGCGTCAAACTGTCGAAAGTGGTTGACGACTTTGCCGCCGAGGGCCGCGATGCGCTGCAACAACTCGTCGCTGACCTTCGCATCAATGTCCGTCAGGACGAGGTCTTCAGCGTCTTTGTCGAGATCAACGCGCAGAGTGGTCACCCCATCCGCCAGTGGTTCACCCCGTCGCATCTTCTCGCCATGGATCAATTGCGAGTCCATCTTCTGCTGCGCGGGAGTCCGGCGCAACTTGGCGGCCTGCAACGCTTGGAGCTGCTTCAAGACGCCGGCGCTGACAGGCTCTCCGGTGACGGCATCCCCCCTCTTCGCGCTTCCCAAGCTCTGGTCCGCATTCTTGGAAGGCTGTGTGGCAGCTCCAGTCTCTGCAGCCAGGCCGGTGGTAGAGCCAACATTCGGAGCGGCGGCGCGCACCGGTTCCGGCTGGCCGGAGGTGACGTCACGGACATCCGCTGCTCCATTTGAGGTGTCCGATCCGTCCCCGCGCGGCAACCGATTTCGCAGAGAGCAAATGAGGATAACGAGCAACAGACTAAATCCACCGAGTAGAAGGACGAGCTTGCGCACAAAACACCTCGATCAAGGTTGGGGAGTTGGGCTTAATACGGACTGGTGATCGAACACGCTCCTGACGTTCCGCGAGGGACGGAGGATTTCGTATCCGCCAGGCTTCATGCGGGCGAGTCTATTTCCAGACGGGTGGGTGTCAAGCATGTATCCGGGCAGGGGAAGCGGCCATTTCTTGGCGGAGGCAAATGCGGGTCCTCCGGTCAAAGCAGCCCGCGCTCGGCCACACGGGGACGCAGGCAGCGGGCGAGCCAGAGTGGTCCGGCTCGAAGCGGCGTTTCGGGATGGCGATCCTATCAACTGCTGAGGAAGTTTTCGTAATCGAGCCGGCCGGCCGGCAGACAGGCATGGGGGCCACGTCGTCCAACTGGCACAGACGAACCGCTACACCGCCGTCCTCAGCCATCGCTCCGGCGAAACGGAGGATGCGACCATCGCGGACGTTGCCGTGGCCACGAACTGTGGCCGGATCAAGACCGGTTCGCTCAGCCGCTCGGATCGTCTGGCGAAATACAACCAGCTCCTGCGCATCGGGCAATTGCTCGGCAAGAACGCGGTTTACGCGGGCACGAACGCGCTGCCGAAGGCGCGGCGACAGTAGCTAGGATCGGCGCGCTGTGCTGAAAGGACGCGAGGGCTGCCAGAACGATCAACAGCTTCAAATTCCAAGAGACAAACGATTGGCCTCCCGGTTCTTCTGACCGCGATGGCGACAACCGTTTTTAAGGCAGGACGCAGACATGATAGACCCGGTGGCGCGGCGTCAGAAGTCGTGGCGGCGAGCCGGCGACGGCGGGGACGGGGACGAGCATTGAGTTTACCGCGTTGCTCAACTGCATCGTCACCCCATTCGACGGGGAAGCCGAGAACGGTTCTTGGCAGATTTCCAGGGAGGTGGAGTCAACGGCTGAGGCAGGTAAGCTGTCGGGATCGGGACGAATCCGGCGGCGGGCCCAAGCCCGCCTCGCAGGGGGCGGCGACGGCTCGTCGTGCTAACCGCCCGAGAACTCGCCGATTAGCTTCTCCAACTTCCGGCCGTATTCGACAAAGTTCTCCCGCATCGCGGCGTCATTGCTGGTCTTGGATTGCGCATCGTGGAAGACGACGACCATGTGCGGTTCGATGCTGAAACCCGCGTCGTACCCGCGCGCGAATGCGTCCTTCAAAATGTCCCGCACCCTCCCCTGCCCTTCGCCGGGCCAGTTGTAGTCGGCGTCGTTCTTCGCCGGATTCCACGTGGCATCTTTGATGTGAATGTGGACGACGTGATCGCGCACGTGTTCCCAGAATTCCCACGGGTCCTGTTTCGGCCAGGGTTTGGGCTTGCTCCGGTCAGGATTGAAAATCGGATTGGCGGTGTCGAAAACCCATTTCAGGCCGGGGCATTTGTCGAGCAGCTCCAGCGCGTGCTGCCAGCTCATGCCGCCGTGGTTCATACAGTTCTCGTGAACCGGCTGAAGACCAGCATCGAGAAACATCTTTGTCACTTCGCGGACGCGTTCAAAGACAACCGTCGGAATCTTGAACTCGTCATCACCGGGCTTGAAGCTCATGATCCGGATGAACTTTGCGCCCGTGCGCTGCATCCGCGGAATGGCGCGCTTGACCTCGGCCAGCGTTACGTCGAAAGGCGTCTCGACCGTCTTGGCCCAGTTCATGATCGTCGAGCCGAAGCAATAGACCTGAAGGCCCACCGCTTCGAGTTTCTGGACCGCGGCATCGAACGCCGCGTCCGGGATGTCGTGGAAGTTGGCTTTCGCGAAGCCCGGCACTTCCACGCCGCGCGGCTCGATGAATTTCCAGCCAAGTTCCTGCGTGGCCTGAATCTGGCCGTCAATTGAGTTGGCAGCCTCGTCACCAATGCCCATCAGTTTCATAGTTCAATGATACTTGCGGCAGATAAACGCGGATGCACGCAGATAGCTGACACCGGTCCCGCGCTCAGCCAGCTGGTTTCTCTTGGAGAATCTGCGTTCATCTGCGTCCATCTGCGGTTCCATTCATCTCCTGAACGAACTGGCGAAATCCGCCGCGTCCACCTGAATCACTTTCTTCTGCACTTTCGACTCGGCAATGAGCTGGTTCAGCTTCGCCTCCCACGCCGCGCCGTCCATCGGCAACTCCACCGTCTGGCCAATGAGCGACGAATAGACCATCACATTTGCAAGTTCCACCGAGTGGATGCCTTCCGCCCCGGGTGCGATGAGCGGCTCACCGTCCAGGATCGCATTCACGAAATTCTGCGTCATGATGGCGTGTGGGACGACGGCGTTCTCGAACGGAATCTCGATGTTCCACACGTCCGGTTTCACAAAACCCTGCTTCGCCGCCTGGCTGAACTCAATCATGTCCGCCTCGTTCTTCGTGAACAGCAGCTTGTTATTCTCGATGACCAATTTGCCGAGCGTGCCGACAATTTCGAATCGGTTGGTTCCGGGAGTTTCGCCGCTGGAGCCGAGGAACAGGCCCGTCGCGCAGTTGGCCCACTCCATGTAGGCGGTGATGTTGTCCTCGACTTCGATCTGATGGAAGCGCCCAAGCTGGCAGAAGCCGCGCACGCGCTTCGGCATGCCGCAGAGCCATTGGAGGGTGTCGAGATTGTGCAGGCATTGGTTGAGGAGGACGCCACCACCTTCACCCTTCCAGGTGGCGCGCCAGCCGCCGCTCGCGTAGTACGCCTCTGTGCGATACCAGTCGGTATTGATCCAGTTGATCCGGACGATTTGACCTAGCTCACCGTCGGCAATCAGCTTCTGCACTTTCTTGTATCGCGGCTCGGTGCGCATCTGGAACATGCCACCGAAAACAGTTCTCGGATTCCGCTGCGCCGCTGCGACGAGCCGTTCCGCATCCGCCTTGTGCGAAGAAATCGGTTTCTCGACCATCGCGTGGACGCTTGCGTTGAGCGCCGCGATGCCCAGCGTTGTGTGCTGGAAATGCGGCGTGGCGATAATGACCGCATCCACTTCGCCCGATTTGATGAGCGCCTCGCCGTCGGTAAACGTCTTGAGCGGCCTGTAACCGTCCAGCGGCGCCACGGCGTCGCAGACGGCAACCAGTTCGCAGCGACTGACCTTCTTGTTGCGGAGATAATCGGCATGATACTTGCCGATGTTTCCCAAGCCGATGATACCCAAGCGCACTTTGTCCATGCGCAGAAGTTTAACGAAGTGACCTCGATTGCCCAGACGAAATTTCAGGCCGCTGACCAGCGCGGCACTTTGCTCGATCCCGCTGTTGCCACACGGACTCGGGTTCCGCCAAGCCGAAGTTGGTTCAATCCACTGCGTTTGCCTCGGCCAAGATCGAAGCGGTATTGACGGGTATCCACGGAAGGTTTCGGTTTGCCTGCCGGTTTAGTAGTTCGTCGAACGCCTCCAAGGACTGATCCGCCACCATTTCGTAGTTCGAGAGGGTCGGCGACAAGTCGGCGTTCAGCGCCGGCGGTGGAATCCTGTGCGCGCTAGTCTGTGCCCGCGAGGGAGCTACATGTCTTTGCGTGAACGTGAACAAAGCCAGGATCACCAACGCAGTGGCACCCAACGCCGGCAGGGCCACGCGCCAAGTCAGCAGGTCGCTCGGAAGAGACCCGGCAATGGCTTCCCAAACTGAGCCCGGGTGTGCGGCGTTGACTGCGCCAACCCATCCTTGGTGGAACGACGCCGAGGCCTGAACCTGCGGGACGATTTCCACCGCACTGAGCTTGTTCTTCACGGTGGAGATTTCCTCCAGATAGCGGCGGCAGGACTCGCAGGTTTCCAAATGGGCGCGAAGACCGCGCGCCTGTTTGGCGTCCAGCGCATCCATCGCCAGCCAGGCGATGAGTTTCCGGTTTCTTGAGCAAGGTTTCATAGCACTTTCACTTTTTTTCCATATTTCCGGATTGGCCGGTGAGCACACTCATGCCGCGGAGTTTCTCCAGCGCGTGGAACAGGCGCGATTTCACCGTCCCCACTGGACAGCCCACCGCCGCCGCGATGCTCTCCAGCGAATCATCCACATAGAACCGCAAATAGATCACCTGCTGCTGCTTCGCGGGCAATGCTTCGATGCATTGCCGCACGAGCGCAGCTTGCTCGCGTTGCGCGGCGGCTTCATCCGGCAACGCCTTCTCGTCGGCCAACTGGTTCAAGCGGTCTTGAAATCCCTGTTGGTCCTGCGCTCGAAAGGCAGAGAAGAGCATGGGACGTTTCCGGCGAACGGTGTTGCGATAGCGATTCAGCAAAATCGCGCACAGCCAGGTGAAGAACTGGCAGCGCCCGTTGTAACGGCGCAAGCATTTCCAGGCCTCAACCAACGTGTCTTGCGCCAGGTCTTCGGCCAGAGTGGCGTTGCCGCAAAGCGTGGCGGCCTGCCGCAACAGCCGGGTCTCGTAAGCTCGGCAAACCTCGCAAAACGCATCCGCATCGCCGGCGCGCGCTCTCTCCAGCAAACCCTCTGAGTCTGCAGTTTCGATGTCCACGAACGTTGGATTCAGACTGAACACATCTCAATGATCGGCGAAAGCGCCGGGTAATCCAGCAGTGAACGGCCCCGGCGCAACGACATCATTTGGCCGGCGCCACGCCATAACGTTGCTGGAACTCTTCGGTCGAGGAGCGACGCGGCAGCGCCTCCCCCACATGTGGTCCACTCACATAGAACAGTGGGCCATCTTTCTCGACGAAGATCAGCACACATTTGTCCCCGTCCATGTCATAGCTGGATTTGAGTTCAAACCCGCGGTCCACGCCCCCGAACACAAACCGCCGAAAGACGAACGGACCTTGTCCGCACGGATCGCTCACGCTCTTGAACCCGGCTTCACCGTGAAGTTTGAATTCCACTGCTGCGCGCACCATAGCCAAGTACGCTTGAATGCTGAATTCCTTCGCCCGAGCCTTCCAAAAGCCCACAGTGCTGGCGATAAGCGGATTGGGCGATTTCTCGACTTCAGCAACGAGTTGATCTCTACGGGCCTGGTATTCCGCGTAAGCAAGGGCCAGAAGCGGGCTGAGCCTTTCGTACATTTGTTCCCGGCCATGAAGAACTTGGATCAGGCCTTCACTCGTGCCGCCTGCAGCTTTGTTGATACGCTCCCAGAAGCTTGTTTCCCTCTGGTCGGGCTTCTCCACGTTCAGAAAATCCTCGCGGATACTTTCCATCACCTTAGCATCTTCTCCGGGATGGGCTTTCCGCAACTCCTGAATCCTGTTCAGCAGCCAGTCTTGGAAGTAGGCCTTCTCCGCCTGGATGCAAGCCGCGACTGTGTGATGGGCCGGAGCCGCATCGAAGCCTTTCGACAGTCGTTCCAACACCTCCGGACAGAAGCGGCCGAAGTTCTCGGCTACGCCATTGAGGATGATCGCTTCGATGGATATTTGGACCAGTGTGGAAATCAACATGCCATCCTGAGCCAAGTTTCTTCCCAGCACGAACGCCGCGAGCAGGTCATCGCAGGCTTCCTGTTGATGCCCTTGTTGCAAGTTCCACAAGAGCCGCAGCCTCGCCGCTTGGCCGACCGCCTTGGCGCGCGCCAAATGGGGAAGTCGTGTGGCCGGGCCTTCGCTCGAATCAAGACCCCAGTCGCAGGGAACCGTGGCCTGCGCTGCCCGGCGAACCAGCTTGAATTGAGCGTCGTACTGCGCCACCAGTTCGCCAAAACGCTCCGGGAGTTTCTGTCCGCGCCAGTCATTCTCGAACAGAAAACTCCGGTCGGCTTGGGCCAAATCCGGCGCTGCCAGAAACGCCTGGTAGTAGAGCGTCGCCGGGTTGATGTTTGTGCGAGCGGGCTGGCCGGTCGCACCGGTTAACACCGCCGCCAGCATGAGCAAAGACAGGCAGATTCGTCGCATGGTTTTCACGTCATTCTCGGTTCGCATCTCTGTCTTGCCGTTAATAACGTGGACGCCCCAAAAGGTTCACTGCCGGGCAATCTTCCTGCCTTCACTTGCCACCGCCCCGCGGCTTGCGGAGCGCGAAGAACGCCACGTCGTGCGCAATCTCGCGACACTCGAACGTTTCCACGGTCGTCGCCGGCATGCCGCAGGTCTGCGCAAACTCCCCCCGCGTCCCCAGCTGCCACCGCACGCTGCGCCGGCGATGCTGATAAAGCGCCAGCCAGTCCGCCGGCTGTAGCACGTCCCAAAACTGTCGCACTTCCGACGCCGTGACGTGACGCCCGTTCGCATGCCGCGGCGCGAGGCCGTTGTCCGGGTCCAAGAAAACGATCTTGCGCCCGTCGCCCGCGTCGCGGATTTGGCGGATGACACGCTCGACGTATTCGCCGCGTCGAGCATCGTGAAACGGCTCGTTCAAGACACGAATGGCGATGCCGGCCAACACAGCCAGATCGCGGATGCGCGCCACGTCGCGTGGGAAATGCTCCCAAACCTCCGGCGCGATGGGGAACTTGAGCTTGCCCGAGCGCAGCCGGAAGCCGCGTTGATCCGGCCCCGGTTGAAGAAAGACCACCTGCACGATGCACGCGACGCGGTGAACACGGGCCAGGTGCAGGAGCGCGGCCCATTTCACGATGTCGCGGTTGTCGCTGTACCAACGGTCTTGCACGGTGACGAGATTCTGAGTTGCGCTCCAATAAACCAAGCTGTGCGCGGAGCACCTAGAAAAAACTTGGCCTGGCATTTGAACGTTTCGCGCCCGTTAGGGAATCGCGTTGGCCGCCTGTTGACTTGGAACACGCTGGGCGCGGTAGGAGGCGCGCAGCTCACGAGCTTCGTTTTGATGCGGCGCTTCGGACGGCGTGGGGCGTTCGGCACGTTGGCAATCGTGCTGGCGGCGGCGTCGCAGGTGGCGTAGGCCACGAAGCGGCAGGCGGAAGGAATGGCGGCGGCGGCCATGATCGACGTCAACCGCCCGTGAGGCTACTGCTGGCCAGCGCCGCGCAGCGCCTCAAATCATGTAGTCCACTCCGCCACCCGTTTCGCGCCGCAGTTTGCGGGCGCGCTCGCACAAGTCCGCGAGCGTCAGCTTCCCCAAAACAGCGCGCATGGCGTCGCGCACTTCCTTCACAACACTTTGAATGGCTCGGTCAACTTCACCCGCATGCTGACCACGCCCCGTGTGTGTTGCTCCCGGCAACGGATCGGGCGGCAGCAAGCCTTGCACGTGGTGCATGAGCGCCGCCAGCGTGATCTCTTGCGGCGGACGCGCCAGCCGGTAGCCGCCCCCCACTCCACGCCGGCTTTCGAGGAAACCACCGGAACGAAGATCGTTCAGAATCTGCTCCAGGAAACGCTTGGGAATGCTCTGCCGCTCGGAAATCGCTTGGATGCGGACGACGCCCTGCTCATAAGACTCGCCCAGCACCATCAACGCGCGCAGCGCATACTCGCTACGAACCGAAAGTTTCATCGCGGTCAAGTGTTGCAATCTCTACCCGCGTAGTCAAGAATTAGAATCGAAATTTCTGCAACTCACGGATTCCGTCCTTTTTTCAGATATGGAATCAATCACTCTAAATCCTATTGACATGCTTGATATTTGCCGTAACCTCACTTCCATCGAAACTGAGATCACAATGATTGCTGTGCCGGACAACAGAACTGCTGCGCAACAAGTGGCAAGTTTCAGGCGCTCGGTGGCCGAGGTGCTCGCACCACTGGATGCGCTTGCCGCGGCTTCTACGAACCTGCTTGTCCAACACGGCGCGAGCTTCGAGGTCGGCGGCGAGTTGTATGATTTGCCTCGGTACATTTTCCTCGGCCCGAAAGGCGGCGACGAACCGATCCGCGTTGGTCTGTTTGCCGGCATTCACGGCGACGAGCCAGAAGGAACGCACGCGCTCGTGAAGCTTCTTCGTCTGCTCGATGCGAGGCTGGAGTCGGCCGCCGGTTACTGCCTGTTCGTGTACCCGGTTTGCAATCCCAGTGGATTCGAAGACGCCACGCGCCACTCGCGAGCGGGCAAGGACTTGAACCGTGAGTTTTGGACCGGCTCGCGCCAACCGGAAGTGCGCTTGCTAGAGACGGAACTCACCACGCATACCTTTCACGGCATTGTCTCGTTGCACACCGACGACACGAGCGACGGTTTTTACGGTTACGCGCGCGGCGCGACGCTGACCGAGCATCTCATCGAGCCGGCGCTTTCCGCGGCAGAGCGCTTTCTGCCGCGCAACCGCGCCGCCCGGATTGACGGCTTCGGTGCGAGCAACGGCATCATCCGTGAGAGCTTCGGAGGGGTGCTTTCCGCGCCGCCGGACGTTCAGCCCCGACCGTTCGAGGTCATTCTTGAAACGCCGAAAGCTCCGCCGCAAGCGCTCAAGGAAGCCGCGTTCCTGGCGGCGCTTCAATCTGTCCTGGCGAACTACCGCGAGTTGATCGCCTACGCGCCCAACCTCTGATTCATCGCCATGGTCATGGTCGAGAAACCGTATCGGAGCCTGTTGAAGGCCGTTTCATGGCGCGCCACCGGCACTGTGGACACCATGGTGGTTTCGTTCATCGTCACGGGCCAGGTGCGACTGGCCGTTTCCATTGGCGCCATCGAACTCTTCACGAAGATTTGCCTCTTTTACCTTCACGAGCGCGTTTGGAACAAAATTCCCTTCGGGCGCGTGAAGCCGAAAGAGGACTACACCATTTAACCCATCACCAAGAAAAGACACACATGCCCATTCATTCCGACATCATCAGCACCGTGGGGCACACCCCACTGATCAAACTCAATCGCATCGCCGCCGGCGTTGACGCCACCATCGCGCTCAAGGCCGAATTCTTCAATCCGCTCGGCAGCGTGAAGGACCGCATCGGCTTCGCCATGATTGCCGCTGCGGAGCGCGACGGGATTCTCTCTCCGAAAACCACCATCATCGAGCCGACCTCCGGCAACACCGGCATTGCGCTGGCATTCGTCGCGGCGGCCAAGGGATACAAACTCATCCTCACGATGCCGGAAACGATGAGTCTGGAGCGCCGCACGCTGCTGGCGCTGCTCGGCGCCAAACTCGTGCTCACGCCCGGCCCCGAAGGCATGAAAGGCGCCATCCGCAAGGCCGAAGAATTGCACAAGGAAGTCGCCGACTCGTGGATTCCGCAGCAGTTCGACAACCCCGCCAACCCGGCGATTCATCGCCAGACCACGGCGGAGGAGATTTGGTCCGAGACAAACGGCAAGGTGGACATCCTCGTTTCCGCCGTCGGCACCGGCGGCACGATCACCGGCGTCAGCGAAGTCATCAAGTCGCGCAAGAAAAGTTTCCGCGCCATCGCCGTCGAGCCGAAGGATTCGCCGGTAATCACGCAGACGCGCAACGGCGAACCCGTGAAGCCCGGCCCGCACAAGATTCAGGGCACCGGGGCGGGTTTCGTCCCGAAGAACCTGAACCTGCAAATCGTGGACGACGTTGTCACGGTCAGCAACGAAGATTCCTTCTCCGTCGCGCGGCGGCTGGCCACGGAGGAGGGCATCCTCGCCGGCATTTCCACCGGCGCGAACGTGTGGGCGGCTTTGCAGGTGGCCAAGCGTCCGGAGAACAAGGGCAAGCTCATCGTCACCATTGGTTGCAGCACCGGTGAGCGCTACTTGAGCACGGCGCTGGCGGACGAGGCGCGCAAGCAAGTCGGACCGTGACCACCCCAGCCGATCATCCAGCGTGCTTGTGTTGAAACTATGAGCGCAACACCGAACTCCGCCAAGCCCTCCGCCAACGAGCTGCTAAAGCAAGGCAGCCCGACGCTGTCCGGCACCATCGCCCAAACACTGGCCGACGCGCAGACCGATCGCTTTTCCGAGGACGACAACCAGTTCCTCAAGTTCCACGGCATCTACCAGCAGGACGACCGCGACCTGCGCAAGACGGGAAAAAAGTACATCCTCATGGTGCGTCTGCGCGTGCCGGGCGGCGTGTTGGCGCCGGCGCAATATCTGGCGTGCGACGAACTCGCCACGCGCCATGCGAACAACACCCTGCGCGTGACCTCGCGCCAAGGTCTGCAGTTCCACGGCGTCGTGAAGTCCGGCCTCGGCCCGTTGGTCAAGGGCATCAACGAGGCCTTGCTCAGCACCCTGGCCGCGTGCGGGGACGTGAACCGCAACGTCATGGCACCGCCAACACCCGCCACGAACGGCCTCGGCGCGCTGGTCCACAGGCACGCCCGCGAAGTCGCCCTCGCCCTCGCGCCGCGCACGCTCGCCTATCACGCCATCTGGGTGGACGGTACGGCGCTGAATCTCGAAGAGGCGGCCAACAGGGATTTCGTGGACCCGCTCTACGGCAAAACCTACCTGCCGCGGAAATTCAAAATCGGTTTTGCCATCCCGCCGCTCAATGACGTGGACATTTTCGCCGACTGTTGCGGCTTCATCGCCATCGCGGATGAGCGCGGGCAATTGCTCGGCTTCAACCTCACCGCCGGCGGCGGCATGGGACGCAGCCACAACAATGAAGAGACTTTCCCGCGGGTGGCGGACGTCATCGGTTTCCTCCTGCCGAACCAGGTGGTCGAAGTGGCCAAGGCCGTGCTCACGATTCATCGGGACTTCGGCGACCGCGCGAACCGCAAACACGCCCGCTTGAAGTATGTGCTCGCCGACCGCGGGCCGGAGTGGTTCCGCCAGGAGCTGGAACAGCGGCTCGGCTTCCCGCTTGCGGACGCGAGACCTTTTCAATTCACCCGGCAGGGCGACAGCTTTGGCTGGCACCGGCAGGCGGACGGGCGAATGTTCCTGGGCTTGTTCATCGAAACGGGTCGCATCAAGGACAAGGATGGTTGGCGGATGAAAACCGCATTGCGCCAAGTTGTGGAGAAGTTCCAACCGGAAATCCGGCTCACGCCTGCAAACAACGCGCTGCTGGCGAACATTGCGCCGGAGGATCGCGCCGCGATTACGAGTCTGTTCGCCGCGCACGGCGTGACGATTGAAAACCAAGGCAGCGTCTTGCGCCGGGCCTCGATGGCGTGTGTGTCACTGCCGACTTGCGGGCTGGGGCTGGCGGAGAGCGAGCGCTACCTGCCGGACTTGATCACGCGCCTCGAAGCGGTCCTGGCGGAACTGGGTTTGGGCCAACAGGAAATCACCATCCGCATGACGGGTTGCCCGAACGGCTGCGCGCGGCCTTATCTGGCGGAGTTGGGCTTTGTCGGCAAGGCGCCGGGCCGTTACCAAATCTGGCTCGGCGGTAACGAGTCGAGCACGCGCCTCAACCGGCTTTGGAGAGACAATATGAAGGATGCTGACATCGTGCCGGAACTGCGTCCCATGTTCGCGCGCTACGCGCAGGAGCGAAACGTCGGGGAACGCTTCGGGGATTGGGTCGCACGCGCACTGTGGCCGGAGCGAGCCGCCGCGGCGATTTGAACAACAATGGACCAGGATCAACTCGCCGCTTGGAACGTGAAGTTGCGGGGCCAGCCGCCGCTTGAAATTGTCCGTTGGGCGATTGCACAAGCCGAGGGGCGCGCAACCGTCTCCACGAACTTCCGGCCTTACGAAGCCGTGCTCCTGCATCTTTGTGTGCAGGTGCAACCCGACCTTCCGGTGCTGTGGGTGGACCACGGTTACAATCGGCCGGCCACCTACCGCCACGCCGAGGAATTGCGGAAACGCCTGGGGTTGAACCTCAAGGTCTATCTCCCGCGAATTTCCGCGGCCCATCGCGACGCGGTTCACGGCCCGATCCCCGCGACGGACAATGAAGCAGAACTCAAGCGGTTCAGCGCGGTGATGAAACTGGAGCCGTTCCAACGTGGGATGAAGGAACTGAGGCCGAAGGTGTGGTTCACGGCATTGCGCCAAGTCCAAAACCCAAACCGCGCCGGCCTGGACGTCGTTTCCGAAGACACGAACTTCGGCACACTCAAGGTCAGCCCCGTGTTCCACTGGACCGACACCGACATGGACGCCTACCTGCAGCAGCATGACCTGCCCAACGAATGGGACTACTTCGACCCCGCCAAAGCGGACGAGAGGCGCGAGTGCGGTCTGCACGCGGCATGGGGCGGGCGAGCCGCAGCCGAGTCCGCGAGCTTCTCGATATGAGTTCCTATCACCTCGATCATCTGCAGTATTTGGAAACCGAAGCGATCCACGTGCTGCGCGAGGTCGCGGCCGAGTTCGAGCGCCCGGCCCTCCTCTTCTCCGGCGGCAAGGATTCCATCTGCATGCTGCGGCTGGCGGAAAAGGCTTTTCGTCCGTCCGACATTCCGATGCCGTTCCTCAACGTGGACACCGGGCATCACTTCCCGGAACTGAACGAATTCCGCGACCGCCGCACGCGCGAACTGGGCGCCAAACTGATCGTGCGCAAGGTGGAGGATGCCATCGCCGCCGGGGTCGCCGTGCCCGCGCCGGGCGAGATCAGCCGCAACCGCCTGCAAATCCCCACCCTGCTCGCGGCCATCGAGGAGTTCCGCTTCGAGTGCTTGATCGGCGGCGCGCGGCGCGACGAGGAGAAGGCCCGCGCCAAGGAACGCTTCTTCAGTTTCCGCGACGCCTTCGGCCAGTGGGACCCAAAGAACCAGCGCCCAGAAATCTGGAATCTCTACAACGCCCGGGTGAATCCCGGCGAACACATGCGCGTCTTTCCGCTCTCCAACTGGACCGAGATGGACGTGTGGGAATACATCAAGCGCGAGCGACTCGTGGTGCCCAGCATTTACTTCAGCCACACGCGTCGCTGCGTCCGCCGCAATGGCCAATGGCTGCCGGTCACCGAGCTGCGGCCGCCGAAGCCGGATGAAAGCGTGAAGGAAGTCGTCGTCCGCGTTCGCACCATCGGCGATATCATCAGCACCGGTTTGGTGGAAAGCCCGGCCAACACCGTGGACGACATCCTCGCCGAAATCGCCGCCGCTCGCGTGACTGAGCGCGGCAGTCGAGCGGACGACAAATCCGGCGAAGCGGCGATGGAGGACCGGAAGAAGGCGGGATATTTTTGAAACTTGCCACGGGAGATTACGGCGCTTACACTTTTGCCATATGAGTCAGACAATTACAGTCCGTCTTAACAAAGACCTCTCCGCGTGGCTGGAGGAAACGGCCAGTCGCACCGGCGTGTCACAGGGCCGGATCGTCCGCGAGCAACTGGAGAAGGCCAAGTCCACCAAGGCAGACCGCCCCTTCATGAAGCTGGCCGGGAGCATTCGCGGGCTTCCGCGTGATTTGTCCCAGCGAAAAGGCTACTCCCGTTCATGAAAGCCATCGCCGACACCGGCTTTCTCGTTGCCTTTGTCAGTTTGAACGACGCCCACCACGCCTGGGCGGCAAGTCTCTCGGGGCAATTGACCGAACCTCTGTTGACCTGCGAAGCGGTTCTGTCTGAAACGGCCTTCCATCTCGGCAGTTGTTCGGCGGTGTTCGACATGCTGAACCAGGGTTTGGTGACACTCGCGTTCGACTGCAACGATCATCTGCCTCAAATGGAGGCGCTGGCCCGGCGCTACGCCGACCGCCGACCCGACCTTGCCGATCTTTGCCTGATTCGCATGAGCGAGTTGTTCCCCAAACATTCCGTCATCACCACAGACCGTGATGACTTCCGCGTGTATCGGCGCAACAAACGCGAAGCCATCCCGCTGATCTGCCCGCCGGAATGACAGACGCCGCCATGCCTCACACTCAACACCCCATCGAAATCCTGCGCTTCAACACCTGCGGCAGCGTGGATGACGGCAAATCCACGCTCATTGGCCGGCTCCTCTACGATTCCAAGAACCTCATGGAGGACCAGATCGAGGCGCTCGAACGCTCCGCCGACATTACAGGCGGAGGCCAGATCAACCTCGCCAACCTCACCGATGGCCTCCGGGCCGAACGCGAGCAGGGCATCACCATTGACGTGGCTTACCGCTATTTCGCCACGCCGCGCCGCAAATTCATCGTCGCCGATACCCCAGGCCACGTGCAGTACACCCGCAACATGGTCACCGGCGCTTCGACCGCGAACCTCTCCATCGTCCTCGTGGACGCGAGGCAGGGTGTCATCGAGCAAACGCGCCGGCACAGCTACATCGCCGCGCTGCTGGGCATCCCGCACATCGTTTTCGCCGTGAACAAGATGGACCTCTTGGACTGGAGCGAGGACCGCTTTTGGGAGATTCGCGATGCCATCGAGGATTTCCTGCCGAAACTCCATGTGTTCAAGGACGTGAAGTTCGTCCCGATCAGCGCGCTGAACGGCGACAATGTGGTTGAGCCTTCGCCGCGCACGCCGTGGTATGAAGGCCCGACCTTGCTGCGGCATCTGGAAGCGGTTCACATCGCCAGCGACTGGAGCCTGCAAGCCTTCCGTTTCCCAGTGCAATGGGTCAACCGCCCGAACAACCCGCGCGATCTGGCACTGCATGATTTCCGCGGGCTGAGCGGGCAAATCGCCGGCGGCATCGTGCGCGTCGGCCAAAAACTGCTGGTCTTGCCGAGTGGACAACGCGCGACCGTGAAGGCAATCCACACGCACGACGGTCCGCTGAATGAAGCCTTCTGCCCGCAAAGCGTCACGCTGGTGCTGGAGGAGGACCTCGATATCAGCCGCGGCGACATGCTTGTGAGCGCGAATCCGTTGCCCGGCCTGAGCGCCGATCTGCATGCCAAGGTTTGCTGGATGCACCCGCGTCCGCTCCAGCGGGGCCGCAAGTTCTTCCTCAAGCACACGACCCAAACCGTGCAGGCGCTCGTGAGCACGCTCGACAACCGGCTGGACATCGAAACCTTCGAACCTCAACCCGAACCAGATGAACTGGCGTTGAACGACATTGGAGAAATTACGCTGCGAGCCTCCAACCCGCTGGTCTTCGACGGCTACGCCACGAACCGGTTGACCGGCTCGTTCATCCTGATCGAACAAGGCACGAACGCCACCGTCGCCGCCGGCATGTTGCTCCCGCCGCTGGAAGCCGCGAAGCTGGAGTACACGGATTTCGCGATCTGAGAGTTCCCGTCTCGCAGGACAGGCTTCTAGCCTCTCTCAAACTTCAAAGAACCGGCATCTCTGTCGGCCCAGCAAAGCTCCGCGGCGCCGCCACCGTACGGCGGGGGAAGTGGGAATATGGAGACAAACTCGAAGCCTGCCCTACGGGTGGCGGATCCCGACAATTAGCTGATCCCGACAATTAGCTTGCCGCCTGGGCCAAGCCGGCCTTAAATGGGCCCATGCACAAAGGAAACCAAGGCCAAAGCGTTTCGCGCTGGGCTAAACCCACGTTTGCCCGCGTACCTGTCAATGGCCTCTGACTGTGAATATACAACGGCTCGCGACGTAGCCGTGCCCCTCCCTTTGCCGGCCCCGCATCTCCGCCGGATCAAACAAACCCGCTGAAAAATAGAATGAACCCAATCCTTGCATACCATTCACTCTCCGGCGATGGCGCTGTGCATAACCGTCCGGTCAACTCCCACAACGGCGCTGGCAGCCTGCGCTCTTGGTTCTCCTGCCCACTCGTGGCTTTCCTCGTCTCACTTGGCCTAAAGTTCCTGGCCGGTTTGAGCCTTCTGGTGACGTACCATTCTGCTCTTGCTGCCGGCTGTCCCGTGCCAAGCTTCGGGCCGCCTAGTGCTTTCGGCTCGGGAACGAACTATCCACTTGCCGTTGCAGTGGGTGACTTCAACCGCGATGGCAAGTCCGACCTGGTTGTCCCCAACTGGGCTATCCCCGGCAATGTGTCTGTGATGTTAGGCAACGGCGATGGCACCTTCCGCGCCGCCGTCAACTCTGGCGCCGGAAATCGGCCTGTAGGCGTGGCTGTGGGCGATCTCAATGGCGATGGCAAACTAGATCTGGCCGTGGTTACCCAAGCAGCGTCGAGTGCCGGCACCGCGTCAATGCTGCTGGTGCTGTTGGGTAACGGCGACGGCACTTTTCAGGTTGCCACCAACTACGACATGGGGGGCGGCAGCGCTCAGTCCGTGGCGGTGGGTGACTTCAATGGCGATGCCAAACTCGACTTGGCTGTGGTCAACTCAGGCTACGGCGTGGCGGTGTTCTTGGGCAAAGGAGACGGCACGTTCCAGACTGCGGTCAACTACGCTGCTGGAAGCTGGCCGTTGGGCGTCGCGGCAGGCGATTTCAATCGTGATGGCAAGTCGGACCTAGCCGTGGCCAATGGGGATGGCAGCGTTTCGGTGCTGCTGGGAAGCGGGGATGGCACCTTTCATGCCGCAATCGGCTACCTCACGGCCTCGCCTTCCGCGTCCGTGGCCCTGGGCGACTTCAACGGCGACGGCAAGTTCGACATGGCTGTGGCCAACACAGGCTCGAGCCAGGTCGGCTTCACGAACGGCAGTGTCTCGGTGCTACTGGGCAACGGCGACGGCACCTTCCAGGCCGCCGTCAACTACGGCACGGGCTCGGCTTCCGCTTCCGTGGCAGTGGGTGATTTCAACGGAGACGGCAAGCTCGACCTGACTGTGGCCAACAATGGCTCGGGCCAGGTCGGCTTCGCGGACGGCAGTGTCTCGGTGCTATAGGGCAATGGCGATGGCACCTTCCAGGCCGCTGTCAACCGCGCGGCAGGATTGGTGCCCTCGTCCGTGGCGGTAGGCGAGTTCAATGGTGACGGCATGCCTGACTTGGTTGTGGCAAATATTGGTCACGCTGCCACCGTGTCTGTCCTCCTGAATACGTGTGTCTCCGCTGGCTCCGCCCAGTGGCAGGCGATTGGGCCCCATGCAATCCCATTTAACTCTGGACCTCTGGGCGCTGGCAAACTGCAGGCGTTCGCAGTCAATCTCGCCAATCCTCTCGTGATGTATGCAGGCGGTGGGAATGGCCAAGCCAGCTCCGGTCCGGCTTCGCAAGCGGGAGTTTTCAAGACAACCGACGGGGCGAGCACTTGGACGAATGCCAATACCGGCCTGACGGATTCGATGATTGGCGCGCTGTGGTTGAACCAGGCAAATCCGGACATTGTCTTGGCCGGCACCTGGTATGCCGGCATTTTCCGCAGCGCAGATGCTGGCGCTCATTGGACCCACGTGAACGAAGGCTGCACGACTGCTTTTAGGCAGCTTGGACAAGCCGTATATGCTGCGACTACGAACGGGGTCGCGGAATCGCTGGACGCCGGGGCTACGTGGGTGGTGGTCAAACCGACGACCGCACCCGTTTACGCCCTGGCGGCAAGCGGGACCGCTCTCTATGCCGGGCTCGGCAACGGAGACGTGCTGTTCCGGGCAACCCCGACTGCGCCGTGGCAGACGATCATGACGAATGCCCCCTACGATGTCTGCTCTATGGCCGCCGATCCAACTTCTTCCCAGACCTTGTACGTGGCGTGTTCGGCTCCGGGCCAAGTGGGAAAGCTCTACGCTACCTACAATGCAGGGGGCAATTGGGCGCTGCTCTCCCCGGAATGGACACAGGTTGTAGCTGTTGATGACGCCGGCACCGTTTATGCCGGCTACGACGGGGGCCTCAAGGTCTCGACTAACCGCGGTGCGAGCTGGTCCCAAGTGCCGGAGGCATCCTGGGATAATCGCTTCCTGATGCCTTGGCCGGGCACTTCCGGCAAACTGGTTATCGGCGGTGATCAGGGGCTTTTCCTGACTACCAATTCCGGTGGCTCGTGGGTTGGCCTCCACGGCCGGATCGCTTCCTCGCTCCTAAGCTCAGTTGCGGTCAGCGGCTCGACCATTCTGACTGGTGTTCAGGATTACGGCCCAATTCTTAGTTTTGATGGGGGAGAGAACTGGCAGCAGCACAACAGCCCGGGCTCCACGCTGCCAGTCGGGGAAAATGGGTTCGTGCGCTTCAACCCAGGCAACCCGAGCTATGCGTATGCCTACACCGGCGTGGGCCTTCAGTATTCCAGTGACGGAGGTCATACCTTCAACGTGGCCCCAACTCTGTCCGACACCGAGTTCACGTTCAAGTTCGCAAGTCCACCTAACCAGATCAGCGTGGATAAACTGAACCCAAGCAATGTCTATGTCGTTGCCAAGAGTGGAATCCTCAAGAGTAGCGACTGGGGTGCCACTTGGGCCAAGCCACCCTGGCCATTTACCGACCCTGGCTTCGTCGTCGTAAGCCCAGCCGACAGCCGGACCATCTTCGTCAGTACTCAAAGCCCCCAACCTCCCGGCGTTTACGTGACTCACGACGGAGGATCCACCTGGACCAATTGCGACCTTGGCGGAGACTTAGGGACCATGCCGGTGGCCCTGGATATCGACCCCAGTAACCCCAACAAGGTTTTAATGGGGGAGTGGATCGGCAGGGTGTTGCTGAGCACGAACGGCGGCATCACCTTCGTCCCGAACAACGCAGGGTTGCCCGCAAACTCGGGCTCCCCTTATCCAGGGTATGTTTATGCCATCGGTTTTCACCCGGGTTCGACCAACGGTGTCGTTGCCATGGCGACCGGGAATGGAATCTACCTCTCGGCTGGCTCGGACACCACCTGGACCAACATCAGCGGCAACGCCATACCCAAACAATTCACGGACCTTGCCTGGTCAGGCACGAACCTCTACGCAGCCACCTATGGCGAGGGCGTGCTGAAGCGCGGATTTCCGATTTCTGTTGCCGAGCTCGCAGTAACGTCCGCAAACGAGCTGGTGGCCAGTGGAAACCGCGGCGGACCATTCGCCCCAGCGGCGCAACAGTTCTCGATCAGCAACGCGGCCGGGGCACCGCTGAAATGGACTGCCAATGCTGATCAGGATTGGCTTACAGTTACCCCCAACAGTGGCACGAATTCAGGAACAGTGACCGTTTCGATCAATGATTCCGCAAAGGCGTTGTATGGATCACCTTCTGGAATCACTTACACTGCCACCGTTGCCTTCGGTGGCAACGGCGGCAGCACCTCGCGCCGCGTCCAACTCACGGTTTACGACAACAGTAGCACCGTGTTGGTCCCGTTGGGCATTCAACGTGCCTCTGGCCCAAGTACCAACGCCGTGCGCGTGCTCTGGAATCCGGCCGCCACGCGGAGCTATCAGGCACAATGGGCGACCAATGTGGACTCACTCGTTTGGTTCGCTCTCGGATGGCCCTTCCTGGGCTCGAGGTCGAACTCGGTAACCGACTTCACCCAGAGCTACCCTCGGAAGTTCTATCGGGTGGCGGAGCTATCGCAACCGGTGATTCCCGATCCCCAAGGTAACCTCATTGGTGATACCACCCGGACCTTCATGGATATTGTCGCAACCACCCTCAGGCCTGAAGGAACGAACTTCACCTTGGACGTGCAAATGGCCGGGCCGTTCCCATCGGCGGCGCAAATGGACGGAGGCAAACGGTTCGACGTGATGTGGTTTGTGGACATTGACCGTAACCGCGCCACCGGCTTAGAAGGCAACGATTACAACATCCACCTGTATCTGGATCAGAACGGGTGGCATTATTGGTGGTTAAAGAGTTCCTCCGTCTCCCAGGCGGATGGGATTGTGAATGTGGCCTCGGCGTTCAAAATCACCGTGGTTGGTGATCGCGCGACATTGACGTTTCCGCAGACCTACCTTCCCAGCCACTCATTCGAGATGTGGGCGGGTTGCTTTAGTGGCAACGCGCCGAGTTGGACGCCTATTACCGGGAGTCCAAACACAGCCCGAGCGGTGTTCAATTTTTAGCTTCACCCCGCTGCTGAACCCGCCTGTGATTCCGCCCGGGACCGTTCCCGAGGCAGGCAGCAAATCAGCGAAGCGCCGGCTAGCGGCTCTGAAATAAACCATCGGGTCTTGAAAGGCGGTTTCTCTTTCACCTGTGCGAACCCCAGTTCTGCTGGTATGCTGTTCTGGTGAACACGGGCGGCTCAGTCGGAGACGCTGAGGGGCGGAGTCTTCTCTTCGCTACCACGCACTGGAGTGTCGTCCTGGCCGCAGGCGATCCAGCTTCGCCCAAGGCCCGCGCCGCTCTCGAGACGCTCTGCCGCACCTACTGGTATCCGCTTTACGCCTACCTGCGACGCATTGGACACGCGCCCGAGGATGCCGAAGATCTGGTCCAGGGTTTCTTCCTGCATCTGCTGCGACGAGAAGTCTTGCATTCCATCCAGCGCGAAGGGGGCCGCTTCCGCTCGTTTCTCCTGGGCACGTTGAAGCATTTCCTGTCGGATGAAAAGGACAAGGCGGCGGCGCAGAAGCGGGGCGGCGAACACCAGTTCATCTCCTGGGAGCAGGCGCAGGCGGAACAGCGGTTCCTCCGCGAGCCGGTGGACGTTGAATCAGCCGATCGGTTGTTCGAACGGCGCTGGGCGTTGACTTTGCTCGAACGGGCCATGAGTCGCCTTCAGGAGGAGTGTGTCGCCAACGGAAATGCCGAACGGTTTGTCCAGCTCAAAGGTTTTGTCTCGGGCGAGAAGGGCGAGCTGTCTTACGCGGAAGCGGCTGAGCGGACTGGCCTGAGCCTGAGTGCGCTGAAGTCCGCCATCCTCCGCTTCCGGCGGCGTTACCACGAACTGATTCGGGAGGAAGTCGGCCAGACGGTCGCGGACCCGAAGGAAATCGAGGAAGAACTGCGGCACCTGCTGGGGCTGTTCAGTGCCGGCTGAACTGAATCTGGCAGTGTCGCGCAACTTCGCGCCGCTTTTTCCCCGGTACACTGATGGTAAGAACGATGTCTGCTCCAACACCAGGCGAAGGCCGGTGCGCCGTGTGCGGCGGGCCACTGCCGGACGCCGCTGCCGAAGCGCTTTGTCCCCATTGCGCCTTGGCCGGGGCGCTGGAACTGAAACCAGAGGTCAGCCAGACGGAGGGGACAGAGGACAGAGGACAGAAGGCAGAGGTCAGCAGCCGAGCGACGACTGACAGCCCGTCCCTCGCCACTCGACCCTCGCCCCTCCCGGAGACCTTTGGCGACTATGAGTTGCTGGAGAAAGTCGGCGAAGGCGGCATGGGCGTTGTCTTCAGGGCGCGGCAAAAGAGCCTGGACCGGATTGTTGCGGTCAAGCTGCTGCGGCTGGGACCGCACGCGGCGCCGGAGTTTGTGAAGCGCTTCCGCGCGGAGGCCGTCGCCGCCGCGAGTCTCCAACATTCGCACATCGTCGGCATCCACGAAGTTGGCAGCCACCAAGGGCAACAATTCTTCGTGATGGATTATGTCGAGGGCCAGAGTCTGGCCCGGCTGGTCGGCAACCATCCCCTGCCGGCCCGCCAAGCCGCGCAATATGTCCGAACAATCGCCGAGGCGGTGCACTACGCCCACGAGCGCGGCCTCCTGCACCGCGATTTGAAGCCGGCGAACGTGCTGGTGGATGCCGAAAATCAAGTGCGGGTCATGGATTTTGGTTTGGCTCGGCGGTTGGAGGGCGACTCCGAACTCACGCTGACGGGGCAAGTACTGGGTTCGCCGCACTACATGCCTCCTGAGCAAGCGGCGGGCAAGCGCGGCCGGGTCAGCCGCCGAACCGACGTCTATGGGCTGGGGGCAATCCTGTATCACCTGCTGACCGGGCGTCCGCCGTTTGTCGGCGAGGAACTGGCCGACATGCTCCAGCACGTCCTTGACAGCGACCCGGTCGCGCCGCGGCTGCTGAATCCGGCCGTGCCGCGCGACCTGGAAACGATTTGCCTGAAGTGCCTGGAAAAAGAGCCTGCGCGGCGATATGCGACGGCGGCAGCCGTGGCGGACGAACTGGGCCGGTATCTGGAAGACCAACCCATCGCGGCGCGGCCAGTCGGGCGGCTGGAGAAGATGTGGCGCTGGTGTCACCGCCAACCGGTGAGGGCGGGACTGATCGCCGCCTTGCTGACAGCCCTCCTGTTTGGCGCGCTCGGCGTGCTTTGGCAATGGCAGCGGGCCGACCAGCAGCGGCAACGGGCCGAAACCGGGGAACGGCAAGCGCTGCGGCTCGCGTATGTGTCGGACATGAACCTGGCCTTTCAAGCGGTGGAGGCCGACGAGCGCGGTCGGGCCTTGGAACTGCTCAACCGCTACGGGCCGGCGGCTTCCACCCCCTCAACTCTCAACCCTCAACCCTCAACTGACCTACGCGGCTGGGAATGGCGCCACCTGTGGAAGCGGTGCGAGAGCGAGGCGGTCCGAACGCTCACCAATTATTACCCACGACTGGTTGGCGGGTTAGCGGTCTCGGCGAATGGGCGCTGGCTGGCGGCCAGCACCGCGACCAACATCATGATCTGGGATTTGGACACCCTCCAGCCCAACGGCCGGGTTCCCATTAGTGCTGTCATGGCGGCGGTGGATGTCTCCGCCGATGGCCGGCTGGTTGCCTGTGCCGAAGCCGATATGACGGGGATGCCGGTAATGTTTACGAACTGCCAGGTCGTCGTTTTCGACACGACGACCCGCACCATCGTGGCGCGCTTTCCGCATCCCGGGACTACCCGGTGGCTGGCCCAGGTGGCGCTCTCGCCAGATGCCCGGTTGCTGGCGTCCCTCGATTGGGAAAAAGACAAGGGAAAAGACAAGGGCTTTGTGAGGCTGTGGAGTCTGGAGACCAAGCAGTGTCTCCGTTCCATCCCGGTGCCGCCGGGCAGCGGCATGTCGGCTGGCAAGCTGCGGTTCTCGCCCAACGGCCAACGGCTGGCCATAGGCCAAACCGACGGCCACGTGCGGATCATGGATTGGGTCACGACCAACGTGCTGCAAGACATTTCTCCGCCCGGCACAAACAATCCCGTAACCGCCCTCGCCTACTCGCCAAATGGCAAGCTGCTCGTGGCCAGCTATGGCCGGATTGGGTACGTCCCGTTGAGGACTAACATCTACATCTGGAACGCGCAGACGGGTGAGCAAACTCGGCAACTCGTCGGCCACCGTGGCACGATCAATTCACTCTGTTTTTTGCCAGACGGCCATAGGCTCGCCTCCGCCAGTGATGATGGGACCATTCGTTTGTGGGATGTGGCAGCGCGAACGGAGATCCGACACTTGTCCGGACATGCCGGCGCGGTCAATTCGCTGGTGGCTCTGCCCGATGGCAAGAGGCTGGTCAGCGGGGGCCGAGACTGCTGCGTTTGCCTCTGGAACACCGAGTATCGAAAGACCGAATACACCACCGGCTCGTTGTCCGGGAGCGCTCGGGACTTTGCCTTTACGCCCGACAACCGGCGGGTGCTCACGGTGAACGGCGAGGGCCGGATCGAGGCCTGGGAAACTGCGACCCTGCAACCGGTTTCCGGCGCGGAGCCGCTGGGCACCAGCAACCTCTGCCTCTCCGTAGTCTCTCGCGCGGAGCGCACGTTGCTGGCCACGGGAAAAGAAGGCGGTTGGGTGAACGTCTGGGACATCACTGATCTGGCTGAGCCTCAGCTCGTCACCTCGTTCGAGGCCCACAGCAACAAGGTCGCCGCGCTGAAGTTTGACGCGCGCGGGCAGACCCTCATGTCTTCCGCATGCCGGCCCGGCGAGTGGGTCGAGTCGGACCCCGAGAATTTCAAAGCGTGGGATGCTTCGTCCTGGCGCGAACGGCCCGAGTTCCGCGCCGGTTCCCATCAGGTCGCCTACCTGCCCGAGGCCAACTTGATGGTGGTCCGCCGCGGGCTGGTCGGAGTGAACTTCGCCGTCCGGGACCTGCGAACCGGCAACGAAAGAATGATTCCGACTGAGCACAAGCACACTCTCGCTACGCTGGTTTTCTCGCCGGATGGCCGATGGCTCGCCTCGGGAAGCTACGACGGCACGGTCAAGCTTTGGGAGGTCGGCTCCTGGCGCTGCGTGGCGACTCTCTCAGGAACGGGCGCTGCGGTGAGGGACATTGCCTTTTCCCCTGACGGCCAGCGCCTGGTGACGGGTTCGGACCCGGTCAAGTTGTGGGACCTGAAAACCTACCACGAACTGGCAACCTTGGCGCTGGACGGGACGCTTAGCGACGGGACGGTGGTCGCGTTTTCACCCGACGGCAATACCCTCGCGGTCAGGGACAGGTCCGGCACGATCCACTTCTGGCGCGCGCCGTCGCTGGCCGAGATAGCGAGCGCCGCTCGCGCTCATTGAGTATTGGGCATTGAGCATTTGCCATCTTTCATTGCCGAGCCGTGGGCGGCTTTCGCCCTTTCGAGGTTGCACGGAGGAACTGAGAATTCGGCAGAGCTGACTGCATTCATCTTGCACCTGGCCGAGTTGCTGCCCGGGCAAAAGGCCCGTGATGACGATGAATTTCAGCCACCCCTCAGTCTCAACCAATTCCTTCAAGGCGACGTTGACCTTGTGAGCGAAGTCCGCCCGGCTCTCCGTCACGCGCCCCTCATCGTAATTCGGCGGCGCGGCCGTGCCGCATCGAATCAACTGCCCGGCGACGTGCCGGCCGGTGCGGGTGTCGGGGAGAGCGTCCACCACTTTCGCCACACGGGCGGCGAAGTGCCAAAGCCGATCCGAGAGTTCGTTGGGTGTCATGGTGAGGAACAAGGTTCATTCTTCATTCTGCCAGTCGCACCCTGATTGTCGGCAGAGCGCGCAGCATCGTAGCCGCGGAGAATGGAAAACAGCAAATGCTCAATGCTCGATGTTCAATGAATCTGCGCCCGACGCCAGCATCCTTGTTCTTCACCAGCGCAAGAAATCTCACTTTGCCGCGCAACTTTCTTCCCCGTTTTCCCCGGTAAAGGAGTGGAAGCAGTCTGCGTGGGTTGATCGCGAACCGGCGCTGCGCTCGGAGCCAATCGGCCCTTGGGCACGGGGCCGGTCCCGGCGGCCCAGGATTCGCGGATGCGCGTGTTCGCATCCCCGCTGACTGCACGTGATAAGCAACTGAAAAGCTCAAAATCCTATGAAAATCATTGCAATTGGAAGAAAACGAATCGTCCTGGCCACCGCCGGCTTGCTGGCGCTGGTCCTGGCGGTTGCCGGACTGTCGCTCGCCTGGGCGGGCCACCAACATTACCAATTGGGCGGCGGCTGGATTGGGTCGGGCGGGGGCATGGTGTGGAATTGTGTGCAAGTCCCGCTGGACCCTGAGGGAAAGAAGGCTGCCATCCAGGTCCACACCGTCAGCTACGGAGCGGACATGGCCGGACTGCTGGCCGCGTTTGGAGCAGATAGCCTGAGTGCCACGCATGTCGGCGAGGCAGAGATGATCAGCGGCGACACGGGGAAATGGACCTTAGTGGCCTATGGTGTGAAGCAAGGGAATCCGCCGGAACTCCGCCTCATCAACGTTATGACCGGAACAGCTACGTTCACCGGGGTGGACCGTTACAACATGAAGTTCACCATGGCCGTTTATCCGGCCGCGGCGGATGACGATAAAGACGGATTCCCTGATCCGGGTACCACGCCCGCTGTGACGCTCACAAATCTGACGGCGAGCGTCAAGCGCGTTCCCGTTCCGTAGCCGATCCGTGGCGACAGCGGAGATGCGCGACTGATTCCAGAACTCCTGGCTCAAACGCGCCCGGAACGACGCTTCGTTCCGCAGGGAAGGGCGGCGGGTTTTGGCGGCGAAGGCTGGTTGTCGGCCATAACCCGCCCGGAGCGCCGCAAGTTTTTGAGAGCGCCATGAACTGCCCGAACCTGACGCGGCGCGGATGGACCAACAACAAAACAGACAAGAAACAAACGAAACGTATGAAAAACTCCATATTCATTCGGGGCATTGCCCCGGTCGCGGTTTGCGCCCTTCTGCTGCCCACCGCAGCGAGCGCGCAAACGACCTCATTCACGGCCACTGGCTATGTCAACGCGGTGCTCTCGCCGGGCATCGTCTGCATCAATGGCCTCGGCCAAGTCCTCGTCCGCGGCGCCGTCCACACGGCCCGGGTGCAAGGCACGGACGCCCGGGTGACGGGTCAGGCGTTCATCAGTGGGGACGGGAACTACAACGCCGATGGCACCTCCTACTGGCAAGGCCCGGCCTATCTGCAAGTCGGCACTTGGGATGTCGCCGGGACCAACTTCACGCCCACCGGCGGGCTGTGGGAAGGGACATGGGCCGGCGTGATGCAGACCAACTACGACCTGCAACTGAGCATCGCCGGCTACGGGTCCGGCGGGAGCATTGACGGTTGGCGCCTCGCGGAGACGGTGATCCGGACGAACGCCTCCACGCCCACGGACACGAACGCTCCCTACTTCTATACCGGCACGATCAAGCCGCCGCCGATCAGCACCAATCTGATCTACGACAACTTCGACACAAATGTCGTTGGCTGGTCGCTTAGTTACAACTGCGGGAACATCAAGATGTACGGAACGAACCTGCACGGAACGAACCAGCAACTCTATACCTGGGCAAATTGGGCGAACTGCCCCGTACACTGGTTGCAGAACTTCTTCTTCGCCGGAGCCCAAGCGTCACGCCCTTGGAATCTGGCTGACGGCCAGACGCTCGAATGTCAGGCCGACCTGATCCGTATCAGCGAGAACACGACGAATACTGCCGGGATATATGTCGATGGCTCCTCAGGGATATACGCCTTCCACGTGAGTCAGGCTGGAGTCGGCATGGACAAATGGACGTCATCCATGATCAGTGATTTAACGTTCTTTTGGTGGGACAACACCGTTCACGTGGCCCGCACCAACGTGGTGCTCTACATGGCGCTGACCCGAGACCAAGGGAGTCTGATTATCACCACCCGCGTGCTGGACAAAGCCAATCCGGGCACGGTGCTTTTTGAACGCAGCTTCGTGGACACGCCCGGGGTGGATGCCTCGCTCACGACTTCCCAGTTCTGGGCCCTTACCGGAATGACCAACATGACTCTGGTGCGCGACTCGGGAGCGCCTGTCTTTAACGGCTGGTATGAAGGAGGCGTTGCCGTGGCGCAGTTCACCGACGGCCACCAGCCGCCGGTGGAGGCGCTCTGGGACAACTTCGCCTTGCGGCTGCATGACGAGCCACCGGTGAGCATTGCGCGGGCTGTGGAGATCACGTTCGCCGTCCCCGCCGGAGTGAGCTACATCCTCGAAGCCGCGCCCAGCGTCCAAGGCCCTTGGACGCGAGTGCAGGAGCTGGAGATGCCCGGAATCCAGAAGCGGACGATCTTGGTCAGCGGTGCGGCCCAGTTCATCCGCGCGGTGCAGGCACGGTGAGAGCGGAAGGAAGAACGGAATGATGGGGTGATGGAGTTATTGAGGTAATGGGGCCTTCGGACTGGTGCGCCGAAGGCCCCAGCGCCCCTTGGCTTCAACTCCCGCTCCCGTCGTCTGATGAGCCTCATTTTGGGCGTGCAACGTCGGTTCCATTGGTTATGTTTGTAACATCGCAGTTGTGGACTGCGGCGGATATCATGAAAACTCACGCCGCGCAGCCAAGCCGCAACCGAAGTCG